>Ga0075429_100001721_pt1 | contig 18095 bp, 14 predicted proteins | sample RhiMetdeltSRZDD3_FD_75295 | JGI IMG/M metagenome (GOLD analysis project Ga0075429, IMG submission 75295) | Populus rhizosphere microbial communities from Tennessee, USA - Rhizosphere MetaG P. deltoides SRZDD3 | ecosystem: Host-associated > Plants > Roots > Rhizosphere > Soil | place: USA... | reverse complement strand
ATCATATGTATCAGAAATCCACTCACAAAGAGTGCTTTGCCGCGGATCATAGCGCGACTTGGTCTGAGAGGTTGATCGGCTCTTTCTGCTGCTTCGATAGGTAGTCCTCGCTCCAGCCAGTCAACCCCTTCATGGATATGACCACGAATGTGCCAGAACCATAAGAGCGCACTTGCCAAGCGTAATTCTGCTTCGATATCACTTTCAAGCGCGTGTTCTAATGCTAAGCGTATGTTGTCTTGTTCGGCTTCCAACCGGTCCAGCCACATCACCATATCAAAAGCGCGCAAGTTGGGTCCCGCTCGTTCAGCCAGATCAACAAAATACGCGAGGTGCTGTTGACGTATGCTCTCCCCTTCGCCTGCCGCCCATAATTTCTCGCGCGCATATTGACGGATGGTCTCCAACATGTGATAGCGAGTCTCTTGGCCCTGCTTCCGCTCGGCGAGGATGAGTGATTTGTTGACGAGTTGCGTCAGCAAATCGAGCATCTCGTGTTTCTGAATGTTCTCGTCCCCACAGACGGACTCTGCCGCTTCCAATGTCCAGCCTCCTGCAAATACAGAGAGTTGTCTCAATAGCAATCGCTCGTTTTCGGAAAGCAGATCGTGACTCCAGTCAATGAGAGCTTGCAGGGTCTGGTGATGAGGCAGGGCCGTACGACTTCCGCTGGTTAGCAGGCGAAAGCGGTCATCCAGGCGTGCGGCGATCTCTTCCACGCGCAATAATTTCACGCGGGCTGCAGCGAGTTCCAGCGCAAGCGGGATGCCATCAAGATGGTGGCAGATCTGTGCAATGGCGGACGCGTTGGACTCTGTCAGTGAAAAGTCATGGATCGTTGCTTGAGAACGCTCAACGAATAATCGCACAGCTTCATACTGTACGAGACTGTCACGTGTTGATTTCAATGGATCGGGCGTGGTGAGAGATGGAACAAGATAAACAGTTTCCCCGGTAATACCCAAAGCTTCGCGGCTGGTGGCAAGGATATGCAGGTTCGGGCATGATTGCAATAAGGATTCCGCCGTTTGCGCGCAGGCTTGAATCAGGTGCTCGCAGTTGTCGAAGATTATCAAAGCCTTCTTAGCTTTCAAAAAGTCAGTCATTATTACTTGGGGAGTCCTGTTCGCCTGTTCGATCAAGCCCAATGTGTTGACCATGGCAGGCGGCACGAGTGCGGGATCGGCAAGTGGAGCAAGTTCTACCAGCCATGTGCCATCAGGAAAATCATTCAACAAAGCTGAAGCAGTTTGAATCGAGAGGCGGGATTTGCCAATACCGCCAACCCCCGCGAGCGTAACCAATCGACTCTTCGCCATGAGATGAATAATTTCATCCTGTTCCTTTTCGCGACCGATGAAGGATGTAGTCGAGGCGGGCAGATTCGAGCGGGGCACTGCATCCGCCTTCGAGGCACGCCAGGGCGCCTCTTCCTGATCTCCACTGGAAATGGCTTGCCAGTCGCCGCGGGTGAACCGTAGGAATGCTTTGCGTTCCTCCTGGGGGATGTTGAAGATTTCAACCAGTCGCTCAATGACTTGCACCGACGGACGGCGCTCTTCCGATTCCATTTTGCGGAGAGCACTAATTGAGCAGTTGATTTTTTGAGCTAATTGTTGTTGTGTCCACCCTTCTGCTCCACGTCGGCGCTTAAGCCATCCTCCAAACGATACTTCAGCCAACGCATCCCTCCACACAACACTGTGTCACTTTTGTGTCACTGAGTAACACCCACACACCTGTGCTTCCCCGTATAGTGGGACCATTGAACAGAGTATATCACTCAAGTTTTTCACCAAAGGAGAAAAATCATGAAACGGTTCACAATTTTATTGACCACCCTGGTCAGCGTTCTGGTGTTCTCAGCAGTTTTCCAGGCCTGGTCGGATGCCCGGGCCGAAGAGAAGAACGCCTCTGCTCCAGTCAAGGTCTATGACTCGACCGGAGCCATGCTGGAGGCGATCAACGCCAAGAGCGCGCCAGAAAGGATTGCCCCCGTGTACGATGCGACCGGTGCGATGCTGGAGGCGATCATTCCGAACAAGAAAATGACCACATTCCCTGCATACGATGCCACTGGTGCTATGTTGGAGACGATCGATCCCAGCACAAAAGTGACCACCGTGCCAGCCTATGACGCCACGGGCGCGATGCTGGAAGCCATCAATCCATAGTCAACGAAAGAGGGGATGTCAGTCGAGCCGTGATCGAGGATACACTCTCGGTCACGGTTCGTTTTTATCGTGGATGATTCATGCCTGTCTCGATGGGAACCAAGGGCAGGGAAGAGAAATCAACCTACTTCAATGCGACTCTTTTTAGTTCCGCATACTTTTGCACCAGGGATTCCAGCGAAATCTGGTTGTCGCCCTTTAGATGCTGGTCAAAGAACGCCAGGGTTAGCGCTTTTGTGATTTCAAGGCATCTTGCTGGATCCGTTTTTCCGCCAATGCCTATTAACTCTCGCAGCTGGCTGACCCCAACAAAAAGACCGGCGTCTATGAATTTCATGTGATCGCTGCCTTGAATGGTGAATAGATTCCCGGAGGTTTCGAGAACTTCGGTAAGTCTGACGACATTGTGCTGTGCTTTGTTGTAGGCCTCGTCATAAGCTTCCTCGCTCCCATAGATTTCGACCGCTATCTTTTGCTCTATCTCGTCCATCTCCTCATATTTTTTCAGAAGCGGTTTCCGACTCTGAATGGCCTGGATATGGAATTTGTCGTTCGCCAGCATAAGAAAAGGTGCCACATCGTTTGCATCGCCTTGCGGTGAGACAAAAACGATGCCATCCAGATCCAGGGCAGCCTTAATTCGACTGTCCTGGACCGCCAGGTTATAGGCGACTGCACCACCCACAGAGTGACCTATGGCGCCGATTTGGTCAAGATTTAATTTTCCTGAAAAAATCGTGTTGAGCTTACCTTCATTTATATCGCCCAGCTCTTCCATCACGAACGTAGCATCATCCGCCATGATCTGCGTGATGATCTCTGCCGGTTCCGCTGTGTTGAAGTCTGTTGTAGCCTCTTTATGAGAAACGATTCGATCAGGGAAAATCGTTCCTGCCGATACATAGGTATGGTCAATCGCTACCACAATATACCCGTGACTTCCCAGGTCCTCGCTCTGGGAGGTTTGCACTTCCATGGTCGTGCCGGCCCCGTGGGAAAACAGGATCACAGGGTAGCTTTGTTCTCGATCTGATATCTGTAGACCTTCTTTTGAATTCGTCATAACCAGGTTCAGATGGTCAAACGCGAAATCGGGCATGTTATAAAACACCGCAAACAACTCTACCAACTCGGGTGAATGAAAGTACTGAGAAAATCGTTTTGAGTCATCCTGCTTCGCAGGATAATATACTTTCACCATCAACTCGCGCGGTTTCATTTCTTTATCGAGGAATGGGTCCATGCGGTTTTGATCCATCAAATGGAAGTACTGAAGACCCACACTATAGCTGCCTGTTGGCTCTGGAAGCGTAAAGACGGGAAGTGCATACGCCAGAAAGGAAGTGAAAACAAGCAACACAAAGGATAGGCTGATCCCAATGACTTTTAGCACTTTGATGTTTTTGGTTTCGAACCTTTGGTTCGTTTTTATTAAAGCCAATAGCGTAAGCAAAAGGACAAACATGTACGAAAAAGTCATTTGGTAACGAATGCCCTCGAATATGGCGTGGATTAAGAGTACAAATAGATTTACACCTGCGGCACCTATCCAAACTGTTTTCGACTGCTTTCTGACGCTCAGAAAAAGCGATACTATATTCACCAAAATCAATACTGCTTCAAACATCCTCATTCGATACTCTCCTGTTTTGAACTTCACTGCCAGTTGCAAGGAAGTTGACTATAACGGAGGTGTCTGGTTAATCCGTCAGCCCCCGGTCTGAGTCAGTTTCAGACCGGGGGCTGATTTAATTCGAGAGTATCCCGTGTTTAATCTCGTTTGTGGCTTTGTCCGCGCCGGACAATACCCTCCTGCCAAGCATAGACAGCTGCCTGGGTGCGGTCGTCGAGATGGAGTTTTTTGAGAATGTTCCCGATATGGGTCTTGACCGTGCTTTCGCCGATGACGAGCGTCTCCGCAATCTCGGCATTCGACTTGCCCGCCGCGATCAGCCGCAGTACGTCGAACTCCCGTTCGGAGAGCTCGGTGAACGGGTTGACGTCCTCTTTGCGCAGGCCCTGCAGTTCCTGCACGATGCGCGAAGCCACCCGTGAATCGAGCACGGCCTCCCCCTGTGCGGCTTTTCGAATGGCGGCGGCCAGCTCATCGGGTTCCACGTCCTTAAGCAGATAAGAGATCGCGCCGGCGCGTACGGCCGGGAAGATGTATTCATCCTGGTGGTGGGAGGTGACCACGATGACCTGAGTCTCAGGGCGACGTTTGCGGATCTGGCGTGTCGCCGCGATGCCATCGAGGTCGCCGGGCATCTCCAGGTCCATCAGCACGACATCTGGCTGGTGGTCTTCGACAGCGGCTACGGCAGCTGCGCCGGAGTCGGCTTCGGCGATGACTTGAATGTCTGCGAGCGTATGCAAAAACGCGCGTACACCCTGACGTACGATCCTGTGATCATCTACGAGAAGAACTTTGATTGGCATAAAGACCCTTGATGGACTCCGACATTATTTTAATAGCACTTCGGCGGTGAGGGTTGTCCCTGCAGATGGCGTCGACTCCACTTTGAGCGTCCCACCGACCTCATTCAGCCGTCCCTGCATGCCGGTCAGCCCGTAGGAGTTGGGGGAGATCGCGTTCACATCGAAACCGCGACCGTTGTCAGCCACGACAAGAGCCACTCGTTCGGGAGTCATGCTGAGGCTAAGCCTGACCTGATCCGCTTCTGCATGGCGGGCAATATTGGAAAGGGCTTCCTGTAACACCCGGTAGAGCGCCTGTTCCACCTCCAGCGGCAGGGGGCGTTCGCCGACGACTGCGGTTTCCACACGGATGCCTGTATGTTCCTGCCAGCGGTCCGCGTATTCCTTCAGGGCGTGCGCCAGCCCTTTTCCCTGTAAGGCGGCAGGGCGTAGTTCATCAATAATGAGCTTGAGTTCCTGTTGGGTTTCGCGATTCAGCTGCAATGCCGTGTCGAGGTGCCCGGCCGCGGCCGTGAGATCGGAACCGAGCAAGTTCTTCGCGGCGCTCAATTGCATGCGCGCCGCGTAGGTCTGTTGTTTGACCGTATCGTGCAGGTCCCGGGCGAGACGGTTGCGTTCCTCCATCCGGGCGAGCTCATCGTTGGTGTGGAGGAGGGTCTGCAGTTGTTCTGCCATGCCGGTCAGGTTGCGCGTCAGTTCACCGATCTCGTCGCCTGAGCGGTCGCGGGGCGAGGCGGAGAAATCGCCCCTGCTCCAGGCTTGCGAAGCGGTGGAAAGAGAAGCAAGCCGCCTGCGCAGCCCGCGTGTGACAAGCCATCCAAACACAGCGCCAACCGGCACCGCCACGAGGAACATGAGGGACATTGTCACGAGGAAAAGGGTTTGATAAATATAGAGATTGCTGGGCGTGGCAAAGGCAACAGGCTTGATATGATAGATGGCGATCGCCACGACAGGATCATCATCGCTTTTGCGAAGGGGGAACGCGACCAGGCGCGTGCCATCCGGAGCAGGAATGCTCTGGGCATAATAATTCTTATCACCAACGAGCGCGGCCTCAATAATGGATTCCATGCTGAAGCCAATGAGGGCGCGCGGTCGAAATGGTTTGCCGATCAAAGCCGGGTTATCAAGTGGGGCAGCAGCTATGAGATTTAAATCTGGGTCCAGCACGTAAATGGGCTGGGTCTCCACCATGAGCGTATTGGCATAATCGAGAGTTTCACGTACCGTAAGGGATTGAAAATCATTCCAGGTGAAACCATTATTCTGGACGCGTTCCAGCCATCTCTGCAGCGCTGGAGGGTCATCCAGCAGATAGGGGATGTTATCCTGGAAAGCAGTTTTGGACCAATAGAAACTGCTGAGGGTGCGTGAGTTGTTTTGAGTCTCGAAGTAGACCGCAATGGCGATCAGGATTATCGTCAGGACGATCACCGTCCCGGCTGTGACGAGCGCGTAGGACAGGGTGAGCTTCCATTGCAGGCGTTGAAAGAATTTAAACATAGGGAACGTTCACCAACAGAATTTTGAAAAATTGAGTATAACCCAGCCCGATGTCAAGCTGCGGGTGATTGATCTGCAGAAGCATTAGGATTTCTCCATCCTGACGATATCCTGCATATCCTTCGTGACGAGCAACGGACTAATACTCCCTAGTACGAAAAGAAGTGTGAGAATAATAATTAAGATAGTCATTTTGTCTCCTTGATGCCCCGAAGTATAGGAGACCATCTGGCTTTGTAGTTCCACCTGGAGGATGATTCCAGATCATCCCTGGTGCTGATTCGTTTCCGTATGGCAGATCATAGGCTTTACAGAAGATGTCTGAATGGTATTGACGACAACGCTGTGAAGTCTGTCAGTTGGCGCCTTTCCCCAAAACGCAGAGTTCGGAAAATGAGGCGCGCGGTTGAGGGTTTGTAGCGATTCAGCAATTTAGACCCTTTACCTCTAAATAAATTCATAGTATTATCAGTCATCATAACATCTTACAACAAATCAGGAGCCTGATGCTCAAGCCAGCGCGGTCGGAACGCAAAACCCTGACTGAAATTGCGGAGCAATCGCTGCGTCAAGCCATTGCCCAAGGCACATTTAGACCTGGAACTCAGCTTCCCACGGAGGCTGAATTGTGTCAAATGCTGGGAGTATCCCGCACGGTGGTTCGAGAGGCCCTACGAGTGTTGGAAGATGACGGACTGGTTGCCCGGCGTCATGGGGTCGGTACGTTCGTCCGGGATCACCCTATTCTCAAGAATCTGAATTTTAACTTTGGGATCACCGAGATGATCAACTCGGCGGGTCTATCGGCAGGGACGAGCCACCTGGCGATCCGATCGGAACTGGCGGATGAGGAAAAAGCTGAGCAGCTGCGCGTCGCGCAGGGGACATCGCTCATTACGGTGGAACGTGTTCGCACCGCCGATGGCCGGCCCGTCGTCTATACGTTGGATACGCTGACAGAGTCCCTGTTCAAGCGGGCCGAATTTGATCCGGAGCAGCTCCGAACCCGGTCCATTTACGATATGCTGCAGACGTCCCTGGGTCAGGTGATCGAATATGGCATTGCGCGCCTTCTGCCGGTCGCCCCACCCGAATCTGTTTCTGCGAAACTGCAACTCCCACCGAATGCGCTAGCACTCTATATTGTTCAAACCGATTACTCGCCGGACGATCAGCCTCTGGTCTATTCTCAGGAGTATCATCTGCCGGACGCGTTCGACTTCATTATATGGCGGCGCGGCCCGACGCGATTGACGAGTTCACTCGCTGAGGCTTCGCAATGAATCCGCTTGGCTTTAGCACGCTGGCTTGTCCGGGCTGGACCATCGAGGCGATCATCACCAGGGCAGCCGAATTTGGCTACGAGGGGATTGAGTGGCGCGGAGGTCCCCAGGGGCATGTTCAGCCGAGGATGCCGTCTGCAAAAATTGCGGGTTTGCAGCAAATGTCGATGGACACAGGGGTAAGCGCAATTGCGGTCACGGCTTATACAACCTTTGTCTCTCAACTTGCGGAAGAACGAGGAAGGAATGTGGAAGAGTTAAAGCAGTATGTCGATCTCGCCGCAGAGTTGGATGCCCCGTATGTGCGAACCTTTATAGGCGAACTTCCCAAGGGAACAAAACCTGATGCTTCCCTGTACGAAAAAATAGCAGAATGCCTTAACATCGGCTCTGAGTACGCGGAATCGGTTGGGGTAAAGATTGCCGTAGAGCCACACGATGATTTCGTTCGTGCCTCGACGATTGTCCCTCTCCTGACTCGAGTTCAACATCCGGCCCTGCGCGTGATCTGGGATCTCGGCAACAGTTTTGCCGCGGGGGAAGAGCAGGAGGAGGCTTTTGATCTACTGAAGAATCGCATCGCTTACATTCAAGTCAAGGACGGAATGGGACGCGTCCCGCACTGGCGGCTTTGCCCGGTAGGAGAGGGCGAGGTGCCGCTACAACATGCCTTTGCGTTATTGCAGGCAAATGGTTACGAAGGTGCGTTCAGTGTGGAATGGGAATATGCCTGGCACCCTGAGCTCGATCCGCCTGAGGTTGCCCTCCCCGCGGCGTGGCGGGCGGTGCATGGATTACTGGCGGCCGTCCAGGCGGAGTCGGCATGACAGTCGGCACGAGTTATCCGCCAGAGTGGAAGGATTTCCAGGATCCACTGACCGGCCGGCGAGTCCGGCAGCTTACGAATTCGCGCGCCGAAGATTATCACCTCTACATTTACAACCCATCGGTCACCCCGAACGGCAAATACTTGATTTTTATCTCCGAACGAACCGGATTGAGCAATCTCTTTCGTATGGATCTTGAAAGCGGCTCGATCGTGCAATTGACAGACTCGGAACCTGCCCGCGCTGAGTACTGGCCGTTCACGGAGGCTGTCAAAGGCGTGGGCTCCTGTTTGCCCGCGCTCGGCAATGGCGGTCAGGAGGTGTTCTATTTTGTGGGAACGACTCTTTTTGCGGTTGAGATCGAAAGTTTGAAACAGCGGCAGCTTTTGAGTCTCTCTTCCGATCGTCGACCTTCCATGCTTCAGGCGGATCCAAGCGGAGAGACATTCGTGTTTGCAACCTGGGATGAAGCGTTGTTCATGGAGCGCTCGCAGCGCGCCTATGCGGGAGAGAAATTCCCCGACGACCGGTTCTTTCAGGAAACGACCAGCACCATCATGCGCGTGGATGCATTAACAGGACAAGCGGAAGAAGTATTGTGTAAGGAAAACTTCTGGATCAATCATGTGCATGTCAATCCACAGGATCGCGATCTGATTTTGTTCTGCCATGAATACAGCGGGTCTCCGGATCGAATGTGGCTCCTCAACGTCGCGAATGGGCAGTGTGAGCCGATCCCGGGGCAGGGCGCGGACGAATGGTACGAGCACGAGTTCTGGAGCAGCGATGGTGAGCGAGTCTGTTTTCATGGCGGGTTATCAGGTGATAACACAGCGGGCTTTTGTGGCTGGTGCTCCCCTGACAGTTCCCGTTATACCAAAGCCTATCACACTACCTCCGGACGGGCGTATGCCCATTACAACCTACACTCAGATGGAGAAACAATGGTCACTGACGGGGAGGCGCGACCGGGTTGCATCTCCAAAGTGCATTTGCGCGCGGGGGAGCAGATATTCGAGGTGCTTTGCCGTCACGACTCCTACACCTTTGGCGATGACCAGCGCTGCCACCCGCACCCGTCGTTCACGCCGGATGGTCGGCAGGTGATTTTCACTTCCAACCGGACCGGCACGAGCAACGTCTATCTCACAGATTGGAACTGATCTCTATGAAATTTGGATTTATCACTACTGAAGGCGGCACGTACTTTAAAGAAGCCCTCGAAGAGGCGGTTTATGGGGAAGAACTGGGCTTTGACTCGGTCTGGCTCGAAGAACACCACAGCATTCGCAATCATTATTGGCCTTCCCCACTTGTGGCATTAGCCGGGATCGCGACTCGAACAACGCGTGTCCAGTTGGGGACCGATATTGTCGTTTTGCCCTTTTATCACCCTGTCCGTGCCGCGGAGGACACTGCGATGCTCGATGTCATCTCGAATGGGCGCGCAATCTTTGGCGCAGCCATTGGTTATCGACCGCCGGAGTTCGAGCTGTATGACGTCAGCCTCGAGGACCGCGGCGCGCGCTATGTCGAGATGCTCAAGATCATGCGTGCCCTCTGGACGCAGGATCATGTGGAATATGCGGGGCGTTTCTTTAAGATCAAGGGCTGTATCGAACCTAGACCTGCACAGTCTATTCCTATCTGGCTGGGAGGCTGGGGCGAGCTCTCCCTGAAGCGGGCGGCGCAATTGGGCGATGCCTGGGTTCCCGGTCCGACGGCCAACCTGGAAAAGCTCCTGAATGCTCAAAAACAATACCGCGCCTTCCTGACCGCCGCCGGAAAAAATCCAGAGGATGTGCCGAGCCCGCTCACGCGCGAAGTTGTGATCGCCGAGACGCGTGAACAGGCCTGGGACCTGGCCGAGAAATATGTGATGGTCAATTACCGCGACGAGTATGGCGGTGGCTGGAAACATCCCCTGATCGGCTCGCAGGATCAGACTCCCGTGGCGCTCGACTCTCTGAGCAATGACCGCTTCATTGTCGGGAATCCCGAGGATTGTGTGGCTCAAATACAACGCTTTGTGGATACGTTTGGCGTGGACCATCTTATCTGCAGGCTGTACTTTGCAGGGATGCCGCATGACCATATCATGACCGAACTGAAGTTACTGGCGCAGGAAGTATTTCCGGCGTTTCGGAACGAAGAGTGACAGATCATTTTCCGGACCTCGATTTTGATCGTTCCCCCTACACTGGCTGGACTCGAGTCCACTGGGAACATATTTTGGCGCGCATGACGTATGGATATGCCAGAATTGCAGAACGAAGCGGGTCACCGGCGCGAGTGCTTTACCCGGATGACCGGCGCGGCTTACCCGATTCCGCGGATGCCATCGAGTCGTTTGCGCGTATTGCCTCTGCCTGGGGAGCCTGGCTGCGCAATCCCGCGAACCCGGCGACCTTGAATTTTCAAGGTCATGAGATCAACGTTGCAAATCTTCTCCGCCAGGCATTGCTGGACGGAACAGACTCATCCAATCCCCATACCTACTGGGGAGAGATCGGTCATTTGGATCAGCGGATTGTGGAAAGTGCCGACATTGCTGTTGCTATCTGGATGAGCCGTGAAAGCGTCTTCAAGAAGATGACTCCGGCTGAGCAGGCGCAAATCATCTCCTGGCTTGCCCAGGTGGACGGCAAAGGTACATACACCGATAACTGGATCTTATTCACAGCCATGGCACAGGCGGTACGCCATCACCTTGGGTTTCCCTCTCCAGAGGCGGACCTGGATAATCGTCTGATGCAGATTGGCGAATTCTATCGCGGCGACGGCTGGTATGTAGATGGCCCCACAGATGAGTTTGAATTGTATAACGCCTGGATGTTTGGCTGGCATTATCTTCTGTGGACGTGGATCGACGGGGACCGCCGTCCCGATCACCGGCAGCAGGTGCTGGAACGAGGGCGATCGTTCATCGATGGGTTCCTGCACTTCTTCGGCGCCAATGGTTCGTATCCGGCGTGGGGCCGTTCCATCGTGTATCGGTTTGCTGCACTGGCCCCATTCGCGGTGGGACATTTCCTCAACATCGCGCCCGATGATCCGGGGCTCCTCCGCCGCCTATCGAGCGGATGCATTCGGTATTTTTATGAGCGCGACCTTTTTGACCCCGAAGAACATTTTGTCAGGCAGGGCTATCATGGCGATTTTCCTCCGGCGGGCGAAGCATATATCTCACCGGGCTCCCCCTACTGGTGTTGCCACGGTTTGTTTGCCCTGACGTTTGACCGCGAGGATCCGTTTTGGACAGCCACCGAGAGTCCGCTCCCGGTGGAGCGCGAAGACTTCGAGTTGGTGTTGCCCGCGCCCGGATTTGTCATCTCCGGGCGGAAGGACACCGGTCAGGTTCTGTTGTTAAACAGCCGCAGCGGACAGGAACATGATTTCCCGCGCCACAACTATACATCGAAATATGGCAAGCTTGCATACAGCACACACTTGCCATTCAACGTCGTCCCCGTACGTGGGTCGTACGCGCCGGACGCCATGGTTTCACTCACTATGGATGGGAAAACATTCGCACACCGCACCCATACCCGATCCGGAGACGTAGCGCCCGGTTTCATGTGGTGCAAGTTCGATCAGGTAGTGAATGATGAGTTACAACCTCTGTGGATCGCTGTTCTCTTATGGCGCGATATACAGATCCGCCTGACGGTCCTCCGTCCCATATTGCCGGTCATGGCGTTTGAAGCGCCCGGAGCATTGGGTTGCTCGCAACCCAATGCGATCCTGCGTCGGTCGGATCACCAGATGGGTTGGGAATATGCAGAGGTGGAGGGTCGTGCCATCGCCATCCGGCGCCTGACCGGGTACGATCATCAGAAAGCCAGCGCGCCGTTCCTGGATCAATCGAATATCAACCTCGCCTATACCTACTCGGAACAGCCAGTGCTCTATGAGTCGCAGGCGAGTGTAGCGGGGCGCTGCCTTGCGAGCGCCGCACTTGTCCGCCCGGCTCCATTTGACCCCGCACAGGAGTTCGCAGGAATCAGCGTTGAAATTGAATCTCCGGAAATCTTCCGCGTCACGTTGCCTGACGGCAGTCTGGCTCTGGTCGCACCCGGCGAAACGACGCCGAGGCAAGCCACAATCCATGGATTTGAAGTAGAGGGAAACAAGATGCGATATGTTCGAGTGAGCAAGGATTCAAATGAAAGCTGCGGCCTGGGCGTCACTCATATCGACGGAATCACTATCTTTGACAAACCTGCGACATTTCGTCTCAAGCGTCATTCCGAAAACACAATACGCCTGACAACAAATACCGGACTCTCACTTGCTGATCAATGGCTGAACGGTCAGGCTCGCTGCATTGAAGCCCTGACCCTGGACAATCAATGGCTGGATGTGACGTCTGAATGTCGATCTGGCTCCATTCCCTCACAGCTGGTGCAGGAATGGTCAGACCGCAACCAGCGGACTTTGGTGGACTTTCGGATCAGCCTATGAACAGTCCTTTCGACCTGACGGTGATGATGTATCACTACGTCCGTGATCCGGGCGATGCGGCGGAGGCAGGGTCCGGGATTCCGGGTATGTCCGTGAAAACGTTTGAGTCGCAATTGGATGAACTGTCCAGGCAGCATACTTTTGTCACATGGCTCGATGTGCGTGTGGCACTCCACGAGGGAAAGTCCTTACCGAGTTCCGCCTGTCTGCTGACGTTCGACGATGGGGTCCTCGATCACTATCTCAATGTCTTCCGGGTTTTGCATAAGCGAAAACTCTCGGGCCTGTTCTTTGTCATGGACAGGTCTGAAAGTGATGGTTTTATCCTCGCTCACAAGATTCATTTTTTGCTGGCAAAGATCGGTCTCCCCGGATTGCGTGATGCAATTTGGGAGAAGTTGAATCCATCGCAGAGAGGGCGGTTTGCGCAGGCAGAGAAAAAATATCAAGTGAAGTATCCACCCCCATCCCTGGATGGAGGGGTCAATTTGCTGAAAGCTGTGCTGCAACGGGATTTAGCTGCTGAAGTCAATACGATCCTGAGTGAGTTGTTCGCGATCCATATTGGCTCAGAGAATGAGATGGCTCGAAACTATTATCTCAATACCCAACAAATCGAGGAAATGGTTTCGGGTGGCATGCACGTTGGCGGACACAGCCGCAACCATCCCTGGTTTGACTTCATCGATGTCGAAGCGCGTACTACGGAGATCGAATCCTCTGCTCACTGGGTCCAGCAATTCGAGCCCGGACCGTGGGCATTTGCATATCCTTATGGCGGTTTGTCGGATGATGCGCCGGACCTGCTTCGCGGGCATGGTTTTATTGCTGCCTTCACGACTCAAACAAAAATCCGTCATACCAACCCTTTTTTCATTGGCAGGCTCGACGGTGAGGAGATCGCGCAGGATGGACTGGCGTATGCCTGAAAAAAGCCCTGTCCGGTTTGGCATCGTGGGATGTGGCAGCGCTTCGATTCCGGTCTGCGAAGCCATAATCGCCTCGCCTCTCACGGAGCTTGCAGCGGTATACGATGTGAATCGTGATCTGGCAGACGACCTCAGTGGGCGATTCAACGTTGGCGCAACGGAAACTTTCGAAGAGCTTCTGGCAGATCCAGGTGTGGAGGCTGTCTATATTGCTGTGCCGCATTATCTTCTCGCCGCGCTTACACAAAAGACCCTGGAAGCGGGTAAACATGCTCTGACCGAAAAGCCGCTGGGAACCTCTCTGGAAGAGATTGACAGGCTGATCGTTCTGGCAGCCGAACGGCAGGTATTACTGGGAGTTTTCTACGAGATGCGCTATGCCCCGGCGCATGCCATGGCACGTGAATTCATCCAGGCGGGTGCCATTGGAGATCTCGTTGGTATTCAGATTCAAACCCTGATCGATAAACCTCGAGCATACTGGCAGTCGGGTTATAGCGGGAGATCGGTCAATCCCTGGCGTGGGATCAAGGCGCAGGCGGGCGGCGGAGTCGTTTTGATGAATACCAGCCATCTCCTGGATGCACTTATGTATGTAACGGGTCTCGCTGTAACGAGTGTGTCGGCCGAGATCGGAACGTTGGTCGCCGATGTCGAAGTGGAAGATCTGGCAGCGGCAACGTTCCGATTCAACAATGGCGCCATCGGAAGCCTGATCGCCGGCGCGCATATCAGCGGTGCGCATAACGACGAGTACTGCTCGATCTATGGCACGCAGGGTCAGATCCGATTGCCCGACCCCTACGGATCGGATCCGCTCCGAATTCACTTAAATCGAGACTGGGATAAGCTCAACGCCGGGCAGTGGTATTCCATTTCTTTGGAGCCCGTCCGTGTTTATCGAAAAGCTGTCGAGGATTTTGCCCGGGCCGTGGCAACGAAGGACTGCGTTCCCATCTCCGCCCGGGATGCGCGGCAGGTGCTGTCGGTGGTGCTGGCGATCTACCAATCTGCCGCCGAGAAAAGAACTATACCGATTTCTTGAAGTGAGGTACCCATGCAGGATATTGACTTACGCGGAATTATCCCGGCCATCGTGACTCCCATGACAAATGAAGGCGCGCTGGATTTGCCTGCCTTGCGACGATATGCAGGCTGGCTGGCGGAACAAGGGCCGGTTGCACTGGCTGTCAATGTGGATACCGGTGAAGGTCCCCATCTCACCCCTGATGAAAAACGACAAACCCTGGAGACGGTTGCTGAAGCGGTGGCAGGGAAATGCAAAGTCGTCGGAGGGGTCGCGGGACCTTCCACGGCGCAGGGCGTTGCCAATGCGCGCGCAGCCCGGGACGCTGGCGCGGATGCACTTCTTGTTTTTCCAATCTCGGCATTCCTGGGTCAGCCTCTCAACCCTGAAGTCCCGTATCGTTATCATGCGGCGATCGCGGAAGCTGTGGATTTACCGTTGATTCTTTTCCAGCTTCAGCCTGCCCTGGGAGGTGTGCTATTTACCACAGAAATCCTGCACAAGCTTATTACCATCCCCTCTGTGGCTGCCATTAAGGAAGCTTCCTTCGATGCCATGCGCTTTTTGCAAGTGAAGGCTGCCCTTGCCTCTGCCAGCCGTAAAATCACGTTTCTCACTGGCAATGACAATTTCATTTGCGAGAGTTTTATCCTGGGTGCAGAAGGGGCACTGCTTGGCTTTAGTACCCTGGGGACGCGTGAGCAGGTGAAGATGCTGGATGCCGTACGCCGCGGAGATATCGCCGGGGCGCGCGAACTGGGCGACTGTCTGCAACCTCTCGCAGACGTGATTTTTGCTCCCCCCGTGACCGATTACCGGTCGCGTACCAAAGAAGCCCTGAAGATGCTTGGCATCCTGGAGAACACGACCGTGCGCGCGCCGCTTCTACCCGTTTCGGCAGCCGAGCGTGAAATCATTCAACGTGCGCTACAGAGCGCCGGGTTGTTATCGTAGCCTCGCTCTACCTTACACAGGAAGAGAGACTCAAGTGCACTTTGATCGAGGGTCTTGAGTCTCTCTGAAGGCGAAACCGGAACATCTTCGTCCGGGTGACAGGCCTGGCCGGTCGTTACACCTCGAGAAGAAAAACTGTTCCAGTCCAACCTGATTGTAGCAGAGGAACGAGAAGACGCATTACGGTGCAACAGGTATAAATGGAAAGGAGATCCTGGCCGTTATAGGAACGACTCAACAAATTATTGTTGCGGTTACTTTTTATCCATAGGATACGGAGGAGTACAAATGAAATCGCAGATTCGTTTCGCGTTGGTTTGGATGGTCCTGTTGAGCATTTTCCTGACACAGTGTGCAGCCCCTGCACCGGCGACTCCAGAGCGTGTGGTGGAGACGCAGATCGTTGTGGAGACTCAACAGGTCCAGGTGGAGGTCGTGGTCACAGCTACACCTGCGCCGGCCTCGGGAGAAGTAAAGGTCCTGCTCATTGGCAAACCCGATGAGGACAGCATCGATCCCGTCAGTGGGGCAAATATCCCTGGTGTGCAGCAGCTTGAAACAATGTTTGAGACCGCCAATCCCAATATCGACATGCAGATCATCAACATCCCCTGGGGCTCGGGCGCAACGGGTTACGGGCCAAAAACAGAGTCCATGATCCAGGCGCAGGAAGCCTGTGTCTATCTGATGCCGGGCGCATTTCAATACGGGCGTCGCGGCTACCTGGAGAATCTGGACCCGTGGATTGCTAACGACCCCACGTTTAAGGATGTCTGGCCTGGTGATTATCTCGAGCAATGGCGCGGCTGGGGACCCGGCAACCCCGACAACCAGTGGGCTTTGCCCTACAGTGGAGGCAACCGCGTTATCCACTATGATGCGGTGCTCTTTGAGCAATGGGGTGTGGAGCCATTAAGCCAACATCCCACATTGGATGAAATCGAAGAAAAAGCCAAGGCGATGACAGGCAAAAATCCCGTGACCGGTGAGGATAACTATGGCTACTGGTACCAGGGAAAGTACATCAACTGGCAGTTCCAGGCCATCGCCCATGCCTTCGGCGCGACCTGGGGTCAGGTCAATGACGATGGTACCTGGACCATTAATTGGGACACGCCGGAGTATTTACAGGCACTCGAATGGCTGGTCATGATGTCCAAATATGCCCCTCCCGGTGCGCTTGCTGCGGATGCCATGCCGGAAGGTTTTCTCACGGATCAAAACGTTGTGGCGATCATCCCTGAAGGAGAGACGGGTTACTATCTCACGCCATTTGTGAACGATCCAAAACTGAACGAACGATTCCGCACCACCTACAACCTGCAGGGCCCGGATGGCAAGGGTGGCTTGTTCATCGCCGACCCAGTGGCCATGGCTGCAAGCTGCCCGAATAAAGAGGCCGCCTGGGAAGTTATGAAGTGGCTGACCTCCAGCCCGGAATCACAAAAATACAACTTCGATTCGGGTGGCAATCTGCCCGTCATCGAAGGCGCGGCAGAAGCGATCCCTGCCATCGGCGCGCTCGTGGATGCTGATGCCATCCTGAATCAGAATGCCTTCGCAGAGATCCGCTACCCGTGGGCTTCCGCCCAACCTCGCTTCTCACTGCAGGCTGCTATTGAAGCGGCTATCGCCGGGACGTTATCGCCCAAGCAGGCGCTGGAACAGGCTCAGGCAGAGACCGAAGACTGGTTGGCACAACAAGTAGCCACGCCAACTCCATAAGGCAACCTTTCCTACAGACCAAGCACTACTCCTTCAAGATTGTGTAGTGCTTGGTCCTTTGGAGGAAGTTATGGCACGAAAGCTTCGCAAGAGTCTCATCTGGTATGCATTTCTCGCGCCTACATTCGTTCTGTATGCATTGTTTGTGGCGTACCCCACCTTTGAGACGTTTCGGTTAAGTTTTTTCCAGGAAGTGGCCACGCGCCAGGAATTTGTGGGTGCTTTGCATTACATACGCCTGCTCGGCAATCAGGTCTTCCTGGCTGCTTTGCTTAACACGGCGTTCCTTGGCATTCTCTTCCTCCTCATCATCGTCCCGCTTGCGCTCGTCATGGCTTCCCTGCTCAATAATCTGCGGGTATGGCCCAATTTATTCAAAGCGATCTACTTTCTGCCACAGATTACATCTACGGTCGCGGTAGCTCTGGTCTTTAGCTATGTCTTCCAGCCAAACTGGGGCCTGGTGAATGGGATTTTGCGCCAGTTGGGTGTGGATCCGTTACCGCTCTGGCTGGCGGAGCCGCGATATGTTCTGACGGGCTCGCGCGCGGCCGTCACGATTCTTGCCGTATGGGTTGCCCTGGGTTATTACATGCTCATCTTCCAGGCAGGGTTGCAGGCGGTGCCGGCTGAACTGTACGATGCCGCCGTTGTGGACGGCGCCGGCCCGCTGCAGACCTGGTGGCTGATCACAATCCCCAGCCTGCGCCCGACCTTCATCTTTCTCTTTATTACGGGGACCATCGATGCCATGTCGCGCTTCAGCG
>Ga0075429_100001718_pt1 | contig 18116 bp, 6 predicted proteins | sample RhiMetdeltSRZDD3_FD_75295 | JGI IMG/M metagenome (GOLD analysis project Ga0075429, IMG submission 75295) | Populus rhizosphere microbial communities from Tennessee, USA - Rhizosphere MetaG P. deltoides SRZDD3 | ecosystem: Host-associated > Plants > Roots > Rhizosphere > Soil | place: USA... | reverse complement strand
GTCGGGCTGAACCTGAGCAAGAGCAAGCTGCCGGCCGCGACGATGAACGCCATCGTGCAAATGCTTGTACCGCCCCCGAAGTACATGGTCCATCGCCTGATCCCCAAGGCTACCTACGCCAACTTTGCAACCCTTTCCAGAGCGGTTATCATTGAGCGTGGTCCCGAATTCGTCGAGTCACTGCAACACAAGCAGGCTGTGGAGACGTTTGTACACAATGCTGAGGATGCGTATGGCTTCCCTCCGTACCCCATCCTGGCGAAATCCCTGAGCGAATGGAACGGGCACGACCTGCACACGCAGGAACAGGGCATCGTCGATGAAGCCCTCAAGGCCATCCCCACCATCCGCCTGCGCGATCCGAAGTTCAACTGGTGGCAGCGCCTGCCGATCGTCACCAATCTTTCCACGAGATCAAGACAGTTTGCCGCGGCCGACGATTAGTTCCACGCGACATAGAAACTGACATGGACATCAAAGATATACCGTCTCTTCGTGACCGGCTTGTTCCCGGCATGATATCTCAAGGCAACGCATTGATCAATTGGCGTAGCTGGGATCGTGCAATCGTTGCACGCATCATAGGCATCATCATCGTAACGACTGTTGCCGTAGGATTGCGCGTGTGGGGAATAAACCAACTAGGATATAACACGGATGAGGCGGTATATGCTGGTCAGGCAGCCGCGATCGCGAAAGCTCCCATCCTGAAAGATATCTTTCCGATTTTCCGGGCGCACCCGCTGCTCTTCCAGTTTCTTTTAGCGCTGGTGTTCGCATTCGGTGTAAGTGACCTGGCAGGGCGCCTGGTGGCTGTCGCCATCGGTCTTGCCACCGTGTACATGACATACCGCCTGGGTAAACTGCTCTATGGAGTCAAAGCCGGTCTTCTGGCAGGGTTGTTTCTCGCGCTCATGCCGTACCACGTGGTGGTTTCCCGGCAGGTACTCCTGGATGGTCCTCTCGTATTCTGTACGACTCTGGCCCTGTTCTTTCTGGCACGTTATGCGATGACACAGCGCCCGGCCTGGATCTATCTGACCGGCGTCGGCATGGGATTGACCTTCCTTGCCAAGGAAACCGGCATTATCATGCTGGGCGCGATCTATGCCTTCCTGGCACTCTCACGTGAGATCCGGGTCCAGATCAAGCATTTGTTCGTTTCCGCGCTGCTGATGGCGCTGATGATTCTGCCTTTCCCCATCTCGCTGCTCCTGGCGGGTGGGACGAGGTCAGGAAAGAATTACCTGGTCTGGCAACTTTTCCGACGCGCCAATCACCCATGGGACTTCTATCCGAGCACCGTTCCGGAAGCCATCGGCTTCCTGGTGATCATCGTGGGCATTCTCGGGCTCTGGTTCCTGCGGAATGAGAAGTCGTGGCGTGAAAGAATTCTTCTGTGCTGGATCCTCGTCCCGGCGACATTCTTCCAGATCTGGCCGACCAAGGGCTTCCAGTATATGTTGCCAATCGCCCCGCCGATTGCTGTGCTGGCGGGACGGGCAATCGCCCGCTGGTGGCCCGAGGATTTCTCCATCTTCAGCCTGCGGATCCGCCGGAGCTGGGTCAAAACATTAACGGTTCTGGTCATCGCCCTTTCCATTTTTCTATCCAGCGTGCAGATCATTACTCCTGCTACGACGGGTATGTTTGTCGCAGGAACCGGAGGCGTGCCAGGTGGACGTGAAGCCGGCGAATGGATCCGGAACAATATCCCGGAAGGGGCCACGTTGATGACGATCGGCCCCTCCATGGCGAACATCCTGCAGTTCTACGGATATCGCCGAGCCTATGGCTTGTCGGTCAGCCCCAACCCGCTGCGCCGCAACCCGTCGTATCCGCCGATCCTCAACCCTGATATGCAGATCCGCAATGGCGATATTCAGTACGTTGTCTGGGACTCGTATTCTGCAGAACGATCGACGTTCTTCTCGGAAGGAGTTTTACGGTTTGCCAAAAGGTACCATGGACGCGTCATCCATACACAATCCGTTAAGGTCACATTAGCGGATGGCACTGTAGTAGACAAGCCCGTGATCGTTATTTATGAGGTGCGCCCGTGAAAAAGGTTCGAGTATTTCGTTATCTTCTGTGTGTTTTGGTCATTAGTTTCCTGTTTCCCACTGCCAGCGCCCGGGCAGATGTGCGCAGCCAGTCTCCGGAAACCAAGACACCCATTAAACATTTTCTGGTCTTGATGCAGGAAAATCACACATTCGATAATTACTTCGGCACGTATCCGGGCGCGGAAGGCTATCCGGAAGGGACCTGTATCCCGGTTGATCCTTTTGACAAGTCCAATACCGAGTGTGTGGAACCCTTCCATATCGGAGATCGCCCGATCGAAGACCTGGATCACAGTGACAGCACCTTTAATCTGCAGTACAACAAAGGGCTGATGAATGGCTTTGTGTACGCTCTGAATCAGAGGAATCAGAACGGCGCCCTTTCGATGGGCTATTACGATGACCGCGACCTGCCATATTATTGGAACCTGGTTGATGAATATGTGCTTTTCGATCATTTCTTTAGCTCGGACCACGGTGGCAGTTTTGCCAACCATATGTTCTGGGTCAGCGGCCAGCAGGGCGGCAGCCGTGTCACCGGAGAGGGCTATGATGACATCCCAACCATCTTCGATCGCCTGCAGGAAAGCGGGATTTCCTGGAAGTTCTACGTGCAAAATTTCGATCCTGAGATCAACTACCGGACGGCGCATCTGATCAGCGGCAATCGGGCGTCGCAGGTGATCTGGGTTCCCATCCTAAACATGGCCCGGTATCTGGATGATCCGGAGTTATCCAGCCATATCGTTGACCTGAATGAATACTTCACCGACCTCGAAAATGGGACTCTGCCCGCGGTGGCCTACATTGCACCCGCAGGCGCCAGCGAGCATCCTCCCGGAAGTATTCGCTCGGGACAGAAGTTTGTCAAATCGCTGATGCAGGCTCTGATGCGCAGCACATCATGGGATAGCTCTGCCTTCCTGGTGACCTATGACGACTGGGGCGGTTGGTACGACCACGTGCTGCCTCCTCAGGTCGATGAGCATGGCTATGGAATGCGTGTGCCGGCCTTCCTGGTCAGCTCCTATGCCAAGCGCGGCCATATCGATAGTACGGTCCTCGACTTCACCTCGATCATGAAGTTTGTCGAAGAGAATTGGAACATCGAGCCGCTTGCCGAACGCGATGGCAATGCAAACAGTTTCATGTCTGCCTTTGATTTTTCTGCGCCGCCGCGCGAGCCGGTGTTCATCCCCTTCGAACGGGTGGTTAAGGAAGAGCGTGTCGAGCCTCGTCGCTACGTGATCTATGCTGCCTATGGCGGGGCGCTGATTCTGGGTCTTTTAATGTTTATTTGGACAGCTATCGGTTCGGATATTCGCAGGAAGATGTCTGGCTATTTCAGAAGACGAACCCAGCCCGAGGTACCCATGCCATGAAGATCCATCCACTTTTTCGTGTATGTACCGCGCTGGCAATCGTCCTGTTCGGTCTCTTCTCGTTCGCCTCCACAGCAGAAGCAAAAGTTCCCGCGGCAACCGTGGGTACAACATTGACGATCGAGCCACCCATACCGGTATCGGTGGGCAACCCTGCCTTCATCGTACTCAAGCTGGTCTCCTCGAAGGGTGAGCCAGTTGTAGATCAGCCCATCGAGCTGTTGGTGAACGGGATCCGCGAGCGCCGTGCCAGAACCGATGCCACCGGAACGGCGACTGTCAGAGTCACCCAGGATGAGGCGGGGGTATATGCAATTACTGCCGTTTTTAAAGGTTCAAAATCACCTTCCCTGGGATCTTCGAAAGCAGCTGCAGACCTGGTGGTTTCACCGGCGACGGTGGAGATCATCGTGACACCACCACTGCCCGACATCAAGTTTTCACTGGATGGTAAGATATTTGCGTCCGATGATTACGGGGTAGCCCGCGTTCAGGTTTCCAAGACCGGCAAGTACAGGCTTGACGTTCTTCCGCTGGAAACGACGGACGAGAACATCCAGATGCATTTTGGCCGATGGGGTGATGATGAATTTGCAACCAGTCGCCAGGTAGAGATTCCCCTGCATAAACCACTGGAAGTGGGTTTTGAAGTGAGCTATAAAGTCAGCCAGACGTTTGTGGATCTCGATTTCCAACCTGTCGACTCATCGCGTATTACTTCGATTACTTACAAGGGCAGTAATGGAGCCACCTTCACATTCGAAGATACCGGACCTCACTGGCTTCCAGCGGGCCGGATTATCCGTCTGAATAACGGGCTCCAGGAAACCAAAATTCTATACTCCGTGATGAGTGTTGTCATCGATGGTGCCAACGTGGTCAGCCAGGCACAACAGCGTTTTTTTGTACACGAGAACGATATGTGGAATCTGCAGGTGCTGTTGTATGCGGTCCGCTTTACGGCCAACGATGCGCTATTCGGCTTTCCGATCGGGAATGGCATTCTCATGGAATACCCGGATGGCGATGTTCAGTCCTATACCTTTGATCCGGAACACGGGTACGAGATCACAGGCCTGGCGCGAGGGATTTACCGTGTGACGGTCACCGGTGCGCAGGGGTATGCGCCACCGACACCGATTGCCCTGTCGCGTAACCAGGATGTCCAACTGATGGTGTTCAGTTATCTCGATATGGGATTCCTGGCGAGTATTGGATTGTTGCTCTCTGTTGGCTTGCTTGCATATGGGCGGCCTTATATCTTCAAACAGATCTGGGATTTCAGAAAGCGACTCATCCCGAGGCGGCGCGGCCTGCAGCCGTCTGGGCAGACCAATCTCCTGCAAAAGATCCGCACTGCTGGCGCACGCTTTCGCTTCCGCAAGCCTGTCACCCAACCGGAAGAGGGAAGCCCGGAAATGGAAGATTCCCTCTCCGACGAGCAAAGTGAGACGACCGATCTCACAGTGGACCTTGCGGCAGGGAATGCCAAGAAGAACGAAGTAGAAAGCCTCGTGTGAACGGAGTCGTTCGAAGCGAGAACAACACATGGAGGATTTCTTGCGTGACCAGAATTGCCGCCCGACGTGTTCGAGCGTTCGTCACGAGCCTGTGGCTGGTCATGGTACTGGCGGGCATGTCTTTGTCCGCCTGCTCCCCACGCAGTAATACATCCGCGCCCGCATCCAATCCGATCCCGGTTCTTGCCTATTATTACATCTGGTTTGATACCCAGTCCTGGGACCGCGCAAAAACAGATTTTCCATTACTGGGATGGTATTCGAGCAGCAATATTGATGTGATGCGCCAGCATGTGCAATGGGCAAAAGAGGCTGGTATCACCGGGTTTATCGTCAGCTGGAAGAGCACCGAAAAGCTCAACGAGCGTCTGGAAAAACTGATCCAGGTGGCCAACGAAGAGAATTTTCAGCTTGCGATCATTTATCAGGGACTGGACTTTGAGCGAAACCCGTTGCCGGTTGAGCAGGTGGATGCGGACCTGAGCTACTTCATCGAGCACTTTTCAGAAGAGCAGGCATTTTACCTGTATGAAAAACCACTGGTGATCTGGTCGGGCACCTGGGAGTTTTCCCGCGAGGAGGTGGAAAGCGTGGTGGTCGGGAAGAGAGAGCACCTGCTCATCCTGGCCTCGGAAAAGAACGTGGATGGCTATGAACGGCTGGCGGACCTGGTGGATGGCGATGCCTACTACTGGTCTTCCGTCAATCCGGATACGTTTCCAGGTTATCTGGAAAAGTTGACGGCGATGAGTGAAGCTATCCACGCTAATCATGGCTTATGGATAGCGCCCGCGGCTGCCGGATTTGATGCCCGTATGATAGGCGGGACCACGGTTGTGGACAGGAAAGATGGCCAAACTCTGCGGATCCAGTACAACACGGCCATGCAGTCCTCGCCCGATGCGATTGGACTGATCAGCTGGAATGAATTCAGCGAAAACTCACATATCGAACCAAGCGAGAATTACGGGGATCGGTATTTGAAGGTGCTGTCCAGGATCGAGGACGCTCCTGCTCCAGTAGTAAAGAATTTTGACTCCAGTGAGCCCGGGGATACAGTCGCCCCCGGAGACACGTCGGGTCCAAATCCCATCCTGAAGGCGCTGGGAAGCAGCCGTCTGCTGGCATTCGGCCTTGTAGGACTGTTGGTTGTAATTAGTTTGTTTGTAATTATTCGACGCAAGATTCAACAATGATTTATCGATACTTATCAAAGAGGTGTAGTTTTCATGAAAGCTCCAATGCTGCCTTTTCTCAGCAAACGTACTTTTTCCAAATTATTTCTGGCATTCGTTGTTTTATTCAATCTAGGCATACCTGCTCAGGTGCAGACGGCGCTGGCTGCCGGGGCAAACTGCGTGACGAGCTCTCCCAGCAGCGGCGCTTTTGCGGTCACTCCCTGTATCACGGTTCCTGCGGATGGCGCCACGGTCAGCGGGACTCAGACCGTTTCCGTCGTCGTCACCATTACCGGGACCAATCCCGGCATTGCGAAACTGATCTTCTATTTGGACGGCGAATATCTGCTGACGGATTTTCAAACGCCCTATACATTCACCCTGGCGACTGCTGACTGGGTGGATGGCAGCAAGTCGCTGTCGGTCGAGGTGTTGATGAGGGATGCCTTCACCTCGCAACGTTCGTCGATTTCCCTCTTCTTTCTCAATGGCGTGACACAGCCTCCCGTCAATACCAATACCTTCACACCGACCAGCGGGACCGCGCCTGCCCCCGGACAGCCTTTTGTCCTGGCTGTCACCGGTGATGGCGCGAGCGGAACGTCTCAGGCCAATAACGTAACCAGCATGGTCGATTCGTGGAACCCCAATCTGTTCCTTTATCTGGGGGATGTGTATGAGAAGGGCACCTCGACCGAATTCTATAACTGGTATGGCACTCCTGATACGTTCTACGGACGGTTTCGTGATGTCACGAATCCGATCATTGGCAATCACGAGTATGAGAACGGGGTAGCCCCTGGCTATTTCGATTACTGGAATAACGTACCGAACTATTACAGCTACGATGCCGCCGGCTGGCACTTCATCGCTCTCAACAGTAATTGTGGTTTATTGCAGAACTGTGCCGCGGGCCAGGCACAGTACCAGTGGTTGCTCAACGACCTGAACACTCATTCCAATACTTGTACTGTCGCGTATTTCCACCATCCCATCTACAATGTGGGTCCTCAGGGCTATGATCCCCGGCTGAACGATATGTGGTCCCTGATGGCACAACACGGGGTGGATGTCGTGTTTGCGGGTCATGATCACAATTATCAGCGCTGGGTGCCACTCAATGGCAATGGCGTGCCGAGTTCGACTGGCATCACACAATTTGTCGCAGGCGGGGGTGGACATGGCATCCAGAATTTTGTGACGACCGACAACCGCCTGGCTATCGGATTCGACACCTCTCCCAATTCCCTGGGCTCGCTCCGGCTGGATCTGAACCAGTATGGCACCAGCTTTCAATATATAAACTATCTGGGTGAGGTGCTAGATTCAGGCGCCATCCCCTGCAGCGGCGCGCCGACCGATACCGCGGCGCCGAGCGCGCCCACCAGCCTGACAGCGACAGCGGCCACTTCCACCCAGGCGGATCTAAGCTGGAGTGCATCCGTAGATAATGTCGGTGTAGGCGGGTACGACATCTACCGCAATGGTTCGTTGCTGGCTAGCCTGGGCGTGGTCACGAGCTACCACGATATGAACCTGACGCAGGGCGCTGTTTACAACTATCAAGTCCGGGCTCGCGATCCTGCCGGAAATGCGTCTGGTTTCAGCAATACGGCTCCGGTCACCATGCCTGCCTTGCTGTTCAGCGACGGCTTTGAGAGCGGCAATCTCACTGCCTGGACAACCAACACAAATCTGGCAATCCAGCAGCAGGATATTTATGCGGGCCTGTATGCAGCCCGCCAATCCAGCGGCGGTGCAGGGGCGAGTTATACAAGCAAGACTTTGAGCCCCACCCAAACCAATTTATATTACAGCCTGCGTTTCAAAATCATCAGCAAAGGTTCCACCTCAGCCTACTTGCAGCGCTTCCGCACGAGCACAAACGGTGCGATTGGAGGGGTGCTCCTGAGCAGCACCAATCGACTGGGGGTCCGCAACGATGTCGCCTCAACCACCAATACGACGGGACCGGTGGTCACTCTGGGCGTCTGGCACGAGCTGCAAACGCACCTGTCGATCAATGGCACGTCCAGCCTGATTGAGATCTGGTATGACGGGGAGCTGATCCCCTCTCTGAGCGGGACGGGCAATTTCGGAACCAATCCCATCGGCCGGGTCCATCTCGGCGATGGCACCACCACAAATATCTTTAATATTGCCCTCGATGAAGTGGGAGTCAATACCAGCTTCATCGAGGTGGATGATACATTCCCGCCCAGCACGCCAACCAATGTGGCAGCTGTGGCGGCCGCGCCCCATATCGTTAATCTGACGTGGAATGCTGCCACCGATAACCTGGGTGTCGCAGGCTATGATGTCTATCGTAATGGCGCGCTCCTGACGAGCCTTGGCGCTATAACGAACTATACCGATACGCCCGTTTCGCCGACCTTTACCTACAATTACCAGGTCCAGGCACGCGATGTGGCGGGAAACCTTTCGGCACGGAGCGAGGTCGCCAGCGTGACAACACCCGCGGATACGACGCCGCCGAGCGTGACGCTCACGGCACCTGCGGCTGGTACAACCGTCAATGGCACCGTGACAATCTCGGCGAATGCCACAGACAATGCAGCGATTGCGCATGTGGACTTTCTTGTAAACGATCAGGTGATTGGCACGACGGAAGAACCACCCTTTGCTGTGAGCTGGGATTCAACGACCGTCCCTGATGGGAATGTCACGATCGCTGCCCGAGCGGTTGACATAGCTTCGAATCCGAGCAGTGAAGACAGCCGGACCATTTCTGTGAATAACTCAGTCATCCCTACACCGACCTGGACACCCACTCCAGCGAACACGCCAACCAGCCAGCCGCCGGTTTCGGTCTGCCTCCCGGCAACGCAGGATACGTTCAGTCTTCAGGACAGGTATTGGCAAGTTCACGGGGCCGACATCGAGCTGAAGGTCAGAACGGAGGCGGGATTTGAGCGCCGGACCTTGATCGGGTTTGACCTTTCCTCCATCCCACCGACCAGGACCGTGGTGGATGCCAGGCTGCGAGTATATGAAACGACCACCAGTGTTGGGCAAACGGTCACTTTATATCGTCTCACGAACAGCTGGGTCGAATCGCAGATGAATTGGAACTATCGCGATTCCGTAAATCGCTGGATCGCACCGGGCGGAGATTATAGTACAACGCCCGTAGCTAGTTTCGTTCCCAATCTTGCCAGCCAGTATCGCGAGATCAATGTAACAGGACTGGCCCAGAACTGGGTGAATGGCACATTCAGCAACTATGGTTTGCTGCTGCAGTCTTCTGGCGCAATCGGGGAGGCCAAATTCGCGAGTCGGGAAGCGCTTGATCCCGGCCAGCGACCGGAGTTGTGTATCACCCACCAGCAGGCGGTGAGCTTCACATCAACACCGACTGCTCCATTCACGCCTACCTTCACGCCGGGCGGTCCTTCCGTGACCCCCACGGCAACCTGGACGAGTACGCCTACCAGCACATCAACTCCTCAGCCATCCCCTTCGGTCTGTGTGGCACCAACGCAGGATTCCTACATTGTTCAGGATACAGCCACCCAGAATTTCGGGGGTGACACCGAATTGCGGATAAGAACAAATTCAGGCAGAGAGAAGCGAATCCTGATGGGGTTCAACCTGCCATCGCTTCCGCCGTCCAGCATGATTACTTCCGCTACATTACGGCTTTACGAAATTACGACGCAGGCTGGACAAACAATCACTGTGTACCGCATGACCAACAACTGGGTTGGATCGCAGGTGACCTGGAATCAGCGCAGCAGCGGTGTGTCCTGGGCTACCGCCGGTGGAGAGTATCAAAATACGGCATTAGCGACCTTCTCGCCTGACCTCGCGAATCAATATCGTGATATCAATGTGACAGCCGTGACACAGGGCTGGGCGAATGGTACCTTCAGCAACCAGGGCCTACTGTTGCGTGCCACTGGCGCCAATGCAGCAGATGTCCGCTTCGCGAGCAATGAAGCGACCAGCACCAGTCAGCGACCGCAGCTGTGTATCACGTACCAATTACCGGCGACGATCACACCCACCTTTACGGCAACCGTCCCGGCGACGCCTTCACATACACCCACAATTACGGCTACGAGTACATCAACCAGCACGGTTACAAACACGCCCATCCCGACGTCCACATTCACCGCTACAGCGACCCCGACAATCGGTGACACCCCTACCTTCACGGCGACGCCTACGAAAACGGCGACTCCATCGAATACACCGACTCCCCCCAATACACCGACGGCTACCATCACTTCAACTGCAACTCCGGTGGGGTCGGGGAACACCTTCACCTTTGCCCCTGCCGCCGACGCGTATGTGAATGAGTCAAGCGCGGGCACGAACTATGGAACTGCGACGACACTACGGCAGGATGCCTCTCCTGTTCTCCGCAGCTATCTGCGCTTCAACGTGCAGGGTCTGTCCGGGACGGTGACAAAAGCAACGCTGCGTATTTTTACGAGCAACAGTTCCAGCTCGGGCTACCAGGTGCGCCCTGTGACCGATAACTCATGGAGTGAGTTCGCCGTCAACTATACCAATGCACCCGCTGTTGGCAGCGTGGCCGGTTCGTCTGGTGCTTTTGGGACGGGCGTTTGGACAACGATTGATATTACCTCCCTTATCAGTAGCAATGGCATCGTAAGCCTTGCTCTGACAACGACGAACAGTACGGCATTCAATCTTGCCAGCCGCGAGACCGGCGCTACCGCACCGCAGCTTGTGATCGAGACCCAGTTTATCTCGAGCCCGACACCTTCAATGACGAGCATCACTACCGACACGCCAACCCATACCCCAACTGCTACGTTCGGACCTTCGCCCACCTATACCAATACGCCGACGGCGACGTCTGTGCCCACAAACACAGCAACGCCTTCCGAAACCCCCACGCCGAGCGCGACTTCGATGTCCAACACATTTACATTCAACCCTGTCGCCGATGCGTATACAAATGAAGGTAGTGTCTCTACCAACTATGGGACAGCGACCACATTACGGGCGGATGCCACACCGTTGGTACGCAGTTATCTGCGCTTCAATGTACAGGGTCTGTCCGGTTCGATCACGCATGTCACGCTGCGCATCTTCACCAACAGCAGTTCGAGCACAGGCTACGAAGTACGCCATGTGGCAGACAATACCTGGACCGAAGCGACGATCAACCATACTAACGCGCCCGCTACGGACGGTGTGAGCGCGACATCCGGTGCGTTCGGTACCGGTGTGTGGACCACCCTAGATATCACATCGTTGATCACTGGCAACGGCACTTACAACATTGCCCTCACAACAACGAGTGGCACTGCCTTCAGCCTCGCCAGCCGCGAGTCCGGTGTGAATGCACCGCAGCTGATCATCGAAACAGGGCCATAGGTTTTCCCGGGCAGTTTGCCGACAGAAGTCTCAAAAATAATAAGATGCAAAACGGTGGCATAAAATCCACCGTTTTGCACATTAATCTGTTTGCTTCCTTACGTTACTGTTGCAGGACTACATTACTTTGCGAAGACCTGTAACCAATGGCTAAGAAAACCGTCGTGATTTTAGTGCCTTACAAAAATGTAATGTTTGGCACTCTGCCTCTACTTGTAAAAAACTGATCTATTTTAGTGGTTTTCAGATGAAAAACCTTCCCTTTGGAAGGTGCAACTTGGGTTTGCTCTTTCAGGTGAAGGGGCATGGCAAGACCTGGATCGCTTCATCGAATTGGGACATTCTAGGCAAAAGGAACTTGATCATGGCTAAGCAACTACTGAATGCACTGCTGATTGTTTTTTTACTCCTGGCCGCTTCTGCCGAATCTACCGCCGCACTTTCGTCTACGTTCGAACTGGCGCACTCACCGTCAGTTTTCACGGCGGTCGCGGATGCGTATGTTCTCAGTACGTCACCAACTAAGAATTACGGTTCCAGAACCAACCTTAAGGCGGACGCCTCGCCGCTCGAAAATATATACCTGAAATTCAATATACAAGGCGTTGGCGTTGCGCCGTCAGCTGCTATTCGGATCTATGCCGAGTCCAGCAATCCCCAGGGACTCAATGTTCATACTGTTTCCAATACGACCTGGAATGAGACTCAAGTGGTATGGAACAACGCCCCGGCAATCGGTTCAATGGTGGGGTCAACCGGCCCAATCCAAGCTGGAAACTGGTATCTGGTCGACGTTTCGAGTGCAGTCTCGGGCGATGGACTCGTAACCTTCGCCATCACCAATCCGAGCTCTAGCGTGGCGACCTTTACCAGCAGGGAAGGCAGCCATCCTCCGGAGCTCTATATCCCTATTCCTGTCTTCGCTTCGCCGGACCCCTTCGTCGTCCGTCGCGATGGAAACACCTATTACGCCGAATCACAGACGACCACTTCTTCCTATTCAGGTTCACTCAAATATGCGGTGGAGAATGCAGCCTTCGAGTTGAATGCGCATGGCGGCGGCACGATCACGTTTCAGGCGGGTGATTTTGACCTGGGCTCCGAGTGGTTTGAATTCTATGATCTGAAAGGTATTACGTTTGCAGGCCAGGGGATGGACGTCACTGTACTGCGAAACAATGCAAATGCCTCGACAGATACCGAGCCCTTCGATTTCACCAACGGCGACTTCATCACGATTCGCGATATGACTGTCTCTGCCGGCGGGCCGCTGCGCAGTACCAGCGATGCGCTCGATTTCGACGCGGGGGATTACAACCTTGTAGAACGGGTCAAAGTGACCAGTTCGCGTGGGCGTGGGATTGTCTTCGACGGCAAGGATGTCGCCAATGGGCAACCGCGGACCGCTATTGGCAACGTGGTCCTTGACTGTATCATCACCGGCATTCCGAGTGACGGAATAGAACTGCTCGCCTCCAGCTCCAACAGGGTCGAGAATTGCCAGGTTATTAATGTGGGCGGGCACGGTATTCAGATCACGAAGTCTTCAACAAGCGCCAGCCAGCCCAACAAAAAGTCGAATGACAACGTCATTGTAGGAAATTATGTCGATAATGCCGGACAGGATGGGATCAACCTGAATAGCGGCGACCGCAATTTAATTACCGGCAACACCATTTTGAACAGCTCGAATATCACATCAAGTCAGGACGGCATCGACATTGCATCCAGTGACTCGATCCTTTGCGATGACAACGTCGTGCAGTCCAACACGGCTACCGATAATCAGGCGGTAAAGACGCAAAGATATGGTCTGAACATTGCCAGCTCGAATTGTCACCGCACTGTTGTTGCCGGCAACAATTTCGCCGGGAATCGACTCGGGGCCTGGCGAGATTTTGGAACGGGGACGATCTTTAGCACGGACAATGTGCCTCCGAGTGTACCAACAGGTCTTGCGACAACGCTCGTTACACAGAATCAGGTCAATCTTACCTGGAATGCTTCCAGCGACAATGTGGGCGTCACGAGCTACACCATCTACCGCGATGGCGCAGTGCGCGGAACGGTTAATGGTACGACCACTACATTCCAGGACGGTACAGTTGCCCCAAACACAGCCTATACATATACGGTCGCAGCCTTTGATGCAGCCGGCAACAATTCCGGCCAATCGGCACCATTACCGGTGACCACGCCGCCAATCCCTACTGACAACGATCCACCGAGCGTGCCAACCAACCTGAGAACGACAAGCATCACGTATATGGCTGTAAGCCTGGCCTGGGATGCATCGACAGACAACGTGGGTGTGGCCACATATACGATCTATCGTGATGGTACATTACTGACCTCTGTTAATGGTACAACAACAACCTATCAGGATAACGCAGTCGCCGCGAACAGCTCCTACGCTTATACGGTTGAAGCGTTCGATGCCGCTGGTCACGGCTCCGGGCAATCTGCCTCCCTACCAGTGACCACTCCGCCAGTACCGCAAGACAACAACCCACCAAGCGTTCCGGCGAATCTGCGAACGACAAACATTACATACTCGGCTGTAAGCCTGGCCTGGGATGCATCGACAGACAACGTGGGCGTGACCACGTATACGATCTACCGCAACGGCGCACTCGTTGGATCGGTCAACGGCGCTACGACAACATATGACGATAACACGGTCAGCTCTGGTACCTCCTACGCCTATACGGTTGAAGCCTTCGACGCAGCGGCCAACGGCTCCGGGCAATCTGCCTCGCTGCCGGTTACGGTTCCCACTCCGCCAAGTATCTTCACGTTTATCCCGGTGGCCGATTCCTATGTCAATGAGGGCAGCCCAACCACGAATTATGGCAATTCGTCATCATTGCGTGCCGATGGATCCCCGTTTGTACGCAGTTATCTGCGTTTCAATGTGCAAGGATTGGTAGGCACCGTTATCAAGGCAACGCTGCGGGTGTATGCCACCAGCTCATCGAGTGTCGGCTATGACATTCGCAGTGTGAGTGACAACAGTTGGGGCGAAACGACTCTCAATTATACGAATGCTCCGGTATATGGAACGGTTGTGGCCTCTTCAGGTCCATTCACGGGCCCTGTCTGGACCGAAGTGAATGTAACCCTGCTCATCAACGGAGATGGAACCTACAGCCTGGCTCTGACCACTCCGCACACAACCGCAATTGGCTTCGCCAGCCACGAAGCAGGAGCGAACGCCCCACAGCTCATTATCGAAACGGCACCGTAGGGTTCTCGGAGTGCATGGATCTGAAAGATTCTCACAGGGGATAGCGTGCAAAACCGTGTATTTGGTATCACGGTTTTGCACGCTCACTTGTTCACGATCGATTAACTTCAGCGACCTATCGTAAGTTTCTTCAAGGCAAGAATCAACGAATGTTTCCTTGCGATTTGATTGCAGTTGCTCTCTTTATCCCTGGAAACTTTCGAAATCTTTGTGCAAGCCTGTAACCACAGGGTAATTAAATCGTCCTGACTTTAACACCTTACAAATCAGCAAGGTGTCCTGCCTCTTTGTATATAGACTTTATTGAGATTGTCGGTGGTTATCTGCTTTTTTGTTTCAGATGACTTATTCTTTATCGTGGAAGGTGCATTTTTGGGAGTCGTTGTCAATTCGTTCTATTATGTAGACCACAGTCGATATTAGCTCAGTGGTCACGGGCAATGGGAAACAGTGCCCTAAAAGGATGGAAATGCCTGAAAACGTAAGGGGAATCTTTTCGCAAGCACCCTGGTATGTTTCAACTGCCAGGCTTCTGCGCTTTGTCTTTGCCTCACTTAGCATACTTGGCCTGGTCCTTTTGCCGCGTCAAGTGTCCACCGCGCAGACGAGTTGGCAATGGTACAAGACTGATTTGCACGCCCACTCGGTTATTAGTGCTGATGCTTATACCGACCTTGGCATTATCAGTCAGTCTGCCAAAGCCCAGGGCTACAATGCTCTCTTCCTCACGGATCACAACCTGGCGAGCGACTTTCCCATCAGCAGCCTCACCGCGAACTATATGATCTTTGATGATTCCTATACACGCTGGACCTCTGCGAGGTATGGGACGGCGACTGCTACAACCAACGCACTGGCGACTGTCCCCATCAATACGGGGACAAAGTCCTTGCACCTGGCAAGCAGTGCGAACGCATATGCTGAAACGTTTGTTTGGACAAACCGGGGTCCCAATTTTCGCTCTGGGGATATCATCCTGAAATTTTCTGTCTATCCAAAGCGGATTGATCCCGGTTCAGGCGTGTATGTCTCAGCTTCCATCGGCGGCGATATGACCGTGCAAAGTCCAGATGGTTATACTTCCGCAAGTGGGGTGATCTCTCCCGGCAAGAGTATTGTCTTGGTCTGGCAGCTCGGTTCCGCCCGCGCAGATTCTTTGGACCCAAACAGACGCGTGCTAACCTATCCATTGGCGTACACCCTCAATGCATGGAACCATTACACGATCAACATCAGCAACTATCTGGCGAATATTCCCGATGCGGATCGCCCGCTCGACTATAACGCCCTGACCTATCTAAAGATGGCTGCCGGTTCCAACGCCGGTACTGTGGATGCCTATTTTGACACATACTCGATCACAGCCTCAGCCCCGGTATCAGCAGCAGATGAATTCGTTTATCGAACCAGCGTGATCGCCTCCCACGATACATCTACCTTTAAGATCTTCCCTTCCCTCGAGATGGGGGTGAGTGATCACGCGCAGCGTTTCAACTTCGGCATCACTCATCCCTCTGAGTTCATTTCCTACTGGTATGGGACGGACGGTATTCTGTCTGCGCAACAGAGTGGTTATCCGGCTATGCTCAATCACCCCGGGAGTGCGGGCGGCCTAAGTGATCAGGATACCATCAGCACACACGCTGCAGGAGCAGACTTGATGGAAGTGCGCCAGGATGCCTGGATTGACAACTGGGATGCCATCCTTCAACAGGGTGTCCAGGTACTGGGGACGGGCACAAGCGATACGCACCGCGTCTTTAGCGGCTCGAGCTTTGCAACCTATGTATACGGATCCGAGCTTAACTTTGACTCGCTAATACATTCCATCTTTGATGGGCGGACGTATATTGCAGCGGGTAGTTTCGGAAATCAAGGGCGGGTAATCTTAAACTTGGATAGTAGCTCACAGCAGCCCTATCCCGCGCGTTATCCGGTGTATGTGCCGGATACGCAAAGTTCAGTGAACGTGCATTTGTCTGTGACCGGTGGTCTACAGAGTGGCTATACCATCCGGTGGATTCGAAATGACACCCTGATGGCAACGGACAGCACCTCAGGCGCATCCTATTCGACAACGAAGGTGATCCCCTTAGGAGGTGCGTGGACGTATGTGCGCGCAGAGGTCCGGGACTCAGGTGGCGCGTTGAAAGCGCTGACACAGCCGCTGTTCTTTTTTAGTGTGCCTGGCATGCCTGCAGATAAGAGTTACTACATCGATAGTATGACCACTGCGAATGGACGCCAGTACACGAAGCACTTTATCAAGGGAATTACGGCATCTAACTGGGAAGCGACGGCCAGGGCCCTCACGCTCACCCTTGAGAATCCGGTCAATACGCTGGTAGATATGCGTCTGGTTTCAGCTTCGGCACCTCAATCGGTCCAAGTGGGTGGCGCTTCGATCCAGCATGCTGACTCATTGGCCGCCTTCCAGTCTACGTCAGGTTCGATCTGGTATTACAACAGCGGGCAGTTGTACCTTAAGGTCCTTCAGCCTGTGAGTCCCGCCACCGTCTCCCTATCATTTTCCGATACAGGCACGATCACACCAGGACCCTCTTCAACCCCTACATCAACGCCAACGCAGACAACTTCGCCCACAACCCTCACATTCACACCGACGGCTGATACCTACGTCCGGTCAGACCAGCCAACCACCAATTTTGGCACATCTTTACAATTACTGACTGACGGCAGTCCTGCAAAGAACATACTTCTCAAATTTACGGTTTCAGGCGTTGGCACGCGTTCAGTCCTCAACGCTAAACTACGACTCTACTGCCTGAACCCCTCGTCGTTTGGTGGGGTCATCTATCGTGTTGCGGATTCGACATGGAATGAGGGAACTGTCAATTGGAATACGGCGCCCATATCGGATGCCAACAGCCTGGCGGCATTCGGTGCTGTTGCATCCGGGACATGGTATGAGGCGAACGTGAGTTCTCTGGTGCACGGGGATGGAACCTATAGTCTAAAACTCAGCTCCACCTCTGGAGATGGTGCCGATTATTCTTCCAAGGAAGGGACGGTTGGGTTTGCCCCGCAGCTGATCCTCACGACTTCCACAGAGCCAGAACCAACAGCAACAAATACCGCGACCCTTACACCAACGACCACGCAGACCTCTACGCCAACAGCTACGCAGACGCCGACCATGACACCGACCGCGACGGAGACATCGACGTCGACCGCAACGGCGACACAACCGCCGAGCTCGCTGAATGTGGATGTGTGGGTGGGAGCTGCGCAGCCCGGGAACAACCATCCGCTGGGACACAATCAGGCGCTGCGGGTGAGCTACGCCGGGCTGAACGGCGGTCCGGTGAAGCTGGTCGGCTCGCAGAATA
>Ga0075429_100001716_pt1 | contig 18124 bp, 15 predicted proteins | sample RhiMetdeltSRZDD3_FD_75295 | JGI IMG/M metagenome (GOLD analysis project Ga0075429, IMG submission 75295) | Populus rhizosphere microbial communities from Tennessee, USA - Rhizosphere MetaG P. deltoides SRZDD3 | ecosystem: Host-associated > Plants > Roots > Rhizosphere > Soil | place: USA... | reverse complement strand
ACGCCGCAGCAGTTCCGCGTCGCGGCGCCGCCCGCGCTCGCGAGCGCGCAGTACGCCGCCGCGTTCGCCGAGGTGAAGGCGGCAGGCAGCAAGGCCGCGGGCGCGCAGCGCAGCGCCGAGCAGACGCAGCACGCCGCCTACTGGTACGAGTTCTCCGACGTCGGCTGGAACCGCATCGCGCGCAGCGTGGCGCGCGACCGGCCGCAGGACCTGTGGCAGCGCGCGCGCACCTTCGCGCTGCTCAACGCGGTGATGGCCGACGCGTACATCGCGGGCTGGGACTCGAAGATGCACCACGACTTCTGGCGCCCGGTCACCGCGATCCGGCAGGCCGCGCACGACGGCAACCCGGCCACGTCGGCCGACGCGCAGTGGGAGCCGCTGCACGTGACGCCGCCGGTGCAGGACCATCCGTCGACGCACAGCGCGCTCGGCGCGGCGGCCGCCGTCGCGCTGGCGCACGCCTTCGGCAGCGACCGCGTGCCGTTCGCCATGGCCTCGCCCAGCGCGCTGCCGCAGGCGCCCGAGCGCCGCTTCGGCAGCTTCAGCGCCGCGGCGCGCGAGAACGCCGACTCGCGGGTGCGCGCGGGCCTGCACTTCCGCTTCGCCACCACCGCGGGCCTGCAGCTCGGCGAGCAGATCGGCCGGCAGGCGGTGCAGGAGCTGCTGGGGCCCGTGCGCGCGCCGCGCTGAAGGCGGCATCGACGCTTCGAATCGAGGAAGAACCCCATGGATACCCCCGTGATCGATCAGGGCAAGCTCGAATCCTTCGTCATGCGCGCCGTCGGCCACCTGTCTTCGGGCTATGCGGGCGTGCTGGTCAGCCTGGGCAGCAAGCTGGGCCTGTACCGCGCGATGGCCGGCGCCGGCCCGCTCAGCGCCGGCGAGCTCGCCGCGCGCACCGGCTGCGCGGAGCGCTACGTGAGCGAATGGCTGAACGCGCAGGCCGCCGGCGGCTACGTCGTCTACCACGCCGTCAGCGCGACGTACGAGCTGACGCCCGAGCAGGCGATGGTGCTGGCGGACGAGGACAGCCCGGTGTACGTGCCGCACGCGTGGAACGTGCCGGCATCGATGTGGTTCGACGAGCCGAAGGCGATCGAGGCGTTCCGCACCGGCCAGGGCGTGGCCTGGGGCGAGCACGACGGCCGGCTCTACTGCGGCGTCGCGGCGTTCTACCGCAACGCCTACCGGGCCAGCCTCGTGTCGCAGTGGCTGCCGGCGCTCGACGGCGTGCTGGCGCGGCTCGAGGCCGGCATCGAGGTGGCCGACGTGGGCTGCGGCCACGGCCACTCCACCCTGCTGATGGCGCAGGCGTTCCCGCAGTCGCGCTTCCGCGGCTTCGACACGCATGCGCCCTCGGTCGACGAAGCGCGGCGCAACGCCGCCGACGCGGGGCTCGCCGGGCGCGTGCGCTTCGAGGTGGCGCGCGCGGCCGACTACCCCGGCGCCGGCTACGGGCTCGTGTGCTTCTTCGACACGCTGCACGACATGGGCGACCCGGTGGGCGCGGCGCGGCACGCGGCCCAGGCGCTGGCGCCGGAGGGCACGGTGATGCTGGTGGAGCCCTTCGCCAACGACCGGGTGGAGGACAACCTCTCACCGGTCTCGCGGCTGTACTACGCCGCCTCCACGATGCTCTGCTGCGCGCACGCGATCGCCGACGGCGGCACGCTGGTGCTCGGCGCCCAGGCGGGCGAGGCGCGCCTCGCGCACGTGTTCCGCAAGGCCGGCTTCACGCGGTTCCGGCGCGCGGCCGAGACGCCGTTCAACCTGGTGCTCGAAGCCAGGCGTTGAGAACTTGATAGCGCTCCCATCACCCTGGCTAGAATCCCGCATGCCCTCCGCCCCGCCGCCCACGCGACGCGCCCGCCGCAGCAGCGGCGCGGTCACCCTGCACGACGTCGCCAAGCTGGCCGGGGTGGCGCCGATCACCGCGTCGCGCGCACTCAACCGCCCCGATCAGGTCTCGGACGACGTGCGCCGCAAGGTCGCCGATGCCGTCGCGCGCACGGGATACGTGCCCAACCTGCTCGCGGGCGGCCTGGCGTCGTCGCGCAGCCGGCTGGTGGCCGCCGTCGTGCCCACCATCTCGGGCCCCGTGTTCCTGCCGACGGTGCAGGCGCTGACCGAAGCGCTGGCCGAGCGCGGCTACCAGTTGATGCTCGGCCAGTCCGGCTACGACGGCAGCCGCGAGGACGCCCTGCTCGAGGCCATAGTCGGCCGGCGCCCCGACGGCATCGTGCTCACCGGCATCCTGCATTCGGCCCAGGGCCGCAAGCGCCTGCTCGCGGCGGGCATCCCGGTGGTCGAGACCTGGGACCTCACCCCCACCCCGATCGACATGCTGGTCGGCTTCTCCCACGCCGAGGTGGGGCGCGCGATGGCGCAGCACCTGTTCCGCCAGGGCCGCCGGCGGCTGGCCGCCGTCGCGGCGAGCGACGAGCGCGCCACGCGGCGCACCGACGCCTTCCGCGCCGCGGCCCGCGCGCTGGGGCTTCCGGCGGTCGAGGTGGCGGTCGTGCCGGCGCCGGCGACACTGCGCAGCGGGCGCGCCGCGCTCGCGCAGCTGCTGGCGCGGCCCGATCCCGTGGACGCGGTCTTCTGCAGCTCCGACATGCTCGCGCTCGGCGTGCTGACCGAGGCGCGGGCGCGCCGCATCGCCGTGCCGGGAGCGCTCGCGGTGGCGGGTTTCGGCAACCTCGATTTCGCCGCCGACACCGACCCCGCGCTGACCACGGTGCACATCGAGGCGACGGCCATCGGGCAGCACGCCGCGCGCTTCATCGTCGAGCGCGCCGAAGGCCGCGACGTCGGGCCCCGCATCGTGGACATCGGCTTTTCCATCGTCGAGCGCGCGAGCGCCTGACCGCGGGTTCTCCCTGATGCCGCGGTGCTTGCCGGGCCGCGATGGTAACGTTACCATCGCGGCCCTGATAGCGCTACCGTCACCGGCCGCCGCCCCTTCACTCCACCGGAGTCCCGCGATGCAGAAAGTCCTCACCGCCCTCGCCCTCGGCCTCGCCCTGGCCGCATCGGCACCCGTCCACGCCACGTCGGCCGCCGCCGGTGCGGCGTGGCCGGCCAAGCCCATCACCCTGGTCGTGCCGTTCCCGCCCGGCGGCTCCACCGACACCCTCGCGCGCGCGCTCATGCCCCGGCTGCAGGACAAGCTCGGCCAGCCCGTGATCGTCGACAACAAGGCGGGCGCCACGGGCACGATCGGCGCGGGCCAGGTCAAGCGCACGCCGGCCGACGGCTACACCTTCCTCGTCACGTCGCTCGGCCCGCTGGTGATCGTCCCGCACCTGCTCAAGAGCGTGCCCTACGACGCGCAGAAGGACTTCGACCCGATCACCGTCGCCGTGCAGGCGCCGAACGTGCTCGTCGTGCCGGCGAACTCGCCGCACCAGCGCGTCGCGGACGTGATCGCCTTCGCGAAGGCCAACCCGGAGAAGGTGACCTTCGCCTCGTCGGGCAACGGCTCGTCGGACCACCTCACGGCCGAGCTGTTCTGGCAGCAGAGCGGCACCACCGGCATCCACGTGCCCTACAAGGGCGGCGCCCCGGCCATCTCCGACCTGCTGGGCGGACAGGTGCAGGCCTCGTTCCAGAACGTGAACGCCGTCGTGCAGCACATCCAGGCCGGCAAGCTGAAGGCGCTCGCCGTGACGGGCGACAAGCGCAGCGCCGTGCTGCCCGACGTGCCCACGCTCGCCGAAGCCGGCGTCAAGGGCGTCGACGTGTATTCGTGGCAGGCCGTGGTGGCGCCCAAGGGGCTGCCCGCCGACGTGAAGGCGAGGATGCACGGCGCCATCGTCGGCGCGCTCAACGACCCGCAGGTCCGCCAGCAGTTCACGTCGGTCGGCTTCGAGATCGTGGGCAACAGCCCCGAGCAGTTCGGCGCCTTCCAGCAGCAGGAAAGCGCGCGCTGGAAGCAGCTCATCGAAACGCGCAAGATCACCGCCGACTGACGACCATCCCCGCGCGCGGCGCCCTCGCTCGAGGGCTGCCCGCGCGCGCCGCGCCGGAGACCCCCGCCATGACCGCCTCCTCCACCCCGCGCATCGCCGAGCTGCGCGTCGTCCCCGTCGCCGGCCGCGACAGCATGCTGCTCAACCTGAGCGGCGCGCACGGGCCGTTCTTCACCCGCAACCTGCTGATCCTCACCGACAGCGCCGGGCGCACCGGCGTGGGCGAAGTGCCCGGCGGCGAGAAGATCCGCCAGACCCTCGAGGACGCGCGGCCGCTGGTCGTCGGCCAGCCCGTGGGTGCGCACCTGTCGATCCTGCAGGAGATGCGCACGCGCTTCGCCGACCGCGACGCGGGCGGGCGCGGCCTGCAGACCTTCGACCTGCGCACCACGATCCACGCCGTCACCGCGGTCGAATCGGCGCTGCTCGACCTGCTGGGCCAGCACCTCGGCGTGCCGGTGGCCGCGCTGCTCGGCGAAGGCCAGCAGCGCGAGTCGGTGCAGATGCTGGGCTACCTCTTCTTCGTGGGCGATCGCACGAAGAGCGACCTGCCCTACGCGAGCGAGCCCGGCGCGGCCGACGCGTGGTCGCGCCTGCGCCACGAGAAGGCGATGTCGGCCGAGGCCGTCGTGCGCCTGGCCGAGGCGGCGCGCGAGCGCTACGGCTTCGACGACTTCAAGCTGAAGGGCGGCGTGCTGCGCGGCGAGGAGGAGGTCGAGGCGGTCACCGCGCTGCACGAGCGCTTCCCGCAGGCGCGCGTCACGCTGGACCCGAACGGCGGCTGGCTGCTGAAGGACGCGATCCGGCTGATGCGCGACATGCGCGGCGTGGTCGCGTATGCCGAGGACCCGTGCGGCGCGCAGGAGGGCTTCTCCGGCCGCGAGGTGATGGCCGAGTTCCGCCGCGCGACGGGCCTGCCCACCGCGACCAACATGATCGCCACGGACTGGCGCCAGATGGCGCACGCGCTGTCGCTCCAGTCGGTCGACATCCCGCTCGCCGATCCGCACTTCTGGACGATGGCCGGCTCGGTGCGCGTGGCGCAGACCTGCCGCGACTGGGGCCTCACCTGGGGCTCGCATTCGAACAACCACTTCGACGTGTCGCTGGCCATGTTCACCCACGTGGGCGCCGCCGCGCCCGGCCGGGTGACCGCCATCGACACGCACTGGATCTGGCAGGACGGCCAGCGCCTCACGAAGGAGCCGCTCGCGATCCGCGGCGGCCGCGTCGAGGTGCCGAAGCGGCCGGGGCTGGGCATCGAGCTCGACATGGCCGAGGTCGAGAAGGCGCACCGCCTCTACCGCCAGCACGGCCTGGGCGCGCGCGACGACAGCGTCGCGATGCAGTGCCTCGTTCCCGGCTGGACCTTCGACCCGAAGCGGCCCGCGCTCGACCGCTGACGGCCGCGGGCCCCCCTCCCATCCCCGCACGAAAGGACACTCGCATGAAGATCGGATTCATCGGACTCGGCATCATGGGCGCGCCGATGGCGCTGCACCTCGTCGACGCCGGCCACCAGCTGTTCGTCCACACCCGCGGCAAGGTGCCCGACAGCGTCGCGGCCTCGCCGGCCACCGCCTGCGCGAACGCCGAGGAGGTCACGCGCCAGTCCGACGTCGTGTTCATCATGGTGCCCGACACGCCGGACGTCGAGGCGGTGCTGTTCGGCGAGCGCGGCGTGGCCGCGGCGCTGAAGGCCGGCGGCGCGCGCAAGGTCGTGGTCGACATGAGCTCGATCTCGCCCACCGCCACCAAGGCGTTCGCGCGCCGCATCGACGAGCTGGGCGCGGACTACGTCGATGCGCCGGTTTCGGGCGGCGAGGTGGGCGCCAAGGCCGCTTCCCTCACCATCATGTGCGGCGGCGATCCGGCGGTGTTCGAGACCGTGCGCCCGCTGCTGGAGAAGATGGGCAAGAACATCACGCTGGTCGGCGGCAACGGCGACGGGCAGACCACCAAGGTGGCCAACCAGATCATCGTGGCGCTGAACATCGCGGCGGTGGGCGAGGCGCTGCTGTTCGCGAGCAAGGCGGGCGCCGATCCGGCCAAGGTGCGCCAGGCGCTGATGGGCGGCTTCGCGGCCAGCCGCATCCTCGAGGTGCACGGCGAGCGGATGATCAAGCGCACCTTCCAGCCGGGCTTTCGCATCCGGCTGCACCAGAAGGACCTGAACCTGGCGCTGCAGGGCGCGCGCGAGCTCGGCCTGGCGCTGCCGCAGACGGCGAACGCCGCGCAGCTCATGCAGGCGTGCGCGGCCAACGACATGGCCGACCTCGACCACTCGGCGCTCGTGAAGGCGCTGGAGCTGATGGCCGGACACGAAGTGGCCGCGTCCTGAACCAGCGCAGCGCGCCGGCCGTCAGCGCAGCTTGCGGTCCTCGCGCTTGGCCTCCTGCATCGCCTCGGGCTCCAGTTCCTCCGCGTAGCGGTTGAGGCGCACGAACACGCCCCACGCGGCCAGCAGCGCCGCCGTGCCCGCCAGGATGCCGGCCGCGTACACGAGTTGCGCCAGGTCCTCGCGCACCGCCTTGAAGGTCGCGACCAGGCCTTCGATGGCCAGCGCGACGATCACCACGACGAAGAAGCGCGACAGGAAGCGGCGCACGCGCGTCGGCCCGCTCACGTCGGCGCCGCGCACGACCTCCTCTTCCGCGATGGTCTGCGCGATCTGCAGCGCGACGACCGCGGCCGCGAGCAGGCCGACGGCCTCGATGACGTCCTGCGCGGTGGACCGGTCCATCTCGCCCGAGACGATGGCCAGCCAGCCGAGACGCGCCGCGATCGTGATGAGGGCGAGCGCCGCGCACGCGAAGAGTCCCGCCATGAAGGCGTGGATCACGGCGAACACGTTGAGCAGGAGCTTCATGGGCCCATCGTGACACAGCGCGCCGTCCGCCGGCGCCGCGGGGTTCGCCGGACCGCGCCGTGCGAAGCGCCCCCGCCTCAGCCGGTGGATGCGCGCGCGGCCGGCGCGGGATCCGCCGTCGCCGCGCCCAGGTGGTCGTGCAGCCGCCGGCCCAGCGCGAAGACCTCGTCCGCGCCGAGACGCTCGCGCACCAGGGGAATCAGCGCGGCCGCCTGCCGCTGCAGCCGCTCGGTGGCGTCGGCCACGAGGGCGCCGAGCGGGACGCTCGCCGCCGACGGCTCGGCCGCGCACGCCATCGCGTCGGCCAGGCCCGGGCACAGGCTCTCGCGGGCCGCCAGCGCCGCCAGCAGGTCGTGTCCGACCCCGCGCTGCTCCAGCGCCGGCACGACGACCTGCTCGATGGCGCCCAGGTGCCGGTCGAGCGCGCGCCCGTACTCGCGCAGGAACTGGCGTTGCCGCGAGGGCGTGCCGGCCTCCACGAGACGCTCCGTCAACCAGCGAAGGAACGCCAGGTTCCGTTCGAGCACACCTTCGACATCCATGGCATGGTGCGGAAGCGGATCGCCGGCCGGTCCGGCCGCCACCGCGATCGACCCTTCGCGAGTCCGTCGAGGTACTCTAGGAACGTACCCGAGTACGGAGTCAATCCCATGGCGGCGGACATGACAATCGGCCGGCTCGCGGCGGCCGCGGGCGTCAACGTCGAGACCGTGCGCTACTACCAGCGGCGCCACCTGCTGGAGGCGCCGCCGCGGACCGCAGGCGCCATCGCCCGGTACCCCCAGGACGCGCTGACGCGGCTGCGCTTCATCAAGCGCGCGCAGTCGCTCGGCTTCTCGCTCGCCGACGTGCGCGAGCTGCTCTCGCTCGAGGACGCACGCGCGTGCGACACCGCACGCGGCATCGGCGAGCGCAAGCTGGCCGAGGTGCAGCAGCACATCCGCAGGCTGCGCGCCCTCGAGCAGGCGCTGAACCGGCTGGTGAGCCGGTGCGCGACGCACCGCCGCACGGTGAGCTGTCCCCTCCTCGACGCCCTGTTGCGCGACGAGGATCTGCCGGACGCGGCCGGCGTCGCGGACGGCGGGGCGTCGCGATGAAGCCGCCGCCGCTGACGTCGGTGCTGACCTGCCCGCATTGCGGCCATGCGAGGCGCGAGGTCGTGCCCACCGACCACTGCCTGTTCTTCTACGTGTGCGAGCGCTGCCAGGCGACGCTCACGCCCCACCCCGGGGACTGCTGCGTGTTCTGCTCGTTCGGCTCGGTGCGCTGCCCTTCGGCGCGCGCGGCCCGGCCCCGGGCCGGGGAGGGCGCGCCCGACACTCGCGACTCGTCCGCGGATGTGCCGGCGACGCCGCAATGAGGTCGCGCACGCGACGGCCGCGCCGCCCGCACCGCCGGCGCCGCCCTCAGGCTGCCGAGGACGGCACGCTGCGCTGCTGCGCGAGCGCGCGGCGCTTCGTGCGGCCCCGGATGTTGAGCGACTCCACCAGCAGCGAGAACGCCATCGCCGCGTAGATGTAGCCCTTCGGGACGTGCACGTCGAAGGCCTCGGCGGTGAGCGCCATGCCCACCATCACGAGGAACGCCAGCGCCAGCACCTTGACCGACGGATGCCGGTCCACGAAGTCGCCGATCGGCTTGGCCGCCACGAGCATGACGCCGACCGCGGCGACGACGGCGGCCACCATCACGCCGATCTGGTCGACCATGCCGACGGCGGTGATCACCGAATCGAGCGAGAACACGATGTCGATGATGGCGATCTGGCCGATGACGCTCCAGAACAGGCCCTTGCCGGCGCCGGCCGCGGTCGACGCGGCCGTCCCCGGCCCGAGCTCGTCGCGCGCCTCCACCTCGGTGAAGATCTCGTGCGACGCCTTGTACAGCAGGAACAGGCCGCCGAACAGGAGCACCAGGTCCCGCCCGCTGATGCCGTGGTCGGCGACGGTGAAGAGGTCGGCCGTCAGGCCCATGACCCAGCTGAGCGACAGCAGCAGCAGCAGCCGCGTCACCATCGCCAGGCCGAGGCCGAGGCGGCGCGCGCTGTCGCGCCGCTCGGGCGGCAGGCGGCCGACCAGGATCGAGATGAAGATGATGTTGTCGATGCCGAGCACGATCTCCAGGCCGGTGAGCATGGCGAACGCGATCCACAGGTTCGGGTCGAGGAGGAAGTCCATGGGGCAGGGTCGGGAGGAGTGGGATGGAGCGCGGCCGGCGCGTCGTGGCGCAGCCGCGGTGACGAGGCCCGAAAGTTAATGGAGCGGCCCGCTTCGCGTAAAGTCGATTTCGCGCGCGCGACAGTTCCGAAAAAACGAACGATGGCCGGGTCGGGCGACGGAGCCGCCGAGTGAACTTCAAGCACCTCTACTACTTCTGGGCGGCCGCCAAGGCCGGCGGCGTCGTGCGCGCCGGCGCCCAGCTCCACATCACCCCGCAGACGCTGTCCACGCAGATCAAGCTGCTGGAGGACCGGCTCGGCTGCCGCCTGTTCGGCAAGAGCGGCCGGCGCCTCGAGCTCACGGACGAAGGCCGCACCGCGCTGCGCTACGCGGAGCAGATCTTCACGCTGGGCGCCGAGCTGGAATCGGCGCTGCAGGACGCGCGCGGCGCGCGGCGCGCGCTCGACTTCCGCGTCGGCATCGCCGACTCGGTGCCGAAGGCGATCGCCTACCGGCTCCTCGAGCCGGCGCTCGCGCTGCCCGCGCCGGTGCGCCTCATCGCCCACGAGGGCAAGTTCGAGGACCTGCTCGCGCAGATCTCGGTGCACCGGCTCGACCTGGTCATCGCGGACGAGCCGATGGGCAAGCAGACCAGCGTGAAGGCGTTCAACCACGCCCTGGGGACGACCGCGATGAGCTTCTTCGCGGCACCGGCGCTCCGGCGCTCGCTGCGAGGCCGGTTCCCCCGATGCCTGGACGGCGCGCCGATGCTGATCCAGGGCGCCGCCTCGGCGATGCGCCAGCGGCTCGACGTCTGGCTCGCCGAGCAGGGCCTGCGGCCGCGGCTCATCGGCGAGTTCGACGACGCCGCGCTGATGAAGGCCTTCGGCGCCGAGGGCCGGGGGGTGTTCATGTCGCCCACGGTGCTCGAGGCCGAGACGCGCAGCCAGTACGGCGTGACGCTGCTCGGCAAGACCGCGGAGCTGGTGGAGGAGTTCTTCGCGATCTCGGTGGAGCGCCGGATCACGCATCCGTGCGTCGTCGCGATCACGCAGGCCGCGCGCGGGCGCTTCCTCGATGCCTAGGAGCTTGCGCGGCTTCTGCCGCACACACGCCTGGCGCCGGCCGGGCGCGCGCCGTGTCGACCGGCGCGCCGCGGCCTCCCTAACTCGCAGGTGCCGCACGACGGTCGCCGAGCCCCGGCTCGACCGCGCCGCCTCATACACTGCTGCACGCACGCAAGGAGGGCACGCCATGGGCGATCTCGACGAGTGGCTGAGCCTGGCGCCGAAACCGGCTCCGCTCGAACCCCACAAGAAGTGGCACGTCTTCCTGAGCTACCGGTCGTCCGAGCGGCGGTGGGTGCTTTCGCTCTACGACATCCTGACGCAGCTCGGCTACTCGGTCTTCATGGACCAGTTCGTGCTGCACTCCGGAGCGCCACTGGCGCGCTCGCTCGAGGAGAACCTCGAGGCGAGCCAGTCCGGCGTCCTGGTCTGGTCGCCGCGCAACGAGGACTCCGATTGGTGCAAGCGCGAATACGACAGCTTCGTCACCCTGCAGACCGAGCACGGCTTTCGCTTCGTGATCGCGAGGCTCGCCGGCGCGACGCTGCCGCTCTTCGCGCGCAACGCCATCTGGGAGGACTTCACAGATCAGCGCGACGGACCGAGCGGCACGGCCCTGCTGCGGCTGCTGTACGGACTGCACGGCCAGCCCCTGCCGCCGCGCGCCGTGCGGCTGGCCGACGACATCGACCAGCAGACGCGCCGCGCGCTCGCGTTGCTGAAGACGCATGCCGAGGCGCAGGACGCCGCGGCGATCCAGGCGCTGGCGCAGACGGACCACCCGGCGTGGCGCGCCAGCGCGCTGCTGCCGTGCGTCGCGGCCCAGGCGCTCATCTCCATGCGGGCGCCGCAGGCGGCGATCGCCCTGCTGGAGCGCACCATGGCGGCGTTCCCGCGTTCCGTGCGGCCGCGCCAGCTGAGCGGCCTGGCGCTCGCGCGCTCCGGGCGCTGGAAGGAAGCGCGCGTGGCGCTCGGCGAGCTGTACGAGCTGGGCGAGCGCGATCCCGAGACGATCGGCATCTACGCGCGCACGTGGATGGACTCCTTCGAGGCCACGGGCGACCGGCTGCACCTGCGGCGATCGCGCGACCTGTATGCCGAGGGCTTCGAACGCGCGCCGGACAACTACTACCTCGGCATCAATGCCGCGGCGAAGAGCGTGTTCCTCGACGAGGTCGACGCGGGCCAGGCCCTGGCGCGACGCGTCCAGGCCATCGTGACGGAGCAGGCGAAGCCGGGCGACTACTGGCACACCGCCACGGTGGCCGAGGCGATGCTCATCCTGCGCCGCTTCGGCGACGCCGCCCGCGTGTATGCCGAGGGCGTCGCCATGACGCCGGGCCTCACGGGCGACCATGCGTCCACGTGCCGCCAGGCGCGCCGGCTGCTGGAGCACCTGCACCCGGCGCCGGAAGAGGCGGCGAGCGTGCTCGCCGCGTTCCGGCGCGTCATCCAGGCCGCCGACCCAGCGTCGGCGGTGGCCGCGATCCGGGCGGGCGGCCAGCGCGTGGTCGCCTTCTGCGGCTTTTCCGGCCTGGGCTACGAGGATCCGCAGGGGGTGAAGGACCTGCTGCTGGCGCAGCTGGCCCGTCTCGCGCCCGCCTCCGACACGGTCTGCGCCGGGGCCACGGCCGACGGCATCGGCATGATCTACCCGCTCGCGCGAGACCGGGGGTTGCGCACCATCGGCATCGTGTCGTCGCGCGCGCAAGCCGACCACGTGCCCCTGTCCCCGCACGTCGAGGTCGTCTACGTCGTGAAGGACGACACCTGGGGCGGGCGCCAGGGCCTGCGCCTGTCGCCCACGTCGGAGGCCATGGTCGGCGCGTGCGACGAGATGGTGGGCATCGGCGGCGGGGCCATCGCGCGCGACGAGATGGACGAGGCGCGCCGGCGCGGCAAGCCGGTGGCCTTCATTGCCGCGGACATGAGCCATGCGCGGGCGCTCGAGAAGGCCCGCGCGGCGGGCGAGCCCGAGCCCGTCGACTTCCGCGGCGAGGCGCACGCCCTGTTCCAGCCCGCGACGTAACCCGCCCCCGGCACGCCGCGGGCGCCACCAGAACGAGCGGAGGGACCCATGCCGAACGATCGACGCCGTCCGGGGCCTTCGCCCGGCGTGCGCCTGTGCGCCGGGCTGCTCGGAGCCGTCGCGCTGACGGGCTGCGGGGGGCTGACGGTCATGCAGCGCAATCAACTGGCCGGGCTGGCCGCGGCCACCGGGCTGTCCATGACCCCGAATGCCGACCTCGAGCAGACCTACTACCTGGGCAGCTTCGATCCGCAGGACCAGGTGCCTCCCGCGGTGTACCGCATCCGGGTGCGCGGCCAATCGAGCATCCTGAGCCGCGTGCGGTTCGCGTCCAGCTGGGTGCCGGCGGAAATCGTCGATGCCCTCACCGGCGCGATCGAGATCAATCCCAAGGACGGCAGCCTCGACGTCAAGAAGGACGGCAGCGTGGACGGCATCGCCACCGGGCGGGGCATGGTGATGTTCGGACCCGAAGGCTTCCGCGAGGCGCCCCGCAACCACCGGCTCGTGATCGTCATGGGCACGAGCCCCGACACGGTGGAACAGGCCTTCGCCAGTGCGCTGGGCACCGTGGCGAAGGTCCGCTCCGGCGAAACGACCGCGGCGCTGGACCGCGGAATCATCGACGTGCTGGCCTCGCTCGGCAACGAGAAGCAGCGCCTGCGCGCGATCCAGTCCGCTCGGTGAGGCGCCCATGTCCATCCCTCGCTTCGTCGCCGCCGCGGTGTGCGCGTGGCTCGCCGGCTGCGCCGGACTCGAGGTCGACGTGGACGTCTACAAGGGCCCGCTCGCCAACTCCGACGAAACGCAGCGGCAGCAGCTCGCGTCGATGGCGCTGTCGGCCAAGCCGCTGATCGTCGAATATCGCAACGACGTGCTCGACGACTTGATCAAGGACTGGTACGTCAACCGTCCGTCGCAGCGCGCCGACTACATCCCATGGAACGAGTGGCAGCGCCTCAATGCCTTGGCGGGCACCGAGGACGAAGGGCGCAAGAAGCAGCTGCGCCAGGCGCGCCAGCTCAACGGCATCCTGAGCTTCTACCGCGACCTCTGCTCGGCCCCGGCGAACCCGAAGACCGGCCCGCTTTGCGTGACGCCCGCCGACGAGGAGTCGTTCGGCTTCACGCACGGCCGTCCGGTCCACGGCATCGAGTCGCTCGCCGATCAGTTGATGGAGACCAGCGCGCTGAGGCGCGAGGCCGGCCCGGGCCGGTCGCGACGAGCGCCCGCTGCGCCCGGCGCGTCCGCCCGGCACGACATGCTGGAGGGCATCCTGGTCGACTTCGCGGCACGCGTGCAGTTCTTCACCAACAACCAGTGGCTGCTGAACAAGGCCGATGCGCAAGCCGTCGACAAGGCCGACCGGCTGAAGACCCTGCTCGAGACCGTCAGCAACACGATCATGGTGCAGGCCGACGAGCTGCGTCGAAAGGACGACCATGAAACCCGGCAGCAGCGGTTGCACGCGAGCGAGAACCGCGCCGCCCGCCAGGTGCTGCAGCCGAACGCCGAATCGATGGTCGACGACCTGCGGCGCCGCATCGAGAGCGCATTGAACCCTGGGGCCCCGCCTCGGCCTGTGGGGACGGCGCCGTCGCCCGCGCTCGACGCCGCGCAGCTGAAATCGCTGGACGAAGCGATCGCGATGCGCGCGGCGAACGCGTTGCACGGCAACGTCGCCGTCGTGGTCCTCGGGCCGGCGAAGGCGGACGCCGCGGCCCGCGCGTCCCTCGCCCAGGTCCGCACGCTCGCCAACGTGGACCCGCGCGACCTCGCCGAGCTGCAGGCCTCGCTCGGCGGCAGCATCGGCGCGGGCAGTCAGACCGTCGCGAGCGTCAAGGCGGCTATCGAGAAGTGGGCCGCCGGCCGCATGCAGGCGGATGCCGACCTCGATCCCGCCGTGCGCGCCGCCAAGCCCGACTACGTTCTCGTGTCGGGCCTGAAGCGCGAAGTCGCTGCCCTGGCCGTCGCCGAAGTCGCCACGCCGTTGCCGCGCGACCGGGTGCTGGGCCTGCTGCGCAAGGCGGCTGCAGCGCGCGCCGAAGAGGCGCTGGTCAACCACCGCAAGCTCGTGGCGCTGGCCGCTCGCGTGCAGCCGGCGCCGGCCGGTCCGGCGGTGCCGGCCGGCACGCTGACTGCGGAGCAGCTGGGAACGCTGCGATCCTCGCTGCAGTCCCTGCGCGAGGAGATCGTCGCGGCGCTGCTGAAGCGCGCGGACCCCGCGGACCCGGAGGGCGCCCGGGCCGAATACGAGGCCGCCCTGCAACGGCGGATCGACGCCCCGGCCGGCGGGGCCAAGCCGGCCGCGGAGCTGCAGGCGGCGTTGCGCGTGCTGCGCGGGCTGGCGCTGCCCGGCCGCGCCGCCTTCCTGCCGCACGAGGCGAGGAATTCGATCGAGGTGCTGGACAGCTACATCGCCGAGCTTCGCTACCGGTACCTCGACGCCGTCGGCAGCGGCGGGGACGACAGCCCGGACGCGCGCAACCTCGCGCAGGCGCTGGTCCAGGCCCGCAAGCAACGCGCCGACATGGTCTACGTGCGGCCCAGCAGCGCGTACCTGCGTTCGTCGCTCGCCGCGACGTTCGCGCAGGAGAACCCGCACGTTCGCTGGACCAACATGCTGAACGACACGATCCAGAACCTGAAGCGCAGCTGGGGCGCCGACGACGCGCTGAACAAGACGCGGGAAGACCTCGACAAGGTGTTCTGGCAGAACATCAACCGCGTGCGGCTCAACGCCGGGGGACTCACCAACTACCTGCTCGCGAAGGACGACGTCGGCAACTGGTACGTCAAGGGCATGGGCAGCGACCCCTCCGCCATGATCAATGCCGCCAAGAACCTGGCGCTGTTCAACATGGGCGGACGGCTGGACACCGACCTCCTGCGCATGGACGAGCTGCGCAACCGCCTCGACAACGACACCGGCGCCAGCGAAGCGCAGCGCCAGGGCTGGCAGGACGAGCTCTCGCGGCTGGGCGGACCGGCGAGCGGGGCCGTGGTGACCCACCGCAGCGGCACGCTCTCGACGTTCCAGAAGAACTACGCGCAGCGCACGCTGTCGCACCTGGACGACCTGTCGGCGTCGCTCGTCGCCAACGAGTACAAGCAGCTGATCGTCGAACGCTGGACGGCCACCACGGGCATGACGCCGCCGGCCCCACTGGCCGCCGCGATGGCCCAGGCGCCGATCGAGAAGCTCTGGTCCGACGCCACCGCGGCGACGCAGAACCTGCCGAAGGAGCGCGCCGCCGCCGACGCGATCATCGAGTCCCTGCAGATCCTCGAGCGCTATCGCAAGGCGCTGCGTGCGGCCGTGCTGGCCGATCCGGCGCTCGTCCAGGGCGCCGACGCCGCCGTGCAGCAAGCGCGCAAGGATCTCCAAGCGGCGAACGAGAAGGTGGCCCAGGCCGTGGCGGCCGTCCAGACCAGCGCGGCCACCGTCGCGCGCGCATCGGGCGAGTTGAAGAAGGCGCGCGACCAGGACGCCGACGAATCGAGGATCGAGTCCTTGCGCAACGCGGCGGAGCAGGCGGTGGCCCACCACGACGAGGCGGTCCGCATGCACGAGCGCGAAGCGCAGGACGAGGCGCGCCTGCGTGCCGAGCTCGCCACCCGCACGGCCGCATCCAACGCGGCGCTGCGCGTGCGTGAGCGCGCTGCCGACGACGTGGACGTCGTGCTCGAGCGCGCCATCGGCGACTGGGTGGCCAGGCGCGTGCGCACCGTGGAGGAACTGGAGACGGCGGCCAGCGTCGTCGGCCGCCAGACGCCGTAGCGGCCGCGATCGCAACCCGCGGGCGAACCGGGCGCGCCGCACCCGCCGGATGCGGCGATCGGCGTTCAGCCCCCCGTGCCCGCGCTCATTGCGCTGCGTGCAGCGCGCGCGCGATGCGGTGCCGGGGCACCGTCGGCTTGGGCATGCGCATGTCGAACCAGCTGCGCACGTCCGCGTCGAGCGCGACGCCGTGCATGTAGTTGTACAGCGCCTTCTTCAGCGCGCGTCCCATGGCGTCGTGGTCCGCACCCGTGGGGTCCACGAAGCCGACGTCGTTCCTCGCGAAGGCGCCCGGCGGCAGCGCGACGAGCGTGATGCCGTAGTCCTCGGGCCGCTGCCCCACCGGCGAGTGCACGGTGCACGCGAAGCGGTGGAAGAAGCCGCTGCGGATGCAGCCCTGCTCGAACAGCTGGCGCACGTACTCCAGCGCGTCGACCGTGTCCTGCTCGGTCTGCGTCGGAAAGCCGTACATCAGGTAGGCGTGCACGAGGATGCCGGCCTGCGAGAAGGCATGGGTCACCCGCGCCACCTGCTCCACGGAGACGCCCTTGTTCATCAGGTTCAGCAACCGGTCGGACGCCACCTCCAGCCCGCCCGAGATCGCGATGCAGCCGCTCTCGGCCAGCTCCTCGCACAGCGGGCGGGTGAACGTCTTCTCGAAGCGCACGTTGCCCCACCACGAGATGTCGACCCGCCGCCGCTTCAGCTCGGCCGCCAGCGCCCGCAGCGCCTTCGGGGGCGCGGCCTCGTCCACGAAGTGGAAGCCCGTCTGGCCGGTTTCCTGCACGATGGCCTCGATGCGGTCGACCAGGGTCGACGCCGAGGCCTGCTCGAAGCGCGCGATGTAGTCGAGGCTCACGTCGCAGAAGCTGCACTTCTTCCAGTAGCAGCCCTGCGCCACCGTGAGCTTGTTCCAGCGGCCGTCGCTCCAGAGCCGGTGCATCGGGTTCAGCATGTCGAGCAGCGACAGGTAGCGGTCCAGCGGCAGGCCGTCCCACGTGGGCGTGCCCGTCGCCTCGAACGGGATGTCCGGCTCGGCGAAGTTGACGAACCGCACCTGGCCGGACGCATCGTCGCGCACGAAGCTGCGCACCAGCCGCTGCCGCGAGCGCCGGCCCTGCAGGTGCTCGATCAGCGCCAGCAGGGGCCGCTCGCCGGCGTCCAGGGTCACGACGTCGACGAAGTCGAACAGTCGCGGCTCGGCCAGCTCGCGCAGCTCGGTGTTGACGAAGCCGCCGCCCAGCGCGATGGCGACGCTCGGGCGCAGCCTCTTCACCGCCTGTGCGATGCGCAACGCCGCGTACATCGATCCGGGGAACGGGACCGACAGCAGCAGCAGGTCGGGGCGGTGCCGGTCGACCGCGGCCAGCGCCAGCGCGGCCAGCCGCTCGTCCACCAGGTTGGGCGCCGCCGCGAGCGCCGCGGCCAGCGGATCGAAGGTGGGCTGGCTGGCAGCGAGCTGCTCGGCATACCGCACGAACTCGAAGCGCCCGTCGACGGCGTCGCGCAGCACGTCGGCCGTGTCGTCGAGATACAGCGTGGCGAGGTGGCGCGCGCGGTCTTGCAGGCCCAGGGCGCCGAACGCCCACGCGAGCGGGTCGGCGCCGTCGTCGTCGACGAACGCGTCGAGCGACCGGAACCGCGCGCCCTCGGGCAGCCAGCGCCGGCCCACGATCCGGTGCGCCAGCGTGGCGTCATGCCCCTGCAGGAAGCGGATGGTGGGGCCGATGGTCGCGTGGTAGCGCTCGAACGCCGCCAGGAAGTTCGCCACCTGCGCCGAGCGCTGCGGTGCGGGCAGCGCTTCGGCGCAGGCGCGCACCCGGTCGAGCCCGGGCGGCGAGAACAGGTCCAGCACGAGCGCCAGCGCCAGGTCTTCCTGCGCCGCGGCGATGCCGCGCGAGCGCAGGAAGCCCGTCAGGTAGGCCGTGGACGGATAGGGCGTGTTGAGCTGCGTCATCGGCGGGACGACGGCCAGCACGCGCAGGGGGTCGATGGACATGGCGGGTACCGGCGGGGCGCGGCGCGAGACGCGCCGCGGCAGCCGGTATTGTGCGAGTTGCGCGCCGGCGGCGAGGCGCGGGGGCGCCCCGCTCGCGCGCGGATCGCGATCGGCGACAGGCGACGGCGCCTGCATGACGGAACGCCGCGGAGACGTTGAGCGCCCGCCCCGCGAGCTTGGCGGGGATCTCCTGGGCGATGCCGACCCGGTCGGCGATGGCGACGTCGAGGCGCATGGCGTATCGAA
>Ga0075429_100001715_pt1 | contig 18129 bp, 21 predicted proteins | sample RhiMetdeltSRZDD3_FD_75295 | JGI IMG/M metagenome (GOLD analysis project Ga0075429, IMG submission 75295) | Populus rhizosphere microbial communities from Tennessee, USA - Rhizosphere MetaG P. deltoides SRZDD3 | ecosystem: Host-associated > Plants > Roots > Rhizosphere > Soil | place: USA... | reverse complement strand
ACCTACGGCGTGGGCGACCACATGTCGCACTACAACGTGAACGCGAGCGTGCCGAAGACGCTCATGCAGTACCTGGTGCGCTGGGTGGCGGAGACCGGGCAGGTGGCCGGCGCGAGCCAGGTGCTGCTGGACATCCTCGGCACCGAGATCAGCCCGGAGCTGGTGCCGCCCGGCGGCGAGGGCGCGCCGCTGCAGAGCACGGAGAGCGCGGTGGGGCCGTACGAGCTGCAGGACTTCCACCTCTACTACACGCTGCGCTTCGGCTTCGCGCCGTCCAAGGTGGCGTTCCTCGCGCACACCGCGTGGCACGACCGCGACGCCGGCCGCTGGCCCGAGGGCGCGCACGTCGAGCGCAACGCCTACGCGCTGGCGGACATCAAGCGGCACCTGCGCAACTTCCTGTTCCGCTTCTTCAAGACCAGCCAGTTCAAGCGCTCGTGCGTGCCGAACTCGCCGAAGATCGGTTCCGGCGGCTCGCTCTCGCCGCGCGGCGACTGGCGCGCCCCGAGCGACGGCGAGGCCGCCGTGTGGCTCGAGGAGCTGGACCGCAACGTGCCCGAACGGTGAGCGCACCCGCCTGCAGTCGCGCGGTGGTCGCTGCGGCAGGGCTCGGGCTCGCCGCCTGGGCCGCCGCGGCGCCCGTGCCGGACACGCTGGCCGAACGCACGCGCCCGTGCACCGCCTGCCATGGCGAGCAGGGCCGCGCGACGCGCGACGGCTTCTTCCCGCGCATCGCCGGCAAGCCCGCCGGCTACCTCTTCAACCAGCTCGTGAACTTCCGCGACGGCCGGCGCGCCAACCAGGCCATGACCTTCCTGGTGAAGGACCTGACCGACGCGTACCTGCTGGAGATGGCGGGGCACTTCGCGGCGCTCGACCTGCCCTACCCGCCCGCCGTGCCGGTGCGCTCCGCGGCGGAAGCGGCGCGCGGCGAGGCGCTGGCGCTGCGCGGCGATCCGGCGCGGCGGCTGCCCGCCTGCACGGCCTGCCACGGCGAGCGTCTCACCGGCGTGCTGCCCGCGGTGCCGGGACTGCTCGGGCTGCCGCGCGACTACCTGGTCGGGCAGCTCGGCGCCTGGCGCACCGGGCAGCGGCGCGCCGCCGAGCCGGACTGCATGGCCGAACTGGCGCAGCGGCTCACCGGGGACGACCTCGTCGCGCTCGCCACCTGGCTCGCCGCGCGCCCGCTGCCGAGCGACGCCAAGCCGGCGGCCGCGCTTCCCGAGCCCCTGCCCATGCGCTGCGGCAGCCAGCCGCCGGCGGCCGCGCGATGAGACGGATCCTGCGCCGGCTGCTGCTCGCCCTCGGCGGGCTGCTCGCGGTCCTGTGCGCGCTGGTGCTCTGGCTGGACCGGCCGCGCGCGCCGCAGGCCGGCAGCGACGCGCCCGCGACGTCGCCGGACGCCGTCGCGCGCGGCGCCTACCTCGCCCGGGCCGGCAACTGCGCGGCCTGCCACACCGCGCGCGGCGGCGCGCCCTTCGCCGGCGGCGTGCCGATCGACACGCCCTTCGGCGTGGTCTACGGCTCCAACCTCACGCCCGACCCCGAGACCGGCCTCGGCCGCTGGAGTGCGGCCGACTTCCGGCGCGCGATGCACGACGGCCGCTCGCGCGACGGTCGTCGCCTGTACCCCGCGTTCCCCTACCCCAACTTCACGCGCATCCCGCCGGCCGACGCCGACGCCCTCTTCGCCTACCTGCGCAGCCTCGCGCCGGTGCGGCAGCCCAACCGCGCGCATGCCGTGCGCTTCCCGTACGACACGCAGCCCGCGCTCGCCGTGTGGCGCGCGCTGTTCTTCCGCCCGGGACGCGAGCCGCCCGATCCCGCCCGCGCGCCGGAATGGAACCGCGGCCGCGACCTCGTGCATGGCCTCGGCCATTGCGACGCCTGCCACGCCCCGCGCAACGTGCTCGGCGCCACCAGCCGGGCGCTGGAGCTGGGCGGCGGCCTGATCCCGATGCAGAAGTGGTACGCCCCGTCGCTCGCCGCTTCCCACGAGGCGGGCGTCGCCGGCTGGCCGGTCGACGAGGTGGTGGCGCTGCTGAAGACCGGCGTCGCGCCGCGTGGCTCGGTGCAGGGGCCGATGGCGGAAGTGGTCTTCCGCAGCCTGCAGCACCTGTCGGACGGCGACCTGCGCGCCATGGCGAGCTACCTCCAGTCGCTGTCGTCCGCGCCGCCCGAGCCGCACGATCCCATCGTGCGCGAGCGCTCGCAGATGGCGCGCGGCGCCGAGCTCTACGAGACGCACTGCGCCGGCTGTCACGGCAAGCAGGGCGAGGGGGCGCCGGGCGCCTATCCGGCGCTCGCCGGCAACCGCGGCGTCACCCTCGGCACCCCGACCAATCTCGTGCGCGTGCTCGTGCACGGCGGCTACCTGCCCGCGACCGCGGGCAACCCGCGCCCCTTCGGGATGCCGCCGTTCGGCCACGTGCTCGACGATGCCGACATGGCCGCCCTGCTCACCTACCTGCGCGGGGCATGGGGCAACGATGCGCAGCCGGTGTGGCCGGTGGACGTGCTGCGCTGGCGCTGACCGAGGGTTTTCCCGGAAGCACGCCCCGCCCGCAGGTCGTGCTGCACGTTTTTCAGGGACGGAACGAAAAAACCCGCCGCGGGCGGTGCCGCGTGCGGGTTTCGGCGGAGGGGGATTCAGTGCTCGCTGCGCGCGCCGGTGTCGCCGCCACGCTCGCCGCCGGCGAACATCCTTTGCAGTTTGCGTACGTGGTAATCGCGTGTTCGTTCGGCCGCGGCCAGCTGTTCCTTCGTCACCCGCATGCTCGGGCCGACCCACACCGGCGCGGGAAGCTGGATCTCGGGGTCGGCGTCCTGCTGAATCGGTCGATCTGACATGGCTTACCTCCGTCTTCGTTGCTGCATTGCGGCAAGCCACGTGCCTGCTCCGGCGGCGGCCGAACACCGTTGCATCTGCATGCTTTCGCGACGGTGATGCGATCATCGCGACGTGACCCTTCTCTGGCGGCTGATCGCGCTCGTCTGCATCGCGCTCGGATTCATCGGACTGCTGCTGCCGGTGGTGCCGACGGTTCCGTTCCTCCTGCTGGCCGCCGCCGCGGCCAGCCGCGGCTGGCCCTGGCTCGACGAGCGCCTGGTGAGCCACCCCGTCTACGGCCCCGTCATCGTGCGCTGGCGCGAGCGCCGCGCCGTCCCGCGGCGCGCCAAGTGGCTCGCCACCTGGAGCATGGGGGCGAGCTGCGTCATCGTCTGGTTCACGCCGGCACCGGTGTGGGTGCAGGCGCCCCTGCCGCTGCTCATGCTCGGCATCGGCATCTGGATCTGGTCGCGGCCCGAGGACTGACCCCGGACCGCCCGGCCGTCGCGCCGCTGCGGCGCCCGGCGCCGCCGCCCATGAAAAAGGGTGGCCGCAGCCACCCCTCGCGCGCGACGGTGAACGACGACGGTCAGCTGCGGCCGCCGCTCTGGCGATCACCGCCCGACGTGCCGCTGATGCCCGATCCCTCGCTGGAGCCGCCGGACGCCATGCCGCGGTCGCTCTGCTGCCCGCCCTGGCCGCCCTGCTGTCCCGGGCTGCCTTGCGAGGCGCTGCCGCGCTCGCTCTGCTGTCCGCCCTGGCCGCCCTGCTGTCCCGGGCTGCCCTGCGAGGCACTGCCGCGCTCGCTCTGCTGCCCGCCCTGGCCGCCCTGCTGTCCCGGGCTGCCCTGCGAGGCACTGCCGCGCTCGCTCTGCTGCCCGCCCTGGCCGCCCTGCTGTCCCGGGCTGCCTTGCGAGGCACTGCCGCGCTCGAGGCCCTGACCGCCCTGCGAGCCCTGGCCGCTCTGTCCTCCCATGCCCGAGCCGCCCTGCGCGCCGGGGCGATCGCCTTGCTGGCTCGATCCGCTCTGGCTCCCCGGTTGCTGCTGGCCGCTGCGACCGCCGCCCATGCTGCCCGACTGGCTGGGGCTGCCCGTCTGTCCCGAGCCGCCCTGGTTCGCCTGGCCGCGCTCGTTGTTCTGCTGCTGTTGCTGCTGCTGCTGCTGCTGGCTGCCCGCGTTCTGGCCCTGGCTCGCCTGGTTGGGGTTGCCCTGGTTGCTGGATGCCATCTGGATCTCCTTTCAGTGAGTGCCTGCCCGGGCGGGCAGGACGAGGTCGCCGCCGGCCTCGAAGGTGGGCGGCCCCAGCCGAGGGCGGCAACCCGCGTGCCCACGAAACGGGCGGGCGCGGGGGTGGCAGGCACGCGGACTGCCCGCATTCCCGGCGTCACGGGGCCGCACCCGCTCGGCCGGGAAACCCGTGAACGGCAAAACCCTTTCGCAACCTTTCTACAAGGATCTGCCATGACCGCATTGAAGATCGCACAAGCCGGCGCCGTCGCGCTGATCGCGCTCGCGTCCCTCACCGCCTGCACGAAGCGCGAGGAGACCACCACGACGACCACCACGACGCCGTCCACCACCACGCCGAGCGGCACGAGCGGCAGCACCTCGAGCAGCGGCACCGGCGGCTCGGCGACCGGCAGCACGAGCACCGACAGTTCCAGCTCGAGCACGACCTCGGGCACCGGCTCGACCACCTCCGGCTCGACGAGCAGCCCGGGCACGACGTCGTCGTCCAGCGCGGCGAGCGCCCCGGCCACGGGCAGCACGTCGTCGGGCACCACGACCCGCTGAGTCGGCGCCCCGCGCCGGAAAGGGCCCGCGGGCCCTTTTCTTTCGCCTGCGCGGCGCGCCGAAGGGTGAGCGAGCGGGGTCAGGCGTCCGCTTCGGCGCCCTGCTCCTCGATCGCGAGCGCTTCATCGGCCGCATTGCCGCCGTCCATGCCCAGCGCCGCGACGTTCACCGACGCGATCTCCGCCTGCCCCGCCAGCGCGTCGCGCAGCTCGTCGAGGTGGCTGGCGCAGCCGAGCACGATCAGGTCGCCCGGGCGCGCGGCGTGGAAGGCGCTGCGGATGGCTTCGCGCACATCCAGCACCACGCGCGGCGGCGGTTTGCCGGGCACGTCCTGCGTGCCCTGGTGCAGCCTGCCGGCAGTCGCGCCGGGCGGCCGGTCGCGCAGCTCGTCCATCTCGTAGAGCACCAGCTCGTCGAAGCCCTCCTGGCAGACGCGGCCGATCTCGATCAGGTCCTCGTCGCGGCGGTCTCCCGGTGCGGCCACCACGCCCAGCACGCGGCGCGCGGTGAGCTGCCGCGCGGTCTCGATGATGGCGCGGTAGGCCGGCGCGTTGTGGGCATAGTCCACGAGCAGCGTCACGCCGCGCGTGCGGAACAGGTTCAGCCGCAGCGGGTTCTGGTTCGCGCTCGAGGTGAAGCCGGACAGCGCCGCGACGATGCGGTCGCGCGGCACGCCGAGCGCGAGCAGCGCCGCGCACGCGGCGAGCGCGTTCTGCACGTTGTGGCGCGCGCGACCGTGCAGCGTGAACGGCAGCCGCCCGATCTCGACGAGCGGGATGCGGTGGTCACCGTGGCCCAGCATCAGGATGCCCTGGTGCGCGTACACGCCGCGGCCGCCCTGCTGCAGGTGCGCCGCCAGCACGGCGTCGCCCGCGTCCATCGAGAAGTAGACGACCTCGCAGCCCGCGCGCACGCGGCCGGCCATCGCCACGCAGTGCGCATCCTGTGCGTTCAGCACCGCCGCCTTGCGCGCGACTTCCGCCACCAGCCCCTTCACGTCGGCCAGGTCCTCGAGCGTGTCGACGCCGTCGTGGCCGAGGTGGTCCGACTGCACGTTGAGCACCACGCCGACGTCGCACAGGTCGAACGCCAGGCCGCGCTTGAGGATGCCGCCGCGCGCGGTCTCGAGCACCGCCATCTCGACCTCGGGCGAGGTGAGCACCGCGCGCGCCGACCAGTAGCCGGTGCAGTCGCCCTCGGCCACGCGCTGGCCGCCGACGAACACGCCCTCGGTGGTCGCCACGCCGGTGGTGCGGCCGAGGCGCTGCAGCACGTGCGCGATCGCGAGCGTGGTGGTCGTCTTGCCGTTGCTGCCCGTCACCGCGACGACCGGGATGCGGCCGTCGGTGCCGGCCGGGAACAGCGCATCGACGATGCACTCGCCGACGTGGTGGCGCTCGCCCTGGCTCGGGTGCTCGTGCATGCGGATGCCCGGCGCCGCGTTCACCTCGATGATCGCGCCGCGCTGCGCGACGAGCGGCTGGCCGATGTCGCGGCACACCAGGTCGATGCCGGCGACGTCGAGGCCGATCTTGCGCGCCGCGCGCACGCACGCGCGGCCGGTGTCGGGATGCAGCTCGCCGGTCCTGTCCTCGGCGGTGCCGCCGGTGGAGAGGTTGGCGTTGCCGCGCAGGCGCACGGTGAGCCCGGGCGCAAGCACGGTGTCCGCGTGCACGCCCTGGCGCGCCAGCTCCTGCGCGGCGCCCTCGTCCAGCGGGATGCGGGTGAGCACGTTCTCGTGGCCGTTGCCGCGCGCGGGGTTCGCGTTCTCGCGCTCGACGAGCGCGCGCACGGTCGACACGCCGTCGCCCGTCACCTGCGGGGGCATGCGGCGCGCCGCCGCCACCACCTGGTCGCCCACCACCAGCACGCGGTAGTCGTCGCCCTCGACGAAGGCCTCGACGATGACCTGCGGGCCGAAGGCGCGCGCGCGCTCGAAGGCGGCCGCGACGGCGGCGTCGCCCGACACCGCGATGCTCACGCCCTTGCCCTGGTTGGCGTCGAGCGGCTTGACCACGACCGGCCGCCCGATCGCCGCGGCCGCGGCCAGCGCATCGCCGAGGGCGGCGACCATCTCGCCCGGCGGCACCGGCAGGCCGGCCTCGGCGAGCAGTGCCTTGGTGAGCTGCTTGTCGCTCGCGATCTCCACCGCGATGTGGCTGGTCTGGCTCGTGGTCGTCGCCTGGATGCGCTGCTGGCGCACGCCCCAGCCGAGCTGGAACAGGTTCGCCTCGTCGGTGAGCCGCACGGCGGGAATCGAGCGGCGCCGCGCCGCGTTCACGATGGCCTGCGTGCTGGGGCCGAGCGCCTCGCGCGCGGCCAGCGCGCGCAGCTCGCCGACCGCGCCCTGCACGTCGTACGGCGCGTCGTGCACGGCGTGCATCACGAGCTCGATCGCCGTGTCGAGCGCCTTCTGCACCACGCGCTCGGTGCGGTACGCCACGACGATGCGGTAATGCCGCGGCGCCCCGTGCACCATGCGCGCCTTGCCGAAGCCGACGTCGTGCCCCCCCAGGTTCTGCAGCGCGATGGTGACGTGCTCGACGATGTGCGCCATGTACGTGCCTTCGCGCAGCCGCTCGACGAAGCCGCCGTGGCGGCCCACCGAGCAGCGGTGCTCCATCAGGCTCGGCAGCAGCGCGACCAGCCGGTCGGTGAAGCCCGGCACCGCCGACGACGGCACCTCGTCCAGCGCCTGCAGGTCCACGATCGCGAGGAAGCACGGCTTCAGCGAGTGCACGTTGGGGCCGCGCAGCATGCGGCGTTCGATGATCTTCATGGCGTCCTGTCCGGGGGCGGAGAAGGGTCAGGCGGCGAGCGGAGCGCCGAGCGACGCGTCGGACGAGCTGGCGACGGCCGCGACGACGTCGTACAGCGCGGCGGGCACGGTGCGCCCGTCGGTGGTGCGCACCTGCCCGCCCTGCGCCGCGCCGTCGAAGTAGTAGCGCGCGCCGGCCGGCATGAGGTGCAGCTTCACGTTGGTGAGCTCGAGCCGCTCGCGGCGGTCCTCGGTGTCGACGAAGTTCGACAGCATCTCGCGGCCGTCGAGGATGGTGACGGCGCCCTCGCCGATCACCTCGAGGCCGAGGCCCGGCTCCACGACGAGCGCGGTGTTCTCGTCGATGCCGCAGCCGAGCAGGTAGGGGTTCTGCGCCACCACCGCGAGCAGGCGCCCCAGCCGCTTGCGCTCCGAGAAGTGCTGGTCGATGACCGCGCGGCGCATGAAGCCGAGGCCCGCCGCGATCTGCACGTTGTCCTTCGCGGGGTTCGGCTCGCGGCCGATGTCGTACAGCATGTGCTCGGACATCGCCGACGCGCCCGCGCTGGTGCCGGCGATGCACGCGCCGCGCTCGCGCAGCGCGCGGTGCATCGCGCGGTCGATGCGCGTGCCGCCGATCAGCGAGAGCAGCCGCTTCTGGTCGCCGCCGGTCATGAAGATGGCGTCCGACTCGTATACGGCCTGCGCGCGCGCTTCGTCGTTCGCCTCGTCGCGGCTGGTGATGAGGATCGGCATGCGGTGCCGCACGCCGAGCGCGCTGAACGCCTGGTCGTACACGCTCCACACCTCGTCGTGGTAGCTGCTCGCCGCGGTGAGCACCGTGATGCGCGCGTCCGCGCCGCCCGCCACCCGGACGAAGCGCGCGAGCACGACCTTGTCCTCCTCGCGGTCCTCGGCGCCGCCGATGATGAACAGGTGGCCGGCGCGCCGGACGCGATCGCCCTGGCCCATTCAGCGCGGGCCGGAGCGCTTCTTCGGGCGCGCGCCGGCGGCCTGCTTCACCCCCGCGGGCGGGCACTCGCCGGGCTTGAGCTGCCAGTCGACGTCGTCCTTGCCGGTGGTGATCTCCTTGTCGGCATGCATCGCCGCGCCGGGCGAGATGGGGTCGCTGGCGGGAAAGGTCTCGTCCAGCGATTCGTCCAGCAGTTCCTGGTACGTCGGCACCTTCGCCGCCGGCTGCTTCACGTTGCCATCGAGGCGCTTCGCCTCCTGCTCGCGGGAATGAGCGTCCTTCATGGGGGCCTCCGATCGGTCACGCGGATGAACATCGCCGCGCGGCGCGCGGCGAGCAGCCGCGGCAACCGGGATGCCCGCGACACGCCGGCGGCGGGCACGCGGTGTGCCGCCGCCCGGTGCAGTGGACTGCCCAACCGTCATGAACGCCCATCGATTCGCGCGCCTCGCCGGCGCCGCCGCCGTCGTCCTGCTCGCCGGCTGCCATGCCGCGCCGGCCCCCCCGGCAGCGCCCGCCCTGGACGACCCCCTGCCGGCGGCCATGCCCGCTGCCGGCCGCGTCTCGGCGATGCTCGCCGCCGACACCCCGCAGGCCCGGCGGGTCGCCGTGGGCGACGCGATCGACGGCATGGGCATCCGGCCCACCGGATCGACGGCCCGCGGCATCACCCCGTGAGCCGGGCGCCGCGACACGCCGATTGACCGGGAGGGCGCCCGGCGCGCGCACATTTTTCACGCCGGGTGTCGCCGATGCCCCCGTGTTTCGGGTGGATTCGCAGTAACAAGTCGCTTTTGACGGCGTTTTGGCGGGAACCGCTGTAGCCAGGTGTAGTCGGATGCGGGCACGCTTGCGTTGTCCCGTTGTCGTGCGCGTGTGCGCCCGTCCGTTCCGTCCACCCCTTGCTGCCGCCGTCCGCCATGATGAAGTCCGCGTTCCTCGCACTGCTGTTCGCCTTGTGCGCCCCCGTCTGGGCCCAGGTGTCCTTCGGCTCTGCCCACGCCCTGGTGGTCGACGAGGCCAGCGGCGAGGTGCTGTTCGAGAAGAACGCGAGCACCGCGGCGCCCATCGCGTCCATGACCAAGCTGATGACCGCGATGGTCGTGCTCGACGCCCGGCTGCCGGCCGACGAGGTGGTCCGCATCCAGGCGGACGACCTCGACACGCTCAAGCACACCACCCGCGGCGTGCCGGTGGGTGCGCGCATCTCGCGCGCCGACCTGCTCCAGCTCGCGCTCGTGGCCTCCGACAACCACGCCGCGGCCGCGCTCGCGCGCACCTTCCCGGGCGGCCACGACGGCTTCCGCGCCGCCGTCAAGGGCAAGATCGCGTCGCTCGGCCTCGAGGCCACGCACATCGAGGAGCCCACCGGCCTGTCGCCGGGCAACCACGCCACGGCGCACGACATGGTGAAGATCCTCAAGGCCGCCTCGGCGTATCCCGAGATCGGCCAGTCCACGAGCCAGCCCAGCCAGCTCGTCACCGTGAGCGGCCGGCCCGTGGTCGTGCGCAACACCAACGGGCTGGTCGGCCGTCCCGGATGGGACATCCTCGTGTCGAAGACCGGCTTCACCAACGAGGCCGGGCGCTGCGTCACGATGCGCGTGCAGGCCGCGGGGCGCCACGTGCTCGTGGTGCTGATGGGCGCGATGGCCAGCTCCCAGCGCTGGCTCGACGCCTTCAACATCCAGCGCTCGCTCGGCGTGACCGAGCTGGCGCAGGCGCCGCGCGTCGCGACGCCGCTGCGCAAGGTGAGGAAGGTGGCTTACAAGGCATCGACGCGACGCCTGCGCAGCGCCGCCCACGCGGGCGCCTAGCGGCGCGGCAGGCATGGCTCTGCCGTCCCTCCCGAAGGGCCTGCAGACGTGAGGGACGAGCGGCCGCCGGTGGGCGCCCGGCCCGGCGCCTCCCCGCTATTCCAGCGTGAAGCCCAGCTTGACCGTGACCTGCCAGTGGGCCACCTTGCCGTCCACGACGTGGCCGCGCGTTTCCTCCACCTTGAACCAGTGGATGTTGCGCACCGTCTCGTGCGCCTTGGCGATGGCGGTCTGCACCGCTTCCTCGATGCTGATCGGCGACGAGCCGGTCAGCTCGAGTGTCTTGTAGACGTGGTTCGTCATCGTCGTCTCCTCAGGCCGCGAGGCGCAAAGCCTAGCAGCGCACGCGCGACCCCACCACCCGAGCCGGTGTCCTCGCCCGTTTTTCACGCCGCGCCCCTGGCCGTTGTGGTGCAATGCGGAGTCTTCGTCCGCGCCTAGCCATGCCCGAATCGTCCGCCCTCCAGACCGCCCAGGAAACCGGCTGGTTCCGCCAGTCGAGCCGCCTCGTCCTGCGCCTGGGCCTGGCGCGCGCCAACGCGGCGCTCAGCGCCGTCGCCGTGGTGCTCTCGGTGCTGCTGGCCGAGCTCGTGATCCTCGTGCTCGGCCGCGGCGACCCGGTGGTGGCGGCGATCACCGCGGCGTTCTGCGCCGGCACGCTGTCGCCGCTCATCGGCTTCCTCATGCTGCGCCTGGCGTTCGAGCTGGAGCAGACGCGCCAGCGGCTCACCGTGCTGGCGACGCACGACGACCTCACCGGCGTGCACAACCGCCGCCACTTCATGGAGGTGGTGCAGCGCGAATGGGACCGCGCCCGCCGCTACGGCATGCAGGCCGCGCTGCTGCTGATCGACGCCGACCATTTCAAGCGCGTCAACGACACCCACGGCCACCTGTGCGGCGACGAGCTGCTGCGCCGCATCGCGCAGACCGTGGAGCAGCAGCTGCGCCAGGCCGACGTGCTGGCGCGCTTCGGCGGCGAGGAGCTGATCGTCTTCCTGCCCCACACCGACCCGCTGGGCGCGCTCGACGTCGCCGAGCGCATCCGCGAGAAGGTGCAGGCGCTCTCGTTGTCCTGGCAGGCGGCCACCGTCGGCACCACGGTGAGCATCGGCGTCGCGCCGCTGCGTGCCGAGCTGCCGTCGCTCGACTGGATGATCCACGAGGCCGACACCGCGCTGTACGCGGCCAAGTCCGACGGCCGCAACTGCGTGCGCACGCTGCCGTTCGAGCCCAGCCGCAGCGGCGGCGCGTACCCGGTCGACTCCCGCCAGTGACCGCGGGCGGGCACGCCGCTCGCTCGCCGGGGGAACCATGCCCGCCACCGCCCGCCTGCCGGCGCTCGCCGCCCTCACCGCGCTCGCCGCCCTGACCGCCCTCGCGGCTGCCACCGGCAGCGCGCGCGCGGCCGACCGGCCCGACCTCGCCCAGGTCACGCGCCTGGTCGTCGAGCAGACCAACGCGTTCCGGCGCGAGCAGGGCGCGCGGGCGACCGCCCCGAACGCCACCCTGGCGGCGACCGCACAGGGCTTCGCCGAGTACATGGCGCGCACCGACCGCTACGGCCACGGGGCCGACGGCCGGCAGCCCGGGCAGCGCGCGGGCGCCCAGGGCTATGCGTACTGCCTGGTGTCGGAGAACATCGCGTACCAGTTCAGCTCCGCGGGCTTCCGCGCCGACGACCTGGCTCAGCGCCTGGTCGGCGCCTGGAAGCGCTCGCCCACGCACCGCCACAACATGCTCGACCCGGACGCGACCGAGACCGGCGTGGCGATCGCGCAGAGCCCGCGCACCGGGCGCTACTACGCGGTGCAGATGTTCGGCCGCCCGCAGGCACTGCGCATCGCGTTCCGCATCGCCAACCGCTCGTCCGCGCCGCTGCGCTACGAGCTGGGCGGCGAGCGCTTCCAGCTCCCGCCGCGCGTGACGCGCACGCACGAGCAGTGCCGCGCCGAGGTGCTCACCATGCAGCTGCCGGGCGAGGACGAGCCGACGCGCATCGAGCCGCGCGACGGCGAGCTGTTCGCGGTCGAGCGCGCGGGCGGGCGCTATCGCCTCGCGCGCGCCGACTCGTGAGGGCCCAGGCGCCCGCCCTGGGGGCGAAACGGAGTGTGCCGGGTGCACCGATGAGTCGCCGCGCCATCCTTGCAGGCCTCGCGGCCGGCGTCGCCGCCTGCCTCGCGGTCGCGCCGCGTGCCGCCCGCGCCGACGAGGCGGCCGCGTGGGCGGCGCTGCGCGACGGCCGTGCGATCGCTCTCATGCGGCATGCCGACGCGCCCGGCTATGCCGACCCGCCGGGCTTCCGGGTGGGCGATTGCGGCACGCAGCGCAACCTGAGCCCGCGGGGCCGCGAGGACGCGAAGGCGGCCGGCGAGCGCTTGCGGCGCGAGCGCATCCCCGTCGGCCGGCTGCTCAGCTCGCCGTGGTGCCGCTGCGTCGACACCGCGACGCTGCTGGACATCGGCCCGGTCACGCAGGAGCCCACCTTCGGCAACGTGGTGGTGCTGGCGGACCAGCGGGAACGCCTCACCGCCGGCGCGCGCCGCGTGCTCGACGCCTGGCAGGGCCCCGGCAACCTCTTCGTCGTGACCCACGGCGCGAACATCCAGGCGCTGCTCGGCACCGGCAACCCGGCGTCCGGCGAGACCGTCGTGGTGCGCCGGCGGGCCGACGGCGTGCTCGAGGAGGTGGGGCGCATCCCCGTGCCGGCCGCGCCGCGCTGACCGCGCCGCCTTGAAACGCGCGGGCGCCGCGCTCACATGCGTGCTTTGGAGCACACCGCGTGGGCGCCACCGATGCCTTCCTCCTCGATGCCTATTCGCAGGCCGTGACCGGCGTGGTCGAGCGCGCGGGACCGAGCGTCGCGTCGGTGCGCGTGCAGCGCCGCGCCGCCGACCGGGACGCGCCGCTCGGCAGCGGCTCGGGCTTCCTCTTCACGCCCGACGGCTACCTGCTCACCAATGCCCACGTGGTGCGCGCCGCCGGCGGCGAGCGCAGCGCGGGCGAATCGCGCCGCCATCGCGTGTCGCTCAGCGACGGCCGCGAGTTCGACGCGCGCCGGGTGGGCGACGACCCCGACACCGACCTCGCGGTGCTATGCATCGACGGCATGTCGCGCGGCTCGCTCGCGCCCTTGCCGCTCGGCCGCTCGGCGCTCGCACGGCGCGGCGAGATCGCCATCGCCATCGGCAATCCGCTCGGCTTCGAGCACACGGTGACGGCCGGCATCGTCAGCGCCCTCGGCCGCAGCATGCGCGCCGCGACGGGCCGCATGATCCCCGACGTCATCCAGACCGACGCGGCGCTCAATCCCGGCAACTCGGGAGGGCCGCTGCTCAACTCGCGCGGCGAGGTGATCGGCGTGAACACCGCGATCATCCGCGGCGCGCAGTCGATCAGCTTCGCGGTGGCGATCGACATCGCCGCGTGGGTGATCCCGCAACTGCTGCAGCACGGCCGGGTGCGCCGCGGCCACCTCGGCGTGGGCGGCATGACCGTGCCGCTGGACCGCCGCGTCGTGCTCGGCTTCGGCCTGGCGCAGAGCCACGCGGTGCGGGTGTCGGCGGTCGAGGCCGACAGCCCCGGTGCGCGCGGCGGCCTGCGCGAGGGCGACTTCATCGTCGGCATCGACGGCGTCGAGGTCGACTCGGTGGACCGCCTGCACCAGGCGCTCGACGCCAGCCGCGTGCACCGCGACTGCGTGCTGAAGGTGCTGCGGCCGGGCGCGGGCGGGCAGCCGCTCTATCTCACGGTGCGGCCGGTCGAGCACGGCGCGTGAAGCCGGCGCGCGCCGGCGGCGACGGCCGGTCGCCGGCGCGCACGCGGTGGCGCTGCCACGGGAGGTCGGGCGCGAGGTGACCGCGCCGGCCCGCCCGGTTACGCTTCGCCCCCGATGGACGCGTTGCGCGGATTCGCGTTGCTGCTGCTGTGGCAGGCCGCCGGCGAGGCGATCGCCCACGGCCTGGGCGTGCCGGTGCCCGGCCCCGTGATCGGCCTGCTCCTGCTCCTGCCCGGCCTCGCCGTGCCGGCGGTGCGCCGCGTGGTGGGCGCGGCCGCCGACGTCCTGCTGGCCCACCTCTCGCTGCTCTTCGTGCCGGTCGGGGTCGGCGTGGTCACGCACCTCGCGCTGCTGTCGCAGTACGGGCTGCAGCTCGTGGTGGTGATCGTGCTGTCGACGTGGATCGGCCTCGCCGCGACGGCGCTCGCGCTGCGCGCGCTGCTGCCGCGCGCCGCGCCCGGGCAGGAGCCGCCGCGTGGCTGAGTTCGTCCAGCTCTGGGTGTACCTTTCCTCGACGCCGCTCTTCGGGCTCACCGCGACGCTCGCGACCTACGTGACCGCGCAGGCGCTGTACCAGCGCTCGGGCCATGCGCCGTGGGCCAACCCGGTGCTGTGGTCGGTGCTCGCGATCGGGACGGTGCTGCTCGCCACGCGCACGCCCTACCCGGTCTACTTCGCCGGCGCGCAGTTCATCCACGTGCTGCTCGGGCCGGCCGTGGTCGCGCTCGGCTGGCCCCTCTGGCAGCGGCGCATCGAGCTGCGCACGCGCGGCGCGGCGCTCGTGCTGGCCGCCCTGGCGGGCGGCGTGGCGGCCGCGGCCAGCGCGGTGGCGATCGGCTGGGCGGTCGGCCTTCCGCCCGAGGTGCTGCGCTCGCTCGCGCCCAAGTCCGTCACCGCGCCCGTGGCCATGGGCATCGCCGAGCGCCTGCACGGCATCCCGGCGCTCGCGGCCGTGTTCGCCGTGCTGACGGGCATGGTGGGCGCCCTGTCGGGCAAGTACCTGTTCGACCTGCTGGGCATCCGCGACTGGGCGGTGCGCGGCTTCGCCATCGGCACCGCGGCGCACGGCATCGGCGCGGCGCGGGCGCTGCAGGTGCACCCGGACGCGGGCGCCTACGCGGGGCTGGCGCTCGGGCTGCAGGTGCTGCTGGCGTCGTTCCTCATCCCGCTGGCGGCACGCGCCTTCGCGGCCGGATGAGCGCGCCGGTGCCGGTCACGCGATGCGGCCGGTCCACCACGCCGAGAGACCGGCGCCCAGCACGAGCAGCAGCGCCGCGGCCGCCGCGAACAGCGCCGTCACCTCGGTGTCCTGCTTCTCCAGAACCAGCTTGCTCTGCAGCCCCTGGTACACCCGGTCGAGCTCGGCGCCGGTGCCGGCATGGAAGTACTCGCCGTGCGTCATCTCGGCGATCTTCTGCAGCGTGTCCTCGTCGAGCCGCACCAGGATGCTGAAGCCCTCGAAGCCCACGATCTCGCCGTCCTTGGTGCCGAAGCCCACCGTGAACACCTTGACGCCGCGGCTCGCCGCGAGCTGGGCGGCATCCACCGGGTCGGGACCGATCGTGTTCTGCCCGTCGGTGAGCAGCACGATCACCGCCGACGCATACGAGCCGGGGGGCACCGGTTTCGGCGCGGGGTCGGCCTTCGCCTGGCGCTCGGCGAGCGGACGCGCCGGCTTGTGCGCGCGCGCGCCGGCGTCGTAGGGGTCGATCTCCTGGTCGGGGAAGATGGCGCCCAGCGCGACCAGGATGCCGCTGCCGATCGCGGTGCCCTGCTGGAGCTGGAAGCGGTCGATCGCGGTCAGCACGTCGTCGCGCTGGGTGGTGGGCGGCTGCACCAGCTGCGCCGAATCGGCGTAGGCCACCACGCCGACGCGCACGTTGCGCGGCAGCTTCGCCGCGAAGGCCTTGGCCGCGGCCTGCGATGCGCTGATGCGGTTGGGAGCGACGTCGGGCGCCTGCATGCTGCCCGACACGTCCATCGTGAGGATGACCGTCTGCTGCTGCGCCGGCAGCATCACGGTGGCGTGCGGGCGCGCGGACGCGACGATCAGCAGCGCCAGCGCGCCGAGCAGCAGCACGGCGGGCAGACGCCGGCGCCAGGCCGGCACGCGCGACACGAGGTTGCGCGCGAGGAAGGCGGCGGCGGCGGGACCGGCCGCGGCGCGCCGCCGGCGCAGGACGGCGTGGCCGGCGACGCCGAGGGGAAGCAGGACCGCCAGCCAGAACATGTGAGGCCACAGGAAGCTCATCGTCGCTCCGCATCCTTCAGTGCGGCGCCGCGCGATGGTCCGCCCCGGCGCTCGTCCGGAGCAGAGCAAACCGAATTCCCGGGTTAACCCGACGCCCGCGGCCGCGGACGGGTGTCAGGTGGCCGTGAAGACCGCGTACAGGACCGTGATGATCAGCACCACGAAGCCGAAGGCGCCGAGAAAATCGGATCTCGGCTTCTTGTCCTGCGGACGCTCGTTCACGAAAGGACCTCCTCGGTGTGCATGCGGCGCCCGGTGCGCCATGACGGGAATCATCCCGAGGGCGGCCGCGCGCCGCAACCTGCAAACCCGGGGGGATCCCACGCCTTAGGGCTCTCCCAGCATGCGCCGCAGCGCCGCGAAGAACAGCTCCGACTGCAGCCGCTCGCCCTGCGCCTGCGACGCCACGCGCGCGGCCAGCACGCGCTCGGCCGGCGCGAGCGACATGCCCGTGGACATCGCCAGCACCTGCAGCCGGCAGGCCCGCTCGAGGTAGTACAGGTCGTCGTAGGCATGGTCGACGCGCTCGCCGCACACGATCACGCCGTGGTTGGCGAGGAAGGCGACGTCCGCGCCGTCCATCGCGAACGCGATGCGCTCGCCTTCGGCCGCGTCGAGCGCCAGGCCGTCGTAGCGCCGGTCCACCGCGACGCGGCCGTGGAAGCGCATCGCGTTCTGCGAGAGCGTGGTGTCGAGCGCGCGCGCCTCGGTGGCCGCCAGCGCCGCGGCGTACGGCATGTGGGTGTGCAGCACGCAGGCCTTGCGGCCGATGCGGTGCACCGCCGCGTGGATGAACATCGCGGTCGGCTCGACCTCGTGCCGGCCGGCGAGGCGCCGGCCCTCGCCGTCGACCAGCACGATGTCGCGCAGTCCCACCTCGCTCCAGTGCAGTCCCCGGGGATTGACCAGGAAACGGTCGCTGCCGTCCGGCAGCGCGACGCTGAAGTGGTTGCACACGCCTTCGGACAGGCCGTGGTAGTCCGCCGCGCGCAGCGCGAGCGCCAGGTCCGCGCGCAGCGCCCGCACCGCCGTCGAATCGAAGGTCCGCTGGTGCTCGTCGATGGCCATCCGTCGCTCCTTGTCCCGCCGCAAGCCCTGCCGGGATGCTGTAAAACCTGCCCTGCCCCGCCCGATCCGCGCTCCCGAACATCGCTCCGACCGCGCGTGCCGCGCCACATCGCTTGCCCCGATGCACGCCGGCGCCGCCTCTCGCACAATCGCGGGCTCGGGAGGAGAGCGATGGACGTCGAGAAGCGCCCCACCACCTTGCACGACGTCGCGCGGCGCGCCGGCGTGTCCATCGCCACCGTGTCCAAGTTCATCAACCGCCAGCAGCGCTTCTCCCCCGGCGTGGAGGCGCGGGTGCGCGAGGCGGTCGAGGCGCTGGCCTACCGGCGCAACGCCGCCGCCTACAGCATGGTCACCGGCCGCACCGGCACGCTCGGCATGGCAGTGCTGGACATCGCCAATCCGCACTTCGCCGCCATGGTGAAGGCGGCCAACCGCGTGGCGCTGTTGCACGGCTACAGCCTCATGATCGTCGACCTGGCCGAGTGCGCCGGGACGGAATTGCAGCAGCTGCAGGCGCTCGCCAGCCGGGTGGACGGCCTCGCCGTGAGCGCGCGCGTTCCCGCGCCGGCGATGGAGTGGCTGCTGCAGCAACACCTGCCCACCGTGTGGTTCGGCCGCCTCGACCGCCCGGGCATCGCGTGCGTCGCTGCCGACAGCCGGGTCGCGGCGCGCCTGATCGGCGAGCACCTGGCCGCCACCGGTCGGCGCCGGGTCGCCTACCTGCACTGTCCCGCTGCGCGCTGGAGCGAGGACCGCGCGCAGAGCCTGGAGCGCACGCTCGCCGAAGCCGGCGCCACGCTGAGCCGCTTCGACGCGCCGGCGTGCACGCTGGAAGGCGGCCGGCAGGCCGGCGCCG
>Ga0075429_100001710_pt1 | contig 18147 bp, 10 predicted proteins | sample RhiMetdeltSRZDD3_FD_75295 | JGI IMG/M metagenome (GOLD analysis project Ga0075429, IMG submission 75295) | Populus rhizosphere microbial communities from Tennessee, USA - Rhizosphere MetaG P. deltoides SRZDD3 | ecosystem: Host-associated > Plants > Roots > Rhizosphere > Soil | place: USA... | reverse complement strand
CTGGCCTTTGTTTGTGAGTTCAAAGGTATCGGCGTCGATTAGTCGTGGGCCAGAGTAGCCCTTCTCAAGCGGGATCTTGAGATTGGCGTAGGCCACCGTTGGAGCATGGGCTATGCCATCGCGCATTTTCTTGAGTTCTGGAAAGAGCGCGTCGAACTTGTCCACCGCTCTCTGCACTGCTGCATCCGGGTCCATGTGGCGCTTCACTGTGATGCACGGACCGAATTCGTAAGCAATAAGTGCGATAGCTTCGCGTAGGAAATACGTCTGCATTGCGCCCTGGTTTATGGCGATCCACTGCCATTTCCATGCAGTGCGGTGATGCACGTTGTGCGGCTTTGATCTGCTGAATTTGTAGAGTTCGAGCGCGGCGGCGAAGGATTCGACAAAGTACCGCAGCGAAAACACGACCACTCCTAGTTTTTGCGTTGCCTCATTTTCCGCCTTCGATACGCCAACTGGTGGCCACAGGTCTGGCCCTTTGATGGGGAGTTCTAACAAGTGAGCCACCCTGTAGGATTAGAATGTTCTGGCGACATGGCTAAGCCGACGAAAAGAAAAAAGCGATCGCGCGCCTCGTTAGAGGTGCCTCAAATGCCGTTTGACGACGCCCTGCGGAGAATTCTAAGCGCCCCGCCGCAGCACAAGAAAACGAGCCCTTCAAAAAAGAAGTGAGAAGGTGTACCGTGCCCCCGCTAGGGGGTACCACCGATGGCCCAGCACTGGATAGAGAAGGTCGCTCCTGTTGCTGTTTGGAGCGTGCGGCTTATCGGCTGGCTGGTTGCTTTGGCAATGATGGTCACGCCGATGATTAAAGGCGCGGCCATCGAGTGGGTTTTGTTCTTTATGTTGAACGCAATGGCGCTCGGGCTGATGGTTTCTTACTACGGTCTGCTACTCGGCGACTACATTCAAGGACGCAGCGAGTGGGGGCTGATGGGTCGCTCTTTCGCTTCAGAGTTGGAAGACAGACTCAGCGTAGGCGACGAGCAGATGACCACTGCCAAGGCAGCAGAAATTTGGAATGGCACTGTCGCTGGCCCGCAAACACATGAGAGGCACAACACGCGATTCCGTTGGATCAAGAATTCGATCGACAACGGACATGTGGCTGGTGCGCCGCTTAACGCAGATGGGCGCGCAAACAAAGACACCGTGGTGCGGGTTGCAGACCTCGCCGCCTTTTTTCGGCGGCGAGAGTGGCGACAACTAGTTGATCGCAATCTGGGCTAGTTAGCCGACCTTAAGGAAAAGCAAACGCGCCTTGAGCAAGCGCGCGATATAGCGGATCGCGTTAAGCCGCCTGTTGTTCACAAGTCCGCCGATAGGTCAGGCGCTTGCCCTTGATCCCTACCAGCGCTTTGACGGTGCGCTCAACATCACTCACGCCCGTCGCCGTGCGATTACTAAAGCGAAAGTCAAACTCGTTCAGATAGCGTTGCAAGTGCGCTTCGCTGATGTGGTGGTACGTGCCAAACACGCCGCGCTTAAAAATGCCGAAGTAGGCTTCGACCGTGTTGCTATGAATACCACCAGGGCGCGCGTATTCGCCAATCGAGTGATTGGTGGTCTCATGCGCGGCAAACTCTTTATCGAGACCCATGCGCTTGTAGTGGCCAGCGTTGTCCGTGTACACCTTTGCTTGCTTCGCAATGTGCTTCATCAGAATCGGGCGAAGGTTCACCGCGTCAATGTTGGCAATGTGGAAACTGCGCGTCTCGCCTTTGCTGCGATCCGTGAGGGAGACCACCTTGCGAAGGTGTACGCCACCAGTGCCCTGCACTTTCGGGCCGTCGCGGAAACGACGAGCGCGGCCACCCTTCGACTTGCCGATGTAGGTCTCGTCCACTTCGACCGGCCCGCCGTCGCCACCCATCGGCGCAAGGTTCGTATCGCGGAACGCTTCGCGGATGCGATGCGCCATGAACCATGCAGTCTTGTAGGTGACGCCGAGCGTGCGGTGCAGCTGGTGCGCGCTCATGCCCTTTTTGGACGAGCAAAGAAGCAGCACGGCTTGCAGCCAGATATTCAGCTTGATCTTGCTGCGCTCAAACACAGTGCCGACCGTTACTGTGAATTGCTCGCGGCAGTCTTGGCACTTCCACAGACCCGGACGATGGGCCTTACCCTCAAGGCGGTAGTGCTGGTCGCTTATGACGCCGCAGTGCGGACATACAGGGCCGTTCGGCCACTGGATGCGCTCAAGGTACTCGCGCGCCTTGTCGGGGTCTTGGAAGTGCGGAAGGTTCAAGTGGCTGGTCTTGCTCATGGCCGTCTCCTATGGACGCCATTAGGCCAGAATCACTTGGGTTTGTCAAGTATATAATATGGATTATTATACAGTATCGGGCGGGACGCAAGAGGAAGCTATCCCCTGGTCCGGCGCTTCACCGACTTGAGGATGCGCTCGTCGGCGAAGCCGAGCTGCGCAAGTACCGGGGCGCGATCGAAAATCTCGCTGTAATGGCGGATCAGGCCGTCGCCGAGCTCGCAGCAGCAGATGCCGGCGAACCCCGCTTTTTTGCCTTCGCTCCCCGCAAGCTTCGAAACATAGGAGAAGTCGTAGCGCGCATAGCCGGTCTTGCCGTCGCAGACCGCGCCGGACACCTTCCATTCGAAGTCGCGCGCGTCGCGGTAGAAAAATTCGCGCAGCATGCGTGCGATTTCCGCGCGTCCCTTGAACTCGCCGTAGAAACCGTCGTGGTAGATGCCATCCGGCGTAAAGCAAGTAGCGGCGCCTTCGGCGTCGCTGCGGCAGATCGCCGAGGTCATACGCGTCAGCAGCGCTTCGAACACTGCGCTGGAAGTCGATCTCAGAACCGGTAGAACACCGAGAAGTTGAGCTTGGTGTGACCCGAATCGGTGGCGGGTGCCGTGCCGAGCGAGACGCCGTTCAGCACCGTGGCAACCGTGGCGCTGACCTCGAGCCGTTTTTCCCACGTCCAGCGCGCGCCGACGCCAACGCTCGACGCGCTGTCGGAGCTCGGGAGTCCTGCGACCGGCGTGACATGCTTGCGCCAGCCTGCGTCGTAGAAGAAGAACGGCAGGATTCCGTGCCACGCGGGCGTGTGCAGCTCGAGGTTGATGAAGGCGCCCTTGTCGCCGGACATTTCGCGCTCGCGCAAGCCGCGCACCGAGCCGACGCCGCCGATGCCGAACTGCTCTCCAGGGATCAGCGGCTCGCTCGCCTCCTGGCCGCGCAGACGGCCGACGAGACTCCAGCCGCTGCCGAACGAATAGTTGGCGTCGAGACCGAAGCGGAACGCATCCCAGTGCCGCGACGCGCCCGCGCGCGCGTTGTTGTACGACACGTCGTCGTTGGCGCGCCCGCCGTCGACGTTGGCGACGTACTCGATGAAGCCGCCGATGCCGTATTCGGGTTGCTCGGCGCGTGCGGTGTAGCGCAGCGCGACCGGGCGGCTGCTCACCGCAGGACTTTGGATGAGCGCACCAGCCGCTCCGACCGTGCTCTTGAAATACCGGTCCTCGATTCCGAGCGTGACGTTATGCGCCATCGAGCCGAGCTTGGGCAGCGCGTAGGTCGCGCTCAGCCCGTAGAACTCGCCGCGCCCGCTCACATCGAAGCTCTGCCCGCCCACGCCGACCGAGCCCGAGTCCACATCGGAGCGGCTCCAGAATGCGCGCAGCGCAGTGTTGTAGCCGTAGAGCGGCAGCCAGTAGAACGCGCCGACCTGCATCACGTCGTCAATGTGGTCCGGCGAGGTCGTGTAGGTCAGCGTCAGCGCGTGGTCGCGGTCGAACAGGTTGCTCTGCTGATGCCCGAGCGTCAGCCGCGTGTAGCCGGTGTTGCGGTTGATCGTGTTGTCGGCGTCGCTCGTCCCGCCGGTGAGCGCGATGAAGGTCTGCTGCGACGGCACGTCGAGGACCTTCACGTCCGCGTCGAGTGCGTTCGGCGTACGGCTTTCCTTGATATTGATCGTCAGGCGCTTCGCCGGGTGCTCGTTCGCGAGGCTCAGCTGGCGCGACAGCTCGCGCAGGTCGGGCGCGCCGCCGGGTTGCAGCGCCGGCACCGCGCGCAAGACGTTTTCGCTCGTGAAGTACTGATTCCCGCTGACGGTGACCTCGGCGACGCGGAATTGCAGGATCTGCAGCTTGACCACGCCATCGGCCGGGCGCTGCGCCGGCACGATCACGCGATGGAACGAGTAGCCGCGTCCGCGCATCGCGGTCTCGAGCGCATTGGCGGCGGCTTCGATCGTCGCTAGGCTGGTGTGCCGACCCAGATGGGGCGCAAGAATGCTCTGCGCTTCCTGCTCGCTGAGCGGGTTTTCTCCTTCCAGCGAGAACTGCCTGACTTCGAGCAGCACCTCGCCGGTCTGGGCGAACGCCATGCACGCGAACGCAGTGAGGCATGCCGCCGTGAGGCTTCTCGCGCACGCTGCAAACCGGCGATTGCTGGGTCGGTTCATCGGCGTTAGATCTCGCAAATCAGGTCGCCGGGCCTGCCGCCCATGTTGAGGAGGTCGATCAGGCGGGTCGTGCTCGGATCGAATTTATCCGGCAGCGGAACGGGATCGAACAGCATGAAGGTCGGCGTGACCGTGAGGCGGACCGGCGGTCGGCCTTCACTCGTGTATCCCGAATCGCCCGGGCCGAGGTCGATCGAGCGCCCCTCGCTCGCGAGCTCGATATGGCCATCGCGCGTCAGCACGTACAGGCCGGGCGGCGAACCGTCGAGGGCGGCGGTCCCGAACAGGTTGTCGAAATCGATCGTCAGCGCGTCCGGCCGCGGAGCGGTCTCGGTGATGAAGAACTCGGGGACCTTGTCGAGCACCAGGAAGCGGTCGCGCGCGGCGTTATGCACCGCGGCGCGGTCCTTCTCGACCAGCAGCGAGCGGCCGCCGACATCGAACGAAACCGCGCCATCCCACGTATAGACGAACGCCGATTCGTTGCACGCGCCCGCGACGCAATCCAGCGCGAGCCGGCCGTCGACGCCGGTGCCGCGGATGCCGATCGTTGCCGTGCCGACGTTGAACCGCACCGCCTTCGGATCGCGCCTGCCGAGCGCGCCGGTCAGTGCGCGCGCACCGCCCTTGACGATGCGGACGAGGAAGTTGTCGCTCGCGGGCTGCGCCGCCGAGAAGCGCACGTTCTCGAGCTTGAATTCCGACTCGGCGATCACGCTGACCACGGTCCGGTCGCGGAACGCGACGACCGCATAGGCGTCCTTCTGGGTGCGCACGCTCTCGCCATTGGCGAGCGGTGCGCCCTTCACCGCCGGCCGGGCCTGGCCGTCGGCGCCTACGAGCGAGACGCCGCCGAACGTCACGGCGATTCGCGCCACGATCGCTTCCTGCTGCGCGAGCGAAACCGCCGCCCTGTCGCCAGCGCGCCCTTCCTGTGCGCACTCCGCGCCGCACAGGCGTGCATCGAACGAAGTGCCGCGGATCCCGATCGTCGCGGTGCCTGCATTGATCCGGACCGATTGCGGATTGCGCTTGGCCATCAGGCCGGTCACGGCGCGCATACCGCCCTTCAACAGCCGCACCAGCATGCCGTCGTTCGCCGTGCCTTGCCGGTACTCGGGGATCGCGAACGTCGTGTCCGGGCGCAACGTGAACTTCGAGTCGTCCTTCAGCTGGATCACCGCATAGCCGCGCGCTGCGGTGTTGATCACGTCGCCCTGGTTGAGGGCGTCGCCCTTCTGCAGAAAGCGCGCCGGCTCGCCCGGCCTTTGCGCGCTGGCAATTCCCTGGACGTGGACGACGTCGCCGATCGGCTGCGCCGCGAGCGGTGCCGACGCGAGCAACAGACCACCGAGCAGAAACGCCGCGAACGGTCGTCCGCAGCGCGTTGGCTGCACCTCTGCAGCGCTCAACGACATACCGGTGCCCTCCTCGCTCCAGGTTCGGTCGTCGGCTCGGGTGCGATCACGATGAGCGTGTCGAGGGCTGTCTGCTGGAGCGGCAACGTCAGCGAAGTCGTGTCGAGCAGCGTCGAGCTGCTCGTACCGCCCACGCTGTTCGCGACGATGCCGCCGGTCGGCGACGCCCCCGCGGGCGGCAGCGAGCTTGTGCAATCCACGCCACCGCAGGTGGCCGTCAAGACTCCCGGTCCACTGCCGACCGAAATGATCGCGTCCGCGCCCGCCACAGTCCCCGGAATGAGGAAGATCTCTCCGGCCGCGCCGACGAACGAGCTCGACCCCTGATTGGTGATGAACGCGCCGGCGCCGGCCGCGCTGCCACCCTCGAGGGTGATGTCGCCGTTGGTCGTCAGGATGGTCTGTCCGTTCAGCGTCGTCCCGGTGTTGGCGACGATTTGCGCGACCGCGTTGATTCCGCTGCCGCCGATGACGTTGATCGCGCCGTTCGAGAGGATCGTCTGCAGCGTCGAATCGATCTGCGCGAGCGAATCGTTGCCGCTGCCGCCGAGCACGTCGATCCCGCCCTGCAGCGTCGTGATCACCTGCGCTCCGGTCGCTTTCAGCTCGGAAACGGTGTTGTTGCCGCCTGCCTGGATCGTGATCGCGCGCGCGAAGATGCTCTGGTTTGCCGAAGACGTGAGATCGGCCGGCTGACCCGCTCGCACGCGCGAGGTGCCGGCTGCGTTGACGTCGCCGATGATCAGGCGGCCGTCGCGGTTCGTTGCCTGCATCTGCGACGGATAGTCGAGCTCGATCAGCTGCGAACCGAGCGATTCGACGCTCGCGTCGCCGGATCCGAGCGCCGCGACGCGCAGGCTCGCGAAGCCGGTCGTCGAAAGGTTCTGCGTGAAGATTTTTTGTGTCCCGGCCGATGAGATCTTCGAGCTGTTCTCACCTGCCTCGGTGGTCGGATTGGTAAGCACCTCGATGTATTGGGCGAAGAGGTTCTGGTCGCCTGCCGTCGTAATGCCGACCGTTCCGCCGCCGCTGTTCGTCAGCTTCAGCGGGCCGCTGGTATTGATCGTCTGCGCGGTAACGGGCTGGTTCTGGATCGCGACGATCGCGCTCGCCTTCGGGTTCGCCAGGTCGGTGTCCGAGCGCAGCGCAATGCCGCCGGTGGAGCTCACCAATTGCGTGCCGGTTCCGAGATTCAGGATCCCGGCGGTGGAGAACTGCTGGCCGCCATCGAGAATCAGCGTTCCGGACGTGTTCACGTTCTGGCTGCCGCCGAGGTTGCGCAGCACCGCGTCCGATGTAGTGCCGCTTCCGCTCGCCGAGCCTGCGCCGGCGTTCAACGTGATCCCGCCGAGCGCGAAGATGGTCTGACTGGTGCCTTCGATGATCGCGCTCGCGTTCGATAGCGGCGCGCTCGCCGTACCCTGTCCGATCAGCGTCAGCGTGCCCGACGCGGAGAGGGTCTGGCTGCCGCTCGCTGCGATGCGCGCGAGCGAGCCGTTGCTGGCGCCTGCCTGCACGGTCACGGTGCCGACGCCGAAGCTGAACCCGCTGCCAAAGGTCTGGCTGCCGCCCGACAGTATCTCCGCCTTGGCGACCGCGCCAGGGCCTCCCTGGCCCTGGACGAGCAACCTCCCCTGACTGGAGAAGGTCTGCGTCGTCGCCGCCTGGATCAGCGCGTTGGCGCCGTCGCCGGTGCCGCCCCGTACGGTGGTGCCCGTGCCGACAGCGGAGCCGCTGACGCGGATGTCCTGCGCACCGGCCGAGGTGACTTGCGCCAGGCTGCCGGTCCCGCTGCCGCCTAGCACGTTCAGCGAAAAAATCGGGTTGCAGCTGAAGGTCGTCAGGAAACAGATCCGCTGCGTGCTGGTGCCGGTCTCCTCGAGTTTCGCGAACGAATTCGCGCCGCTACCGCCGGCGACGGTCAGCGTGCCGCCCCCCATGTTGAAGGTCTGCACCCCGCCACCGGAGTGGGTCATCGTGACCGACGAATCCGCGCCCGAGCCGCCGAGCAGCTTGAATGCATCCACGGAGGTCGACGTCGTCTGGACGAACTGATCCGCCGTCGAAGCAACGGTGACCTTCTCGCCCGATGCCGCGCCGCCGAGGAATTCCATCTTGCTCGCGGCGCTCGACGTCTGGAACGTCTGCGTCGGCGCGCTGATGGCGACCGTTCCGCCGCCGCCCGCATCGGCGTTCACGGTGATGTTGCCCAACGCCGTGAACGTCTGGGTTCCGGTAGCGCTGAGCGTGACCTTGCCGCGAACGAGGATGTCCGCAGTGCTCAGAGAGCCCGCGCTGAAGGACTGTACCGCATTGCTGAGCTTGAGCGGATTCGCCGCATTCCCCTGCAGCGCGATATCGCCGCCGTTGAACGCCTGCAGCCTCAGGTTCTGCACGTCGATCTTGTTCGGCTCGCCGGGCGCGCCCCGCACGAGCAGGATACCGTCCGTTGCGCTGAAAGTCGCAGTCGCCGACGGCGCCGTCACGGAGACGACTTCAAAGGCGCTACCCGAGACGTTGGCGCCGAATAAATCGGTCGCCGGCCGGCTGAAGCTGTACGTCTGCCCCGTGGCCGTCAGGCTTACAGCCCCGGTGCTGCTGCCCTTAGTCGCCACGGAAAGCGTGCTGAATCCGGTATTCGATGCGACGTTGAATCCCAAATCGCCCGACAAAGTCAGGTTCGTCGTCGTGGCAAGCGAAGGCGCGGTGACCAGCCCCTCGTTCGCGGTTGTGGTCGTGCGTGCCGCCGTCAGCGTGACAGTCGGCGCCGTAATGATGCCGCTCAGGTTGATCTCGCCGTTTCCTGTCGCGGCGGAGAAAGTGCCCGCGGTGATGGCGCTGGCGCCGGTGATCGACCCGTTCGACGTATTCAGACCGATCGTTCCGGTCCCGGCATTGAGGCTTCCGCTCACCGCGACATTGCAGGGCGGCGTCGAGCAGAACGGGGAAGTCACGCTGATATTCCCGCCCCCGGTCGTGATGGCCCCGGTCGTCACGTCGCCATTGTTGGCGACGATGGTGACCGCGCCCGCGCCGGTCGTCGTGATCCCTCCGGAGACATTCACGTCGCCGGTAGCGGTCAAGACAACGTTGCCGGCGCCGCTCGAGATCGACCCTCCGCCGCTGATCCCGCCGCTGGAGGTCAGGTTCACGTTGCCACCGCTCGTGACGATCCCGCCGCCGACCAGCGTGACGTCGGTTGCCGTCGTCTGGGTAAGGCGGAAATTCAGCGCAGTCGGGCTGTTGAGCGAGACTTCGAACGGATCCGCTCCGGCGGCGATGCTCAGCGTCTGCACGCCGCCCGTGCCGCCGCTTCCCATGTTGGCGATTTCGAACAGCGACGTCGCGGGCAGCACTCGCTTGATGATCGTCAGATCCGTGAACTGGCTGTTGTGCGCATCGAACCGGGCGGCGGCTCCGCCGGAATCGACGGTCAGGTTCGTAGTGCCCAGCAGGTCGACGCGGAAATTCGCAGTGTCGGCGGTATTGGTAATCGGTCCCGAGTCGGCGGACAGCGAAACCGTCTTGGCCGTGATGCCATTGCCCACGCCGTCGGCCGTTTGCAGGATGCCGAGCGGCGACCTGATGGCGACCGTTCCCGTCGCTCCGGCGTTGATCGTCGTGAACTGGAACGGGGTGGCGCCGCTCGATTGCAGCGTGATCGTCTTCCCGTCGGCCGCCGTTACGGCTCCGCCCAGCGTGAGGGCGCCGCTGTTCGCGGACATCGTGATGTCTCCCGCGCCCGTTACGGAGCTCGCCGTGCCAATCGTGCTTCCGGTCATCGTGATCCCGGCCGGCGGAGTTGTCCCTCCGGTGTGCCCGACCGAAATGGCGGGCGCGCAGAAGAAGCAGCTGAAATTGCCGTCGATCGTGAGCTGCCCCGGCGCATTCAGCGTCCCCGTCGTCACGCTGCTACGCGCGTGCAGTGCGATGTCTCCGGTGGACGCCGTGATGTTCCCCGGTGGTCCGAGAACCGGGGAAGTGTCGATGTCGCTTGCAGCATTCAACGTAACCGCAGCAGCCGAAATCGAATTGCCGCCGGTGAAAATTCCGCCGTTCGTTGCGGTGAGAACCAGGTTCCCGGTCCCCAGGCTCGTGCTGCCCAGCGTAACGTCGCCAATCTGCGAGGTAAATGTCACGTTTCTGCCGGTAGACACCGGAGGGTTGAACGTGAAATTGCCGAGCGAGTCGGCATCGAAGACGTAGACCGCGGCGCCGCCCGCGGTACTGACTTGCGCCACGCCGGTGTCGCCCACCGCGAACGGATTCGCCGTCACGGTGAGAGCCGTGAGCGAAGTCGCGCCGGTGCTGATGTTGAAAGTCGAGCCGCTCGCGGCGTTCACCGTCAGGTTTTGCGTGTTCGCGATGACCGGGTTCGCGCCGCCGATCACGCCCAATCCGGAGCTCGTAAGGCTGACGGTTGCGGCAGCGACGTCGAACGGATTGGTAAATGCGCTGGTGCCGATCCCCTGGCCGCTGATGGTGAGGGTGCCCCCGGATGTAACCTCCACACCGACAGAGTCACTCTGCGCGTTGACCGGCCCACCGAAGGCGTTCAGTGTGATGCTTCCCGTCGAGACCAAGCTTCCCACCGTAATCCCGCCACCGAAGGCGTTCACGGTCACCGTGTCCTTGCTGGCATCGACGCTACCCAGCGTCACGCTGCCCGAAGCGGTTAGTGACGTCGATTTGGCGAGGCCGCCCGGGGCCCGCGTGTAGTTCGTCAAGGTGAGATTGCCGGCCGAGCTCAGCGTGACCGGCAGCGGAGCCTCGGTGTGAACGCTGACCACGGTCGGCTGCGTGTCGCCGGTCGGCACGTTGACCGAAGTCGCGACCAGGTTTGCGCCGTTCGTGGTCGAGATCTGGATCGATGGCGAGGCGAACGAGACCTGCTGATCGAAGCCGCTCGTGATGTTGAGGCTGCTCACGGTGACGGTCGAAGTGTCGGCGCTCGCGTTCAGCGTCAGCGAGCCGCTCTTGCTTACGGTGCCGGAATACGTGCCGGTATTCGCGGGCGTGAACTGCGCGTTCAGCCCGATCGGCCCGCTGCCGGTGAGCAGGATATTGAAATTTCCGTTCGGACGGAACGTGAAGTTGCGCGACACGTCGACGTTGATCGGGGTTGCCGCCGTTCCGATTCCGCCACCGGTCGCGGCGGAAGTGAACAGCGACACGTCCATCGCTTTCACCGTCGGCGTCGTGCCGGTGCCGAGAATGGAGCCGGCCGTCGTGGTCAGGCTCGCAGCCGAGGTCGCGCCGGCGGTGACGTTGGCGACATTCAGGTTCGTGGTCGAGTTGATCGAGATGCCCAACGGCGAGGTCGCGGTAAGGCTCGACGCGCTGTTCACGGTCGTGCTGATCGTCGATGAATTCGCGGTCAGCGTGACCGGTCCCGTCGTCGTGACGGTTCCGCCGGAGATGCCGGAACCGGTGAGCGCCACCGTTCCTGCTCCTGCCGCGAGGGCTCCGGGCTGCACGCTTGAGCCTGCGGCCATCGTGACGTTGCCGCCGCCCGAGCTGACACCGCCCGACGTGAAGATTCCTCCGGACGTGGCAGTCAGCGAAACCGCGCCGCCAGTTGTGGTGATCGCGCCGCTCGTGCTGATCGAGCCTTGCGCAGTGCCGGTAACGGCGCTGCCGGCAAGCGAAGCCAGCGTGATCGAGCCGGCAGTCGCCGTCGCCGTAACTGCGCCAGCCCCGGCGTTGAGGGAGAGACTGCCTCCCTGGATCTGGCTCGCCGCGTTGAGATTGATCGCGCCGCCACTCGTCGCGATGGAAATCGTCGGCGGGGAAGCGACGTTCTGGATCGTCGGCGCGTTCAGCGTGACCGCCCCGCCGACCGTGGTGATACCCGCGGCGAGATCCAGCCGGTTCGACACGGAGCTAAGCGCAAGAGGATCGGGCAGCGCAGGCGCCGTGTAGGTATTCACCGTTGCCGTCAAACCCTGTCCCGCCGTGGTCAGCGCGACCGGGTCGCCGATCCGCATGTAGCGCGAGGCCTGCAACGTTACGTTGCCAGCGATCGCTGCGAGCGTCGCGGGCGAAACGGTGGCCGCGTTGCTCGGGAAATCGGTCGCCTCGTCGATGATCGTGGAAATGATGCCGCCGCCGGCGAATACATAAAGATCCAACGGATCGAGCAACAGGTTGCCGAGTGCCCCTCTCGGTGCACCCAGATTGGCGCGGCCGTCGAAGACGAGGCCTTGCTTCCCTGATACTTCGGCGACACCGCCGTTCCCGCCTTGCGGCCCGCCCTGCGCGCTCAAGGTCCCGTAGAACTGCGCCTTGTCGTCCGACCAGACAACGATGCGCCCGCCATCGCCGCTCTGCGTTGCATCCGCACGCAAGGTTGCGCTCGAACCGACGAATGTGTTCGATGAGTTCTGAACCGCCGGATTTGCGCCTTGGTAGTCGCCGCCGACGAGGATCCGCCCGCCACCAGTCGCGCCGGACGCGTTGACGGCCGAATTTTCGACCACGGCGACACGGCTGCCGAGCAACTGGATGTTGCCGCCGGCACCGCTCGATCCGGTCGCGCTGACATCGCCGGCGACGCGCGTCGCGCCACCGCTCGTTTGCACGCTAATGCTGCCGCCGCTGCGCCCGTCCGCGACGGTGGCGCTTCCGGCAGTGAGCTGGATTTCGTTCTGCGCCTTCAGGAGTACGCGCCCAGCCTCGTCATAGACGAGCGAATTGGCGCGGATCTCTCCGCTATGCTTCAGCGTCCCGGCGAATACGCCGACCGCCCCGCCATCGGCGATCAGCTTGCCCACGTTCAGCACGGAATCGCTCGGCGCCTGCACCTCGAACTGCACCCCCTCGTGGTCCAGGCTCGACACTGTCACCTTCTGCCCCGCCGCAAGGATCAGCTCGCCGCCCGGCGTATGGATCAGGCCGCTGTTCTCGATGCTCGGTGCCACCAGCACGACGTGGCCGCCGTAGCCGGTTCGGATCCAGCCCTGGTTGATGATCGAGCCGGAGCTCGGGTCGCCCTGGAACTTCAGCCTTCCGGCGAGGAAATCTGAATCCAACATGTGGAGCGTCGATCCGACGAACCCGGCGGTATCCACGATCGCGCCCGGGCCCACCACGATGCCGCCCGGATTGACGAGGAACACCCGGCCATTGGAAAGCAGCTGGCCGTAGATCTGGGAAACGTTGCCGCCCGTTACGCGGTTCAGCACCGCGCTCGAAGCCGATTGCTGGATGAAGCGGGTGATCTCGCTCGCGCCGATCGAGAAACCCTGCCAGTGGATGATCGAGCCGGGCGAGTTCGTTACATTGAGAACGCCCGCGGCCGGCTGCTGGAAACTAACCGCGCCGTTGACTACCTGAGGAGCGGTCGGATTCGCCCACGATGCGGCGTTGGAGAAGATGAGGGCAACGCTCGCGGCAACCAGCGTGCGGTGCTTGAACCTGAAGCGGCGATCCCCCACCCTGCCTCCCTTGGTACGGCCTTGCTTTCTTGGTGCGGAGTATACGCCGGGAGCAGGGTTTTTTACTTCAATCGACCAGCCCGATCCGCTCGACGACTTCGTAGCTCGACCCTTGGGCGGACAGTCGTGAGCGCACCAGCGTAAAGTCCCTGACGGGCCAATCCAAATTGGGAAGCGGCGGGAGTCGGCCCGCCCTGCGCGCCTTGCGAATCAGCGACACATGCGCAGCGAACGGCCGCGTCTCGATCACGAACCCCTCTTTTCCGAGCTCGGTCCGCAGCGCTCGGGCGAGCAGGTCGAGGTCGGGCGGCGTGCGCTCCGGTCCGACCCAGACGATGCTGTTGTGCGCCCAGACTTTCGCCTGCTCGATCGGCAGCGCATGCGGCGCGCCGCGTACCTTGCTCGCTGCGTTGATCGCGTCAGCGACCCGGTCTTCGGGAACCTCTCCGAGGAACGCCAGCGTCAGGTGGATCGATTCCGACCGCGTGAGGTTGCCACCCGTTCGCTTCTGCGCCTGCCCCGCCCACGCCGCAAGCGCCGCGGCGGTTGCCGCCGGCGGCCACAGCGCGAAGAATGCACGCACCCGGTTCCGATCCTCAGCGCTGCTTACTCGGGCGCCAGGTGCTTGCGCGTGAGCGCCGCAAGCGCCCGCACCGTCGTGTCCGCGGATTGATCGAGCTGCGCGGCGATGAGCTCCTGTTCGCGTCGCCCGCGATTCTGCGAGAGCTTCCAGCGCGTCTCGAGGCGCGTCACCTTGATCTCGAAGTTGACGATTCCCTCGAGCATGTCGCTGACGTACTGCTCGCGAAGCTGCCGGAACGCAGGCAGCCATTGCGGATCGTGAGTGGCGACGAGCCGTTCCTGCCCTGCATGCTTCGCCGCCCGTCCCTCGATGATCCTGGGAACGCCATACGCGTGCACCGCGGCGTAGTTCCAGGTCGGCACGCGCTCCTTCTGCTCGTACCAGCGCGGCGAGACATACGAATGCGGGCCCGAAAAGACGACCAGCACCTCGTCGTCGAAGAACTCGCGCCACTGGGGATTGGCTTTCGCCATGTGCATGTCGAGGAAGAGCTCCTCGCCACGCTGCTGCACGACCGCCGGCAAATGCGACGCCTGCAGCGTGCCTCCGGTTCCGGTGATGAGCAGCGGAAAATCGTTGGCGCGCAGGAACGCGAGGATCTCGGCGCGGTCCTCGGGACGGTTATACGGTGGTGAGTACATCAGTCGATCAGCACCACGGCTTGCGCAGCGATGCCCTCTCCTCTTCCGGTGAAACCGAGCGACTCGGTCGTGGTGGCCTTGACGTTCACCGACTCGGGCGCGACCTCCAGGTCGGCGGCGATGTTTTGCGTCATCGCGGCGATGTGCGGCGCCATTCTCGGTGCCTGCGCGATCACCGTCGCATCCACGTTTACGATCTTATGTTGCCTCGTCATTTGACGGATCGCGCGCAACAGCGCGCGGCTGTCCGCATCCTTGTAGCGCGAGTCGCTATCCGGAAAGTGGCGTCCGATATCGCCGAGCGCCGCAGCGCCGAGCAACGCGTCGCAGATCGCGTGCAGCAGGACGTCCGCGTCCGAGTGCCCGTCGAGGCCGAGGTGATACGGAATCGTGACGCCACCGATGACGAGCTTGCGGCCGGTGACGAGCGCGTGGACATCGAAGCCCTGTCCGACTCTCATCTCGTCCTCAGGATCGCTTCGGCTATCACGAGGTCTTCAGCATACGTGACTTTGAGGTTCTCGCGGCTGCCGGTCACCATGCGCGGACGCAATCCCAGCTGCTCGATGGCCGCGGCTTCGTCCGTGACGCCGCGCTTTGCCTCGCGCAGCGCCTGCAACAGCAGCCCGACGCGGAACATCTGCGGCGTCTGCGCCAGCCACAACTGCGTGCGATCCTCGGTGCCGGCAATACGCTGCGCGCCGGCTTCGTCCTTGGCGACCCGTTTCACCGTGTCCGCGACCGGCAGCGCGAGGATCCCGCCGATGCGATCCGCCGAGCACTCGGAAATGAGGCGCTCGAGATCCGCGCGCGGCAGGCAGGGCCGGGCGGCGTCATGCACCAGGATGAAGTCGTCCGCGTCGGCAACCGCCGAAGCCGCGACGAGGCCGTTGTACACCGAGTCGCGCCGCGTCTCGCCGCCGCAATAAAGCGGCTCGACGCGCCCGTCGAACGCGCTCCAGTCATGGCGCGTGAACTCTTCGTCCGTGGGCGCGAGCACCACGAAGACGTTCTCCGGTTGCGCTGCGCACAACGCGCGCACCGAATGCCAGAGCATCGGCTTTCCGAGCAGCGGCAGGTACTGCTTCGGCGTCTCGTGCGCCAGGCGCGAGCCCGTTCCTGCCGCGGCGACCAGTGCGAAGAATGCCAAGCGCGAAAGTTCCGAAAAATCAGGATTGTATAATTGCCGGGCGGATCGGATGCTGCGCGAGAACCTGCCCCCCAGGCAACGCTATACGCGCCTTGCCGGCTCGGGGGACGCGCTCGCCATCTGCCGGCTCGCTCGGGGAGTCGATGCTGGATCGAGCGCCGCTCCCGTAGCGGTCATCAGCGCAAGCGCGCATGACGCGCACCGCCTCGCCGAGGAGATCGCCTGGTTCGCGCCGCGGCTGCGCGTTTGCGTGCTGCCCGACTGGGAAACGTTGCCGTACGACAACTTTTCCCCGCACCCCGACCTGATCTCGGAGCGGCTGGCGACGCTGCACCGGATCCTGCAGCGCGAGTTCGACGTGCTGCTCGCACCCGCGCAGACGGCGCTGTGCCGCCTGTGTCCGGCCGCCCACATCGCGGCGCACACCTTTCAGCTCGAGCAAGGCGCGTCGCTCGATGCGGACGCCCTGCGCAGCCAGCTGCTGCTCGCCGGATACAACCATGTCACGCAGGTCGTCGCGCCGGGCGAATATTGCGTGCGCGGCGGGCTGATCGACCTGTACCCGATGGGCAGCGCGGTTCCCTACCGCATCGAGCTCGACGACGATCGGATCGACACGATCCGCACGTTCGACGTCGATTCGCAGCGCACCCTGTATGCGGTGAAAGAGATCCGGCTGCTGCCGGCGCGCGAATTCCCGCTCGACGACACCGGGCGCGGCAGGTTCCGCAGCCAATGGCGCGAGCACTTCGAAGGCGACCCGTCCAAGGCGAGCCTCTACCGCGACGTCTCGAGCGGAATCGCTCCCGCCGGCATCGAGTACTACCTGCCGCTCTTCTTCGAAGCGGTGGCGACGCTGTTCGATTACCTGCCCGGCAGCACGACGCTCGTGCTTCACCAGGACGTCTCCGCGGCGATCGACGCGTTCTGGCGCGACGCCGCTTCGCGCTACAAGCTGCTCAAGGGGAGCGCGGACCGTCCGCTGCTCTCAGCGGCCGAGCTGTTCGTCACCGCGGAAGAGTTCTACGTGCGCGCCAAGGACTTCGCGCGCGTCGACGTCGCGACCGGCGGCACCGGTGAGGAACGCCACGCGGAGCCGCTCACGGCCCAGGCGCTGCCGCAGGTGGCGGTCGACCGGCGCGCGCACGATCCGCTCGCCGCGCTGCGCGCGTTCGTTTCCGCTACGGAGCTGCGCGTGCTCGTCGCCGCGGAATCGCCCGGGCGGCGCGAAACGATGAGCGCGTACCTCGCCGAGTACGGCCTGCATCCGGCGCCGTGCGCGAGCTTCGAAGCGTTCCTGCAATCGCCCGAGCGCTTCCAGCTCGCGGTTGCGCCGCTCGCCGCGGGTTTCGCGCTGCGCAGCGAAGGCTGGTGCGTGATCACCGAGGCCGAGCTCTACGCGGGCACGGTGCGTCGCCGCGGGCGCGGGGCCGAGAAGCGCAGCAACGTCGACGCGATGCTGCGCGACCTTTCGGAGCTGAAGATCGGCGACCCGGTGGTTCACGTGCAGCACGGCATCGGCCGTTATCAGGGCCTCGCCACGCTCGACCTCGGCGAAGGCGCGACCGAATTCCTGCTGCTCCAGTACGAGGGGGCCGACCGGCTGTACGTCCCGGTGTCACAGCTCGCGGTGATCTCGCGCTACTCGGGCGCCCAGGCGGAAGAGGCTCCGCTGCACAAGCTCGGCAGCGGCCAGTGGGACAAGGCAAAGGCACGGGCCGCGAAGCAGGTGCGCGATACGGCCGCCGAGCTGCTCGCTCTCTATGCCAAGCGCGCAGCGCGCGAGGGCCATGCGTTCGAGATCCGGCAGCACGACCTCGATGCGTTTGCCGACGGATTCGGCTTCGAGGAAACCGTAGACCAGGCCGCGGCGATCGAAGCGGTCGTGCGCGACATGTCGACCGGAAAGCCGATGGACCGGCTGATCTGCGGCGATGTCGGGTTCGGCAAGACCGAGGTCGCGCTGCGTGCGGCGTACGTTGCGGTCTCGGGCGGCCGGCAGGTGGCCCTGCTCTGCCCGACGACGCTGCTGGTCGAGCAGCACTTCCAGAGCTTCGCCGACCGCTTCGCCGAGACCGCGATACGCATTGCCGAGCTGTCGCGCTTCAAGACCGGCGGCCAGCAGGCGCAGACCGTCAAGGATCTTGCCGAAGGTCGGATCGACATCGCGATCGGGACCCACAAGCTGCTTTCGCGCGACGTGAAATTCGCCCGGCTCGGCCTCGTCATCATCGACGAGGAGCATCGCTTCGGCGTGCGGCAGAAGGAGGCGCTGAAGGCGCTGCGCGCGGAAGTCGACGTGCTGACGCTGACGGCCACCCCGATCCCGCGCACGCTGGCGCTGTCGCTGGAAGGACTGCGCGACTTCTCGGTGATCGCGACCGCTCCGCAGAGACGTCTGGCGATCAAGACGTTCGTCGCCGAATTCTCCGAGGGGCTGATCCGCGAGGCGATGCTGCGCGAGCTGCGGCGCGGCGGACAGATTTACT
>Ga0075429_100001708_pt1 | contig 18158 bp, 15 predicted proteins | sample RhiMetdeltSRZDD3_FD_75295 | JGI IMG/M metagenome (GOLD analysis project Ga0075429, IMG submission 75295) | Populus rhizosphere microbial communities from Tennessee, USA - Rhizosphere MetaG P. deltoides SRZDD3 | ecosystem: Host-associated > Plants > Roots > Rhizosphere > Soil | place: USA... | reverse complement strand
TCAGCGGGGGGATGACGTTCGGACGCATCGATCCGGGTAACCTCCACACCTGCGGGCTCGACCTTGCCGGCAGGGCCTTCTGCTGGGGCGCCAACGTGGATGGCCAGCTCGGGGATGCGAGCAACACCAATCGGACCGCGCCGGCCGCGGTCTCGGGCGGGAAATTCTACAGCGCCATCAGCGCAGGCGGATTGCACAGCTGCGCGATCGACCTGAGCAATCGCACCTGGTGCTGGGGCAACAACTCCACCGGCCAGCTCGGCAACAACACCACCGCGCCGTCCAATGCACCGGTCGCCCTCATCGGCGGCCTCTCCATGAGCGTGATCAGCGCCGGGTACCTTCACAGCTGCGGGATCACCGTGGCCGGTGTGGCGTACTGCTGGGGCAACAACCAGAACGGCCAGCTCGGCGACGGCACCACCGATACCGAAAGTCTTCCGACCGTCGTCGCGGGCGGACTGACCTTCTCCGGGATCTCGGCCGGGATGTCGCACAGTTGCGGTGTGACGACGACGGGCTCGCTCTACTGCTGGGGCGGCAACACCAACGGACAGCTGGGCGACGCCACGACGACCGGTCGCACCGCACCGGGGCTGGTTGCCGGCGGGCTGGTTTTCCGATCGGTCAGCGCGGGCGAAGCCCACACCTGCGGCGTCACCACCTCGAATGTGGCGTACTGCTGGGGCGACAACCAGTTCGGCCAGCTGGGTGACGGTACCCTGGTGTCACGGTTCACACCGGCGAAAGTGGCGTTTCAACCCTGACGGGTTGCCCGCCTTGGCGGGACCCCGTTGTGTAACTATTGCCCCCAGACGCATCTCCCGGCCGAACCCAAAAACCGGAGATGCGTCATGTCGCCCCGTCTGCTGGCCCTGTTGCTGTGCCTTGCCCCTGCCGGAGTTCTCTCCGCGCAGGGCTGGATCGATATCGAGCGTCCCCGGATCCAGGGCCCCTCCAGCGTCGTCCGGGTGAGCTCGACCGTGCGAGCGGTCATCGACGGACGAGTAGCCCGGTTCGAAGTCCATGAGCGCTTCCGCAACAGCGGAGGGGGCATCGCGGAGGGCACCTATCACTACCCGCTCCCCGGCGAAGCCGCCTTCAGCGACTTCTCCCTCTTTCAGGGAGAACAGGAGCTCAAGGGCGAGATGATGGCCAGCGCCCAGGCGAGGTCCATCTACGAGGAAATCGTCCGCCGGCGGAAGGATCCGGCCCTCATCACCCTGGTCGGGCACGGTCTGATCCGGGCGCAGGTGTTCCCGATCCAGCCGGGCGAGACCCGCACCGTGATTCTCCGGTACACCCAGCTGCTCGGGCGCGACGGCGACGCGTTGCGACTCCGCTATTCCGCCGGGGATCGCGGCGACGCACCAGTGACGTTTGCCGCCGAGATCCCCCGTGCCGACGACTTTGCGACTCCGTATTCACCCACCCATCAGATCGAGGACACCCGGCGCGATGGGACGCTCCGGATCACCATCGCTCCGCCGGTCCGCGGCGATATCGAGGTGGTGCTTCCCTTCCGTCGCGGCCTGGTCGGCGGAACCGTGCTGACCCACGCGAATCCCGGGGAGGCCGGCTTCGCGCTGCTCTTCCTCGCTCCTCCCGCGGCCGAGGGAAATGCCCAGGTGGCCCGCGATCTCACCATGGTCGTCGATATCTCCGGCTCGATGAGCGGCGAGAAGATGGAGCAGGCCAAAGCGGCTCTCCGCCAGTCGCTCGGCATGCTCCAGCCGCGCGACCGATTCCGCCTGATCGCGTTCAGCAGCGGGGTGCGGCATTTCAGGGAGGGCTGGACACCGGGAACCAGTGAGTCGCTCGCGGACGCCCGCCGCTTCGTGGATGACCTCGTCGCCAACGGAGGGACCAATCTCGCCGGCGCGGTCGATGCCGCCCTGGCCGACCGCGGCGCGTCGGAGCGCCTGTCCCTGATTCTCCTGCTCACCGACGGTCTTCCCTCGGTCGGCGAGCAAGCTCCCGATCGAATCGCGGCATCGGCCGCCGGCCGGATCGGACGCGCCCGCATCTTCACCGTGGGAGTCGGCCACGACGTGAATACCTATCTCCTCGATCGGCTCGCCGTGGAAGGACGCGGCAGCGCCACCTACGTCTCTCCCGGCGCGGATGTGGAAGACGCGGTCGGTGGCGTCCTGAGCAAACTGGCGCGGCCGGCGCTGGTCGACCTCCGGATCGTGGAGTCACCGGTCCGGTTCGAGGAGCAGGCCCCCGCGGTGCTGCCCGATCTCTTTTATGGAGAAGAGCTGGTGGTGCTGGCCCGCTACCGGGGTGAAGGCCGCGGACCCGTGGTGATCGAGGGGACCCGCGACGGGCGACGGGAGCGGTTCACCATCTCGGCTGCTTTCGGCCGGCATGAGAACGGCAGCGCCTACATCCCGCCGCTCTGGGCCGCACGCCGCATCGGCGAGCTCACCCGCCAGATTCGGCTCGAAGGGGCAAGTCCTTCGCTGGTCGAGCAGGTCAAGGATCTGGGACTGCGCTATGGCATCCTGACGGAATACACTTCCTATCTGGTGCTGGAGCCGGGGATGGTCGCGAGTGCCCCTCCGGCAGTGCCAAGTGGAGCCGCCGCGTCCCGTGAGATGACCGGCGGCGTGGCATTCGACCGGGCACGGGCCAGTTCCAAGATGGCAGCGAGCGCGAATCTGCAGGCGGCGGAGGGAGCGGTCCTGAATCGCCTCGAAGAGGTGGTCGTCACCGGCTCCGGCTCCGCACGGCGGGACGAGACCAGGCGCGCCGGAGGAAAGGTGCTGAGCAAGCGGGCCGGGGTCTGGACCGATCTGGCGCACACCGACAGCCTCAAGGTCACCACGATTGCGCCCTTCAGCAAAGCATGGTTTGCGCTGGCCGAGGCGCGCCCGGCACTCCGTGAAGCGCTGGCGGCGGGAAGTCCGCTGATTCTGGCAGGCCGCCGCGTGAGTCTCAAGGTCGCCGAGGGCGGTATGTCGGAGTGGGCGTCCGGCGCGATGGAACGTTTCCTCCGGGATTTCGAGGGTCGATGACCGGTCTGATGGCCGAGCTGTTTACCGAGTACCACGAGTCGCTGGTGCGCATGCTCTATCGGCGCACCGGCGACCGGGACCGCGCGGAGGAGATCGCGCAGGAGACCTTCGCGCGCGCCGTCGTGGCTCCGCCGCGTAACCCGCGTCCCTGGCTCTTCGCGGTTGCGCTCAACCTGGTGCGGGAAGAGGGTCGGAAAGCGCTGCGGCAGGACCGGCGGCTGGTGCTCTACCGCGCCGAGCAGCCCGAAGCCGCCGAATCGGCCGAGGAGACCATGGATCGGGGCGACCGGATTTCGCGGGTGAGATCGGCGCTCGATTCCCTGACGGAGCGGGATCGTGAAGCGCTCCTGCTCAAGGCGGAAGGATTCAGCTACGACGAAATTGCGGCCACCCTGGGACTGGCGCGCGGCGCGATCGGTACCACGCTTTCGCGCGCGCGCCGGCGGCTGGTGGAGGCCTACCGGGCCGGAGAGGATACGCAGCATGTCGCATCTTGATGAAGGAATGATCCATGCCCTGCTGGACGGGGAAATCCCCTCAGCGGAGCTCCCTCCCATTCAGGCCCACCTCGGCGCCTGCGCGGAATGCCGCGCCCGGCTCGCCGAGGAGCAGGAGCTGCTCGAGACCTCCGACCGGCTGATCGAGCTTATCGAGGTGCCCGCGGCCGGGGCCACCACGGCGGCGAGACCGGTTTCCCCGGTGCATCGGACCTGGTCCCGCAACCTCGCGTGGGCTGCCACCGTCGTGCTGGCCGCCGGAATCGGCTATTGGACCCGCGGCTCGGTGCGCCCGGCTCCGGACGAACCCAACGCTGTTGAGCAGCAGCGCGCCGTCGCCGAGACGGTGTACGCCCGCTCCCCGGAGCCGGCGGTTCCCGTGGAGCCGGCGCGGGAGCGTGGAGCCACGCTGACTTCACAGGATCGCGCCGACGCGAGCGCCAGGAAGCCCGCTCGGGAGCAGGCGGGTTCCCAGGAAAGACTCGACCAGCCCAAGGCCGCTGAGCCACAGTCGTCCGCCAAGGCCGCGTCCGATGTCGCAATTCCCCCCCCCGCTCCACGGGTCGTGGCGACTGAATCGACCACGACCCGGCCGCTGAATCAGGCTCCCGCGGCCCTTGCCCCACCGGTGACGGCGGCGGCGCCCCGCTCGAGGAGACTCGGAGAGGGACAGCTCCGGCTCGAAGAAGTCGTGGTGACCGGAGTCGGAGAAGGCCGATTGGGAAAGCTGGCAGCGGCATCAGCCATCACCTTCCCCGATGCGATCCGAAAACTGGGAGGGACTCTCCGCTTGATCGACGGATTGATCCCGGAGCGGCTGGAAACGGTGGGCGAGACGATCCGGGTGGTCTATCCCACCGGGTTTGGCGACCTGGTGTTGTCGCAGCGGCTGGAAAACGGGACGCTGCGGTACACCCTGATCGTGCCGCGCGACTTTCCCGCCGATTCGGTGGAGAAGCTGCGGGCGCGCATCCGGGAGTAACTCCTCCGCCGCTACCTTTCCGGCATGCGCTTTTCGCGGTATGCCTGGAGTGTCGTCGTTGCCAATCTGTTCGTGATCCTGTGGGGGGCGCTGGTCCGCGCCACCGGCAGCGGCGCCGGGTGCGGGCGGCACTGGCCCCTCTGCAACGGCGAGGTGCTGCCGCAAGCTCCTGCGGCGGCGACGCTCATCGAGTTTACCCACCGCGTCACCAGCGGCCTCGCCCTGCTTCTGGTCGTCGGGCTCTTCTGGTGGAGCCGGCGCGCCTTTGCTCGAGGCCATCGCGCCCGAACCGCCGCGGGGTGGTCGCTGATTTTCATCGGCATCGAAGCCCTGATCGGCGCGGGCCTCGTCCTTCTGGAGCTGGTCGGAAGCAATGATTCGCTGGGGCGGGCCGGATATCTCGCCGCGCATCTCCTCAATACCTTCCTCCTCCTCGCAGCACTGGCGCTCACGGCCCACTGGTCCGTCCGGGAGTCGTCGTCGAGCGCACCCGCCGGCGGCGGCATGCGCTGGCTGCTCGGGGGAGGCCTCGCCGCGATTCTGACCGTCGGCATGACGGGAGCGATCGCGGCCCTGGGGGATACGCTCTTCCCGTCGCAAACCGTCGCGGAGGGATTCCGCGCCGATGCCGATCCCGCGGCGCATCTCCTGGTGCGGCTCCGGGTCCTTCACCCGGTGCTCGCCATTCTCGCCGGGGTGTATCTGAGCGTGATGGTATGGGCGGTGGAGCGGAGGGGGGTGACCGCGATGCAGTGGGGCTGGGGCCGCGCGGTCACCGGCCTGGTGCTGCTCCAGCTCGGCGTCGGTCTCACCAACCTCTTTCTGCTGGCGCCGACCGCGATGCAGCTGGCGCATCTGCTGGTGGCGGACCTGCTCTGGATTGCGGTGGTCGTATTTGCTTCGGAGGCAAGGAGGCAAGGAGGCAAGGTCTGAACCCTGACCACCAGCTTACCACTTTGCCACTTTGCCTCTTTGCCTCTTTGCCTCTTTGCCACTTTGCCTCTTTGCCTCTTTGCCTCTGCTACCCCACCCCCACCGCCACCCGCCCTCCCCAGCGTCGCATCATTTCCACGAACGAAGACGCAACCGCCGGATCGAAGACCGAGCCGCGGCCGGCCTCGATTTCCCGGAGCGCGGTGGCGCCGTCGCGGGCGGGACGGTAGCAGCGCTGCGAGCGCAGCGCGTCGTAGGCGCCGCAGACGGCGACCATCCGGCTGATGTAGTGCAGGTCCTTGTGGAATCGCCGTGCGGGATACCCCGCCCCATCCATACGCAGGTGGTGTTCGTACGCCGTGGTGGCGGCGAGGTCGAGATCGGGGGACTGCCGGAACAGCAGCCGGGCGCCGTCTTCGGGATGCCGCGCGACTCCGGACCGGCCCTCCTCGCTCAGCGCTTCGACCCGGTGTACCTCGCCCGGCACCCGGACCATGCCGATGTCGTGCAGCAGGGCCGCGCGGCCCACCGCACGGGTCTCGCTCCCGCCGAGGCCGAGCCATTCGGAAAAACCCATGGCAAGGACCGCGCTATTGATGGAGTGATACGTCACCTGGTCGTCGGACGACCGGTCGGGAAGCAACGGCATCATCAGCTCCCCTTCAGGGTGGAGCGCGACCGAGAGCGACCGCACCACGCCGGCGATCTCGTCCATCGGGAGCAGCTCGTTCGCCGCGACCCGCGCGCAGAGGTATCGCATCGCACCGACCTCTTCGCCGAGCCCGATTGCCGCCCCGCCCGGCTCCACCGCCGCCGCGACCGCGGCGGGCGCCGGCCGCGGCTCAGGTTCCAGGCTCACGTCACCCGCTTCGATCCCGGGCCAGCGCAGCAAGGAATCCGTCACGTGCTCACCGGAGAGCCGCTGGTGCAGCGTGAGGAGAAAATCGTCCATCGCCTCCGGCGTGGCCTGGGCGGTGAACTCGAGTCGGCGCACCCCTACTGCACCGAGACGGCGTCCCCAGCTCCAGTCGCGGAGGCCGTGCACCGGCAGCGAGCGATAGATCACCGTGTCGTCGAGGAACGTGAACGTCGGCCGCAGATCGGCCCGCAGCAGCTCATGGAGAACGGCCAGAAGGCGGGCGCTCGATTCGCTCCGGGCCTGGTGTCCCGCTCCGTACAGGGAATGGGCGGCCAGGGCGTGACCGAACGCATGCAGCCATCGCTCGGTATGACTCACGGGCTCACCGCTCCACGGATCTCCGGGTCGGCGTGCCGCCTCGCCCGGGCCAGCAACGGTCTTGCGCGCGGGTCGTCCCGCCAATGGCGCGCGAGCGCGGAAAGCGCCGCCAGCGAGTCCTTCGACTTCGGGGCCACCCGCCATCCCAGCAGCGGAAGCTTGCGTCCTCCATAGGAGAGCAGCACTTCGAGTACTCCCGGCTCGGTCACCATGGGTCCCAGCGCGCGAATGGCGGAATGGACCAGACCGGGCTCGATCCGGCCGTCGGCGAGTCCCCGCAGGAGGAGCGGCGCCGCGGCGATGGGGCAGTCCTCACCGGCGGCCATGACCGCCACCCGCACGCCGGAGGAGTCGGGGTCGGAAAGCCCTTCGACGATGCCGCGCGCGCGTGCCTCGGGATGCCGGATCAGAAGCCGGAATCCTTCCACCCGCACCCGGGCATCGCTGTGCCGGGAGTATTCCATCCCGATCGATTCCGGGGGCGGATCGGGAAGCATCTGGAGCAGCCGGAGGAGATTCCGCTGCACGAACCAGGGCGCGCCGGCCAGCCGCGCGGTGACCTCCGGCACCACCTCGTTGCCAAAATGGGCCAGCAGCTGAAGGAGCCGGCGCCTCACGCTTCGCTCCTCGGAGCCGGCGAGGCTGTCGAGCAGCTGCGGGATGGCCGCCGAGCCCACTTCCGGCGCCAGACGCTCGACCGATTCCACATCGACCGGCGTCGCGGCGAGCAGTACCGCGAGAGCACCCGATCCCGCGATCAAGGGACGATAGGCGCGGCCGATGGGATCATCCGCGGGGAGCTGCGCCATGAGCTCCACCAGCGGACGCACCGCCCCGCGGGCCACGAGGACGCCGACCGCTCGCTCAGCGGGCTCTCCCAGCTCGCCCATGTCGAGCTGCATGGTGAGTAGCCGAAGCGGATCACTGCGATACGCTTCTCTGCCCGACAGGCCGGGCACGAGGGGCGGGGGGAGGTGGTCGACCGGCTCGACCAGCGGAGCTCCTGGCGACTCCCATGAGGAAATTAGGTCGCTCACCAGCTCAGCGAACTGAGTGCCGGCGAGATGACGTGCCGCGGAAGGTCCGTGCTCGGCGCGATCGGCGAGCTTGTCGAGCAGCGGGGTGAGTGACGCCGACAGCACCCGGCGCTCGATCCGGGCGGCCGAGAGCAGGACGCCAAGCGCGACGGGAGCGTCGGCCAGTCCGACCAGGTCCCGGAGCAGGCGATGCGCCGGCTCTTCCTCGCGCGCGCGCCGGAGCAGTCGCTCGATGGTATCGGGCCGGAGCTCGTGCAGCAGCCGGCTCACCCCGCGACGAAGAATCTGCGCCTGGGGTGAGGCACGATCGTGCGAGGCCTCGGCGGCTTCGTGCAGGTACTCGATGACCACGCCGTCCCGGGCGGTGTCGGGTGGCAGGGTGTCGAATGACACAGCGAGCTGATCTCCGCCGGCATCCGGAATCGAATCAGGATTCTCGCTCTGCCCGAGCATGACCCGGGCGAGAGCGGACCAGATCGCGATCCTGCCGGTCGCGGCGTCGCCATCCAGCGAAAGCCCCTCGAAGTTGAGCGGCTCGACGTCGACATGCGGTGTTCTGCGGCGAACCAGATCGGCGGAGTCGCGGGCAAGCGCCGAGAGGAGCTCGACCAGCTCGGCGCGGGTTACGCCCCGGGACAGCTTGATGGTTCCCACGTTGCGCCGGAAGAGTCTCCCGGCCAGCTCGCGGAGCAACGGGTGGTCCGCTTCGGTGGCGGCGGCCCCGACGAAAAGCTGGGTCGGGGCGACGGCAAAGACCGCGGCGGGCCGGTCGGCGAGCACCGGGACCAGCAGCTGAACAACGTGCTCCACGGCCCGGTCGAGCGTGGGATGTCCCTCGGGATACATCTGCGCGCGCTGAAAGGCGCCGGACAGCGCCGTAAGAAACTCCGCATAGTCCGCCGCCAGAGGCGGTGCCGTGACCGAGTCAGCGAGCATGCGGTCTCCGGAAATCATACAGACGCTGCCCCAGCAGGCAGCGTCAGAGCCGGCTGGGGCGCGAGCACAGGCTCTATGAAAAAACGGTCACCATCGAACCAGAACATTCTTGTTTGGAAGAATCGGGCCGCCAACTCCCTGGCCTCTGGCGCAGGTTGACCTTGAGGCCGGCCTCGGGTTGCGGGGGACGGTGTCGGGGTGCGGGCGCTACATGTTCTCGACCATGGCCTCTGCAAACTCGCTGGTGCGGAGCAGAGTCGCGCCGTCCATTTGCCGATGAAAATCGTAGGTGACTCGTTTTTGGGCAATGGTCTTGTCCAGCGCCCCGATTACCCGGTCGGCAGCCTCCCTCCATCCGAGGTAGCGGAGCATCATCTCGCCGGAGAGGATGACGGAGCCGGGATTGACCTTGTCTTGACCGGCATATTTGGGGGCGGTGCCGTGAGTGGCCTCGAAGATGGCATGCCCGGTCAGGTAGTTGATGTTGGCACCCGGCGCGATGCCGATCCCGCCCACCTGAGCGGCGAGCGCGTCCGAGATGTAATCCCCGTTCAGGTTGAGAGTCGCAATGACGTCGGACTCCCGGGGACGGAGCAGGATCTGCTGCAGAAACGCGTCGGCGATCGCGTCCTTGACGACGATGCCGCCGGGGAGCTGACACCAGGGGCCGCCGCCGATCTCCACCCCGCCGTATTCTTCCTTCGCCACCTCGTAGCCCCAGTCGCGAAAGCCGCCCTCGGTGAATTTCATGATGTTGCCCTTGTGCACCAGCGTGACGCTCTTGCGATGCTGGGCAATGGCATAGTCGAGCGCGGCCCGCACCAGCCGCTTGGAGCCGTCGATCGAGACGGGCTTGATGCCGATCGCGCTGGTCTCGGGAAAGCGGATCGACTTGGCACCCATTTCTCCATTGAGAAACGACACCACCTTTCGGGCCGCCTCGGTGCCGGCCTGGTATTCGATCCCCGCGTAGATGTCTTCGGTGTTCTCACGAAAAATGACCATGTCCACCGCGCCGGGATCCTTGACCGGCGACGGCACTCCCTGAAACCAGCGCACCGGACGCACGCAGGCGTAGAGGTCGAGCTGCTGGCGAAGCGCCACGTTGAGTGAGCGGATTCCGCCGCCGATCGGCGTAGTGAGCGGTCCCTTGATCGCGACCAGGTGGGACCGGATGACCTCGATGGTTTCATCGGGAAGCCAGTCGTTTACCCGATTCTTGGCCTTTTCCCCGGCGAGTACTTCGCGCCAGACGATTCCCCGCCGGTTGCCGTAGGCTTTGGCGATCGCGGCGTCGAACACCCGGCGGGAGGCTCGCCAGATATCGGGGCCGGTACCGTCGCCCTCGATGAAAGGAATGATCGGATAATCGGGAACCTCGAGCCGGTTTCCCTTGTACTGGATGCGCTCACCCGCGACGGGAGCAGCCGATGTCGTCATGTCAGTTGCCTGGTTTGTAGACTGCGAGCCATGCCGCCGCGGCGGCGAGGAACGGAATGCCGACCAGCAGAATCGGGCGGGCGAGCGTGGGCTTGCGCCGGGGGACGGTCAGCAGGAGGCCGGCCAGCAGCCAGATGAGCAGCTTGCCGCCGACCCAGAGGGGAATGCCGCCATTCATCAGATCCAGCCGCGCCACCAGCCCGAATCCGGCCACCAGCACCACGACCAACCCGATCCCGTGCAGCACGGTGATCAGGCGGCGCGCGGCGTTGCTGGATGCCGTGCCGCCGTTGATCGCGTGCACCATCGCTCCGCCGAGCACGCTGAAGAGCACGATCACCCCGACGAGGTGAGCCACCTTGTACAGCTCGTAGGAGATCATGGACGCTCGATGGGTGCGCGCACCGCGTTGCCCCACTCGGTCCACGATCCGTCATAGTTGCGGACCGAAGGGTATCCGAGCAGATAGGTGAGCACGAACCAGCTGTGGGAGGACCGTTCGCCGATCCGGCAGTACACCACGATCTCTTCGCCGGGCGAGAGGCCCTGTTCGCGCTCGTAAATGGCCCGCAGCTCGTCGGCGGTGCGGAAACAGTGGGTTTCCGGATCCACCGCCCGAGCCCAGGGGACGTTGCGGGCGCCGGGAATGTGACCGCCGCGCAACGCGCCCTCGTTGGGATAATCCGCCATGTGGAGCCGCTCGCCCCGGAACTCCTCGGGGCTGCGCACGTCCACCAGCCGGCGTCCGGCCCGCACGTGGGCCAGCACCTCGTCGCGAAACGTGCGGATGGTGCCCTCCCTGCGGTCGGCTACCGGAACATGGCCGGGCACGACGGCGTGGGTACCGGTGACCAGCGGGCGGCCCTCGTCGGTCCAGCGCTGCCGTCCCCCGTCCATGATGGCCAGTCGCTCGACCCCGAAGAGACGCAGCACCCAGAAGGCGTAGGTGGCCCACCAATTGTTTCGATCGCCGTAGAGCACGATCCGGGTGTCGGCGTTGATTCCCCTGGCCCGAAGCAGCTGCTCCATCTCGTTGCGCCCGATGTAGTCGCGGAGGATGGGATCGTTGAGGTCTTCCACCCAGTCGAGCTTCTGAGCGCCCGGGAGATGTCCGGCGTCGAAGAGCAGGACGTCCTCATCGGATTCGAGCAGCCGGACCGCGGGGTCCTCGAGATGCGCCGCGACCCACTCGGTGGAGACGAGCACTTCGGGATGCGCGTAGCCCCGGGCGGCGATCGGGACCGTCACGGCGGACCGGCCTCGCCCAGCAGGTCTTCGAGAACCTTGTCGACCACCTCGCTCACATCCCCCTGCACGATGGTGCGAAGCACATCCATCGTCTCGAGCGCGAGATCCTGAGGATGCTTGCGGTCGTGATCGAATCGGATGATCTGTCCCAGAAACACGGCGGCCTGCCGGTCGTGGGGCAGCTCCTCCTCGTCTTCGTCGTCACCCTCGTCGTCGTCCTCCCGGTCCTCCTCCTCATCGGCAATTTCATCGTCGCCGACATCCTGGGCCGGACGGGCAGGCAAACCGCCATCCTGCACGGCGCGATCGTAGGCGGTGCCGGGGACGCTGTCGGCCCAGGGTGACGCTGCTTCTTCGTCCTCCTCGGCGGACTCGAAGAAATCGCCGGGCAGATCCACCAGGGCGAAGAGCTGGCACTGCAGACCGGGCGGCTCTTCCCGGGCGGCGAGGGCGAGTCGCACCGGGTTGGCAAACAACCCGCGCTCGAGGAGAAACGCCGCCGCGTCGGGCGGCACCACACAGCGCGCCACCAGCTTGGGACCGAGGAAGGAGCCGATACAGGCCATCCCGTCCGGGGCGCGCTCGTCCTCGATCGTCGCGAGCCGAAGCGGCAACGGCCGATCAGTGGCAGCCAGCGCCACCGGAGACTCGGGCGGCTCAGGCAATTCGGAGGGTTCGGGCTCCATCAGGACAATTTACTCGAAGTGGGGGGCGGATGAGCCGTGAGAGGTAAGACGTGAGACGTGCGAGGGACCGCTGCCGTCTCACCTCTCACATCTCACGTCTCACGATTCACCGCACCCCGCATTGCACCAGTCTTCGTTTCGGCGCCGGGAGATACGGAAACAGCCTGGCCGCCACGGCCGCATGCCTGGCACCACGAGCGCACGACGTCCGCTGTCCGATCATCAGGTGCAGACGGTAACTCCCCGGATCCAGGCGCACCGCCCGTTCCAGCCGCTCCACCGGCCATCCCGGCTCGGCCAGCGCGATCGACCTGACCTGTCCCCAGCTCCTCCCCGCGGCGAGCAGAAGCCCCACCGCGGCGACCAGCGCCAGCCGCGCGCGGCCGGCCGGAAGCACCCCGGCCACGCCGGTTTCGGGCAACAGAGCCCCCGCCAAGGCCCACACCAGGAGCGCAGGCGGCGCCAGCAGCAGCACCGCGTCGAACGATCCGGTCACCAGCGTCGCGCTGAGCACACCCAGCAGCGCGATCGCCCGCCTGACCTGGGCCAGGTCTTCCCGGCGGAGACGCCTGGCCGCGGTGACTCCCATGGCCGCGACCGACGCGAGCAGCAGCAGCACCGCCATGCCACCGCGCTCGGTCAGAAACGCGACCCAGTCACTGCTCGGCCACGGATTGGTGGGCATCGGGTCGAGGACGGCGAAGGATGGATCGCCGCGCGTGGTGACGAGGGGATACTTCACCGGCCAGTTCCCCGGCCCGGTGCCGAACACCGGATCCAGGCGGACGAGACGCGCGCTGTTGCGATACTGAATCAGCCGGCCGCGGCCCGACCCTTCCCGGTAGTTGGTGAGATCCCGCACGGTGTCGCTGTAGGGCGAATCGGATTTCCAGGTGAGCCGGTTGGGGAGCAGCACCGCGGCGGCCACTCCGCACAGCGCAGCGAGCAGGGCGGCCCGGATCCGTCCTCGAGGTACGATCTCACGTGCGCCGTGCCGGGCGATGAGCCAGGCGAGGAGCATGATCCCGACACTCACCAGCATGCCGAGCCAGGAGGCTCTGGACCGGGTCAGCACCAGCGCGCAGCACATCAGGCCGAAGCTCCCCGCTGCCAGGACCGCCCGCCGCGGGCCGCCCGCTTCAGCGAGCTGCAGCAGGACAACCGGGGAACCGATGGCCACGAGATGAGCGAGGAAATTCCGGTTGCCGAGGGTGCCGCCGGGCGCGCGGCTGTCTGCCAGAATCGAGAGGTCGAGGCCGTAGGCCTGCGCGAGACCGGTCAAGGCGGCAATCACGAAGGCGATCGCCAGCCCGCGGATGAGCCAGTGCCCCGCGCCCCGACGGGCGGCGCGATACGCCGCGTGGAAGATGATCCAGCCGGAGACGGTGATCGCGAGCGCCCGGGCTGCCAGCCAGTGATTGGTCGCGAAGATCGCCGACAGGGTGCTCCAGGCCGCGAATCCCGCGAGGAGAATTTCGGCCGCGACGAGGCCGGGCCGGCCGCGGCCTCCCACGGCAAGCAGAATCAGCGCCCCCAGCGCCGTGGCGTGAAGCACCAGCTCTTTGGGCGCGGCGAATCGGTCGAGATCGAAGAGGGTGGATGGCACCACGGAGAGGACGACGGCAAGCGCACCAAGCCCGAGCCACACGGCCAGGACACGAGCCTGCCAGGGCGGTGGGGAGGGGGGGTCACCGTTGACCGTTGCCCGTTGACCGTTCACGCAGCTCCGGTCTCGACGGGCGGCCCCGCCGCCGCTCCCCACTCCGCCCACGATCCATCGTACACCGACCACTCCCGGTGACCGGCAAGCTCGAGACCGAGGGCCAGAACACAGGCGGTCACACCCGACCCGCACGAGGTGATCACCGGACGGCCGAGATCTATTCCCGCCGCGGAAAGGCGGGCCCGAAGCGCCTCAGCTGGAAGCATTCGTCCACCAGCGCCGGTCAGCTCCGGATATGGCAGGCTCTTGGCTCCCGGCATGTGACCTCCGCGGAGCCCGGGACGCGGCTCCGGCTCGGCACCTTGGAATCGTCCCCGGGAGCGCGCATCCAGGATTTGAGTTCCGCCGGTCGTTACCGCCTGCAGCACTTCCTGGAGTGAGCGTACCAGCCCGGAGCGAGGGCGCGCGACGAACCGCCTCGGGGCCCAGGGAGGCCAACCCGCCTTCAACGGGAGGCCCGCGCCGCGCCACGCCGGCATGCCCCCGTCGAGCACCGCCGCGGCCGGGTGTCCCATCACCCGCAACGTCCACCAGATCCGCGCCGCGCTCAGGTTGTTTCCCGATCCGTCGTACACCACCACCCGGTCCTCGTGCCCGATCCCCAGGGCGCCGATACGCCGAGCAAGAGTGTCCGGGTCCGGCAGCATGTGCGGCAGCGGCGAGGCGAGGTCGCTCATCGCATCGAGATCCCAGAAGACCGCGCCGGGAACGTGACCGGCCTGGAACTCTCCAGTCGCGCTTCGGTTGAGGGCAGGGAGATACCAGGAGCCATCCACCACCGCGAGACCGGGCGCGCCAAGCCGGGCGGCGAGCCATTCGACGGATACCAGCGCCCCCGGGAGGAGGTCATCCATCATGCACCGAGTTCTCCATTACGTTGCATCGTGCCCGCCCTTCTCGACAAATACATCGCCCGCCTTGGCGCCGCCGACCGGAGCACCCGGCTGGAAACGCTTCTGGATCTCTCGCGGAAGCTCCCGGCGCTTCCGCCTGCCCTCGAGGACGCGAAGGCGCGGGGTGACCACCTGGTGCCGGAATGCCAGACGCCGGTGCACCTCTGGGTGGAGGTGACCGGCGGAATCGTCCATCTGCACGCCGACGTTCCCCGGGAATCACCGACGGTGCGCGGCTTCGTGTCGCTGCTGGTGCAATCGCTCGATGGCGCCACCCCGGCGGACGTCGCCGCTATTCCCGACGACCTCCTCCACGCCCTGGGCCTGGACGACGCCCTGGGCATGATGCGAACCCAGGGACTCACCGCGATCGTGCGCCGCATCAAGCGCGCCGTGGCGGATGCCGCGGCATAGTCAGCGGTTGGTCCGCTCGAACTCCTGCATGAAAGCCACCAGTGCTTCGGCACTCCCGCGCGGACAGGCGTTGTACAGGCTGGCGCGCATGCCGCCGGCGGAGCGGTGTCCTTTGAGACCATCCAGACCTTTGGCCGCGGCCTCGCGCACGAACTTCGCATCGAGCTCCTCGGTGGGACAGCGAAAGCAGACGTTCATGAGCGACCGGCTGTCGCGGTCCACGCTCCCGACAAACAGCTCCGACTGGTCGAGAAAGTCGTAGAGGATCTTGGCCTTGGAGGCGTTCCGGTCGGCCATCGCGCCGAGACCGCCGCAGGCGCGAATCCACTTGAGCACCAGCCCGACCATGTAAATCGCAAACGTCGGCGGAGTGTTGTGGAGCGAGCGGTCCTTCACGTAGGTCCGGTACTGCAGCATCGTGGGCAGTCCGCCCGAGGCCGATTCGGTCAGATCCTCCCGCACGATCACCAGCACGATCCCCGAGGGCCCCAGGTTCTTCTGCGCCCCGGCATAGACGAGTCCGTATTTGGTGATGTCGATGGGCCGGCTGAACATGTCGCTCGACGTATCGGCCACCAGCGGCACTCCGTCGGGCACCGCAGGCTCCTCTTTCCACTGGGTGCCGTGGATCGTGTTGTTGGTGGTCATGTGCACGTAGGCCGGATTCGCGGAGTACCGGATCTCCGAAACGGCGGGAATCGCGGTGAACCGGGAGCCTTCTCCGCTGACCGCAACATGGGTGGTGCCGAACTTCTTCGCCTCCTGGTGGGCCTTCTGCGCCCAGACCCCGGTAATCAGATAGTCCGCGGTGCGGCCCTGGGGCAGCAGGTTCATCGGCACCATCGCGAACTGCTGCGTCGCGCCGCCCTGAATGAAGAGCACCTTGTAGCGGTCGGGAATATCGGCGAGGCGACGCACCTCTTCTTCGGCCTCGGTGATGATCTTCTCGAAGACCTTGCCGCGGTGACTGTGCTCGGCGATCCCGATCCCGCTGCCGCCAATATTCCAGATGTCCTGTTGCGCCTGCTTCAGCACCGATTCGGGGAGGACTCCGGGACCGGCGCCGAAGTTGTGAATACGATCGGACATGTGGACTCGTAGGTGAGGGAAAGGCTAACTGCTAACCGCTAGCCGCTTCTATTCAATCGCCGTCAAATCCGCGCTGATCACGTTCTCCCCGGTCTTGATCTGCTCCAGCGCCGCCTCGCTCGGCGGTGACGAGACCTGAATCCGGACGCACGCCGCCTGGGCGCCGTGATAGGCGATGTTCTCGACTTCCTCCACGTTGACCTCCCCCTCGGCGAGCACCCGGAACACATGGGCCAGCACTCCGGGCTTGTTCTGGTGCCGCACCGACAGCACGTGCGTGGCCGAGCTCCGTGCCAGCCGGTTGACGCAATGCGGCGCGACGCCGGTTTTCATGAACCCGTCCACGATGCGGATCACCTCGTGGGCGATCGCCACCTGGGCCTGGTCGGTCGACGCGCCGACGTGGTGGGTCCCGTAGACGCCCGGGGTCCCCGCCACCCCGGATTTGAACTCCCCCTTGGAGCCGGCGGGCTCGTTCTGATAGACGTCGAGTCCCGCGCGAATGCCCCGCTCCTTCACCGCCCGCTCCAGCGCGGCTTCATCGACCACGCTCCCCCGCGCCGCGTTGATGAGATAGGCGCCCGGCTTCATCGCCGCCAGAAACTTCTCATCCACCAGGTGCTTGGTGTCGCTGCCTCCCGCGACGTTCACCGACACGGCATCGGAGAGCCGGGCGACTTCGATCGGAGTCTCGCAGTAGCCGATCCCCATCCGCTCGGCCTCCTCGTCGGTGAGATTGCGCGACCACGCGACGACCTTCATGCCGAACGCCTGGGCACGGCGAGCGACCTCGCGCCCGATCTGGCCGACGCCCAGGATCCCGAGGGTCCGGCCGTGCAGTCCGCGGGCCTTCGAGTATTCGCCCTTCTGCCACTCGCCCTTTCGCAGATCGATAACCTGGTCGGGAATACGGCGGTCGAGGGCGAGCAGGAGTCCCAGCACCAGCTCGGCCACGGCGATCGAATTCTTGCCCGGACAGTTGGACACGAAGATGCCGAGCCGGGACGCCGCCGCGACGTCGATATTGTCGATCCCCGCGCCGGCCCGAATCACCAGCGAAAGCCCGGGCCCCGCGGCGAGCGCCGCGTCACCCACCTTCTTGCTCCGCACCAGCAGGACTTTCGGATTGACCTCGCGGATCACGCCCGCCAGGTCCTCCGCCGAGACATCGGGCCGAAGCACCACGTCGCAGCCGAGGTCCTTGAGGCCGTCGACACCGACGGTCTCGAACTTGTCCGCCACCAGCAGTTTCATTGCGCCTCTCCGGAGGGACCTTCAGTCGAGCATGTGAATGAACAGCCCGCTCTTCAGCTTGGGCTCGAACCAGGTGGACTTTGGCGGCATGATCAGGCCCGCGTCCGCGATCGTCATGAGCTGCTGCACGGTGACGGGATACATCGCGAAGGCCACCGCGGCCTCGCCCGAGGCCACGCGGTGCTCCAGCTCGGCGATGCCCCGGATGCCACCCACAAAATCGATGCGCGGGTCGGTGCGTACATCGCCGATTCCGAGGAGCGGCGCCAGGATGCGCTCGTGCAGCAGCGACACGTCGAGCGAGCCCACCGGATCGGCCTCGTCGATGGTGCCCGGATCGAGCACCTGCCGGTACCAGGCGCCGCCCACCAGAATCCCGAACGACCCGGGCCGCTCCGGGGCCGGCACCGCCGCGCGCGTCAGGGTGCCGACCTCGGCCAGTGCCGCCACAAACGCCTCAGGGCTCTGGCCATTGAGATCCTTGACCACCCGGAAGTACGGCAAAATCCGCAGCTGGTTGGAGGGAAAGAATACCGCGAGAAACCAGTTGTACTCTTCCTCGCCGGTGTGCTTGGGATTCGCGGCCCGACGCTCGGCAGCGGCCCGCCACGCGCTGGCCGACCGGTGGTGTCCGTCCGCGACGTACCCGACGCCGATCCGGCGAAAGGCGTCCACGTAGGGCGCGGTATTCTTCACCCGCCAGACCTGTTGCCGCACTCCGTCGGGACTGGTGAAATCGTACAGGGGATCCTCGATGGTGATCCTGGAG
>Ga0075429_100001704_pt1 | contig 18173 bp, 18 predicted proteins | sample RhiMetdeltSRZDD3_FD_75295 | JGI IMG/M metagenome (GOLD analysis project Ga0075429, IMG submission 75295) | Populus rhizosphere microbial communities from Tennessee, USA - Rhizosphere MetaG P. deltoides SRZDD3 | ecosystem: Host-associated > Plants > Roots > Rhizosphere > Soil | place: USA... | reverse complement strand
GGCGGCGTCGACATGACCTTCCGCGAGCCGCTCGGAGTCGTGGGCCTGATCGTGCCGTGGAACTTCCCGCTCGTGATCGCCTCCTGGAAGGTGGCGCCCGCCCTGGCAGCCGGGAACACCATCGTGCTGAAGCCGGCGGAGCTCACTCCTCTGACGGCGCTCGAGCTGGAGCGCATCGCGCTCGAGGCCGGGCTGCCTGAAGGTGCTCTGAACGTCGTCGCCGGGCCCGGCAGCGTGGTCGGCAAGCGCCTCGTCGAGCACCCCGACGTGGCCAAGATCGCATTCACGGGCTCCACCGCCGTGGGCCGGGGCGTCGCCGCGGGGGCGGCCGGGACGATCAAGCGGGTGACGCTCGAGCTGGGCGGCAAGTCCGCGAACGTGATCTTTGCCGACGCCGACATGGAGCAGGCCGCAGCGGCGGCCCCGGTCGCGGTGTTCGGCAACGCGGGCCAGGACTGCTGCGCCCGCTCCCGCATCCTCGTCGAGCGCACTGCGCTCGACGCGTTCCTGGAAGCGCTGGAGCGCGAGGTGAGCAAGATGAGGGTGGGGGACCCGCTGGACGAGGCCACCCAGATGGGGCCGCTGATCTCGGCCGGTCAGCGCGAGACGGTCGCCTCGTTCGTGCCCGAGGGCGCTCCGGTGGCCATCCGGGGATCGGCCCCCGAGGGGCCGGGCTACTGGTACCCGCCGACGGTGCTGGCGCCGGTGTCCAATACCGACCGCGCGGCCGCGGAGGAGATCTTCGGACCGGTCGCGTGCGTGATCCCGTTCGCGGACGAGCGCGAGGCGGTCGAGATCGCGAACGACACGATCTACGGGCTGTCGGGCTCCATCTGGACGCGCGACGGGGGCCGCGCACTGCGTGTCGCGCGCGCCATCGACACCGGTGTGTTGTCGATCAACTCCAACAGCTCGGTGCGCGTCACGACGCCGTTCGGCGGCTTCAAGCAGTCCGGCGTCGGCCGGGAGCTCGGGCCCGATGCGCTCGAGCACTACACGGACGTGAAGAACGTCTTCTACGCGATTGGGGAAAGCTGATGCCGGGGCGGCTGGAGGGCAAGGTGTGCGTGATCACCGGCACCGCGAGCGGGATCGGCGCCGAGGCCGCGCGGCTGTTCGCGCGCGAAGGGGCGAAGGTGGTCGGCGTGGACCTGGCCGGGGGCGCCGAAGGCGAGCTGGCGATCAAGGCCGACGTCACCGACGAGCAGCAGGTGCACGACATGTACGAGCGGGCGAGGTCGCACTTCGGCCGCATCGACGTGCTGTGGAACAACGCCGGCATCAACCCGACCGACGACGAGTCGGTGCTCGACACGTCGGTCGAGGCCTGGCAGCGCGTGCAGGACGTGAACGTCCGCAGCGTGTTCCTGTGCTGCAAGCACGGCATCCCGCACCTGCTCGAGGCCGGGGGCGGGTCGGTGATCAACACCGCCTCGTTCGTGGCCGTGATGGGCGCGGCCGTGTCCCAGATCTCCTACACGGCGTCCAAGGGCGCCGTGCTGTCGATGTCGCGGGAGATGGGCGTCGAGTTCGCGCGCCGCGGCGTGCGCGTCAACGCGCTGTGCCCGGGGCCGGTGAACACGCCGCTGCTCCAGGAGCTGTTCGCCAACGATCCCGAGAAGGCCGCCCGCCGCCTGGTGCACCTGCCGATGGGCCGGTTCGCGGAGGCGAGCGAGATCGCGCAGGCGGCCGTGTTCCTCGCCAGCGACGAGTCCTCGTACGTGACGGCGTCGACCTTCCTCGTGGACGGCGGCTTGTCCGCCGCCTACGTCACGCCCGAGTAGAGACCTCGTCGAGGAACCGCCCGCAGAACGCGCGGCCGAGGTCGTTCCATGCGTCCATGGAAGCGCGCGTCTCGCGCCGCAGCGCATCCGGGTCGACGCCCATCCGCACCGCGTCCTCGTCGGAGCGGTAGTCGTCGATCCAGGCCTCGGCGTCCGTGGCGCTCACCTCCGCGTGGAACTGGATGCCCACGCCGGTCCCGGAGCGGAACGCCTGTAGGCAGACCGCGCTGCGCGCCAGCGGCGCCGCCCCGGGCGGCAGCGGGAACTCGTAGCTGTGCCACTGGAAGGCGGTGAAGCTGGGCGCGAGGGGGGAGAGCAGCGGATCGCGCCTTCCCTCCGGCGTCACCTCGACCGTGCGCCACCCGATCTCCGGCTCGCGGGCGCGGCGCGCGGGCGCGCCGGCCGCCTCGGCCAGCAGCTGCGCGCCCAGGCACACGCCGAGCACCGGCACGCCGCGCGCGAGCAGTCCCCGCAGCTGGTCCTTCACGTCACCAAGCCACGGATGGCGATCCTCGTGGTCGGCGTGCATCGCGCCGCCGAACACCATCGCGGCGTCATAGCCCGCCGGGTCGTGCGGCGGAGCGGGGCTCTCGGGCGGCATCCAGGTGTCCAGCGACGCGCCGCGGGCGAGCATGGCGTCGAGGAAGACCCCGGGCCCTGCGTCGCGCTGGTTGACAATTCCCAGGATTCGCATCGCACCGCAGTTTCCCAATACGCTCCCGCTGTGCCGCGTGCGGATCGATCAACAGGCCTGACCGTCGCGATCACCGGCCCGACCGGCGACATCGGCCGCTCCGTGGTCCGGGCCCTCGAGCGCGCGAAGGAGGTGGGGCGGATCATCGGCATGGCGCGGCGCCCGTTCGACCCCGCCGCGCACGGCTGGAAGCGCACCGAGTACCGGCAGGGAGACGTGCTCGACCGCGGCTCGGTCGACGAGCTGGTGGCCGAGGCGGACGTGGTCGTGCACCTCGCGTTCCTGATCTTCGGCAGCCACGACGAGACGCGCGAGGTGAACATGCGCGGCTCGCGCAACGTGTTCGAGGCGACCATCGCGGCCGGGGTGAAGCGCCTCGTCTACACGTCGTCGGTGGCCGCCTACGGGTTCCATCGCGACAACCCGGACGTGCTGACCGAGGACACTCCTCCGCTCGGCACGCCCGACTTCTACTACTCCGCGCAGAAGGCGGAGCTGGAGCGCCTGCTCGAGGAGATCGCGAGAGGGTCGCCCACCGACGTGTACGTCTTCCGGCCGTGCATCGTGGCGGGCTCCGACGCACCGACGCTGATCGAGGGGTTCACGGGCCAGAAGGTCTTCGGCCGCACCGTGCGGCACGTGTGGCGGCTGCTCGAGGCACTCCCGATCATCAGCCCGGTGCTGCCCGATTCGGGGCTGCCCTTCCAGCTGGTGCATCACGACGACGTCGCGAGCGCAGTGCGGGCCGCCGTGCTGGGGCGCGGCACTCCGGGGACCTACAACCTGGCCGCGGACGACGCGATCCGGGTCCGCGACGTGGCCCGCGCGCTCGGCTGGCAGTCGGTGCCCGTCCCGGGCGTGGCGGTCGACGCCGTCGGAGAGGTCGTGTCCCGCGTCCCGGTGGCCCCGGCCGAGGCGGGCTGGGTCGACGCGCTGCGCAAGCCGGTGCTGATGGACACGGCCAAGGCCCGGCGCGAGCTGCGCTGGCGCGCGCGCCACGACGGCCACGAGACCCTCGCGGAGACGGTCACCGCCGCCCGCGAGGCCGGAATCCTGTAGCGCTCGCGTCGTCCGTAACGCGTCGCTTTCACCACTTTTCCGCCACTCCGGCGCGAATGCGCGGGATACTGGGCTTGATGCCGGAGCAGGATCTCGACGTGCTCACCCGGCTCTATGCCGCGTTCAACGATCGCGACATGCCCGGAATGCTCGAGTGCATGGACCCGGCCATGGAGGTGTCCGCACCCGAAGGGCTGGAGTATGCGGCGGTGATGATGCGGCTGCTCGGCCCGCGGGGGGTCGTGCTGCTGGACAAGTACAGCGGGCACGACGAGGTGCGGCGGCTCTACGAGGCGCTGTGGACCATCTCGGCCCGCTTCACCGTCGACCCGGTGGACTTCATCCGGGAGGAGGGCGGGGTGATCGTTCCGGCACGCCTGCGCGCCACGACCGCAGACGCCGGCACCGAGGGCGAGGTGCAGGTCGCACACCTGTGGACGCTGGCGGGCGACAAGGTCACGAGTCTCCGCATCTTCGTTGACATGGACCGTGCAAAGACGGCCCTCCGGGCGGGCAGGGAGGAGGGAGAGGAGTAGCATGCCTCTGCCTCCCCTGATTGGGTAAGGCCTCCCTGAGGGCACGGGCGAGTCGTACATCGTGAGCCCTTGAAGCGCCCGGCGCGTTTGCCGGGCGCTTCTCAATTCAGATGTCGTTGGGACTCGACCGCGCTTGGCGGTCGCAGACACTCAGTGCAGCGCGGCGACCTCGGGCCGGCGGCCCAGCATTGCCAGGCCGCGCGCCTCGAGCCGGCGCACGCGGTCGCGTGAGATGTCGAGGCGGTGCGCCACGTCGTCCAGCGTGCTCGGGTGGCATCCGATCCCGTAACGCAGCCGCAGCACGCGCCGTTCGGCGCGGGGCAGCTTCGTGAGGGCGCCGCGGACGGTCTCGTCGCGCAACAGCGACTCGACCTCGTCGGCCGGTTCCGAGGCATCGCTTTCGATCAGCTCGCCGAACGTGACCTGACCGTCGTCGCCGACCGGCTTGTCGAGGCTGGTCACCGTGCGCGCGAAGCGGCGCACCTCGTGAACCTGCTCCACCGGGACCTTGGCCACCGCCGCGACCTCGTCCTCCGTCGGGGCGCGTCCCAGCTCCGCCGTCAGGGCGCGTTCGATGCGGGTGACGGCGCGCTCCCGCTCCACCATGTAGACCGGCATCCGGATGATCCGGGCGCGGTTCGCGATGCCGCGCTCGATCGATTCGCGCACCCACCAGCTCGCATAGGTCGAGAACCGGCATCCCCTTCGCCAGTCGAACTTCTCGGCGGCGCGGATGAGCCCGATGATCCCCTCTTGGACGAGGTCGAGCATCGGCAGGTCGCGGCCCTGGTGCTTCTTCGCGATCGACACCACGAGGCGCAGGTTGGAGTTGATGAGGCGCTCCTTCGCGGCGCGGTCGCCGTGCTCGATGCGCTTCGAGAGGTCGATCTCCTCGCGCGCGGTCAGCAGCTTGAAGCGGGAGATCTCCTTGAGGAAGAGGTGCAGCGCGTCGCTGCCGCCCGCGGCCTGCGACCCGGCTGCGCCATGGTCGAGCTCCGGAGCAGCGGGAGCTTCGAGCTCCTCCGACGCGATCCCCATCATGTCCTGCGAGCTAACCGCCACTCTTGCCGCCCTTCTGAACCGGGCATTCGGCCCATGGACCGGCTGGACTGCGGGCAGCCTACTCCTCCGGCGGGCCGGATTCAAAGTGCCGGTGGCCCGCTTTCAAATGCCGGTGTGGCGGGCCGGCACTCAGTTGTGCGCAGGGCTAGGCGAGGGCCAGCGAGTCGGGCCGCTGCCCGTTGAAGGCGCCGCCGGTGCGGGGCGTGAAGGCGAGCGCCGTGTAGATCGGTCGGCCGCCCCGGATGTCGGTGCCGTCGAGCTCCCGCGGCCGGTTGACGATGCGTGTTCCGCACACCTGGGTCGCGGACCCGCCGCCGTCGAGGTTGATCGCGTCGTGCGCGCCCAGCGCGTGCATCAGCTCGGCCAGCTCCCCGAGCGTCAGGCCCGCGTCGGCCGCGTTCCGGCCGTCGCAGGTCACCGACAGCGCCAGGCCGTCCTGCACGCCGAGCGCGGCGCGCGGGTGGCGACCCGCGGTGATGTCGGAGTCGAACTGCTCGCACCCCGCCGAGAAGCCCTCGGGGTCGACGCCGTCGTGGACGACGATCCGGCCGCGCTCCACCAGCAGAGGGCCGGCCTGCAGCAGGTCCCCCCGCGGTACGAGCGGGAGGGTCTCGCGGCGTGCGATGCCCAGCTCCCCGCCCTCGATGTGCACGCACGAGCGCACCGCGTTCCACGGCGACATGAAGGGCACCGACTCCCACTCGATGCCGCCCAGGCGCAGCTCGCCCAGCGGCAATGCCTGCTCACGCAGGAAGAACCCGCCGACGAGCGCCTCCGCCACGGAGGTGCGGCCGCACCAGGACGCAAGCGGCTCCGCCTGCGGCAGCGCCACGACGCGGACCTCCGTCCGCGCCAGGTCGTAGGCCGCCAGGTGGACGGTGGTCGCCAGGCCGTCCGAGAGCTCGGCCCTGAAGGTGGCCGGAGCCGACGAGCCCTGGCGCCATTCGCCGGGCAGCGAGTGGGGCATGATCGCGGCCACCACTCCAAAGTACGCAAATAGCGGGGCTTTCGCCGCAAAAATGTTGGGAACTTCCGGTGACCCACGCGCTGCGTCGGAGGGCCTACCGAGGGATGGCCGGCCGCCGGTCGAGCACCTCTTCATATAGAGCCGCGAAGGCGCGGGCCGTGGCCTCCCAGGAGTGGGACGCCCGGATCTGGCGGTATCCGTTCTCACCGCGCACGGTGCGGGCCTGTTCGTCGTTGACCGCGGCCACCAGCGCCTCCGTGAGCGCATCGAGGTCGTCGGGCGGGATCAGCCACCCGTTCGGCCGCGCCGGGTCGGTGTTGACGAACGACGTCGGGCCGCCGCTGCGGGTCGCGATCACCGGCACGCCGCACGACATCGCCTCGATCAGCATCTGGCCGAATCCCTCCCGCGCGGACGGAGCCACCATCACGTCGGCGCATGTGAGGCCCTCGGGCAGCTCGGTGTGGCCGCGCCACCCGACGAAGAAGACGCCGGCCTCGCCCACTTCGCGCGCCGCGGCGTGCGGGTGCTCGCCCTCCCACTCGCCCGGGAAGCCCCCCCACAGCACGAGCGGGGCCGGTGTCGCGAACCGCTCGCGGGCGCGCGCGTATGCGCGAATCAGGAGCGGGACGCGCTTCACCTCGGTGAAGCGGCCCACGAACAGCAGCACCGGAGCATGGTCGCCCTGCGCCCCGGCGTCGAACCAGTGGAGGTCCTCCTCGCGGTAGCCGAGGCTGCCCGGCCGGCCCGACTCGTCCCACCCCTGAGGTTCCTCGACGAGCCAGCGGCGCCAGCGGCTCATGCGCTCGGCACGGTCGAGCACCTGGCGGTCGAAGCGCTCGACGTCGACTCCGTTTGGAATCGCCTCGACGGTCTCGGGCGGCACGTCGAGCAGCGCGCGCGCCTCGTCGCGCAGATGCGGTGAGATCGCGACGATGCGGCTCGACATGCGCGCGACGTGCCGCAGCCGGCGCGCCCAGTGGTCCCCGAACCGCCACTGCTCCCAGCGGGTCTCGCGCAGGAGCCGGCGCTCTTCTGCGTCGAGGTCTCCGACCTGCACCGCCTGCCCGCCCGTCTCGGCCATGCCCGCGAGGTCGGTCCCGAGGACCCCGGCCAGCCCGCGCAGGCGGTCGATGTGATCGAGCAGGTGAATCTCCGTCCCGTGCAGGTGGGTGACGATCGGCATGTCCGGGTAAAGACGCGTGACCGCCTCGTGGACCGGCGTCAGGTGGTGCAGGTGCCCGACGGCCGGAGGCCGCTGCCAGGCTTCGGTCAGGGCCCGTTCCCAGGCCGCGGCGAGGTGGTCACCGGCCGCCGGCGGCACCGCGGCGATCACGCGGTCGGGGACTCCCGGCCGGTCCTCGAAGGAGGGGTGCATGGGCACGGGCTCGCTCAGCGGGTCGCGGCCCCGCTCGTACGCCGCCAGCGCCGGGCTGTAGTCGACCGCGGCCAGGCGGCCGTGCTTGAAGAAGCTCGCAGCGTGGGTCCGGTCCCCGGGCCCGCCGAGGGAGCCGGCGACCAGCGCGACCGGCCAGCCCGCCGACTCGATCGCGGGCACCAGATAGCGGACCACCTGTGACGAGCCCCCGCGGGGATAGAACAGCAACGTCATCCCGACGCCTTCGTCGGGCGGGACGTGACGGCGGGCGGGCCCGCTTGGAATGGCGATCCGACTACCTCCCTCCGCCGCCCGCGACCAGGTCAGCGTATACCGGACTCCCTTTACAGGTTTGTGGGGGGATGTTAGGGTCCGCCCACTGTCGCGAGGCGCGCACTGGCGCGAGTCGCTGCAGAGGGGAGTTATGGCAAAGAGGGCCTCGATGGTGTCAATGGCTGCAGTTACCTTCGCGGTCACCGCACGACCGCACAAGAGCTTCGTCCCGGGGAACCTGGTTCCCTAGGCCGGAGGCGATCCGCCCACGCGATCCTCCCCTACTACAGCGCCGGCGGATCAAGAAGCAGAGCGACGGGGGCCGGACTTGTTCCGGCCCCCGTGCTGTGCGCACTGAGCCGGCGCGGCGCTAGCGCGTGACGGCCTCCACCCAGTCGAGCGACCGCTCGCACAGGCGCCCGGCGCGGGCGGGCGGCACGCGTTCGACCCGCTGGTCCGAGCGCGGAGCGAAGTAGAGAGGGCCCATGCTGGTGGCCGGGCCGCCGCTTCCCGGCCGCAGCGTGGGCGCGGTGTAGTCGACCGCCACGTCATGGCGGCCGGCAGCCAGCCGCACGCTGCCGAGCGGCTCGTACTGCCCGGCGTGGCTCAGCATGTGCTGCTCGGAGGAAATGCGGCGGCCGTCCACGTCGAGCTGCAGCCGCCCGCGGAAGGACCCGCGCACGTACACGTCGTACAGCGCCGAGACGGGCGCCTTCAGCGAGACGGTCTGCCGGGCGCTGCCGTCCGGGATCACCGCGCCCAGCTCGGCGGAGTCGGCTCGCCACCCCGATCCGGCGGGAGCGGCGAGGCCGGCGCGCGCGGGCGCGGGACGTCGCGCCACCGCCAGCTGTCCGCCCTGCGTGCGCGCCAGGCCGGCCAGCTGCCGCACGCCGTCGCACGGGACGGGCGCGCTCGCAAGGCTGCCGTATCCGAGCGGCATGTGCTGGATCACCTTGACCTCGGCCCCCGGCGCGCGCTGCCAGACCTCGTAGTAACGGCCGCTGCGCACCTTCCGGTAGACGGAGGGCGGGCGGCTCGCGACCGGCGAGCGCCGCAGCACGAGCGTGCGGTAGACGAGCAGGCTCGCGTCGGCGAGCTCGTCCACGTCGGCCACCTCGATCTTCTCGAGCTTGCGCCCGGTGCGGAGCAGGACGGGCCGCCGCCGCAGCTCCGACGCCCCCTCGGGATCCCCCTCGCGCAGGAAGTGGCGCACGCCGTAGGGCTCGTACTCGGTCATCAGGGTCGGGCCCTGGCCCGCGATCTCGGCGCCGATCTCCTCCAGCTCCTCGTGCCTGTCCCGCGGTGCGAGGTTGACCTCGTGATAGGCCAGCACGTTCGACCACACGACGCCCCCGGTGACGAGCAGGCCGATGACGGCGGCCTCGGCGCGCCGGCCGCGCAGCGCGAGCACCGCGATCCCGAGCACGCCCGCGAGCAGGATCGCCGGCGAGCCGGTGGCGAGCGCCTTCGCGCCCACCCACGGGGACCCCTCGAAGCTGATCGCGAGGGCGCCGCCCACCGCCCCGCACAGATAGAGCAGCAGCTCCCAGGCCTCGCGCCGCCATGCCCACCACACGCCGAGCGCCGCGGCGCACAGCAGCAGGCCGATCACCAGGTAGGTCGGCGCCAGGGCGTCCGGCTCGAAGCGGAAGTCGCCGACGGGCCAGATGCCGGCGAGCTGCAGGCGGCTGAGCGGCTCGATCAGGTTCCCCAGCTCCGATCCGCTGGTGAGCGTCCCGCGCGCGGGCTTGAGGAAGGTCTCCGCGAGGAGCAGCGTGGGGGCGGCAAGCAGCGCCGTGAGGCCGACGAACACCGCGCTCGCGATGGCGGCCGTCTGCGCGCCTCGCAGCCGCCCGAGCACGACCGCCGCCGGGATCAGGACCGGCGCCAGCCAGATCACGCCGCCAAAGCTGAGCACCGCGAGCAGGGCGGCGCTGGCACAGGCGAGCGGCAGCATCGCGTACGCGCTCACCCGCTGCGTGAACAGGGGGATCAGCAGCGCGCCCAGCAGCGCGACCGCCCACGCGGCGGCAAGCTCCTTCACGCCTCCCCACAGCGAGTACGCGAACAGGAGCGCGGACTGGGAGGCGACCACGGCCGCGAGCGCGCGCAGCGGCCGCGACACTCCCATCCGGGCGGACACTGCGTAGAGGGCGAGCGCCATGTAGGCCGCGAGCAGGGCCTGGTAGGGCTGGAACACCCACGCCGGGTCCTGTCCGACGAGGCGCGCTCCGATGCCCAGCGGGGGAAAGGCGCCGACCGGATAGCCGCCGCTGAGGTTGACGTCGAGCGCGGTCTCGTACGAGGACGCGGCCAACCCGTTCACGTCACGGCCGTGCTCCATCAGGCGATCGGTCATCGCCAGCCAGGTGGCTGTGTCGTCGAGCTTGATGTAGCCCGCGAAGGTGGCGTCTCCGGACAACACCACCGGCGCCGCGAAGAGGCCGTACACGGCGCAGCCGGCCGCCACCGCCCACCAGTCCACGCGCCGGTCGCGCAGCGGCAGGGACAGCGCGACCCCCGCGACCGCGAGCACCAGCACGGCGGGCACCGCGAGCTCGGCAGTGGCGTCCGCGGCGGTCGCGACGTGGCCCGTGACGAGCACCACGGCGAACCCGGCGGCTGCGAGCAGCCCGGCGGGCAGCCGGATGCCCGCGGCGCGCTCGAGCAGCAGCCCGCAGCCGAGCGACACCGCGGTCACCGCAAGCGGGAACAGGACCCAGCAGACGAGGAGAGAGATCATCGAAGCCTCGCGCCTTGTATCAGGGCACGAGGCCGGCCGCCCCCGCTAGGCGATTGACTAACCGACCGGCCGCACGCGGCCGCTGCGTGCCAGCCGGCGCGCTTCGCGCGGTGAGGGGTCGTACACCTCGACCTGCAGGTCCCGGCCGGGAAACCCCAGGTACACGCTGCGTGGCTGGGCGCGGGTGTACACGGCGATCACGCCCTCCCCGAGGGGGATGGTGACCGCACCTGGCTGCCGGCCGAGCCGGCGCAGGTCCCGCCCTGCGCCGCGGCGCGGATAGGTGCCGATCGTCGTGAAGTCCGGCCGCCGGTCGCCCACGCGCACACCCGGCGGCAGGTAGCGCACGTAGACGCTGCCGTCCGTGGGCCGGGTGAGCTCATAGGTGTGGCCGGCGCGCGGCCCGGCCCAGTAGACGGGGTGCCCGGTCTGCTCCGGCAGAGCGCGCAGCGCGGCCACCGACACGGCCGTCGAGACGGGGCCGTCCGAGGCGGGGCGCCCGGCGTCGTCTCCGCCCAGCACCATGAATGCGCCCACCGCGGCCGCCAGGACGGCGGCCACCGCGGCCGCCACGCCGACCCGGCGCCCCAGTGAGCCGCTCCCGGCCGGTGCAGCTGGGCGCGGCCTCAGTGTCGCGGGCTTCGAGCCGGATTCCATCGCCCCAGATATCGGCCTGCGGGCAGGCGGCCATGAGCGCAGTGGACCTGCCGCGAGGCGCTAGGAGAGACGCTCGCGTACCATCACCTGACCAGAGGTTCAGGATTCGTCAAGACGGGTATTAAAGGGCCATTCACCCCAGCCGCCGCTCGCTATGGCGGGGGATTGGGGCCTCGGGAAACGCGTTGTCAAATTGGGAGGAGGCGCTTATGGCGCTAAGAGTGCGTACGGTTGTGCCGCTCGCTCTTGCAGTGGGTGCGCTGTTCTGTCTGGTAGTCGCCGAGTTCGCATCGGCAGGCCACGTCCGTCCGAAGTCTGCCGGCGGATTCAAGGTCTCACTGGTGCCCGCGTTCAATGCATGTGCCGCTCCGAACCGGCAGCACGGGCCGCCCTTGGCGTTCCCGTCCTGTAACCCGCCGGTCCACTCGTCCAACTCGATCACGGTCGGCGAGCCGAGCGTGAACGGCGCCGGGGCGAACAGCGAGGGCTTCGTCAAGCTGCTGGTCGACGCCGGCATCCCGGGTCCGCCCGAGGACTCCGACGTGCTGATCACCTCGACCGGCACGGACGTGCGGTGCAAGGGTGGAACGACCGCGTGCGGTGCCGCAAACGCCGCGGACGGGGCCGACTACACCGGCCAGCTCCAGGGCAACGCCACGATCCGGATCTCGGACCACTGGAACGCGATCGCCGCGGGCGGTGGGCCTGACCCGGCCACCGTCGTGGACATCCCGTTCCCCGTGGACGCCAACTGCGTGGCAACCGCCAGCACGGCCATCGGAGGAACCTGTTCGGCCAACACGTCCGCCAACGCGACTGTCCCGGGTGCCGTCAAGGACACCAAGCGGGCAGTAGTGGAGATCGGGCAGATCTCGATCTCGGACGGCGGGCCTGACGGTCTCGTCACCACTGCCCCGAACACCACGTTCGCGCGGCAGGGCATCTTCATCCCCTAACGGGGACAGAGGGCGAACCAGCGAACGGGAGCGAGCCTGGCTCGCTCCCGTTCCGCTGTCCGGGGCCAAAGGCCGCCCCTGGATGTCAGACTGCGAACAAGGCGCTTGAGAAGACCTCGACCGCGGGGATAACGAGCGGCGAGGGTGAGAAGCGCAGGATCGAACAATGGAGCCGGCCCGCGCCGGAATGAACGGATCGGCGCACTGCTCGAGCACGGCGAGGACGCCGGCTGCCTGGAGCTCTCGGCGGTCAATGAGCTCGCCGAGGCGCTGGAGCTCTCGGAGACCGATCTCCAGAACCTCCTGGACCGCATCGACGCGAGCGGGATCGACCTCGCCGACGACTGCGGGCGAGACGCGCCCGAGCAGGTCAGGTACGACAACGACTCCCTCGCGGCGACCACGACCGACGCGCTGCAGCTGTTCATGCGCGAGGTGAGCCGCTTCGAGTTGCTCACCGCCGAGCAGGAGGTCGAGCTCGCGAAGCGCATCGAGCGTGGCGACGGCAGCGCCAAGGAGCTCATGATCAACTCGAACCTGCGGCTCGTCGTGTCGATCGCGCGCCGGTACCAGGGCCGCGAGCTGACGTTGCTGGATCTCATCCAGGAGGGCATCCTGGGGCTGATCCGGGCCAGTGAGAAGTTCGATTGGCGCCGCGGCTACAAGTTCTCCACCTATGCGACCTGGTGGATCCGGCAGGCCGTCGAACGCGGCATCGCAAACGGGGCGCGCACGATCCGCCTGCCGGTATACGTGATCGAGCGGGAGAAGCAGATCGCCCGGGCACAGCGGCGGCTCGCGCTGCGGCTCGGCCGTCCGCCGACCGAAGAGGAGATCGCGGCGGAGGTGGACATGCCGGCGGAGCAGGTGCTCGACATGCACGGCGTGTCCCGCACCGTGACAAGCCTCGACAAACCCGTCGGCGACGACGAGGGGACGCCGTTCGGGGCCCTGCTGTGCAGCGCCGACGCCCAGCCGGAGGAGCAGGTGGAGCTCAGCCTCCGCGAGGAGGTCGTGCGCTCCGCGATGTCCACCCTTCCCGATCCGCAGCGCACCGTGCTGGAGCTGCGTTTCGGCATGGCGGGCGGCGAGGAGCCGCGGACGATCGACGAGGTCGTGCGGCAGCTCGGCATCTCTCGCAACAAGGTGCGCCGCCTGGAAGCCGATGGTCTTGCCCGTCTGGGCCGCTCGCGCGAGATCCTCTCGCTGCACGAGACCGTCTAGCCCGCCGCCGAATGCTCTCTATATAGGCGGGTCAGCGCCGCGGGACGCGGCTGCCACCCTGCTGGCTGCCGAATGCGCGGTCCGCGCGGACGGCGGCGGTCCCCTGCTCCATCTGGCTGGCGGAGGGACTGCCGGTGATCTGCCCGATCACGTTGCCGCCGCCGGAGATGAAGAACGTCTGCGACAGCGTCGTCACCCCGTACGCGTCGGCGACCCTCCCGCCCGCGTCACGTGCGACCGGATAGCTCAGGTCGTACTCGCGCGCGAAGCGCCGCACGGCGCCCTCCGAGTCGCCCACGCTCAGCCCGACGAACGCGACGCCGCGGCGCCCCCAGCGGCGCCAGGTCGACTCCACCAGGCGCGCGTCGGCCCGGCACGGCCCGCAGCGCGACGACCACATGTGCAGCACGACTGGTGAGCCCCGCAGCGCGGCCAGCGCGAACGACCCGCCCGCGACGGCGTTCTGCAGCGAGCCTGCCTGCGATGGAACGGAACCGTCATCGACCACCTCGACGGCGAAGCCGGGCGCCCGCACGGGGCGCCGCTCGGCAACGGCCTTCGAGAGCTGCTTGCCGCGGGCGGCGGTACCGGGCGCCTTCCGGCGTTCCTGGGCCGGCGGCGTGGACGGCCGTTCCGGCGGCGAGGGCCGCTCCGCGGGGCGGGTCGCGGAGGATTCGCCGCCCCCGCCCCCGCCGTCGTCGCCCGACAGGCTGGTGAAGGCGATCACGATCAGCGCGACTCCGACGGCAATCGCTGCTCCACCCAGCAGATAGGTCATTCGCTTCGACATGAGGTGTCCTTCGGATCCGGCGGTCGGGGCGACAGTGGCGCTCGTGGTGCCCGGCCGAAAATACCCGAGTGCCCGCCGGCTCGCGCGGATCGCGGCCCCCGCCGCCGGCCGGGGCCGCCGCGGCCTTTCGTGTCCTGCCAAGCGCTATCCTTCGCCTCCCGCGCTCGGTCGCGCGGTCTTTTTTCGTCCACCCGGCCCGACCGGCCTCCTTTGATATGGCACGCGGAGAAGTTCGAATCGCGGTGACCCTCGCTTGCGAGGAGTGCAAACGCCGCAACTATCAGACGAGCAAGAACCGGCGCAACGATCCGGACCGGATCGAGATGCGCAAGTTCTGTCGTTGGTGTGGCCACCACACCCCCCACAAGGAAACTCGCTAAGCGGCGCGGAAGGCATTTCGATGGCCAGGACACGGCAAAAGCGCAAGGCGAGACAGCGCCAGCAGCAGCAACAGCAGCAGGCGACCCGGCGCGACGCGACCGCCAAGCAGCAGCCGTCGAACCCCGCCGAGGCGGCCGTGATCCAGTCGGCCGACGCGGCTGAGGCTGCGGACGAGCTCGAGGAGATCGTCGCCGAACCGGAACCCGCGACGGAGGCTCCTCCCCAGGAGGTGCGCGAGGAGCCCAAGCCGCGCCGCGCGGAGGTCGAGCGCAAGGAGCCGCGCCGGGAGCGCAAGCCGGCGCCCGAGAAGCGCAAGGAGCCGCGCCAGCGGGGCCGCATCGTCAACTTCTTGATCCAGGTGTGGGCCGAGCTGCGGCGCGTTCAGTGGCCGGATCGCAACCAGGTGACGCAGGCCACCGGGGTGGTCGTCGTCTTCTGTTTCCTGGCGGGCGCCTTCCTCGCGTTCTGGGACTTCGTCTTCGGCGAGCTCGTCACCTCAATACTCTGAGTAGCGATGTTTCGCTGGTACGTCATAAACACCTACTCCGGCCACGAGAACAAGGTCAAGCACAACATCGAGCACCGCGTGGCCACGATGGAGCAGCAGTCCAACATCCGCCAGGTCGTGGTGCCGACCGAGCAGGTCTCCGAGATGAAGAACGGCCAGAAGGTGCAGACCGAGCGCCGCACCATGCCGGGTTACGTGCTCGTCAACATGGAGATGAACGACGACACGTGGCAGCTGGTGAAGAACACGCCGGGGGTGACCGGCTTCGTGGGCTCCCGCGACAAGCCGCTGCCGCTCAGCAAGCCAGAGGTGGACCGGCTCATGCACCGGGAGACGGCCGAGCGCCCTCGCACCCGCGCCCAGTTCTCGATCGGCGAGTCCGTGAAGGTCATCTCCGGGCCGTTGTCCGACTTCTCGGGCGAGATCGCGGAGATCAACGAGGATGCCGCGAAGCTCAAGGTCCTGGTATCCATCTTCGGCCGTGAGACCCCGGTCGAGGTCGGCTACGACCAGGTGAAGAAGATATGAGGAAAGTTTCCGGATCTTCCTTAGCCGGAAAATCCGGGAGCTCCTAGGGCTCAGGTTTCGATGGCCAGAAAAGTTCTCACCATGATCAAGCTGCAGATCCCCGCGGGGGCCGCCAACCCGGCTCCGCCGGTGGGTCCTGCGCTGGGCCAGCACGGCGTGAACATCATGGAGTTCTGCAAGGCCTTCAACGCCCAGACGCAGAGCGACGCCGGCACGATCATCCCCGTCGAGATCACGGTCTTCGAGGACCGGTCCTTCACGTTCATCACGAAGACGCCGCCGGCTGCCGTGCTGATCAAGCAGGCGATCGGCATCGAGAAGGGCTCCCCGGAGCCCCACCGCGAAAAGGTCGGCACGATCAGCCGCGACCAGGTCCGCCAGATCGCCGAGACCAAGCTTCCGGACCTGAACGCGAACGACGTCGACCAGGCCATGAAGATCATCGAGGGCACCGCGCGCTCGATGGGGGTGGACGTCGCGCGATGAAGCACGGCAAGCGATATCGCACGCTCCGCGAGCTGGTCGACCGCACCAAGCACTACGAGCCGTCTGAGGCCGTCTCGCTCGTGCGTCAGATGCAGACGGCCAAGTTCCCGGAGTCGGTGGAGGCGCACATCCGCCTCGGCGTCAACGTGCGTCACGCCGACCAGCAGGTGCGCGGCACGATGACACTCCCGCACGGCCTCGGCCGCGATGTGTCGGTGGCCGTCTTCGCACAGGGCGACAAGGCGCGTGAAGCGGAGGCTGCCGGCGCCGATGTGGTCGGAGCCGACGACCTCGCCGACCGGGTGCAGGGCGGCTGGACGGACTTCGACGTGGCGATCGCGACGCCGGACATGATGCCCGTGGTGGGCAAGCTCGGCCGGGTGCTGGGGCCGCAGGGCAAGATGCCCAACCCGAAGGTCGGCACGGTCACGGAGGACGTCGGCCGGGCGGTCGAGCAGGCCAAGGCGGGCCGAGTCGAGTACCGCACGGACCGCAGCGGGATCGTCCACATGGTGATCGGCAAGGCCGACTTCGACGATCGCCGCCTGCTCGAGAACTACGCGGCGCTGATCGACGAGATCGTGCGCGCCAAGCCCGCCGCCGCCAAGGGTCGCTACATCCGCACGGTCACTCTCACCACCACGATGGGGCCGGGCGTGCACGTCGATCCCACCCGGACGCGGGACCTGCTCCCCGAGGAGGCGGCGGCCTAGTACCATCGACCGCCACGACAGCGAGAGCTTGCGCGCCAGAGACGGTCGGCAGCTGACTGCATAAGCCCGGCCCAGGCGAGGAGTGGAGACAGTTCGTTTCTATGCCCGCCTGCGCGCGGGCATTTTTTTGTCGTCTGACGAGATGCGAAGAGACCAGAAAGCACAGGCAATAGACGAGATCGCCGGCCAGCTGGGCGAGGCGGAGGCGATCTACGCGGTCGACTACCGCGGCCTCAGCGTGCCGCAGGCGGCCGAGCTGCGCGCCAGCCTGCGCGAGCACGACGCGCACTTCCGGGTGGTGAAGAACACGCTCACGCTCCTGGCGGCCGACAAGGCCGGCGTCGCCGAGATCAAGGAGCTCGTGGCCGAGGGCCCGACCGCGCTCACGTTCGTGCGCGGCGACGCCGCCCTCGCGGCCAAGGTGCTCGACACGTTCTCGCGCCAGGCCAACGTGCTGGAGGTCAAGGGCGGCCTGATGGCGGGCCGCACCCTGGCACCGGACGAGATCCGCCAGCTTGCGCGGCTGCCGAGCCGCGACGTGCTGATCGGGCAGTTCGCGGGCATCGTCGCATCGCCGCTCACGGGGCTCGTGCGGGGGCTCGGCTCGCTGCTGTCCGGCCTGGCCGTGGCGCTGGGCCAGGTGCAGGCACAGAAGGAGGCCGCCGCACCGGCAGAGCCCGCTGCGGCACCGGCCGAGGAAGCACCTGCGGCCGAGGAAGCACCGCCGGAGGAGACCCCTGCGCCGGAAGAGACGCCCGCGGCGGAGGCCCCGGCCGAGGAGCCATCCGACGCGGAGGCTTCCCCGGCAGAGGCCGCGGAAGCCACGACCGAGCAGCCGGAGCCGGAGCCGGAATCAGATTCAGAACCAAAAGCCGAAGCCGAAGCCGAAGAGGAGGCGCAATAGCAGTGGCTACGAGTACTCAAGAATGGATCGACGAGCTGAAGTCGATCTCCGTGATGGAGCTGGCCGAGCGCATCAAGGCGCTCGAGGAGGAGTTCGGCGTCTCGGCGACCGCCGTGGCGGCTGCCGCCCCTGCAGCTGGGGCGGGCGCAGGCGGTGACGGCGCCGGCGGAGCAGAGGAGGAGAAAACCGCCTTCGACGTCGTCCTGACGGCCGCCGGCGACAAGAAGATCCAGGTGATCAAGGTCGTGCGGGCCGCCACCGGCCTGGGGCTCAAGGAGGCCAAGGCACTGGTCGACGAGGCGCCCAAGCCGGTCAAGGAAGGCGTGGACAAGGACGAGGCCGAGAAGCTCAAGGGCGAGCTGGAAGAGGCGGGCGGCCAGGTCGAAGTTAAGTAAAAGCCGGAATTTGCCAAGCGGCAAATTCCGGGAGCTCCGTAGGTCGGACGCCGGGTTCGCGCTGAGCGAATCCGGGAGTTGTTCGTCTCACTTAGCCTTCCGGATACACGGGAGGCTTTGGTACTATGTGCGGTC
>Ga0075429_100001702_pt1 | contig 18178 bp, 13 predicted proteins | sample RhiMetdeltSRZDD3_FD_75295 | JGI IMG/M metagenome (GOLD analysis project Ga0075429, IMG submission 75295) | Populus rhizosphere microbial communities from Tennessee, USA - Rhizosphere MetaG P. deltoides SRZDD3 | ecosystem: Host-associated > Plants > Roots > Rhizosphere > Soil | place: USA... | reverse complement strand
CTTGTTTGCTGTAAAATAAATGTCCGGAAGGCCATCATTATTAATATCACCGACGGAAACGCCACCGCCATTATAATAATAGATGTAGTATAAAATATTTAAATGATCATTTTTCGCAGGTTGGTTAATGAAATCAATGTTTGATTCAGAAGAAGAGACCTCCGTAAATAATGTATTCCGGGAATTACATGAAGTAAAAAAAATAATAGAAAAACAAGCGCTAAAAAAACCGATATATTTTTCTAAAGGCATCATTTTTCTAAGGTAAATAGGTAGATTAAAAAGGGCTGAAAAAAAATTCAGCCCTTACTGCTTGTTTACTGCTTGCTATATGTAAACGACTTAAAACCTACTATTAAAAAAACCGAGACGTCAGCGCAATTTGCCTTTGGTCCATCGCATAGGAGCAATATTTCGATCGGCCCCTTTTAGTTTGTTAATACAACGTCAAGACTATTTTTTTGTATTAAACAATTCTGTTATTTCAGCCGCACTCAACACCCGATCGTAAATACGGAACTGATCTAAAGCACCATTAAAAGCCTTTGCCCACGACTCAGGTCCATGATTAGTTAGTGAGGGTGTGGTCTGAAATGCAAAGTTTCCCAGCACCATTCCATTGAAATCCTTAAACTTTATTTTGCCATAAGTGCCTCCATCCAGCACCTTATTAGTAATACTCGTAGGCTGACCATTTGCAACCACGCTAAACTGAGAATTTGTCTCATTATAAGTTATGACGATATGTGACCATTTGTTCAATACGCCAGGAATTTTCAACTCATTCCATTGTTCACCATTTGCGGGAGCTTTGCTGTCATTAAACATATGAATTTTTAGAAATGCTTCAGAAGCGTCAGATGCATTGCTCCAGTTTTCAAGAAAGACTTCCAGGTTACCCCAGAACTGCGTTTTATGAGAAATCGCAAATAATCCCTGGGCACCACCCTGAACGGGGCCAACACCATTCATCCAAAAGGAAAGTGTATAGCTACCTAAATTTCTAAGGGTATCCCCCGGCAACGCGACAAATTCATTAGGATATTTAATTGTATCTGTAGCTTTGAGCAGAAGATATCCGTCAGTACCGATCTTAACAGCTTGCCCGCTAATGCCAGCAACATATGTAAGATTCTTAGTAGTGCCCGTTAGTTTATTTTCACCTTCATCTGTTGTATTGTTTTCGAACTGCCAATAACTTTTCAACGAATTATAAGGAGGAGGCTCGGGATCCTTTATTATTTCCTTCATCTCAGGCCTGTCTAATTTTTGGCATGACGTAATAACGAAGCCAAAAGCTATTATGAAGGAAAGGCCAAGCAATAAGATTTTATTTGATTTCATATTTATAAATTTTGAAATTCTAATTTTTTATTAATAGTCTGGATTTTGTATTAAAACCCCTCCTGATTTATCAATCTCACCTTGAGGAATTGGCAGTAACCTGTGTTTTGCCTTATAAGCTGTTTTACCAGCAGCAGGTAATACTGTCAGATCAATACCCCATCTTACAATATCCCAAAATCTCTGCTCTTCCATTCCCATTTCTACGAACCGCTCATGGCGAATCGCAGTTCGTAGCTGTGCCTGATCTGTTGTAGTTACAGCGGGTAGAATTGCATTATTGGTACCCCTGGCTCTTTTACGAATCTGCTCCAGCCATGCCAGCGCATCTGTTATATTTTGTGTGCCCCCCAACTCAGTTGCCGCTTCGGCAGCCATTAGCAGCACATCACCATATCTTAGTATCCGGTGATTCATCCAAGGACCAAATCTATTGTTAAGTGCAGTGCGGTCAGCAGGATTAGTATGTATTTTCTTATTCCAATATAGGCGGGGAACCGTAGGAAACGGTGGCACATTTTCACCGTATAAGGGATCCACTTGTCCCGAGTAAAGAATTGTTTCAATCTTTCTTGGGTCATTTGGTTCAAATTCATCGACCAATATTTGAGTAGGAGTATTCCAACCCCAGCCCAAATCCCAGGCACCGGCACCCCTTACTCCCTGAACGTTGGAATAAATAATACCCTGATCTCTTGTTGGTTCATAGAAAGCCTGGATTTCAAAAATAGATTCCGGGCCGTTTTCACCAGTAACCCTAAATTGATCTCCATATTTTGGAACCAAGCTGTATTTACCAAGCGCAATTACTGCCTTAGCGGCGGTAAGAGCGGCTGTCCAATTGCTCCTCCATAAATATGCTTTTGCATGAAGCGCCAGTGCTGCTCCTTTTGTAAGACGGCCAATATATTTTGCTTCCCATTGAAGAGGTAAAACCGAAGCAGCTTCTGTAAGATCAGCATCAATTAAGGTGAATATTTCAGCCGGAGCTGATTTAGCAATATTGAGCTGAGCTGGAGTGCCCACAAAGTCAATTTTTGGAACAGAGCCAAAAGCACGAACAAGGTCAAAATAACAGAAAGCTCTGATAAATTTTGCTTCGGCTTTGTTGATCAAAGTTGCGGGGTCAGTAGCTCCAATTGAATCAATGGTATGAATAATATCGTTTGCAGCATTGATTGCCTGGTAGTGATCCGTCCAATACGTTTGCAGCCCTCCTCCACTTTTATTGTACTCAAAATCATCGTACATTAAACCGGTTGCGGCTCCATCTGAAGTTGAACTGCCTTTTTCCGATTCATCAGCACGATAGCTTTGTACCCCCAGATATTCATGGTTATTAAACCCACCTTTTCGCAATACTGCGTATGCACCAAAAACTTTGCTGTCAAATGACCCTGCAGCGAGATCATCCTCTGTAAACCTTCCCAATGGTTGCCTGTCAAGAAAATCTTTCTTACAAGAAATCATGTTAAGTACTACCATTGCAAGGAGCACTGGTAGCAACAACCATTTATTCTTAATTATTTTTCTCATATAAAACGTGTTTTAAAAATTAAGATTCAATCCGATTGTGTAAATAGCAGGAACTGGATAAGTTCCGTTATCTATTCCAAAGCCAGTGGCACTGCCGCCAATTTCAGGAGTATAGCCAGTGTTATTAGCAAAAGTTCCGATATTTTGACCGTTTACATAAATCCGCAACGACTTGATCTTTGCTTTGCTGAGCAGATTTTGGCTAAATGTATAACCCAATTGCAGATTCCTTATCCTGAAAAAACTTCCGTCTTCTATCCAGTAGCTTGAGTTTTGGTAGTTGTTACCTCTTCCGGTATGTAATATTGGTTCCCAATTAGAAGTCCCAATTCCATTCCAACGTTCCAATCTTCCTTCAAGGTAATTAAAATCAGCAAAAGTTCCCTGGTTCCAGGCTCTGTAGATTTCATTGCCATAAACTCCCTGCATGTCTATTCCCAAATCAAATCCTTTATAAGTAAATGAAACAGATCCGCCATACATAAAGTCAGGTGTTGGGTTTCCAATGAATGTTCTGTCGTCAGTGGCTATTTTTCCATCGCCATTAACATCTTTATATTTTATATCACCTGGACGAACGGTTCCGAGCGTGCTTGTTGGACTTTTTATTATCTCCTGTTGAGTTTGATAAATACCATCGTGCACATAACCATAAAAATATCCTATTGGAAATCCTGCTGTCGTTCTTGCTGCACCATTAAAGATTTCAAACCCTTCTTTATTAAGCTTAATGACTTTATTTTTTATAGTGGTGAGATTACCAGAAACTGAGAAGTTTAAATCTTTAGTGATATTTCTATTCCAGGTCGCTGAAAATTCGAATCCTTTATTTTGAATTGTACCCAAATTATCCAATAAGGGCAGCTGACCAGCGCCAAGATCAATTAAAGTAATCACATCTTCTGTACGCCTGTTATAGTAGGTAGCTTCAAAATGCAAGGCATTATTAAACGTATTTAATTCGAAACCGACTTCGTAACTCCTAACAGTTTCCCAGTTTAGATCATCTGAAACAGTGTACTGAGGTTGCAGGGCATTAATAACATTATTACCGAATACACCTGCATTTGCGTTTGTTAATGTAGGATAAGCAGGATACCTGTATTGGGAAGGTATATTCTTGCTTCCCAAAACACCCCATGAGCCTTTTAGTTTTAGATAATCAATTTTGTCCTGATTGGCAAAGAAATCCTCCTGGCTAACAACCCAACCTACACCGATTGCACCAAAATTTTTCCATTCATTGCCTATTTTGAAAAACTGGCTGCTGCCATCCCTTCTGAAAGAAGCATTCACTAAATATTTTTTCTTAAAATTATAGAGACCCCTAACAAGATAGGAAAGTGATGCCTCTTCATAGCTGCTGCCTGAACCGTTCTTAGTGGCTGCTGTACCAACCGCATCAACAAACCAAAACCGGGGATCATTTGGAATTACATCAGCAGAGCCCTGCTGCACAGAAGAATTAACTCCTTCAAAGGAATTATAGTAAGTGGTAATACCTCCCAATACTGTAAGATCATGATCGCCAAATTTATTTTTATAGGTCAATAGATAATCCATTTGTGTTTTAGGATAAATATCCTGGCTTTGAAAAACTGCTGTTTGTCTTCTGCTTGTATCATTTTTATTGGTGCCAACAATTTCCGGGTTGTAAACTACAAGGATGGGATCATACCGGCGAGAAGTATTAAATCCATAATCGGCAAATAACTGAGTTCTGAAAGTAAAATTGCGTAAAAAACTCAGCTCACCATAAATACTTCCAACAGCCCTATACTCTTTATTAATCGCTGTAAACTTTTCTGTTTCTACAGATACAAGCGGGTTAAATACCTGGGCTCTTTGAAAAGACGGCAACGTGTGTAATAGACCTGAACCACTCGGATCATAAACAGGAGCAATAGGAGCAGCACGAATAGCAGAACCTACATCCTTATTGACCGGTAACCTGGCATGATAACCATTGAAAGAAAATCCAAACTTCAATGCCTTTGATACTTTTAATTCATCATTGATATTGAGTGTATATTTTTTATACTCCTCATGCTTGATCAGGCCTTCTTCGTTGATATAGCCCAGACCCATGTAAAATTTATTTTTTTCGGTAGAGCCACTTATGCTGATGTTATTATAATTTAAAAATGCATTTTGGAATATTTCATCCTGCCAATCGGTATTGGCTTTAAAATATTGATCATTAAAACTTGATCCCATATTGGCCATTTGTTCGTCATACAAAGTTTTAAACTGTGGGCCGTCGGTGAGTTTTATTCTGTTCTGAACTCTTTTAAAACCGAATGATGTATTAAAATTCACCAATAACTGGCCTGATTTTGCTTTTTTGGTGGTAATGGCAATGGCCCCGTTAGCACCTCTGACGCCAAAAATTGCAAGAGAGGAAGGGTCTTTCAGTATTTCGATAGATTCAATATCTGCTGAGTTCAAAAAATTAATATTATCATTCAAAATACCATCAACAATGTACACCGGTTTTACTCCATTAATACTATTAGTTCCGCGTATTCTTACATCTGGTTCGGAACCTACTCTTCCTGATGCCACAACAGATAAACCTGACACTTTTCCCTGTAACAAATTCAAAGGATTAGCAGCTGGTTTGTCGGCAATTTCTTTAGCCTTTATCATTGTTATACTACCGGTCAAATCTCTTTTAGCAGCTGTTCCATAACCAATAACTACTACCTGGTCCTGCACTTTTACAGAAGGCTGCAAGGCAACATTAATTGTAGCTTGCCCACTCACCGGTATTTGTCTTTCATCATATCCTACATAAGAAAAGATAAGTACTGCATCATCAGGAACGGTTATAGTAAATTCTCCGTTGGCATTTGCTGAAACACCCTGACTGCTTCCTTTCACTTTAACACTTGCACCAGCTAGTGGAGCACCGTTCTCATCAGTAATACGGCCACTTACTTTTATTTCAGGAGCCAGCGTTACTTTGGAAAAAAGCACAACAACATTATCAGGCATTACTTTATACGAAAGAGTAGTGCTGATAAGTAACTTGTCCATCACCTCGGGCAGATCAGCATCGCGAACTACGAGGTCAATTTTCTTATTTACTGGCGCGATATCACTGCTGTAGACGAATCTATAGCTTGACGCTTTTTCTACAGCAACTAATGCCTTAGACCAGACCGTGTTTCGTACAACGACGGTGATTTTATCCTGCCCGTTGGCAAACACTGACAAGTGCAAGCTTAACACCAGGAGAATTAAAGTAGTTGTCCTCATAATCCGCAGAATTTTTTCCCTTTCCAAGGGCTTTTTCAAAAAGCAGTTTAGAATTTCACGTTTTGGCATAAATTCGGTTTTAGGGTTAAGCAACTTAGTTATACAAGCTATTTCTTGACTCAATTTTTCAAACGGGGATGCTGCAACATTCCCCGTTCTTATTAATAAATCACTACGGTGTCGTTCTCGAACCTGAAATTGAATGGCTTTGATAATTTCAGGTATGATAGAACTTCTTCCATAGTTTCATTTTCAAAATTGCCAGTGTATCTCACTTTTTTCAATGACTCTTTTTCGATCACCACTTCTTTTCCAAACCATCGTTCGATCATCGGGCCAATATCCTCCAGACTCTGATCTTCGAAATAAAGTTTGTTTTGTGTCCAGGCTATTTCCGGAATAATATTATAGACGGGGTTTGATTTCAGATCGGTTACTAAAATCTGAGGAACCGATTTGGCATCCTTCTTAACATCAACTTTTTGTCCATTGTTTAATACAATATTCTGAGTTTCTTCATTCGCGATACTGATCTTTTCATTGGGTTTCAAAATTATTTTTTGATCCTTCCTGTCTTTCAAAGTCACTTCAATGGAACCCCTGATCAATGATGCTTCCGTGATCTTTTCATCATTATAAGAACGAATATTAAAAGCAGTGCCGATCACTTTTATATCCATCTTTTTTGTATGAATGATAAAAGGTTTATCTGCATTTTTTGTTACATCAAAATAAGCTTCACCATTGAGTGAAACCTCCCGTACTTCTTTATTAAAATCTGCGATATTGTAATCAAGATTGGAGCCAGCATTCAACCAAACCTGTGAGCCATCAGGCAAAATAAGCTTCGTGCGGTTCCCGTTTTTAGTAGCCACCGAACTAATCGCTTCGGCTGCTACAGATGCTGATTTCGTTCTCTGGGTTAAAAAATAGATGACCCCGGTTGCGATCAAAGTAAATGCAACTAATGAAAAAAGAGCAAGTCTTCTTTTTGTAAAAAAAGATGGTTTTTCAAAGTCTTCAACAGTTATATCCTGGTGGTGTTCTTCCGTAAAAAAATCATCCTTATGTTTCATGATATGACGAACATAAGCCGCTTCACTTCCAACCTTATTTTTTTTTGCTTCCTGCTGCCACATTTTGGTAAGCAAGTCTGCCTGGTGATGCAACTCAGGGTTATTCAGTAAAATGATTTCAACTTCCTGAAGCTCCTGAGGACTGGCTTCGTTGGAAAGTTTTTTTGAAAGCAGATTCCAGAATTGGTTTTGGGATTGGTCCATTATCACTATGGACAATTTTTTTCAACTGTTCCCCTAAAGAGTTTGAAAATATTTTTTTAATTATTTCGAAAAGAATAGCGAATTGCGCCGCTGATCTTTTTCAGGGCAATGGAAAGTTGGTTCTCTACTGTACTTTCTGAGATATTCAGAAGCTGTGCGGTCTGCTTGTAAGAAAGCCCGTCTTCTTTTAGTAAGGTAAATATCAATTTGCACCGCGGCGGCAGATCGTTAATGGCTGATCTTAGCTTCAAATTCATTTCCCGGGTTATCATGGCAGCTCCCGGATCGGAAAATGGGTCTTGGGGTTCGATCTCTACCATATCAAGATCGGCCAGGTTTTCCCTGTGAAGCTTTTTGAGATAATTGAACGTGATGTTTTTGGCAGAAATATAGAGGTAGAGCTTCAGATTCTTTATTTCCTCCATATTCTTTCGGCGACGCCATATATTAATAAATACATCCGAAACGATCTCGTCAGTCAGCTCTTTGCTTTTGGTAAAACCCATCACGAATCGTGACAGTTTATTATAAAACTGTATGAAGAGCTCGCGATAAGCAAGCTGATCGTCATTAGCAATCCGTTCGCCCAGGCGGGCGATGTCCTCCTGTCTATCCATAGCAAGCAGGAGACTAAGTTAGAATTATTCAATGAATAAGAAATATGTTTTTTGCCGGCGACAAACTGGAATTTCATTTATCATTTTATTTAGGAAAGACCTGTATTCTTACACTTAACTTTGTTCAAAACTTTTTTAAACAATGAGCACAACAACAAGAACCAACCATGAAATTGACTTCCTGATCCGCGGTGAGGAAATGCAATGCGTAGAAATAGAACTTGACCCCACCGAAACCGCAATTGCGGAAGCCGGAGCCTTTATGATGATGGACGAAGGCATTCAGATGGAAACCATTTTCGGCGATGGGCGAGGGCAGGAGAAGGGTTTTTTTGGTAAACTAATGAGCGCAGGTAAAAGAGTGTTGACCGGGGAAAGTCTTTTTATGACTGCATTTACTAATACGGGCCAGGGAAAGAAAAAAGTTTTGTTTGCTTCACCTTATCCCGGAAAAATTATTCCAATAGACCTGCAACAGCTTGGGGGTAAGATGATCTGCCAGAAAGATGCATTTCTCTGTGCGGCTAAGGGAGTAGCCGTTGGAATAGAATTTCAACGAAGGCTCGGTACTGGTTTATTCGGCGGCGAAGGGTTTATTATGCAAAAACTTGAAGGTGATGGTTTGGCTTTTGTTCATGCAGGCGGGCATGTAATGGAAAGAGAATTACAACCAGGTGAGCTTTTAAAGATCGATACGGGATGTATCGTTGCTTTTACTCCAAGTTGCCACTATGATATTCAATTTGTCGGTGGCATTAAAAATACATTGTTTGGCGGTGAAGGTTTGTTCTTTGCTACACTTCGTGGTCCGGGAAAAGTTTGGATACAATCATTACCGATCAGCCGGCTTGCCGGAAGAATTCTTGCTTACGGAACCTATAAGCGTAAAGAAGAAGGAAGTTTGTTAGGTGGGTTAGGAAATTTATTAGATGGGGACGGCGTTTAAGAAGAAATATCAAATCTTCAAATCACAAATTCCAAATAAGTTTAAAACTTAAAAAAATTAAAAAGCCGTTGCTCCTTTTACTTTTACCTCGGCATCAAGCTCCACAATCGGATAGCCTAATTTTTTTACGCCCTCTTGGATAGGGAAGTGGCAATCGATATTTTAAAGGCTATCAATTTGATGCACCAGGATAATTGGTAGCAATCGATAATTCATACTCTTCCTTCAACTTTAATTTTTGAATTAATTGCCGAAGTTCCGCAGAGTCTTTTGTTTTTCCGTAAACCTGGTCATGTGCAAGCAATACAAGATGCTCAGGAGATTTTGTTCTTTTATTATTAAAAACACTGTCTATCTGTTTTAATAAATCATCGGCAGAATTTTTAACTGTCAATTCTTTATGGTCATAATGCCATTCAAGATCCCAGCCCATTACAATAAACCCGGCTTTTTGCAACGAATCAACGGCCGCCTTACTTTTTTTTAAATCGGTGAATTGAAGGCTATCAATACGCCAGGCATTTCTTCCGGGAGTTCTTACAATATTATTTTTCAGATCAAGGCTATCCTGTGCCCGTTGAAAATCGCTGACAACTGAGTCGGGCGATTCATAGAATTTTTCAAACTTGTTGTGCCATGCATGCGTATAGCTATGATTACAGATCTCTATCTGCTTAGCCATTTGCAAACTATCCCAAGTGTTGTTTTGATTAACACTGGCAAATACATGTTCACCAACAATAAAGAAAGTTACAGGGATGTTTTCATCCTTTACAATGTCAAGCACATTTCGTGTGCCTTTGTTAGGTCCATCATCAAATGTCAGGTAAATTTTTTTCTTTTTCTTTTTTACAGGTGCTGTTACCTGAACAATTTCTTTTTTGTCGTTACTGGCTTTCAGAATAGGTTTTGTTTTTAGCTTGCCTTCCTGCACAGGTTTAGTGCAGGCAACGAGATAAACAATGATTAAAACAGGAATCCGGTAGCCGTAAACGTAATTGTAGTAAATGTGATTGGCAGACTCGCCATCATCATCAGAGGTGCTTGTGTCCATAAATGTGGGTGTGGTTTTAGCAGTATGAAATTATGATGCGAAAGAGCGTATTTGCAACCCCATTTGGTTAAACCTTTTCTAAAAGCAGCATCATGGCTCCAGTTGATTTTGCTTATCCGTTTCTTTGTTAAAGACCTTAACTTCGCAGACCAAATTTTCCTTTCATGACCCGTAAACAGGAAACACTTTCCGACGTAGTAATAAAATTTGCCGGTGATAGCGGTGATGGTATGCAGCTTACCGGCTCGCAGTTTACCAATAATACCGCCATGCTCGGTATCGATCTTGCCACTTTCCCTGATTTCCCGGCCGAGATCCGTGCCCCACAGGGAACACTCCCTGGGGTGAGTGGGTTTCAGCTCCGTTTTTCCAGCAATCCGGTTTTTACACCCGGTGATCTATGCGATGTACTGGTTGCAATGAATGCCGCTGCATTGAAAACCAACCTTAAGCAATTAAAAAAAGGTGGTAAGATCATTGCAAACACTGACGGTTTTGATGCAAAGAATCTTCGATTGGCTAATTATATGGAAGGAGTAAATCCTTTGGAAGACGGTAGTCTTGATAATTATGAAGTGATCAAGATGGATGTAACGAAGATGACCCGTGAGGCTTTGAAGGATATCACAATGGGGATGAAAGAAAAGGACCGGGCAAAGAACATGTTTGTACTTGGATTCCTTTACTGGATGTACAATAGAAGCATGGATGGCACGATCGGTTTTTTGAAAGAAAAATTTGGTAAAAAAGACGAGATACTTAATAGTAATATTAAAGCATTGCAGGCCGGTTACAATTATGGTGATACAACGGAAACTTTTACCACTACTTACAAAGTGGAAAAAGCAAAGATGGAAGTTGGTGAATACCGTTCCATCATGGGTAACCAGGCGGTGACGCTTGGATTGATTGCTGCCTCACAAAAAAGCGGCTTACAATTATTCCTTGGCTCTTATCCTATCACCCCCGCATCGGATATTCTTCATGATCTCGCGAAGTATAAAAATTTTGGTGTAAAAACTTTCCAGGCAGAAGATGAAATTGCTGCGATCACATCGGCGATTGGGGCTGCCTATGGTGGTAGTCTCGGCATTACTACGTCAAGCGGGCCAGGTATTGCATTAAAAGCAGAAGCAATGGGTCTTGCTGTAATGTTGGAAATTCCATTGATCGTTATAAATATCCAACGTGGCGGTCCTTCAACAGGCCTACCGACAAAAACAGAACAATCTGATCTGTTGCAAGCATATTATGGAAGAAATGGCGAATGTCCCATGCCAATTGTTTCAGCAAGTACACCCGGCGATTGTTTTAGTGCGATCTATGAAGCGGTAAGAATTTCTGTACAACACATGACACCGGTTATATTTTTAAGCGACGGTTATATTGCAAATGGTGCTGAGCCATGGCGTTTTCCCAAAAGTGCAGACTTACCGGCAATAGAAGTAAAATTCAAAACCTCACTGGATGAAGGTGAAGCACAACTAATGCCTTATAAAAGAGATGAAAAGCTTGTTCGTCCATGGGCTATCCCGGGCAGTAAAGGTCTTGAGCATAGAATTGGTGGTTTGGAAAAACAAGATGTAACCGGTAATGTAAGTTATGATCCCGATAATCACCAGCACATGGTAAAAACAAGACAAGCAAAAGTTGATAAGATCGCTGACCATATTCCTTTGCAAGAAATAGACAATGGTCCTGAAAAAGGAAAATTGCTTGTGTTGGGTTGGGGCTCAACATTTGGGGCAATAAAGAGTGCTGTTGCTGAATTGCTCGCCGAAGGAAGATCTGTCGCTCATGCACATCTTCGTTATATGCGTCCATTTCCAAGAAACCTTGGTGAGATAGTAAGAAATTATGAAACGGTGTTGATACCCGAGATCAATAACGGCCAGCTTATAAAAATCATTCGTGACGTCTATTTTGTAGATGCAAAGGGATATAATAAGATCATGGGTATTCCAATCACGAAAACAGAATTGGTAGAAGAGCTGAAGAAATACGTTTAAAAAGTTTTAACCTTAATTAGCAATCCATCACGATTTAGTCGCGATGGATTTTTTATTTTTAGTAAAATACATTTTTATGAAAAAGAAATATTATGGAATATCCGCCTTATTAGTTTTTATTTTATTAAATACAAACCTGTCTGCGCAAAACAGTGATATCAAAAAAGAGAAATGGCATTGGGAAAATGCGTTGAAGCAAGATACAAGTGCAGGGTATGTGCAGGTGGTGAAAGTTGAAAACATACTTTACATATCGGGTGCAGTAGCAAGGGATGTAACACCGGAGGGGATCACAAGAGTTTACCAGTCCTTAGAAAGATCATTGAAAAGCTTTGGCGCCACTTTTCAGAACGTGGTGAAAGAGAATTTATATACTACAGATATGGAGGCCATGAAAACGCATAATGCTGCCCGCAAGGCTTTTTATAAAGGCGACTTTCCGGCGGCTACCTGGATGGGAGTATCAAGATTATTTATGGCTGATGCGAAACTTGAAGTGGAGTTGGTCGCTCATTTACCCAAATGATCTATTGAGGCGGTCCATATACTTCGGTTGCATCCGGGATCAGAATTGCTATGACAAATGCGATCATAGCAAGTATCAACCCATACATAAAAATATTGTAGGCGATCCTGAGGTACCGGTATTTTTTGGCAAGCACAATGCCGAGAAAATAGGTGTCCTTAATCATGCTGCTGTATAAGTAATTCTTATCTGCCAGCAGCTCTGTCATGGCCCAATCATACTCAGTATATTCCATTTTATGAAAATTGCCGAAGAACAAAAGATTAGTTTTTTTATTGGCAATATCCTCTTTTGTAAAAGTGCCCGATGTAACGTTAGGGCGGGTAGCAAGGATGCCGAACACGATGGCTAATACACAAACAGTAACAATCATCATCACCGGTATCTGCAAGTTAGGATCAGTGAGAAGATTATCGAAAATTGTACCAATGATGACGGAAAGAACGATGGCGTTTACAGATATCAGGATGTTCGCTTTTGAATCCGCCATCTGGCTAAGATTATTCTGGCTTTGAGCAACAATTCTAAAAACTGTTGATATCGCCCTTTCTGATTGCGATTCTTTTTCTTTTTTCTTTTTTATTTCGTCAACCTTTTTCTGCTCATCAGCTGACAATCCTTTGTCTTTTGGTTTATCTTTTTTAGCGATTAGTGCCGGCACCGGTTCTTTATTATCTTTTCCTGGTTTTTTATCAGTCTTTTCATCTACCCCTGCTTTCTTGCTTAATTCCTGCAAGTAAACCTGCTTTAGAGGGTCAAGATGTTCTTTGGCATAAGATGTAAAATATTTATGCCTTGTAAGAAACTCTATATTTTTTTTTCTCCAATCTTTTTTTGATAGATCCAGTTTTCCAAATTCGTTCAACTCTTCCCGTAATAATTTGTTTTTTTCTTTAAAATCACTGGTTCCAAGATGAAATAGATCGGCATCGCAAATAATTTGTTCAATAAGCGAATTCGGGTTTTGAGGTAGACGCGTAGCATTGATACATCCAACCACCTTATTGATTACATTTTGATGTACTCTATGCTCATTCAAAAATTTTGTTACAAGATCAACACTCAGGCTTTCATGACCGATTGCTTTTCCACCGCTATAGCCTGTATCATGAAACCAGGCAGCCACCATGAGGGCAAAACGATCTTCATCTTCAAGATGATAATAATCAGCCATCGTTTCACAGCCCGCCAGGACTTCTTGTGTGTGCTTCAGTGTATGGAAATGAATAGCTTTGTCAACTTTAGTAGCATATAGATCGGAAATAAAATCCTGGGCTGCCGATAATATCCTAAACTGTTCTTCAGTCATAGTTATAAAGATATAATTTTATAAATTTACTTAAAGTTAAGAGATGCAAAGATTTAAAATCCTGGCTATGGCAGTTTATTTTATATTTATTTCCATTGTTTTCTTATTTGGCTGTAAACCTAAAAAATTCGTTTATAAGTCACCGCCACACTATAATTTCTTGCAGCCTGTTCCTTTCAAATTGGATTTGCCAATCAAAGAGATCTCAGGAATTGTATGGGACACCCAGAAGAATCAGTTTATTGCGCATAATGATGAAAAGGGTGCGATTTACTTCCTTGACAGGGGTGCCGGGACTATCATGGGAGAACCTTTTGTTTTTAGTGAATCAAAAGGCGATTATGAAGATATTGCAATTATTGGCCAGGATGTTTATGTATTAAGGAGCGATGGTGCAATTTTCAAAATAGGAATTGATAGTACTGGCAAGCGACATAAGTCGGATCTTGGTAAGATTGGATTGTCGGATAAAAACGATTTTGAAACGCTTTATTACGATGCTGAAAAAAAAGCGCTGATCATGATCTGTAAAAATTGCGGAAGGGATAATAAACAAACTGTAAGTGCATTTGCATATTACCCGGATTCAATTGGGTTTGTAAACAAGCCGCTTTACTCCATTGATGCAACTAAAGTGAAAGACCTTTCACCAAGGCAAACTTCAAAGTTTCAACCATCCGCCGCAAGGATACATCCTATACTCAAAAAATTATTTATCATTTCTTCTGCAAGCAATCAGTTAGTAATTACAGATACGAACGGTGAAGTAGAGGGAGTCTATATGCTGGCAAAAAAATTATTCCCCCAACCGGAAGGTTTAACATTTAAAAGTAACGGTGAAATGTTTATTGCAAATGAGGGTGTGACTGAAAAGGCCACACTGATAAAATTTATTTATATTCCCTGAACATTGATTGGTTAGACATATCGCAGTCATTATTGGAGTCCTTCAGCTTTAAGTGTTCTTCGTGTAATATATCTTTTTTCAATGCGATGAATAATGCGTAGTGAAAGCACTAACCAGATAAAGCCAACCGCTATTCCAGCGATTACGTCACTTGCATAATGTACTCTCAGGTATATCCTGCTAAAGGCTATTAACAATATCAGAATCCCAAGAACAACGATCAATGCCGTGCGTAGCCATTTGGTTTTTACTTCATGCCAGACCATATGAATGAAAAGTCCATAAAAAACAACACTGATCAGAGCATGACCACTGGGAAAACTAAATCCTGATACATCATCGATCACAGGCTGCAGGGGACGATTGCGTTGAAAGAAAAATTTCAACATAAACATCAGTAATAAACTGCTGAGAGACAAAGCGGCGATCCTCGTGGCAAACCATCTTTCTTTTCTATAAATAAAAAAGGCGATCAAAACAAAATTCAAAGGGATCAGCAGATTATGCTTTCCAAGAAATGTAATGACGAGCATGAAGCTGGTAAGCCCATCATTGATATAAGGTTTTATTGAATTGAAGACGCTATCATCGAAATCTGTGCTTTCACGTATGAAAATCATTCTTGTTAAGTAGATAAAAGTGATCAGTGCCAAAAGCAGCAGAATAACAAATAGGAACTCGATAGTTAAAACCGAAAGCCAGTTCTTTTTTTTCTTTACTTCTGTCGTCATAATCTGGTCTTTTCTGTTATCAGATTTTTAATGCAAACAATTCAAGGTTCTCATTTTTACCTTTTAAATCTGCATCTCCCATGCTTTCACTTTGCCAATCTTCCATCTGGAGCAGATCAATTATCTCTTTTGAAACAAGAAATTTTTGATTCAGGTCATTGCATGCGCTTCTTATTCTTGATGCCGTATTTATCGTATCGCCACTCATCACCAGTTCTTTTTTTGATATACCTACCTGTCCTACAGTAACCTTTCCCGTATGAATGCCTGCCTTATATTCCGGAACGATATCATAGTTTGACTTAAAGATATCATTGTTTATATTTAAAATTTTTCTTGATTCGATCAAAGAACTAACGGCTTTTTTTGCATTTTCCCTTGAGCTTGGCCACCACGCAACAATTTCATCACCTACATATTGATAAATGCGGCCATCATGCTCCATAACGCCTGCTGAGATACAGAAGATAAAATCACGGATGAATTCAAAATAATTCGTTCCAAGCTTTTCAGCAATAGGAGTAGAGTTGCGCAGGTCTATAAAAATTATTATCCTGTCCTCTTCTCTGGGTTTCAAATATCGTCCCAGCATAATATCAATAAATACTCCGGGGGAGTATTTTTCATTGACCTCTATAGCAAGCTGCGTCAAAATATAAAGAGAGCCCCATTCCGCCATTTTAGGAATGATCCACCCGGCGTTAAAGGTATTCACAGCAAAACGATGTATTGATTCATTAAATGTTCTGTGACCAATGATCATTTCATAAGTTATATAAATAAAAAAACTCATGACAAGACCAGCCGCAATAAGGATAAGCGTTTTGATAAGAAAATGGAAGACGGGTAAAGTATGTCTTAGAAATCTTTTTAAAACAGAAACAAGTAAAAAGCCAATGATAAAACTTACTATCAGGACATTTATTTCTCTTAAAAGGATCGCTTGTAGAGTAATTGATTCCTGCTCTTCATATTTAAAAGAAAAAGAATCAGAACTTAATTTGATCAGGAAAATAATAAAATCAGCAAGTGTCCAGCAAATTGCAATTACGAAAATGATGGGAAGCTTCCTCTTGTTTACGATCGATCCGCTTGGTACTATCAGTCTTGAAACACCCATGTTAAAAATCTAGTCTGTCACACTCCAGACAATTAATTTCTTAAAAGATCAGAAGCTTAAATTTATTTTCGTACCTAATGTGATATTGTATATTCTTTCGCTACCGGAAAATCCAACAGAAGCAGCAACCAGAAACCTGTTATAGGGAACGAAAAAAAATCCCCCGCCAATAGCTGTATGCCAGCCTTTAGAATCTTCACGGTCCAGCCATACTCTGCCTACATCATAAAATCCCGTAATGCCAACAGGCCCTGGCATCAAATATGATTTCAACTCAAATAACTTCCATCTTAGTTCCGTGCTTCCATATAAAGATGATTTTCCAAGGTACCTGTTCGCTCTAAATCCGTGCAGATTACTTCCTCCAAGATTTGAAGCCTGGAAGAATTCAAAATGTCTATTAAAGATCCTACTACCGCCAAATGAAATTACACCGATCAATTTCGCGGGGTCGCTTAGACTTGCGTAGATGGTCATATCAGAAGTAAACTTTGTTAAGTTGTTGCTGTTTCTAATGCCAGCCGCCAGAATAAGCTCATTCGACCAACTAATACCCCGCGTAGGAAATATTTCATTGTTACGGTTATCGAACTTCATTGCCAATTTTGCACCTAACCATGTTTTTTGACTATAAACTCTTGCAGAATCAAGTCCGATCAAAGATGGTTTGCCTAAAACTGTATTTCCGTTATCTGAATGTTTGTTCCAATAATAAAAGAAATAAGGCCCCGCCATTAAATTTAGACGTTCAAAAAGCCGTTCACGGAAGAGAGCTTGCAATTCTATTGATCTAAAACGAATGCGATAATAATCATAAGATTTTCCATTGTTCCGATCGATAGTCGTCCTGTTTCCCAATCCAAAGAAATTATTTACCTCGGGATATCCTATGTCTCCTTTTATTACAAGATCTGTATTGCGTGTGATATGATTAAACTCCCCTTCATATCTCACACGAAAGCTTTTGCGGCTTAACGAATAGAGGACCCCAAACTTTTGATAGCTTGCATAAGGGTCATTTCTGAAACCATAGGTTTTTTTCTCGAATCCTGCGCCACCAACAAATCCATCGTCTGAATTTGCCGCTAACAGTATTCGTGGAAAATCAAGCGTGTTGTATTTGTATCCAAGAATATTATAGGTGTTCACATTCGGATCCCGTGAAAACCTGATCTTGGTGGCACTCATCTCCTTTATGTAATTTGCTTCCACATTAATGTCATAAATCAGGTTTTCCACATGTCCTTTGATATTAAATGTATCATTGCCCTTACCACCAATAATGCGCAGCTTGATCCTTGATCTTGCATTTTCATCGATCTCAAAAAGATCATCACCATTCAAACCATACAACCGTATCTCGCGGGTAACAGGCGCTTGAAAAACTCTGTCATACATTATAAAGCTTGTATCATTGCCGTCTTCCCTTGCATACACTCTTACCTGTATGCCATTTGGATGATCGCTTATCTTAAAATATTCTTTTTGGTTGCTGCCCACAACATTCACTTCTCTGGAAAGAAATTTATGATACTTAA
>Ga0075429_100001701_pt1 | contig 18186 bp, 16 predicted proteins | sample RhiMetdeltSRZDD3_FD_75295 | JGI IMG/M metagenome (GOLD analysis project Ga0075429, IMG submission 75295) | Populus rhizosphere microbial communities from Tennessee, USA - Rhizosphere MetaG P. deltoides SRZDD3 | ecosystem: Host-associated > Plants > Roots > Rhizosphere > Soil | place: USA... | reverse complement strand
GCCAGCACCTGCTCCGGTTCCGGCATGCGCCGGTACGCCCGCCTCGCCTTGGCGGACTTGCGCGCGGTGGCTTTCTTCGCCGTGCCCGCGGCGGCCCGCCCCCCGCGGCGGCGGGTTGCTTTGCGCGCCGGAGCGCTCGCGGCCTGGTCACTCAGCGGTGTCGCGCTACGGCCGGTGAGCGCGCGAACGAGCAGATCGAGATCCAGCGCTGGCATGTCCGCGGGCGCGAGCCCACCCTTGCTTCCCGCCCGCACGGTCAGCTCGGTGATGCGGGTTTGCCCGGTGGACGTATCCACCCGGACCGTCGTTTGTGCGTTCTGTGTGTCACGGTCACGTCCGGTGTCCGGAGTAACGGTGATGACGTATCGGCTCACGGAGTTCTCCTGTTCGGGCGGGCCAATCGAAAGAGCGTACCCTAGCCACATGCTGCCCTGGTCCGCCGATTTTGCCGGCCGTATCGACACCCACGTCATCGCGAGTGAGCGGTTGAGGGGGAACCCACTCGGCGATCCTCACGAGCGTCCTTTGTGGATTTATGTGCCGCCAGGATACGACAGCGAAGCACAGCAGAGCTACCCGGCGGTCTACGTGATCCAGGGCTACACGGGCCACGTTGCGATGTGGTGGAACCGCACACCGTTCCGCCAACCGTTCCCCGAACTGCTCGACGCGATGTTCGCGCGCGGCGACAGCGTCCCGGCGATCGTGGTGTTCGTGGACGCCTGGACGTCACTCGGCGGCAGCCAGTACCTCGATTCACCAGGCACCGGTGACTATCACACATACCTGTGCGAAGAGGTGGTGGCGTTCGTCGATCAGCGGTACCGGACCCTGGCCGATCGCGATCACCGGGCGATCACCGGCAAATCCAGTGGCGGATACGGCGCGATGGTCACCGCGATGCTGCGTCCCGACGTGTTCGGCGGCTTCGCGACCCACGCCGGAGATTCACTGTTCGAACTGGTGCAACCACCACTGATCGCCGAGGCGGCGCGGTTGTTGCGCGAGCACTACGACGGCTCGTACGAGGCCTACTTCGCGGATCTGAAGGGCCGTCCGTTCGGCACGAAGGAAAGCGACGCCAAGCTCATCGAGGTGTACGGATACGCGGCGGCGTACTCGGCCGAACCCGACGGTACGGTGCTGATGCCGTTCGACGACACCGGCCGGCTCGTACCCGACATCTGGCAACGATGGCTCGACCGCGACCCGGTGCGGATGGCCGCGCGGGAGCCGTACGTCGAGGCGTTGCGGTCGATGCGGGCCATCTGGATCGACGCGGGGCGGCGCGACGAGTACTACCTCGACCTCGGCGCCGCGGCGTTCCGGCGTGCGGTGACCGAGGCCGGAGTTCCGGACGACCGGGTCTACTTCGAACTGTTCGACGCCACGCACGCGCTCATCGAGTACCGGTACCCGCTGGCGATCGGTTGGTTGGCCACGAAGATGGGATGAAATAATGATCAACGGTGCACATGTGATCATATACAGCCGTGACGCGGAGGCAGACCGCGCATTCATACGGGACAAGTTCGGATATCCCGGCGTCGACGCCGGGCAGGGCTGGCTGATCTTCAAGCTGCCGCCCGCCGAGATCGCGATGCATCCCACCGACGGGCCGCCCGTCCACGAGTTCTACCTCATGTGCGACAACATCGAAAACACGCTCGCCGAGCTGGCAGACCAGGGCGTGGAGATCAGTAGCCCGCCGACCGATCGCGGCTGGGGAGTGCTCGCCTCGATCCGCCTGCCGAGCGGTGGTGAGCTGTCGATCTACGAGCCGCGTCATCCATTGGCATACAACCTATAGCGGCACGCGCATACTCATAGATCGATGTAAAGTGACCCCGAAATCCGGGAGGGTGGAGGGGTGTGAGTATGGCTGGTCGGGGCCGTGGGGGCTGGCCCTGGCCGTTGCACGACGTGCGGATCGCCGCCAAGCTGGCGATGATCCTGGCGTTGCCGATACTCGCGGTCCTGGTGCTGGCCGGCTACGCGATCTCGTCCACCGGCCGCCAGGCGGTCCAGGCCCAGCAGCTGCGCGCCCTGACCATGCTGTCCGGGGAGGCCGGTGACCTGGCGTACGCGCTCGAGCTCGAACGCGTCGCGGCCGCCCAGGCACTGCAGGCGGGACCACGACAAGCCAGGCTCGGGGAGTACGTGCGCCGCGCTCAGGAGACCGATCAGGCGGTCGCCGAGTACCGCCAGCGCCGGGCCGAGATCTCCGTGCCGGACAGCGTCGCCCCGGTCCTGCTGTCGATCGGGCGGCAGCTCGACCAGGTCGACGCGCTGCGGGCCCAGGTCGAGGCGGCGGGGGTCGCCATGTCGGCGGCCCTGGTGCGGTACCGCATCCTCGTCGCCGACCTGCTGACCTACCGGGAGACGGTCGCCCAGACCGCCGCGTCCAACGTGGTCGCCGACCAGATCCGAGCGGCCGCCGCGCTGTCCGCCGCCGTCGAGTTCGTCGGCCAGCAACAGACCGCGGTCCTACGGGGGATCGTCGGCGACGGCCTGACTCCGGCCGCCGCCGGGGAGATCATGGCCAGCCGCATCGGGTACGACGATGCGCTGCTGACCTTCCAGAGGCTCGCCCGTCCAGAGTGGAGGGACTGGTTCCAGCGTACGGTGACTGGTCCGGCCGTGATCGCGGTCCAGGCCATGGAAGGGTCGTTGACGCGTACCCCCGTATTGCTCGAGGTCGATGCTTGGGTGACGGCCACGACGGCGCAGATGGACCTGATCCGCGATGTGCTCACGCGGGTCGACGGCGCGGTCCTCGGCGCCGTCACCGCGGAGCGCGACGGGCAGATGCGGGTGACGCTGTCCGCGTCCGGCGGTGTCGCGCTCGCCCTCGTGCTGATGATCATGCTGGCCCTCTGGGTGGCCCGGTCGATGGCGCGATCCCTGGTCGATCTGCGCGAGGCCGCATTGGTCGTGTCGCGTGAGCGGTTGCCGCAGGCAGTGGCCCGCCTGACCGACGAGCGCAGCCTCGGCACGCTGACCCCGGAGCAGGTGGCGGAGCAGTCGGAGGACCCGGTGGAGGTGCGCGGGTCGGACGAGATCGGCCAGGTCGCCGCGGCCTTCAACGCGGTACACCGGGAGGCGGTGCGGGTCGCGGCCGCGCAAGCGCAACTGCGGGTGAGCGTCGGAGCGCTGTTCGTCAGCCTGGGGCGGCGGCTGCAAGGGATGATCGACCTGCTGATCAGCCGGCTGGACGCGATCGAGCAGCACGAACAGGACCCCGCCCGGCTGCAGCAGCTGTTCGACGTCGATCACCTCGCCACCCGGATGACCCGGTACACCGAGAGCCTGCTGGTGCTCAGCGGGACGCCGTTCGCCCGCAGCCACCCGCGGTCGGTCGAGCTGCTCGAGGTGCTGCGGGCGGCGATCAGCAAGATCGAACGGTACGTCCGGATCGACATCGGGGTGGTCGACGAGGGCGTCGCGGTCGTCCCCTACGCGGCCGACCACGTCGTGCATGCGCTGGCCGAGCTGATGGACAACGCGACCGCGTACTCCCCGCCGAACTCGCCGGTCGTCGTCGAGGCCCGCCGCCTGTCCGACCGGGTCGTCGTGGAGGTCGTCGACGCCGGCGTCGGCCTCTCGGACGCGCAGCGAGCGAGGCTCAACGCGCGGCTCGCGTCGCCGCCACCGGTGGATCCCGAGGCGCTGCGGGCGACCGGCCTGGTCGTGGTCGCCCACATCGCCGCCTGGCATGGTCTGGTCGTCCACTTGCACAAGCGGCGCGGTGGCGGCACTGTCGCCGAGGTGACCCTCCCCGGCACTGTACTGGAGATGACCGGACGGCACCGGCACGCACTGCCGGCCATCGGGCCAGCCCCGGCGAAGATTGGCGCCAGTGCGGCCCTGCCGGCCGTGGTGCCGCGGCTGCTCGACCGGCCCGACGACCGGCTGCCACTGCCGGCGACCGTGCCCGTGCCGGTGGCCGCCGCCGCGACCGCGACCGACGGGTGGCACTGGAGCATGGCCGACGCGGGCTGGGGCGCAGCCGCGACCGCGGCGACGCCCACGCCGGCCGGGACCACCGAGGGCGGTCTGCCCCGGCGCAAGCCGATGGCCCAGCTCGTGCCCGGCTCGGTGGCCGCGCCGCACCACGCGCCGATCAGGCGGGACCCGAGCGCGGTCGCGGCCGCCATGTCGATCTACCGCCGCGGGCTGGAGACGGCCCGCGCCCAAACAAGGGAGCCGCAATGAGTGTGGCGCACCATATCGCGGACTACGACTGGTTGATCGCGGACTTCGTCAACCGGGTCCCGGGGGCCGCTCACGCGGCGACCGTCTCCGCCGATGGACTGGTCATCGCCTCGGATCCGCAGATGTCGAAGGCGCAGGCCGACACCCTCGCCGCCATCACATCCGGGTTGGTGAGCCTCGCGCAGGGAGCCGCCCGCAGTTTCGGCACCGAACCGGTACTCCAGCAGACTGTGGAGATGACCGGCGGACACCTGTTCATCATGACGATCGGCGACGGTTCGTCGCTCGCCGTCTTGGCGCGGCCAGGTTGTGACCTGGCCCAGGTCGCCTTCGAAATGACCGTACTGGTCAACCGCGTCGGCGAGGCCCTGACTCCGGAAGCGCGGGGTAACCAATGAGCGCAGCGGAGCGCCGCGGCGCCTGGACTGAGGAGCGTAGCGACGAGGGAAGGCGGCGCATGGGGCGCGCAGCGGAGCGGAGTCAACAATGAGTCTCGCCGCGGCGCGGCCGTCGCCGGTACCTCCGTCGAACTTCGTGACGTCGGCGAAGATCGTCATCGCCGGCGGGTTCGGGGTCGGCAAGACCACGCTCGTCGGGTCGATCTCCGAGATCACGCCGCTGACCACCGAGGCCCTGATGACCGCCGCGAGCATCGGCGTGGACGACGCCGAGGCCGTGCCGGACAAGACGACCACGACGGTAGCCATGGACTTCGGGCGCCTCACACTGGACCGCGGGCTGATCCTGTACCTGTTCGGCACGCCCGGACAGACCAGGTTCTGGTTCATGTGGGACGAGGTGTGCCGCGGTGCCATCGGCGCGGTCGTGCTCGTGGACACCCGCCGGCTCGCCGACTGCTTCTCCGCCCTCGACTACTTCGAGGAGCGTCGGATGCCGTACATCGTCGCCATCAACAACTTCGACGCCTCCGAACGGTACCCGGAGTTGGAGGTTCGCCAGGCACTGGCGATCGGGGCGGGTGTCCCGATCGTCGCCTGCGACGCGCGCAGCCGCCCATCCACCCAACACGTCCTCATCACGCTCGTCGAGTACGTGCTGGCCATGCGTCGCGGCGGCCCGCGCTAGGAAACGGTGGGGGGAGGATCCAGGAGGAGGCGGATGGCCACAGGACGCGGTCGACCATTGGTGGCGCTCGCGGCCGGGCTACTGGCAACGATATCGATGTCTACGGCGTGTGCCGCGCGTCCGGACGCGCAGGCCGCCACGTCCCGGCTCAGGATCGGGCTGCTGGTGTCCTTGACCGGCATCTACAAGAGCACCGGGGAGGACATGAGGCGGGGTGCGGAACTGTACCTGTCGACGCACGGCAACGCGCTCGGTGGGCACCCGATAGAGCTGATCGCGGCGGACGAGGGCGACGGTGGGCTCGTCGGGCTCCCGCCGGCCGAGAAGCTCGTCGAGCAGGACCGGGTGGCCGCGCTCGTCGGGGTGGTCAACGGCGGCACCGTCACCGCGATCACGGAGGTCCTGCGCAAGGCGGAGATTCCGTTGCTGGGATCCAACGGCCGACCGTCCAGAATGGACGATGTGGAGTACGTCTGGCACACGTCGTACGTCTCGGCCGACGCGGGTGCCGCGATGGGGGCGTACGTCCGGCGTGCCGCCCGCGGCCCGGTCTACGTCATCGGGCCGGACTACCCGGGGGGCTGGGACGAGATCGGCGGGTTCGTTCGGGCCTTCGCCGCGGCCGGCGGGAAGCTGGCGAACCCGGGCGGAAAGGCGAAGTTCACCCCGTACCCGAGTACCACCAACTTCCAGCCGTACCTGGACGCGATCGAGTCCAGCGACGCCCGCGCGGTGTACTGCTCCTACACCGGTCGGGCGGCGATCGACTTCGTCATGCAGTACAAGCAGTACGGTCTCGCCGGCAGGATGCCCCTGTACGCGGCCGGCTTCCTCACCGAGGGCAATGTGCTTACCGCGCAAGGCGCGGCGGCCACCGGCATCAAGAACTCGCTGAACTACGCGGCCGATCTGGACAACCCGACGAACCGTGCTTTTGTCGCGGCGTACCAGTCGGCATACAACATGCTGCCGACAACGTTCGCGATGTCGACGTACGACGCGATGGCGGTGCTCGATCGGGCCATCGCGGCGGCCGGCGAAGACCCGACGCCGGAGAGCATCAACGAGGCCATCGGCGCTCTCGGCCAGATCGACAGCCCGCGCGGCGTGTGGCACTTCAACCCGAAGACACATACGCCGGTACAGAAGTGGTACCTGCGGGACGTCCGGATGGACGGACCCACGCTCACCAACGTCGTGCTCCAGGAACTGCCCACGATCGGCGGCTGAGCTGCGCCTGACGTAGGCTGACCGCATGGCGGTGTCCTCGTTCATGGTGCCTCTCGGCACGCCGGCTCCCGACTTCGCGCTGCCCGCGTTGACCGGGCAGAAGGTGCGGCTCGACGACTTCGCGGCCGCGCCGGCGCTGCTCGTCGCGTTCGTCTGCAACCACTGTCCATACGTCAAGCACGTCGAATCCCAGCTCGGCAAGCTGCTCGCGGAATACCCCGACCTGGCCGTGGTCGGCGTCTGCGCCAACGACGCCGACGCGTATCCGGAGGATCGGCCGGAGCAGTTGCGGGCGCAGGCCGAGCGCGCCGGATGGACGTTCCCGTATCTCGTCGACGACTCGCAGGAGGTCGCCCGCGCGTACAGCGCCGCCTGCACGCCGGACTTCTTCCTCTACGACGCCTCACGCACGCTCGCCTACCGCGGCGCGTTCGACGAGTCGACGCCAGGCAACGGCAAACCGCTGACCGGCGAGTTCCTCCGCGGCGCCATCGACCACGTGCTCGCCGGCGAGGCGGTACCCGAGCCACACATTCCGAGCATCGGGTGCTCGATCAAGTGGCGGTAAACTAACCCCATGGCCCGGCCCAACGAGGTGGTCGGAGCGCTGCTCCAGGAGTACGCCGATCTCATCGCGATCACCGGTGGCCAGGCGTTCAAGGCGCGGGTGTACGAGAAGGCCGCGCGCTCGGTCGCCGGTTACCACGACGACGTCTCCAAGCTGGACGTGGCGGGTCTGCAGGAGATCCCGAACGTCGGCCGGTCGATCGCCGAGAAGATTGTGGAGTATCTCGAGACCGGTCGCGTCGACAGCATCGACCGGCTGCGCGCGAAGGTGCCGTCCGGAGCCCGCGAGCTGATGGCGATTCCCGGGCTCGGCCCGAAGAAGGCGATCGCCCTGCACGACGCGCTCGGGATCAACTCGGTGGCGGAGCTGGCCGAGGCGATCGCCGACGACCTGCTGTCGGAGCTGCGTGGCTTCGGCCCCAAGACGGCGGAGAACATCCTGCACGGCATCGAGCTGATGCGGCGCAGCGGTGGACGGGTGTTGATTTCCGCGGCGATGAGCGTCGCGGAGGACATCGTCGGCGCGCTGCGGGCGGTCTCCGGTGGCGCCTGTGCCTATGCCGGTTCTCTGCGGCGCATGCGCGAGACGATCGGCGACGTCGACATCCTCGCCGCCGCGGCCGAGTCCGGCCCGCTGATGGACGCGTTCACCCACCTGCCGATCGTGGCCGAGGTGATCGCGCGTGGGCCGACGAAAACCTCCATCCGCACCACGACCGGACTGCAGGTCGACCTCCGCGTCGTGCCGGTCGAGGCGTGGGGCGCGGCATTGCAATACTTCACCGGATCCAAGGGACACAACATCCGCACGCGCGAGATCGCCGTGCGCAAGGGGTTGAAGCTTTCCGAGTACGGGTTGTTCCGCGTCGACGACGGCAGCCTCGTGGTGTCCGAGACCGAGGAGGAGGTGTACGCCCAGCTCGGCCTGCCCTGGATACCGCCGACACTGCGGGAGGACCGCGGTGAGATCCAGGCGGCGTTGGCGGGCACCTTGCCGACCCTGGTTACCGAGGACGACATCCGGGGGGATCTGCACACGCACACCACCCTGACCGACGGAGTGTCCACACTGGAGGATATGGTCGCGGCCGCCCGCCGGCGCGGCTACCGCTACTACGCCGTCACCGACCATGCCAAGGACATGCCGATGCAGCGGATGACGGACGAGAAGATGCTCGCGCAGCGGGCTCGCCTGCGTGCCCTGGCCAGCGAGAGCGGCCGGATGACGCTGCTGCACGGTACCGAGCTGAACATCGGTCCGGACGGCCGGGTGGACTGGGACGCGGACTTCCTGGCCGGCTTCGACATCTGCGTCGCGTCGGTGCACTCCCACTTCAACCAGCCGAGCGAGGAGATGACCCGCCGGCTCGTCCGGGCCTGCGAGAATCCGTACGTCAACGTGATCGGGCACATGACCACCCGGCAGATCAACAGGCGGCCACCGGTGGAGGCGGACTGGGACTCCGTTTTCGAGGCGGCCGCGCGTACCGGTACCGCTCTGGAAATCAACAGTCACCCCGACCGGCTCGACGTCAACGACGACCTGATCCTGCGCGCGAAGCGGTACGGCGTCCGATTCGCCATCGACACCGACGCACACTCCACCGTGCACCTCGGCCACCTCCGGTACGGCATCGGGATGGCGCAGCGTGGCTGGCTGACGAAGGACGACGTCATCAACGCCTGGCCGCTGTCGAAACTGCGCGCCTTCGTCAAGGCCAAGCGGCGATGAAGCTGAAGCTGGATCTGCACGACATCTACAACCGCAGCGGGGACATCGAGCGGGCGTTGCAGGGAATCATCCAGGAGGCGGTAGCGAAGAAGGCCACGCTGGTCGAGATCATCCCGGGGAAGGGCTCGGGTCAGCTGAAGAAGAGGGTGCTGCGCTTCCTCGATCAGAAGGAGGTCAAGGCGCTGTACCACCGGGTCGAGAAGGACTCGCACAACTTCGGTCGGGTCTTCATCCACTTTCGCTGGAAGTAACCTCCACTGTGGACGTTGCCGACACCCTCGTTCCGTCGTCGTCGAGCAGATCCCACATCAGGACCTGGGGGCCGAGCGGCGTGTAGTCGGCCACCGCCAGGCGGATCGCGAACCGCACGCCCTCGGGTGGGATCACCGTGACCGCACAGTTCAACGCGTAGTTGCCGCCGCTCTTGAACAGCATCTGGCTGTATCCGGGACACGGGTCGAGCACCACGGGCGAGCCGATCGACCGCAGCGTCACGACGTAATCCAGGATCCCGCCGGCCCGGACGGTCGCCGGCGCCTCGATCTCCGCCCTCAGGTCGCCGAAGCGCGGCGGCGTCGACAGAAACTCGACGAAGCGGAACCAGTTGCTGAGGCCGACCAGGCAGCTCGTCTCCAGGACGAGTCCGGTCAGCTCGTAGCGGTGGAACGGCAGGACGAGTACGACGTTCCGATACGTGATCATGTTCAAGCCGCCGTCGCATCCGGACCCGGTTCGCACGGAGAGCATCGCCACCTCGCGAGGGGCGACGGTCGCCGGGAACTCCTGCTGGTCGCCGAAGCCGAGCTCCTCGCGCCGCGTCTCGAGAGTCCCGCGCCGACCCGTGGTCGTGTTCGTAGCGATCAGGTCGGCGGAGCCCTCCAGGGTGCAGGTGGTGTCGCTCACGTTGGTCAACTGCAGGGTGTAGAACCTGGTGCCGGAGGCGGCGCCCTCGTCGGCCACGGTGGCGGTCGGGGACAGGTCGTCGGCGGTGCACGGGCGGGCGGTCGGGCGTGGATCGGGCAGCCGGGGGTGACCCAGCTGGTCGGGCGCAGCCTGCTGGTCGAGCCAGGCGACCGCGGTCGGGGTCGGCGTCGGGGAGGGCCCGACCGGCGGTTGCGGAGCCGTCCGGCGTACCGCCACCGGGATCGTCACGACCAGGACGGCGACCGTCACGGCGGCGATGACACCCGCGTGCCGCAGCCGGCGCCTGGTCATCCCGGTCCGGACCCGCGACACCGGGTCGGGCCAGGCCGGCAGGGCGCGCCGCTCGTCGAGGAGCGTACGGCGGATGTGCTCTTCGAGGTCCGTCACAGCACACCGTCCACAGTGGATAGAGCCCGCAGTTTCGCCAGTGCCCTCGAGCTGTTGCTCTTCACCGTGCCGATCGAGCAGCCGAGGACCTCCGCGATCTGTGCCTCGCTCAGGTCCTCGTAGAACCGCAGGACCAGGACCGCCCGTTGTTGCCGGGGCAGCGTCGCGAGCAGGGTCCACATCGCGTCCGGTTCGGCGCCGGCGGGCGCGACGACCTCGGGCAGGTCCGCCACGAGCCGCTCCCGGCGCAGCGCCCGCCATCGGCTGACGTACCGGTTCACGATGATGCGGCGCAGGTACCCTTCCGGGTCGTCCTGCCGCCGGATGCGCCGCCAGTGCAGGCCGGCCCGTTCCAGCGCGTCCTGGACGAGATCGGCGGCCAGGTGCGGGTCGCCGCTGAGCACGTGCGCGTACCGCAGCAGGTCGGTGTGCCTGCTGCGCACGTACTCATCGAAGGCCGGCGGTGCGTCCCAACGCGCCATGACCCGAGGACGCGACCCGACCCCCAAAGGTTGCATCCGCCCGGCGGGAGGTGAACGATCGCTCGGGGGACCTATTGGAGGTGGACGATGCGAAAGATCCGCTGGCACCTCGCCGCGGTCATGACACTCGGCCTCGTCGCCACCGCGGCGCCGGCCGCCGCGGCTGCACCGGCCGGACCTACCGTTACCGGGTCCGGCACCGTTCTGTCCGGCATCAACCTGGAAACCGCTACCGTGCTGGACCTACAGCAGGCGATGGACCGCGGGCGGCTGAGCTCGATCGGGCTCACGCTGTTCTACCTGAACCGCATCCGTACCCTGGACCGCAAGCTGAACGCGGTCATCGAGACCAACCCGCAGGCGCTGCGCGACGCGGCGCTGTCCGACGTACAGCGGCGCAAGCACGGTGCCCGCAGCGCCCTGGAGGGCATCCCGGTCCTCCTCAAGGACAATGTGGACACGGCCGACCGGCAGCACACCACGGCAGGGTCGTTCGCGTTGATCAATGCTCGCCCGGCCCGGGACGCGTTCCTGGTCAAGCGGCTGCGGGCGGCGGGCGCGGTGGTGCTGGGCAAGGCCAACCTGTCCGAGTGGGCCAACTTCCGGTCCATCGAGTCGTCGAGCGGCTGGAGCGGCCGCGGTGGGCAGGTGAACAACCCGTACGTGCTCGACCGCAACCCGTGCGGATCGAGCAGCGGGTCGGGCGCGGCCGCGGCGGCGAACCTGGCCACTGTCACGATCGGCTCCGAGACGGACGGCTCGATCGTCTGTCCCTCAGGGGCGAACGGCATCGTGGGCATCAAACCCACACTGGGCCTGGTGAGCCGGGCGGGCGTGGTACCGATCTCGGCGCGGCAGGACACCGCCGGACCCATGACCCGTAACGTGACCGACGCGGCCGCGGTGCTCTCGGTCATCCAAGGCGTCGACCCGCGCGACCCGGACACCGCCCCGGCCGCGCCGTTCGTCGGCCGGAACTACCTGCAGGCCCTGAACCCGAACGCGTTGCAGGGCAAGCGCATCGGCGTGTGGCGGGTCGAAGGGGACAACGCCGAGGTGGGTGCGGTCCTGAATGCGACGATCGCCAAGCTCCAGCAACTCGGGGCGACCGTAGTGGACAATGTGGACCTGCCGGGTCTGGATCCGGTCTTCGAGGCCGAGTTCCCCGCCCTGCTGGTCGAGTTCAAACACGACATCAAGGCGTACCTGGACGGCACGGGAGGTCAGCATCCAGCCGACCTGGCCGGCCTGATCGCCTTCAACAACGCGCACGCCGACATCGAGATGCCGTTCTTCGGCCAGGAGATCTTCGAGTTCGCGCAGGAGACGAACGGTGACCTGACCGATCCGGAGTACCTCGCGCTGCGCAACACCGCCACCAACGGTGCCCGCAACGCCATCGACTCGGCGCTCGCGGCGAACGACCTCGACGCGATCCTCGCGCCGACGAACAACGCCGCGTGGTTGACCGACCTGGAGAACGGTGACGACTTCACCGGGTTCGTCGGGTCGTCGAGTCCGGCGGCGGTAGCGGGCTACCCGAACATCACGGTTCCGGCCGGCTACGCGCGCCAGTTCCTGCCGCTCGGTGTCTCGTTCTTCGGTACCCGGTGGAGCGAGCCGACGCTGATCGCGCTCGCGTTCGCCTTCGAGAACGCGACTCATATCCGCAAGCCGCCGACGTTCCTGCCGACGCTGCCCGAGGTACAGCTGACAGCCCAGCGGGTGCCCGCGCGGCAGCCCCGTCTCTGGTGATCTGTGATGGCGCCGCCTCTCGCTAGAGGGGCGGCGCCATCTCCGTCGAGTGGCGGGTGACCAGCCGGCAGGGCATGAGCTGCACGCCCTGCTCGAGCGGGTGACCTTCGATCGCGCGGAGCAGCTTGGTGGCCGCGGCGTGGCCGAGCTCGCTGAGGTTGAGGTCGATGGTGGTCAGCGGTGGCCGGCAGCCCTCCACCATGACCTCCCAGTTGTCGACGCCGACGATGCCGACCTCCTCCGGCACGCGACGCCCCGCTTCCCGTAGGGCGTCCGCGACCCCGCGGGCGATCTGGTCACTGCCGCAGAAGATGCCGTTGAACTCCTTGCCGCTGCGCAGCAGGATCGCCGTCCCCTCGCGCCCCCACCGCTCGCTCCACTCTCCCCACAGTGGACGGTCGAGCACCAGACTCTCGCCTGCGGCGGCGAGCGCGGCGAGCGTACCGTTGGCGCGGTCCCGCGCGGCCATGTGCCGTTCCGGTCCGGTGATGTGGGCGATCCGGTGGCGTCCCGTGGCCAGCAGGTGCTGGATGGCCAGTGTCGCGCCCTGTTCGTCGTCGTGCATGAGCGACAGGTCGCCGGGGTCGTCGGATCGCGCCCGGGCGTAGACGACCGGCACCGGTAGGTCGCGGCCGAGCGACGAACGTGGGTTGGTCGTCCGCCCGGTCACGATGATTCCGTCGACCCGTCGACCCAACAACGTGCGGACGTAATGCTGTTCGCGGATGCGGTCACCACGGCCGTCGCACAGCAGGACGGAGATCTGCCCCGCGCCGAGCGCGTCCTCGGCACCGAGCATCACCGGAATCGTGAACCGGCCGAAGCTGTCCGTGGTGAGTACGCCGACCGTGTAGGTGCGACCCTCCAGCAGGCTGCGCGCCAACATGTTGACGTGAAAGCCGAGTTGTTGCGCGGCCGCGACCACCCGTTGACGGGTCTCCGGGCGGAGTTGGCCGCGACCGTTCAACGCCTTCGACACCGTGCCCGGCGACACCCCTGCAAGTAGGGCGACGTCATTGATGGTCGCCGCTCCGCTGCGCCGTCTCTCCACCACGTCGTGAGCGTAGGCAATCCGGAAAACTTTCCGCAACCCCGAGCTGTCGTCGAGCTGCAACATACAGGTCTTGACTCGGACTTTCGGTGGACTCTACTGTCCGGAAAAGCTTCGCCGGTTCAGGCAAGTTGTAGCTGGGTTACCGGCCCGTGACGGGCCGCGTGGGCCTCGTACTCGAGGGAGAAGACATGGCATCTGGCAACGACCGGGCCGTGCGTCCCGGCATCCAGCGACATCGTTTCATCGGATTACTGGCGGTGGTTTCGGCCGCCACTCTCGCCGTCGCGGGATGCAACAGCGGTTCGGGCGGCCAAACAACAAACACCAACCCGGACGACGGTACTCAACTCACCATGTGGGTCAGGTCCGCGACGGACGAGTTCAGCAAGCGGCTCGTGGATGCCTACAACGCGAGTCACCAGAACAAGGTCAACCTGACCGTCATCCCCAACGACAACTACCTGACGAAGGTCGGTACGGCCGCCGGTTCGCGCAGCCTGCCCGACATCCTGGCGTCCGACGTTGTGTACACGCCCAACTACACGAAGCAAGGACTGTTCCAGGACATCTCCGCGGAGATCAAGGCTCTGCCGTATTCCAGCAGCGTCGCCAAGTCGCATCTGGACGTTGCGTCGTATCAGGGCAAGACATTCGCGGTTCCGCACAAGCTCGACTCCTCGGTGCTCTTCTACAACAAGAACCTGTTCAAGCAGGCGAACCTCGACCCGGAGAAGCCGCCGAAGAACTTCGCCGAGATTCTCGACTACGCCCGTAAGATCACCGCGCTCGGCAACGGCATCACTGGATTCGACATCGCCGGCAGCTGTGGCGGTTGCGGTGTCTACACGCTGTTCCCGTACGCGTGGGCGGCCGGCGTCAAGCCGCTGTCGGACGACGGCAAGAAGGCGGACTTCAACAACGACACCTTCAAGCAGATCTTCGGGCTCTACAAGCAGCTCACCGACGAGAAGCTCGTAGACAGCAGTGACAAGACGCAGGACGGCTCGACCTGGCCGAACAACTTCCTCGCCGGCAAGGTGGGCATGCTTCCGCTCGGTTCGCCGATCGTCGGTGCGCTGAACGACCAGAAGATCTTCGAGTGGGGCGTCACCGCGTTGATGGCGCCGGACGGTTCCAAGACGTCCACCTTCATCGGTGGCGATGTCGCGGGCATCTCGGTGAACTCCACACACAAGGCCCAGGCGTGGGACTTCCTGAAGTGGACGCTGGAAGAGACCCAGCAGGTCGAAATCATCAGCAAGAACGGTGACCTGCCGGGCCGTACCGATCTGTCCGGCAACAAGTACACCGGCGCCGACCCGCGGACGAAGTTCATCGCGGACGGGCTGAAGAACGGCGTGACCCCGTTCGCGCTGCCCTTCGGCGACCTCTTCAACAACCCGAACGGCCCATGGGTGGAGACCATCCGTGGCGCCATCTACGGACCGGACCTGAACAAGGCACTGGCGGACGGCCAGGAAAAGATCCAGAAAGGTCTGGATCAGGCCGGCTAATAGTCATCCGTGACCGGGGCCGGCCGCGCGGGGAGTGTGGCCGGCCCCTCACAGGCGAGTCAGGGGGACGATGGTGTCCGTGACCACCACCCGCGTTGAAGCCGACACCTCCGCGCCCGCGCCCGCGGGTCGGAAGTTCCGCGTCCCCGCGACGCGGCGCCCGCGCAACGGAATGCTCTTCGTGGCACCGACCGCGGTCATCGTCGTCGCACTCTTCCTCGTGCCGCTGGCGATCCTCGTCTACATGTCGTTCACGGACTGGCCGCTGCTGGCCGGGCCGACCCCGAACGGGCTGAAGAACTATACGGACCTGCTCGAGGACGACCAGTTCCTCGGCGCCATCATCTTCACGATTATCTACACCATCGTCACCACGATCGTGCTGTTCGCGGTCGCGTTCGTGCTGGTGGCCATCGTCAACAGCCCGCGGCGCGGCTCGCGGTTCTACCGCACGGCGTTCTTCCTCCCGTACGTCGTCGGCACGGCGGCGGCGTCCTCGATGTGGTGGGTTGACGTGCATGACCGGTTCGGCATCTTCAACCAGGTGCTGCAAGCCGTCGGGTTGACCGATGGACCGGTGGGTTTCATCGAGACGCCGAACAAGGCGTTCTTCACCATCATCGCGCTGGTCGTGTGGAAGTTCATCGGCTTCCAGATGATCGTGCTGCTGGTCGGGTTGCAGTCGATCCCGGCACAGCTCTACGAGGCGGCTCTGGTCGACGGCGCCACCACGTGGCAACGCTTGCGCTACATCACGATCCCCGGCCTGCGACCCACCCTCGCGCTGCTGACGGTGTTGTCGGTGACCGGGTCGCTGCTGGCCTTCGACCAGTTCTTCGTGCTTACCCACGGCGGACCGGACAACAGCACGGTGACCGTCGTGCTCGCCCTGTACAACAAGGCGTTCCAGTCGTTCCGGCTCGGTAACGCCGCGGCCGAGGCGGTGGTACTGCTGATCGCCCTGATCGTCGTCAACGCACTTCAACTGTTCCTACTCCGGAGGCGGGAAACCCGATGAGTACGACCATCGCACCGCCCCGGCGGTCTCGACCCGTCCGTCCACAGGGGACGAAGCTCGAGCGCGCGGTGCGCGGTACCGCGTATCACGTGGTGAGCATGGTGCTCGCCGTCGCTTTCCTGTTCCCGCTGCTCTGGGCGGCGCTGAACTCCATCAAGGAACGGGACGAGGCGAACCGGCAGCCGCCGACCTGGTTCCCGGAGAGCCTGTCGCTGGAGAACTACCGCAACCTCGCCGGGTTCGACCAGGGCATCGGCACGTACCTGCTCAACAGCATCGCGGTGTCCACGCTGACCGTCATCGGATCGGTGGTGGTGTGCGTGCTCGGTGGGTACGGCTTCGCGCGGTTCAACTTCCCCGGCAAGTCGGCACTGTTCGGTACGACGCTGGCGATCCTGATGGTGCCGTACGCGACGATTCTGCTGCCGCTGTACATCCTGCTGAGCCGGGTTGGTCTGCAGAACACGCTCATCGGTTTGGCGCTGGTGCTCATCATGTTCCAGCTCCCGTTCGGCATCTTCATGATGCGCAACAGCTTCGAGTCGGTACCGCGCGAGCTGGAGGAGGCCGCGCTCGTCGACGGCTGTTCGGACTTCAGCGCGATGTGGCACGTCTCGGCGCGCATCGTCGCACCGGGCGTGGTCACCGTCGCCCTGTTCGCGTTTCTCATCTCGTGGAACGAGTTCCTCGCGCCGTTGTTCATTCTCAACGACGGCCGGAAGTACACGTTGCCGGTCATGCTCGTCAACATCCGGTACGCCTCGTTCAACATCCTCGACGTCGGCGCCCTGCAGGCGGGCATCGTCGTCGCGATGGTGCCCTGCCTGGTGGTGTATCTGGCCCTACAACGCTTCTACGTGAGCGGTCTCGTCGCCGGCGCCCTGCGCGGCTGACCACCGAAATCGCTGACCCGCAAATTGAGGAGACACCACAGTGACGCCTCCCACCCAGCCCATCGGGCCGGTGCTGCCTCGCGCCACCGAGCGGCTCGCCGTCCGCCCACTCGGCCTCCGTGAGGTCGAGCTGACCGGCGGGTTCTGGGCCGAATGGCAGCGGCTCAACCGCGAGGTGACGATGCCGCACGCGCTCGGCTGGCTGGAACGCGACGGCTCCGTCGACAACCTCCGCCGGATCCGAGGCGCTGACCGCACCGGGCCGCACCGGGGTTTCTGGTTCTCCGACTCGGACGTGTACAAGGTGCTCGAGGGTCTGTCGTGGGAGATGGGGCGAGCGGCATCGACCGAGCTGGCGGCCGCCGCGCAGGACCTCATCGACGTGGTGCGCGAGGCGCAGGAGGACGACGGCTACCTCAACTCGTTCGTGCAGGGCGGTCACGAGGTGCGCTGGGACCACCTGACGACCAGCCACGAGCTCTACTGCATCGGGCACCTCATCCAGGGTGCGATCGCGCACAAACGCGGTACCGGCAACGACGACCTGCTCGCCGTCGCCCGGCGCGCGGCGGACTGCCTGGTACGGGAGTTCGCCGGGAACCGGCGCAAGGACACCGACGGCCATCCCGAGATCGAGATGGCGCTCGTCGAGCTGTACCGGGAGACCGGCCAACAGTCCTATCTGGACCTCGCGCAACAACTGGTGGATGTGCGCGGGCACGGGGTGCTCGACCCGCGGGGTCATTTCGACTCGGCGTACTACCAGGACAGCATCCCGGTACGCCAGCAGACCACGGTCGTCGGGCACGCGGTTCGGGCGGTGTACCTGCTTTCGGGCGTGGTCGACCTGTTTCTCGAAACCGGCGAACAGGCTCTGCTCGACAGCGCTCTGCGCCAATACGAGTCGTTGATGGCGACGAAGCTGTACCTCACCGGCGCCGTGGGTTCCCGGTTCGAAGGGGAGGCGTTCGGCGAGGAGTACGAGCTGCCGCAGGACCTGGTCTACGGCGAGACCTGCGCGACGATCGGCTGCATTATGCTCTACTGGCGGCTGCTGCTGGCCACCGGCCAGAGCCGCTTCGCCGACGCGATCGAGCGTTCGCTGTTCAACCTGCTCGCCGGATCCACCTCGCTGGAACGCAACGCCTTCTTCTACAACAACCCGGCGCAGCGTCGGGTCGCGCGACCGGCCGCACCCACCGACACCCGCCCGCAGCGGGCCGAGGCACCCGGCACGCGTCCACCCTGGTTCGAATGCGCCTGCTGCCCGCCGAACATCATGCGCACGATCGCGTCGTTGGGCGCGTACCTCGCCACGTACACCGATGC
>Ga0075429_100001700_pt1 | contig 18187 bp, 10 predicted proteins | sample RhiMetdeltSRZDD3_FD_75295 | JGI IMG/M metagenome (GOLD analysis project Ga0075429, IMG submission 75295) | Populus rhizosphere microbial communities from Tennessee, USA - Rhizosphere MetaG P. deltoides SRZDD3 | ecosystem: Host-associated > Plants > Roots > Rhizosphere > Soil | place: USA... | reverse complement strand
GATCGCACCATGGGCGGCCAACGTCAGCGCGCCGAGCAGGATGTCGTCCTGGCGCGCCCTGCGCAGGTCCGCGATCAACGCGGCGGTCTGCGCGGGGGCCAGCGTCTTGCGGACCAAGGCCAGGTAGCGCGCGGCGAACGGCGATCGCGACGAAAACGGCGCGGCCGCGATCCCGCCGACGTACTCGGCGAGCACGTGCCCGCCCGCACTCGCGTCGAGCGCCGCGGCGAGCGGCAGCAGCTCGCCCACGCGGGTCGCCGACGGCGCCGCGCGCACCGCGTCGTAGAGGTAGAGCCGCATCAGGCCCGAGTAGGCTGCGACCTGATCGAGGGGCGGCGGGCCGCCGCCCACCATCGCCATTCCGACGTCGTTCGCGTGCTTCCACGCCGCCTCGCGCTGCGAGCGCGCCGCCGTGAGGGCGGCGGCCAGCGCGCGGGCCTCGTCGCTCCAGCCGGGTTCGCCGCGCGATGCCAGCTGCTCGAACGCTGCCGCGGCGCTGCGATCGAGGCCGAGGGCGTCGAGGGCGAGCGCGCGGTTCCACTGCGCCTGCGGATGATCCGGCTGCTGCTGGAGCGCCGCCGCCGCCGCGATGAGCGCCCGCTCGGCATCGCCCTCGACGAGCGCCAGCGCGGCGCGGTCGCTCCAGCTGTCGGCGCTTTCCGCCGCGCGCTCGAGCGCTCCGGCCGCGGCCAGGGCATTGCCCATCAGGAGCTGCGCGGCGACCAGCGCGCGCGGATCGCGCCGCCGCTCGAGCTCGGCGAGCAGCCCGAACGAGATCGTCTCGACCCGCTTCGAGCCGGCGCGCGGCGGGTCATAGGGCCGGTGGCGATCCGCGGTGGGCCACGACAGCCGTGGCCGGAGCTGGCGCTCCGGCGCCAGCTCCGCGATCCAGCGCGTCGCCAGGTCGTCCTCAGCGAGCGTCCGCGGAGGACGTCCGACCACCAGCACGGCGATCACCGCGCACGCGGCGAGGCCGGCGGCGACTCCGATCAGCGCGATCCGGCGGCGGCGGCGGGCACGCGCTCGTGCGAGGTCTCCGCCAGCACCGACCAGTACGGATCCCTTGAGCTCGTGACCGAGCGCGCGCAGCTGCATGCACGATTCGAGCTCGGCGGCCGCCGCCGGGCTCGCCGCGATGGCTTCGAGGACACGCTCCGCGTCCTCGGGCTTCAGCTCGCCGGCGACGAGCATCTCGATCTCCTCGCGCAGCGAACCCGTGGTGGGTGGATCCATCGAGCTTGTCATCGGGGCAGTCTCCTGACCAGGAGCGCGTGAAGCGCCTTGCGCGCGCGATGCATCCGGCTCGCGACGGTGTTCTCCGGGATCCCCAGGCGCTCGGCCACCTCGCGGTACCGGAGTCCCTGGACGTAGTGCAGGTCGATCGCCCTGGCGAACCCCTCGTCGAGCTCCGCGATCGCGGCGCGCACCTCGTCCAGCGGCAGATCGCTCCACGCCGGCGGTGGTCCCTCCTCCTCGAGCGCGAACCGGTCGTCGACGAGCTCGAGCGCGGGTTTGCGCTGCCGGATACGATCGATGAACGCGTTGCGCATGATCGTGACCAGCCAGCCCACCATGCGCTCCGGGCGCGGACGGCCGTCCCTGAGGTAGCGGAGCGCGCGCTCGAACGTGTCCTGGATCAGATCGTCGAGCTCGAACGGCTGGCGACAGAGGGCAGCCGCCGCGGCCCGGAGCGCCGACTCGTACGTCGCGAGCTCGGCGGCGGTCCACACCGGTACGTCATCCGGATCCTCCATCAGCGTCGCAGCCACAACATACCTCCCCGATGGGGCGCAAGTGGGACCCGGGCGCACTCCCCGAGGACGGGGCATCGCCGTTCTCCTTCCGGAAAATCGCCCAGAGCTGGCGGGCGGGCCGCTGCCAGTCCCACGCCCCGGCGCGGTACGCGACGCAAGGTCGCGCGCTCATCCCGGGGCCATGTGCGGAGTCCGCCGGTGTTTGCCATGCAAGCCTACCCGGCCAGTACACGACCCGAATCTCCGTCGGAGGCCATCGAGCTGCTACGTAGGCGACCGGCAGGGATGGGGTCACATGGCATTGCCAGGCAACGATCTGGTGATGTTTGGCTCGGCATCAAGGGGCCGCATCACCAGATGGCAGTGACGGACAGTCGGCGAGCTCTGTAAAGCCCGGCAAGGAGCGCATCTCTCGAGCACGCTGAGGGCCGGCTCGCGATGTTGGTGCATGATCGCCTTGGATGGGGGACCGGGGGGAGACGACGACCCAGCACAGCGCTGGATCGAGCGGCGCGGCGGGCACACGGGTGGCGGCACTGTGGCTGGTCGTTTTTGGAGATGGCGGGCTCACGATGCATGCCTTGCCCGAGCGCGGCGAGCTTGTGCTGGGTCGTGACGAGGCGTGTCAGGTCTCGCTGCCCCACGCAAAGATCTCTCGGCGTCACGCCCGTCTCGTCGTCGCGGAGGCGGGCGTGAACGTCGAGGACGTCGGGAGCACCAACGGGATCTACATCGGGAAGCGTCGCCTCGAGCGGGGTGTGTCCACGCCAATCAACGCCGGCGCGTGCCTGCAGCTCGGACCGTACACGGCGATGCTGGTTGGCGGCGCGACCGAAACGGTCTCCATCGATGGTGCGTTCGCGGCGGCGATCTCGGTGCGCGATCCGACGCTGGCCGGTGCTTCCGAGCTCGTGGCCAGGATCGCCGCCAGTGGTGTCAGTGTCCTCATCCTGAGCGAGACCGGGACCGGCAAGGAGATCCTGACGCGCACGCTCCATGATCTGTCGGGACGCAGCGGGCCGCTGGTCGCGATCAATTGCGCCAGCCTCGGCGAGTCGCTGCTCGAGAGTGAGCTCTTCGGTCATGAGCGCGGCGCGTTCTCGGGTGCGGTGTCGGCCAAGCCGGGTCTGCTCGAGGTCTCTCACGGTGGGACCGTTCTTCTCGACGAGATCGGCGATCTCTCGCCCGATCTGCAGGCGAAGCTGCTGCGGGCGCTCGAGACGCGGTCGGTTCAGCGGGTCGGCGGGGTCCGCCCGATCGAGCTCGATCTCCGGGTGGTGGCAGCGACCCATCGCAACCTGGTCGCCGACGTCGCCGCCGGCCGTTTTCGACAGGATCTCTACTTCCGGTTGAATGGCATCACGCTCACGATTCCGCCCCTCCGCGAACGACGCGACGCGATTCCGGGGCTGGTCACCTCGTTCGTCGCCGGCGCGGCGCAGGCCCAACGGCTCGCCGTGCCGCCCGCGGTCACCCTGGCCGCTCTTGCGCGCCTGGTTCAGCACGACTGGCCCGGAAACGTCCGGGAGCTGCGACAGGTGATCGAGCGGGCGCTGCTGCTCTCGGGTGGGCACGAGATCCGCTCGAAGCACCTCGTGCTGGATGCCCTCCCGTCACCACGGCCGGCCGCGGTGACGGACGCGGTGCAGACGCCCGGGCGGCGGCTGGCCGGCCCGCGCGCGGCCGGCACCGTCGATCGCGATCGCCTCGAGGCGCTGCTGCGCCTCCATCGCGGCAACGTCAGCAAGGTCAGCAGCGAGCTCGGAACGTCTCGGTCGCACGTGCGGCGGCTGGCGCAGCGGTTCGGGCTGGCTCCGGACGACTTTCGCGGCGAATGAACCGGCGTGGACCTGCGCCGGTGGACCAGGTCCACCGCCGGCGCCGCCGGGCCAGAGGCTGCGGTGGGTTGCGAGGCGACCGGCGCCGGCACGGCGGTTGCGATGGGAATAGCTCGCGGTGGGAGGACCACCGGCAGCGCCTTCGGCATCCCAGCGCGCTCTACGGCGCGAACGAGAACCGCTCGTTGAGCGTCCAGGCGCAGGGCCACTGGATCAGCGCGCCGCCGTCGTCGAGCGAGGCGCCGGCGATGTCGAGGCACTGGTTGCTGTGCTTGGCCTGCAGGGCGTAGTGGCCGTCGCCGTAGGACAGCAGGCGGAAGCGCTGGTTGGCGTCGCCGTGGCAGCCCCACTGGATCACGCGGGCGCCCGCTGCCTGCGACGCGCCGGCGACGTCCATGCACTTGCCGCTGTGGCGGGCGCGCAGGGTGAAGTAGTCATCGCCGGTCGACTCCAGCAGCCAGCGCTGGTTGTCGACGTGCCAGTTGCTGTACTGGGTCAGGTTGACTCCGTCGGCGGTGCTGGCGCCGGGAACGTCGATGGCGCGCCCGCTGTGCTGGGCGGTGATGGTCGAGTGATCGGCGCCGGTCGGGTCGTCGATGTACGGGATGTTGCCGCCCACCGAGGAGCGGCCGCAGCCGTCCTTGCCGCAGCCGCCGAGCGAGCGGACGTCGCCGGTCTGCTCGAGCGGGTGATCGACGCCGTCGAAGCAGCCGGCGCCGCTGCAGTTCATCCAGTCGGGCGCGCTGGCGCCGCGGGCCAGCGGCACCAGGTTGCGCCAGGTGTCCATGTGGTAGTCGTTGCCGCCCGGGTTGCGGTAGTCCTCGAAGTAGAGGCAGCCGCCCGAGCCGCCGGCGTCGTGGTAGGTGCCGTGCGCGTTCTTGCCGACGTAGCCGACCGGGTGGCCGCCCTCGACCCGCTCGAACCCGCCGGGCTCGCGGCTGTACCAGCCGCCGTGCTGCCAGAACCCGACCCGGCGGAGCTCGTCGTCGACGATCAGCACCGCCATCGACTCCCAGTCGGCGGGGTGGGAGCCGAGGCCGCCGAAGCAGGTGCTCTGCCAAGCGTAGAAGAACCAGTAGCGGATGATCACCGCGTTGCCGCCCAGCTGGTCGGCGACGTAGTACACCGGGACCGCGCCGCCGGCGATCGATCCGTAGTCCTTGTTGCACAGCGAGACCGAGCTCGCCCCCTGCGCGCGCTGGGTGAAGTAGGCGCCGGCGTCGCCGGGGAAGCACTTGCTCTGCTCGCCCGACCCGGTGGTGGTCTCCTGATCGAAGCGGAGCCGGGGGGCGAACCGCGCCGCCCGCGCGGCGAGATCGACCGCGGCGACGTCGTCGTCGGGCTGGCACAGGTAGAGGTTCAGGTTGTCGCAGTAGCGGCCGTTGCAGCTGACGCCCGCGACGTAGGTCCGCTCCGGCGCCACGAAGCGCCCGCCGTTCTCCTCGGAGATCGCTCCGGTCCAGAAGCAGCGGCGGCGCGATCCGGCGCCGCTCAGCTGCGAGCAGCGCAGGGCGATGTTGTCGCAGTACGAGCCGGAGCAGCCCAGGCCGGTGACGAAGCCCTCCTTGTCGCAGATCCGGTAGTTCTGCCCCTCCTCGGAGAACCAGTCCGTCCACCAGCTGTCGGCCAGCCGGTAGCCGGACTCGACGCTGAGCAGGCCGATGTCGTCGCAGTAGCGACCGCTGCAGCGCAGGCCGCGGTTGAGGAAGGTGTCGCCGGTCTCGATCGCGGCGGCGCCGTCGGTGGTCCAGCGCGTCCAGTGCGGTGGGTGGCCATCGAAGTGCAAGCCCGCGGTGAGCTCGAGCTCGCCCGCGGCTTCGTCGACGGTGGGCTCGCCCTCGCAGGCCGCAGCGAGCGTGGACACGGCGAGGAGCGCAAAGCTCCGCCACGAGGTACTCCGGTGCATCGGAACCCCCCAGTCCGGCGACGCCTGCGGCGAGCGAGCCGGCGCACGGTCGCACCGGTACGAAGAATCCCCGGGGCCGCGAACGCACCGTAACAAACGTGTGCTTGCGCGACAACGAGCGATGGTCAGACTTCTCGAGCGCTGACCAGCGCCGCCGGCTCCGGAGCGGTGGTGAGTCAGCGCGCGGTCCGGATCGTGTTGCGGCCGGCGCTCTTGGCCGCGTACATCGCCTGGTCGGCGCGATCGAGGATCGCCTCGAGCACGTGCTCGTCGGCGGCGCGCGCGGCGACGCCGATGCTGACGGTGACCGGGATGGCGACGTCGCCGTGGCGGGTGACGCTATCGGCGCAGGCGCGGCGGATGCGCTCGGCGACCTCGGCGGCCTGGTCGAGATCGGTGTCCGGGAGGAGGACGACGAGCTCCTCGCCGCCCCAGCGGCAGATCAGGTCGGTGACCCGGACGGTGTCGCGGAGGACGCGGCCCAGGGTGCGCAGCACCTCGTCGCCGGCGACGTGGCCGTGGCGATCGTTGATCGCCTTGAAGTGATCGGCGTCGATGACCAGGAGCGACAGCGGCCGCTCGACGCGGTCGGCGCGCAGGAGCTCGCGCGCGGCCAGCTCCGTGAACTGCCTGCGGTTCGGCAAGCCGGTCAGCGCGTCGGTGGTCGCCAGCTCCTCGAGGCGAAGCTCGAGGCGGACGCGCTCGGTGGCGTCGACCAGCGTCATCTGCAGCGCCGGGGCGCGGTCCCAGACGATGACCGTGCACATCAGCTCGACCCAGAGCGCGCGTCCGTCGCGGTGGCGCATCTCGACGCGGCCCTGCAGGCTCGGCACGTGGCCGGCGGCGAGCGCGTCCCAGCCCTGGCGCGCCTGGTCGAGCGACGCCGGCGGCGCCAGGTGCGCCAGCGACGGCAGCGCCATCACGTCGACCGCGGACGCGTAGCCGAACATGCGGGCCGCGGCGTCGTTGACGAAGAGCGGGCGGAAGCCGGCCGGGACGTCCTCGACGACGATGCCCTGGATCGAGCCCTCGGCGAGGGCGCGGAAGCGACCGGCGCTCTCCACCAGCTCGGCCGCCGCCTCGTGCTCGCGGGTGACGTCGCGGACGCTGCAGTAGAGGCGGCCGTCGGCGACCACGCGCGTGTTCCACTCGAGCCAGTGGTATCGGCCGTCGCGGGCGCGGTAGCGGTTGCGGAAGCCGGGGGTCGGGTGACCGGCGTACACCGCCTTCGCCTCCGCGAGGGTGCGCTCGCGATCATCCGGGTGGATGAAGTCGATGAAGGGCGTCGACGTCAGCTCCGCCTCGGTCCAGCCGAGGACGCGCTGCCACGACGCGTTGACCCGGTCGAGGCGGCCGCGATCGCCCGCGATCGCGAGCAGGTCGAGGGACAGATCGAAGAAGACCTCGACCTCGGAGTCGTGACCGCGGCGGCCCACGTCGGGACTGTACCGCCATGATGGAGCGATGTCCGACGCCCCGCCATGGCGAGGCGCGACGCGATCTGACACCGGCGCCTCCCTTACACGGCTGTTACGAAACAGGCGAGCGTTACGCTGGTGCGGCGCGAATCGGGCGCACCGCGACGGTGCCTCGAGGGCTTGCATCGCAGCGCTCGATGGCACGATTGCTGTAGATCGTCCCGCCGCCGATATGGCCACGGCGAGGACGCGATGACGAACGAAACCTACCATCGGCGGGCGATCGAGTCGGTGCCGCTCGATCGCGAACGGTGTCTCGCCCGCGTCCCGGACAGCGGCGAGCAGGTCCCGGTGGCGCGGGCCGCGCTCGAGATGGTGTCCCGCTGCACCGGATTCCACACCGTGGAGGAGCACATCGCGTCGCTCCTGCGCGCCAGTCGGCTGCCCGAGGCGCATCGGGGCGATCTGACCCGAGCGCTGGCCGAGCTCGCCGAGCGAGGGTTCTTGATCGGTCGGGGCGAGCTGCTGGCGCGGATGCGGGCGCGGCGCGACGCGTCGGCGACGCCGACCTCGATCGGATCGATCGGCGTCCTCACGCGCGATCGCCCGCGCGCGGTGGCGAGGTGCCTCGACAGCTACGTCGGCAACACCCGCGCTCACGATCGCCGCTGTGCGTTCACGGTCATCGATTCGTCGCCGACTGCGGAGTTGCGGGCGCAGACGCGCGACGCGGTCGGCGCGCTCGCCGCCGGCGGAGCCAGCGAGCTCCGCTATGCCGACGTCGCCGACAAGGCGCGCTTTGCGGCCCGGCTCGCCCTCGAGGCCGGCGTCGATCCCGACCTCGTGCGGTTCGCGCTGCTCGACCCGGAGGGGATCGGGTGCGACACCGGCGCCAACCGCAACGCGCTCCTGCTCGAGCACGCCGGTCGGCCGTTCCTCAGCGTGGATGACGACATGATCTGCGAGCTCCGCCGCCGCAGCGACGACCCGTCGGCGGCGCTCGCGGTCGGATCGGCCGACCCGACGCTGGTGACCTGCGTTCGCAACCTCGCAGTGGCCCGCGCGGCGACGCGGACGATCGACGAGTGCGTGCTCGGGCTGCACGAGCGGCTGCTGGGCCGCAGCGTCGCGGCGTGCCTGTCGGAGGTCGCGCCGACCGAGGTCGCCGTCGACGATCTGGCTCCGAGCGCGCTCGAGCGCTTGCTCGGTGGCGGCGCCCAGGTCGCCGCCACCGTCGGAGGGTTCTTCGGTGACAGCGGCGCCGACTATCCCAGCTTCTACGTGTTCTCGTCGGCGATCGCCGACCGCGACCAGCTCGCCGACGATGAGGCGACCTACCGCGCCGTGGTTGCCAGCCGGCACGTGCTGCGCGCGCCCTGCGCGCCGTCGGTGAGCAGCGGCGGGTTCTGCGCGTCCGGCAACCTGGCCCTGGATGCCCGCGCGCTCTTGCCGCCGTTCTTTCCGGTCAGCCGCGGCGAGGATCTGCTGTTCGGCGTCGTGCTTCGCCGTTGCTTCGACGACCGCTGGCTCGGCTACCTGCCCTGGGCCAGCGGACACGTCCCGATCGAGGCGCGGCGAAACGATCCAGCCCGGCTCTGGCCCGAGTCGGCGACCGTGTCGCTGCACTCGACCGTGATGCACGCGCTGTCGATCGCGAACGTCGAGTTCGCGCGGTCCGGCGCGCCGCGCCTGGCGCTGCTGGGTCGCGCCCTCGGCGAGCTCGGTGCGCTGCCGTGGCCGGACCTCGAGCGGCTGCTCCGCGCCCAGGCCTGGAAGGCGGGCGCCGCGCGCCTGGCGGTGCTCGACGCCGCCATCGCCGCCGCCGATCCGAGGGTGCCGTGGACGCGCCTGGCTCGCGCGTTCCGCCACGCCCGCGGCGCGATGCTGGCGGATCCCGTGCTCCCGACGCCGCTCCTCGCACGGCGGTCGCCCGAGGAGGCGCCCGCCGCGCTGCAGCGCCTGCTGCAGCGGTTCGGCGCGCTGCTCGAGGCCTGGCCCGCGCTGTTCGAGGCCGCGCGGCGGCTCGGCGCCCGCGACGCCGGCCTGGCGCGACCCGTCGTCGACCGCTGACTGTCGCCGGAGCGCACGGAACTCCCATCAAGCGCAGATTCTGAGCCCGCTCCGATCGGTCATGCCACCGTGGAACGCCCAACGTGATGGGGGCGCAGAGTCCACGGTGTGACGACACTCGCACCTTGACGGAGTCTGCACTCATGTGATGACTAGTACGTGGATTCGAGAGTATCCGGGAGAGGGAGTATTCATGAGCGCATTCCGTGCGTGTGTCGTCGTTTCGATCTTTGCACTGGCTGCCGCGTCCGGCTGCCTGGACGCGCCGGCCGGGGCAGGAGGGGACGCGGCGCCGGCTGCACCCAGCAACCTGACCGTCGTGCCACGAGAAGGTGCCGCCCACGTCACCTGGACCGACAACTCCGATGACGAGGACCACTTCATGGTGAAGCGCAAGCCGCAAGGCGGCGCGATGTACGAGGTGGTCGCCACGGTCCCGACGGACAAGACCGTGTATCACGACGCGGCGGTGACGTCGGGAACGACCTATACGTATCAGATCGTCGCGATGAATGCCGCCGGCGACGCGTCCCTGTCGACCGAAGTCGACTTCGCGGTGCCGTGAACATGAGAAGCAAGCTATTTGCGATCCTGCTGGTCGCGTCACTCCCTGCGCTGATGGGACATGGTGAGGGGTGTGGCTCCGAGGACGAGGAGGCCGAGCTGGGCGAGCCGACCGCCGCGGCCTGCCCCGACGGATCGACCCTGACCTACGAGACGTTCGGCCGTTCCTTCATGGAGTCGTACTGCACGAGGTGCCACAGCAGCACCTTGTCCGGTGAAGCGCGCCGCGGTGCACCGCTCTACCACGACTTCGACACCCCGACCGGCATCCGCGCCGTGGCCGATCACGTCGACCAGATGGCCGGTTCTGGACCGAGCGCCACCAACACGCTCATGCCGCCCGGTGGCGCCATGCCGACGCTCGCGGAGCGGCAGCGGCTCGCCGAGTGGCTGGCCTGCGACGCGCCCTGATCGAACGCCCAGCCAGCGCAACGGGTGCGCGGATTTGCACCGACCGACCCCGGGTGATCGCTCGGGCAAGCTATCCGGGCCACGGGCACAGGAGTCGCACCATCGCCGCCGGGTCGGCGATCGCCTGCGCCGCCATCGCCCGCTCCGCGGAGTCGACGTGGGCCGCGCCGCTCGCACCTCCCTCGAGCTCGCCGCACCGCCGGCGCACCACGGCGGCCATGAGCCCCATGTCGCACGCCGCGAAGGCGCGCTCGGCGGCGTCGAGCCCGGACGCCGCGTCGGCGCGCTCCCCGTCGAGGAGCGCGAGCAGCGCGCGGATCTGGGTCGCGTAGGCCGCCGCCCACGCTGCCCGCTCGCGGTCGAGGCGACGGGCGATCGCGCGCGCCTCGGTGGCGAGGCGCCGGCGCTCGGGCTCGTCGACGCGGAAGGCGCGTCCGAGGAGGACGCGGACCCGGAGGAACAGCGCCTCGATCCGGACGCTCTGGATGTCGAGGAGGTGGCTGCCGGCCAGCGTCTTCCACCATCGCTGCATGCGCTGCCAGGCGGCCTCGACGTCGCCGAGGTAGAGATCGATCTGGGTCTGGGCCAGGAGCTCGAAGTAGTGCTGGAGGTGGAAGCCCTCCTCGTGCCTGCGCTCGGCGGCCACCGCGGCGACGTGCGCGCGCGCCTCGTCGGGGCGGCCCAGCACCAGCCAGGCGACGTTGCTGCGCCAGCCGCGCTGGCCGTGCTGGGCGTAGACGTCGCCGCGCTCGATGGCGTCGCGCAGGAGCCGCGGCACCAGGCGCGCCATCTCGCGGGTCTCGCCCAGGTAGAACAGCGTCGCGGCGAGGTAGAGCTCGGCCAGGTTGATCTCCCAGCGCAGCCCGACCGCGTGGTCTCGCATCGCCTTGCTGCCCAGGTCGAGCAGCCCGTGAGCCTCGCGCCACTCGCCCATGATGAAGGCCGCGACGCCCTTCAAGAACATGGCGAACCCGGTCAGCCCGGGGTTGCCGATCCGCGTCGTCACCAGGTCGAGGCGCCGGGACACCTCCTCGATCCGCTTGCGGCTGGTCGCGCCCGGCAGCGCCAGATAGCCGACCTCCTGCGCCATCCCCTTGGCGATCTGCGACAGGTCGCCGCTGTCGAGGGCCTCGCGCAGGAACCGGAACTGCAGCGCCCGGCCGGCCACCGGGTTGACGAAGGCGAGGGCGCTCGCCGTCGAGTACAGGACCGCGACCCGGCGCGCCACCTGCGGCGGGATCTGCTCGGGCAGGCGCTCGTCGAAGTCGAGGCCGCGCAGGCGCAGGCGGATCCGCTCGCGCATCGCCGCGCGCCGCGCCGCCGGGCCGCTCGGCAGCGCGACGCCGACCTGGCCGAGGACGGTGCGCGCCAGCGCGAGCCCTTCATCGAGCCGGCCGCGGCGCAGGAGCTGCTCGAGGCGCAGCCGGTCCATCTCCAGCGCCACGTCGGGCGGCGCGCCAGCCGCGGCGTCGCGGAAGGCGTCGGCGGCGGCCTCGAGCGCGCCGGCGTTGGCGAGGGCGACGCCCCGCCGGTGCTGGAGGTCGCGGCGCCAGGCGGCGTCGTCGCCGCCGTGGCGAAGCGCGAGGCCGTAGAGCTCGGCCGCGCGATGGAAGGCGAGCGCCTCGGCGGCGACCCTGGCGGCGCGGACCGCGTAGCCGCTCGCGCGGGCCGGCTCGCCGGCGCCGAGCCAGTGCTCGACCAGGCCCTCGAGATCCGGCGTGCCGCCGGCCGCCTCGAGCGTGTGCGCCAGCCCGTCGTGGATGCGGCGGTGATCGGAGGCGGCCAGCGACGCCACCGCGGCAGCGCGGATCCGATCGTGATACGGCTCGACGCACACGCGGTCGGAATCGCCGAGGTGGCGGACGCGCACGAGGTGCTCGGCGCGCAGGCGGGCCAGCTCCGAGCCGACGCCGGACACGTCGGCGGCGGCGACCGCCAGCTCGAGCGGAATCGGTCGGGCGGCCACCGCCACCGTCCGCAGCAGCGCGGCGTGGGGCGCCGGCAGCGCCGCGATGCGCGCGGCGATCATCTGCTCGAGGCTGGGCACGGCGCCGCCGCCGAGGCTGGTGCTGCGCGCCAGCTCGGCCAGGAACAGGGGGTGGCCACCGCCCTCGCGCAGGACGATCTCGCCGTCGTCGACGCCGCCGAGGGACCGAACCAGCTGCCGGGCGTCGCCCTCCGGCAGCGGCCCGACGTCGATCGTGCGGACGTCGCCGGCCGGGATGCCGGGCCGCGGCTGCCGCACCGTCTCGACCACGCCGCGGTCGTCCTCGAGGCGGTGGACCAGGAGCAGCAGCAGGGGCAGCGGCTCCGGGTCGTGGATCAGCTCGGCGAGGAAGACCGCGCTGTCGGCGTCGCCCCACTGGAGATCGTCGATGGCGACGACCACCGGGCCCTGCTCGGCGAGCCGTGCGAACAAGACGCGCAGCGCGCCGAACGCGCGCCGCCGCAGCTCCTGCGGGTCGGGCGGAGACAGGGCGCGCAGGCAGCGGTCGGCGACGATCGCGAGGCGCTTCATCGCCGGGAACAGCCGGGCCAGCGCGGCCACGTCGCGCGGGATCATCGCCTCGAGCGCGTCGGCGGAAGCCCGCAGCAGCCGGCCGGTGAGCGCGTCGATGACCGCGTCGAGCGTCTTGTACGGGACCGATTCGCGCTCGTAACAGCGCCCCTCGAGGAGGATGGTGCTGGCGCCGAGCTCGCCGAGGAAGTGGTGGACGAGCCGGGTCTTGCCCATCCCGGAGTCGCCGCGCACGAAGACCGCGACGCCATGCCGGCGCGACGCGGTCAGCGCCTCGCGCAGGAGCTCGAGCTCCCGGGCCCGGCCGACGAAGGGACCGGCGATCGCGCCGCGCTCGAGATCGAGGGTGGCGGCGGACGGGCCGCGGCCGAGCGCGGCGAGGACGGCGCGTCCGTCGGGGCGGTCGCCTGGCTCCCGCGACAGCAGGCGCCGGCACAGCTCGTCGAGCCCGTCCGGCACCGTCGGGTCGAGGTCGCGCGGCGGAGTGACCGCTTCGAGCTGCTTGCGCTCCATCACCTTCTCGGGCCGGCCCTCGAAGGGCCGGCGGCCGGTCAGCGCCTCGTACAGCATCACGCCGACCGCGTACCAGTCGCTGGCCTCGGTCAGCGGGTCGTCGCGCACCTGCTCGGGAGACATGTAGGCCGGGGTGCCGACCGCCGCCTGCTCGTGGGTGATGTCGACGTGGGTCGACTCGACGTCGGCGATCAGCCCGAAGTCGAGCAGCACCACCCGTCCCTCGGCGGTCACCAGGACGTTGGAGGGCTTGAGATCGCGGTGCAGCTTGCCGCAGACGTGGAGCGCGAGGACGCCGTCGACCAGCTGTGGCAACGCGGCGGCCAGCCGCTCGTGGTCGACGACCGCGGGGCGGACCCAGGCGATGAACGGCACGCCCTCGACCAGCTCCATCGTGAAGTACCACTCGGCGCCATCGGTGTGGAGCTCGTGCAGGACGGCGAGGTTCGGGTGGACGATGTCGGCGAGCGACCGGAACTCTCGCTTGAAGCGGTAGAGATTCCGTCCACTGGGATGGCGGAGCGTCTTGAGCGCGACGTTGCGGCCGAGGCGATGGTCGAACGCGCAGTAGACCACCCCCATGCCGCCTTCCCCGAGCACTCGGCGGACCTCGAACCGCGCGTCTGCTCGCGCCGGATCCCCCATCACCACCATCCGTATCATGGAAGGCCGCAGGGGTGCCGGCCCACGAGGCAGGGGGCGGTCACGGCCGCTGGGTCAGGTAGCGCTGGAGGGTCGGGCCGAGCCAGCGGATCAACGCGGTCCGGTCCATGGCCACGACCGGCGGTAGTCGAAGCACGTAGCGGGTGAGCGCAACACCGAGCATCTGGCTCGAGACCAGCCCCGCCCGCATGGCGACCTCGGACGGGTCCGACACCACGGCCGCCACCGCCGGAGCGATCTGGCTGGCGAAGATCTTGCGCATGCGCTGTGCGGCCGCTTCGTTCGTCGCCGCGGCGCGCAGCAGCGCCATCAGCGTGTCGTCGCTCTCCCAGCGCTCGAGGAAGTGGGCCGCGTAGACGGCGCCGAGCTGGTTGCGGGGGACCGCGGTCGGGTCGGGGAGCCGCAGGTCGAACGCAGCGGCCGCGGCGAACAGCTTCTCCTTGTTGCCGAAGTACCGCATGACCATGGCTGGGTCGATCTCGGCGTCGGCGGCGATCGTCCGGATGGTGGCGCGCTCGTAGCCTTCGGCGGCGAACCGCTCCCGCGCCGCGGTCAGGATCGCGGCACGGGTGGCATCGGAGCGGCGGCGGGGCTTGGCGCTGGCCATGTCCACAAGTGTAGGCCAACAGCCGTTGACCTTGGCGAGGTCTGGACCATAATGGTCAACAATTGTTGGCCAACGCTTGTTGGCAGGGAGAGAGCCATGCGCGCCCATTCCGATGTCGTCATTGTCGGGGCGGGGCCGACCGGCCTGCTGCTCGCCGGCGATCTGGCCGCCGCCGGGGTATCGGTCACCATCCTGGAACGGCGGCCGGTGCACGACGCCAACCTGACGCGCGCGTTCGCGGTGCACGCGCGGACGCTCGAGCAGCTGGATGCCCGGGGCATCGGCGACGAGCTGGCCGCCACCGGCGCCCGGGTCAACGCGCTGCGGCTGCTCGGACGCGTCGAGCTCGACCTGTCGCGGCTGCCCAGCCGGTACCCGTACGCGCTCATCACGCCGCAGTACGAGACCGAGCGGGTGCTCGCACAGCGAGCCGCCAAGCACGGGGTCGAGATCGTGCGCGGCACCGAGGTCGAGAGCCTCGCCCAGGACGCCGACGGCGTCGACGTACGGACCGCGACAGGCACCTGGCGGGCGGCGTACCTGGTCGGCGCCGATGGCGTCCGCAGCACCGTGCGCGCCGCGCTCGGGGCACCCTTCCCGGGGCAGTCGGTCGTCCGCTCGGTGATGCTCGCCGACGTGCGGCTGGCGAACGCGCCGGACGACACCGTGACGGTCAGTGCGACCGGCGACGCCCTCGCCTTCGTGGCGCCGTTCGGCGACGGCTGGTATCGGATCATCGCGTGGGACCGCGCGCACCAGCTGCCCGACGACGCCCCGGTCGACGTGGACGAGGTGCGCGCCATCCTGCAGCGCACGCTGGGCACCGACTACGGGCTTCACGACCCGCGGTGGACGTCCCGATTCCACAGCGACGAACGACAGGTGCCGCAGTACCGGGTGGGTCGGGTCTTTCTCGCCGGCGACGCCGCGCACGTCCACTCGCCGGCCGGCGGCCAGGGCATGAACACCGGGCTGCAGGACGCCGCGAACCTGGGCTGGAAGCTCGCCGCCGCGATCAAGGGCTGGGCCGGGCCCGGTCTGCTCGACACCTACCACCACGAGCGGCACCCGGTGGGTGAGACGGTGCTTCGCATGAGTGGTGGGCTGCTCCGGCTCACCACGCTGCGCCCCGTCGTCCTGCCCGCGGCGCGGGCGCTGATCGGGCTGGCGGTCCGGGTTCCGGCGCTGGCGCGCAGGTTCGCGGGGCTCGTCTCCGGGATCGCGATCCGCTATCCGCGACCGGCCGGTGCCCACCGGCTGGTCGGGCGGCGCGCCCCCGACGTGAGGTTGAGCGATGGCGGCCGACTCTACGAGGCGCTGCGCGATGGCAGGTTCGTGCACGTGTCGACGAGCGCCGCCGGGCCAAACCCGGAACGGGTGCGCACCGTCCGGCCCGAAGTCGAGCGTGGTCCGTCGCTGCTGATCCGGCCGGACGGCTACATCGCCTGGGCCGGCAACGACGCCGACGCCGCTGACGTCGGCGTCCCGGGTTCGTCATGAAAACCCGGGCAGGAGCATCCGGGCGAACCGCTCGGGGTCGCGCACGCCGAGCTCGGCGAGGTCGTCGTGCGCGGCTCGCTCCAGCGCGGACCCACCCGCGCCGCCGAGTAGCTGGCCACGGCGCAGCCGTGCCGCCGCGCCGTACGCCCGCATGCGCGTGACCGCGAAGCAGCCGTCGGCGTCGTCGAGGCGGCGGAGGGCCGCCTGGCGATCGCCGGTCTGTGCCGCGGCCGCAGCCAGGATCGCCGCCGCCAGGCCGCGTGCGTAGGGGTGGCGGATGCGCGCGATGCGACGCGCGTCGGCCACCGCGCGCGCCAGCAGGCGATCGTCGCGGCGGCCGCGGGCGGCCCGCTCCGCCGCCAGCGCGACTGCCGCGCGGCCCCGCAGGTGGTGCGCCTCCATGTCGATCAACTCGACGCGTCGGAGCAGCGAGCGGCGCAGTGGGCTCCATGCCTGGTGGATCCGCTCGCCGGCGGCCGCTCCATCACCGCGGTACAGGTCCAGGTGCACCTGCGCCAGGAGCACGCAGTGGTGCTGCAGGTGGAAGCCAGGCCACGACCAGTCGCGCTGTGCGATCGCAATCTGGCGCTCGGCCTCGTCCGGCTGATCGAGGACCAGCCACGCTGCGTTGGTGTACCAGGTCCGCAGCATGACCGCGGCGTACAGGTTGCTGCGGTCGGCAGCGGCGCGTAGCGCCTCGGGGACCTCGCGGGCCAGCTCGCCGAGATCGCCGAGGAAGAACTCGGCGCCGAGCCGGAACCACACCGCGCTCGCCTGCTCCCAGGCGACGCCGGCGCACTGCTCGCGCAGCATCTGCTCACCCGGGCGCAGCTGATCGACCGCCTCGGCCCAGTCGCCGCGCAGGTAGCGGCCGACCCCGGTCGTGAGCGTCACGAAGGCTCGCGCACGCGGATCGGCGAACTGGTCGGCGTAGCTCCGCGCGACCGCGGCCATCCGGTCGGTGCGACGGCGGCTCCGGTTGCCGTCGCAGGCGTAGTACGACACCTCGAGGGCCAGGCTGCGCGCGACGCGCGACGGCTCTCCGACCCGGAGGCTCTGCACCAGGTAGCGGGCCTGGAAGTCGGCGCCACGGATGTTGTCGATGCAGCTGAGGCCGGTCGCGACCGACCACAACATGTCGAGGCGGCTGAGGTCGCCGGGCTCGACCGGCGATGTCGGAGGAGGCGGGATGCGCAACCCGAAGACCCGGAGGCGCGCGCGTCGCCAGAGGAGTGAGACCAGGGCGGTCCACGGCGACCGCGCCAGGCGCATGCCGATCGAGGACAGCACGGTCTCGGTCTGCGGCACGCCACGGCCGAGGTACCCGGTGAACAGCCATTGCTCCGCCGCGCGACGCCGCAGCTCGAGCGCGGTCGTCGGGTCAGCTCCTTCGGATGCCGCGAGGTATCGCTTCGCGGCGGCGACGCCGCGGCCGGCGTTGGCCAGCGCATCGGCAAGCAAGACCTCGACGCTGCGACGATCGACGTCCGTCGTGACGCCGTCGGGTAGCTCGGCAAGCGAGGCGAGGGCGCTGCGGTAGAGCTGGATGGCGCGGTCGAAGGCGAACGCCTCGTTTGCGTTGTCGGCGGCCATCAGCGCGTAGCGGACGGCGCGGCTCACGTCCCCTGCCAGGCGCCAGTGATCTGCCAGGCTCTCCAGATCTCCGCCGCCGTGTCGCTCGTAGCTCTCCGCCAGCCGGCGGTGCCACGCGGACACCTCGTCGGGAGAGAGCGCCGCGAGCACCGCCTCCCGCACCCGGTCGTGGTAGGTCTCGGCGAGGTTGCTATCCGCGAAGCCCAGCGTGCGGACGAGGTGGGCGCCGCGCAGCGCCATCAGCACCTCGTGGCGGGCGGTCAGATCGGCTGCGGCGCCGGCGACCCCGAGCGGCACCGGGCCGCCGGCCACGGCGATCGCCGTCAAGAGCTGACGCGGTGCGGTCTCGAGGCGCGCGATCCGGCCCGACATGACGGCGTCGAGGCTCGGCCCGCGCGCGGCGCCGCCGCCGTGAACGTGGTGGACGAGCTCGCGGACGTAGTACGGGTTCCCGCCCGACTCGCGCGCGATGTCTTCGGCGGTCGTCGTCCTTGCGGCGCCCCCGAGCAGCGCCGCCGCCAGCTCGTGAGCCTCGTCGAAGCTGAGCGGCTCGATCGGCACATCCACGACCTCACCGAGGACGCCCTCGCCGATCGCGGTGACCATTGCGTCGATCAGCCGACTCTGGACGACGCTGCGGTGACTGACGATCACCAGGATCGGTGGCGCGCCGGGCGGGCGCAGCAGCTCGCGAAGCAGCCGCCCGCTGTCGATGTCGCCCCATTGCAGATCGTCGATCCACAGGATCGTCGGCCGGCGCGCCGCCAGCCGCCCGAGGAGCTCGCGCAGCGCGGCGAAGGCCGCGCGTCGAACCTCGACCGGATCCGGGTGA
>Ga0075429_100001699_pt1 | contig 18193 bp, 21 predicted proteins | sample RhiMetdeltSRZDD3_FD_75295 | JGI IMG/M metagenome (GOLD analysis project Ga0075429, IMG submission 75295) | Populus rhizosphere microbial communities from Tennessee, USA - Rhizosphere MetaG P. deltoides SRZDD3 | ecosystem: Host-associated > Plants > Roots > Rhizosphere > Soil | place: USA... | reverse complement strand
GCGTCGCGACCACGCAGATATTTTTTGCACCCTGCAGGAAGGCGTGAAGGGCCAGCGGGCGGTGGATTGGAAGCTCGTGGACGCAACGGCGCCACGGAGCAAATTCGAAGAGGTGATAGGGGAACGTGCTCGCGCGCTCGCCTCGCGGGCGGCGCCGCGTTCGGGGCCGGGCGTGGTGCTCAAGGACTTGGATATCGAATCCACCCAGAACGCGCGTCGCTACAAGTATGTGACGCTGGAGATGGATCGCGATCGCCGGACGGCGACCTTGACCGTGGGGGGGCCTCTGGCCGGCGAACCCGAGACGGCGGAGGCATTGCGCCAGCGGGGGAGCGATGCGTGGTCCTTGCGAGCGTTCCGTGAGCTGGATGACGCACTGCTCTACTTGCGGTTCAACGAAGACATGCTGGGGGTGGTTATTGTCAAAACGGCCGGAGATTCGGAACGGGTTCTGACCGCGGACCGCCTGCTCGATAAGCTGCGGTCCGACTGGTTCGCGCACGAGATCCTGCTCTACCAGGCGCGGGTGCTTCGCCGGTTCGATCTCACCGCGCGGAGCTTTTTTGCCCTGATCGAACCAGGATCGTGTTTTGCCGGTTCATTGTTCGAGCTGGCGCTGGCGTCCGACCGAAGCTACGTCCTCGATGATCCGTCCATTCATATGGCGCTGGGCCCGTTGAATGCCGAGGACTTTCCCATGTCGCACGAATTGTCGCGGCTCGAAGCGCATTTCTCGGGAGACGAGTCGCGGGTGGAGGCGGCGCTCTATCAAGGCTCGTTCAATCCCGCCGAAGCGGACGCGGCCGGTCTCGTCACCGCGCGGTTGGATGAGATCGATTACGAGGATGAGGTGCGGGTGGCGATCGAGGAGCGGGCCTCGTTATCTCCGGATGCGTTGACCGGCATGGAGGCCTCGCTGCGATTCCCCGGCCTCGAGACCGCAGACGCCAAAATCTTCGGCCGGCTTTCCGCCTGGCAAAACTGGATCTTCTTTCGCCCGAACGCGGTGGGGGAGCACGGAGCGCTCAAGGTTTACGGCAAACCCGAGAGAGCCGCGTTCGACTGGAAGCGGACGTAAAAAGGGGACTTCGATTGAATCTCTACGACACGATTCCCAACAACGTTAACCTGTCCGAGGATGAGCGCCTGAAGCGCGCGCTGGAAAAATGGCTGCCGGACTTCCGCTCCTGGTGGATGGAGATGGGGCCGGAGGGTTTTCAGGCGGATGACATCTATCTGCGCACGGCGATCAGCGTGGATCCCAAAGGCTGGGCGCATTTCGATTACGTGAAGATGCCCGAGTACCGGTGGGGGATTTTCCTGGCCGAGCCGGTGGCTGACCGCAAGATCGGATTCGGGGATCATATGGGGCAGCCGGTGTGGCCGGAGATCCCGGGCGAATATCGCGGCATGCTGCGGCGGCTCGTAGTCACGCAAGGCGATACGGAGCCGGCCAGCGTGGAGCAGCAGCGCATGCTCGGCAAAACGTGTCCTTCTCTCTACGATTTGCGCAACTTGTTCCAGGTCAACGTGGAGGAAGGGCGTCACTTGTGGGCAATGGTGTATTTGCTCCACGGATTTTTCGGCCGCGATGGGCGCGAGGAAGCGGAAGCGCTGTTGCAGCGCCGTTCGGGGAATCCGGACAAGCCGCGCATCTTAGGGGCGTTCAACGAGCCGATCCAGAACTGGCTCGACTTCTACATGTTCACCATGTTCACCGATCGCGACGGGAAGTATCAGCTCCTCGCCTTGGCGGAAAGCGGATTCGATCCGCTCTCGCGTACCACGCGGTTCATGCTTACCGAGGAAGCGCACCACATGTTCGTGGGCGAGACCGGGGTGGGGCGCGTAGTCGAACGGACCGCCCAGCTCATGCGCGAGAACGGCGGGGATGTGCGCAAGCAGGGGGGCGTGGATCTGGAAACGCTCCAGAAGTATTTGAACTTCTGGTTCTCGGTGTCGCTGGACCTTTTTGGCGGGGAGAAGTCATCGAATGCGGCCGACTATTTTGCGGCGGGTTTGAAGGGACGTCATCGTGAGGAGGATTTCGAGGACCACCGGGCTCTCGAAGGCACATATCCGATGGACCTGATCGAGAACGGGAAGCTCGTGACCGAACAGGTGCCGCTCCGGAACGCCATGAACGAGATTCTGCGGGATTCGTACGTCGAGGATTGCGATCGCGGTGTGCAACGCTGGAACAAGACCCTGGAGAAATATGAAATCGGGGCACGCCTGTCCCTGCCGCATCGACGGTTCAGTCGCGCCATTGGCGCCTATGCGGGGGTGCGGTTCGATCCCCAAGGGCGCATGATCTCCGAAGAGGATTGGAATCGCCATCGCGACGAGTGGCTCCCTTCTTCCGTGGATCGCGAGTACGTGCAGTCCTTGATGCATCCGGTGACCGAGCTCGGCAAAATCGCCAACTGGGTGGCGCCGCCGCCTCGAGGCGTGAACGGACAGGCCTTCGAGTTCGAATACGTGCGGCAGGGTTGAGGGGGCTTTCATGGATCCCAAAGCGCTCATCGAAGCTGCGCAGTCGGCGCGGGCCCACGCCTATGCGCCCTATTCCACGTATCAGGTTGGCGCGGCGGTCTTGGGGGGGAGCGGGCGCATCTACTCGGGATGCAACGTCGAAAACACGAGCTACGGGCTAACGGTTTGCGCGGAACGCGTGGCGATATTGAAAGCGATTTCCGAAGGCGAGCGAGAAATCGTCGCCCTTCTGGTGGCCACCGAAAACGGCGCCACGCCCTGTGGTGCCTGCCGCCAGGTGCTGTTTGAGTTCGGACCGACCGCACGCGTTCTCTTGTCCGGGGCCGACGGCACACAGAAGGAACTGACCCTGGATGATCTACTCCCTGACGCGTTCACGCTCAGGAAGTGACCTCGTCTTTGAGATGGCGCGTTCTGATGATGAGCGCGCTCTTGGCTCTGGCGTCAGCTCCCGCATTTGCTGAGCCCAGAAATCACGTTGCCCCCGACGACCACATGCCGGAACGCGTGCGCGAGGCCGTCCGTCACGCATGGCAGGGTTATAAGCAACACGCCTGGGGTCACGACGATCTGAATCCGCTGAGCCGCACCCCTCACGATTGGTACGCGGGGCAGTCCCTTCTCATGACCCCCGTCGACTCCTATGACACGCTGGTTTTGTTGGGCCTGACTGCGGAAGCCGCCGAAGCAAAGCAACTGATCCTGGATCGTCTTTCATTCGATCGAGACGTCTCGGCCCAAGTGTTCGAGGTGACGATCCGGCTTTTGGGCGGCCTCTTGAGCGCGTATCAGCTGGACCAGGATCCGCGTTGGCTCACTCTGGCCACGGATTTGGGAACGCGGCTCTTACCCGCTTTCAACTCTCCCACCGGCATGCCGTATCGCTTTGTGAACCTGCGTACCGGTGCGGTGAAGGACTCGGTGAGCAATCCGGCCGAGATCGGCACGCTCCTCCTGGAATTCGGGACCTTGGCCAAGCTCACCCAACGTCCCGAGTTTTACGACACCGCGAAGCGCGCGGTAACGGAGCTGTACAAACGCCGCTCTCCATTGGGGCTGGTGGGCAGCGCGATCAATGTGCGATCGGGAGCGTGGGTGGACAGCACGAGCCATGTAGGGGCCGGTATCGATTCCTATTACGAATATCTCTTCAAGTCGGCGCGGCTCTTTCAGGATCTGGATCTGGGACTCATGTGGAGGGAAAGTACAGGGCCAATGAACCGGCACCTGGCGGATGAACGGTTCGAGGGACTTTGGTATGGACAAGTCAACATGTTCACCGGCGAACGCGTGGGGACCCAATTCGGGGCGCTAGAGGCGTTTCTGCCGGCGGTGTTGGCGTTGAGTGGGGATACGAAGCGAGCCGGCCGGCTCATGGACTCCGTGGCGCGCATGTGGACCACCTTCGGCATCGAACCCGAAGTGCTCGACTATTCGGACATGCGCATGGATTACCCCGGGTACGAGCTCCGTCCCGAGTCGATGGAATCCGCTTATTACCTGTATCGACTTACCGGAGACAAGCGATACCAACAAATGGGCCGGGAGATGTTCGAGGCTATAGAGAAGTGGACGAAATACGAGACCGGTTATGCAGCGTTGAAGAGTGTGCGGACAAAAGAGAAACGGGACCGCATGCATTCCTTCTTGATTGCCGAGACGTTCAAGTACGCCTACTTGCTCTTTGCTCCGTCGGAAACGATCAACCTGACGAATGTTGTCTTCAACACCGAGGCGCACCCGCTCCGCAAGACCTGGTGACCGGTCTGAATCAATAGATCAAATTGTCGTCGATGCACCCGTAGGGACTCTCGTGACGATTCTCGAAGTCCTTTCGCACGAGCTTCCCTTCCTCGGTCTCCAAGAGTCCTGCTTCCTCGAGCACCTTGTGTGCATCGCCGGGAACAGCCGAGCCGTTCTTGGTCAGCCAATAGAGTGCCCCCGGCATCCTAATCAAAGCTGATTTGAAGTTGCCTTCGGCCAGTTCATCCAGAGCGGCGGGCAAGGACTTGGGAGCCACGCGAATACGGGGCGGATCGGGAAGCTCGGCCCGGCGGTGGATCCGCACGTTCGCCCAATCAAGTGTGGCCAGGGCCATGGAGACGCAGGACCTGAGGATGAGGTGGTAGCTGACGTTCCCCTCGAGAATCTCCTTGATGGGATTCTGAGGCAGCTCTTCGTCCTCCTCTGCCTCGGCCTTCTCGTCCGCATCCTCCATTTCTTCCATTTCGGTCTCGGTGAGCGCGTCCGCGGTGCGAGATCCATCCACACGGATGTCGAGGAGCTGCTCGATCGTCTGCCGAGCCAACGCATCACCAAGCAGGAGAGCAATGTAAAAGAGTTCATCCAGAGCGTTGGGGACGTCGGGGGTCTTGATGCGATACGTTATCCAGGGTCGGTTGAGGATCGAGTCGGTGAGACACCGGACCGATCCGCTGAAGCAACGCGCCGTGAGCGTATATGTTTTGGGATCGAGGCCGGCCACAGGATTGAAGTGCGCCATGGGTGGGCGCCAGGCTTCCCAGCTCAAAACCAGGTCTTTGATCTTGGCATGCTGGGCGACCGCTTCTCCGTGGTGATCGAGAATGAGCGGCCGCGCGTCGTCCTTGAACGTGAACCGGAGCATCGCGTGCCCCATCTTGGTCTTGAATCGCCCCAGCTTCGACACGACCATGACGAACTCTGCGGATTCAATACCGGCGGCGGGAACGCGCAAAGTGGCCAGTACGGTCGTGCCTTCGATTGGATTCGACGATACGTTCACGTTGTGAACGAGGTAGAAGTCGTCCTTGCCAAAGCCGATCGATGAGCCATCCCAGTCGACGATCCAAGGCGCCATGGCCATGGACAGTCCTCCTGGAAACGCGTCCTCGGCGGTATTCACGCGGACGAGCGGGGTCTCAGCCCGGCGAAATTGGAACAAATGGGAGGGTGGATCCTCGCCCCGGCCATTTTTTCGACCCGGTCTCGCGACAACATCAACCGCTAGTGGCGATGAAGGCTTAGTCATGTGATCCCATCCTTGTGCATTTTTCAGAGTTACCGGATGTCCCGATTGCTGGATCGGGAATATTCTGATGCTCTCGGCGAGAGAGCTTCCGACCCAAACGTGCCGGAGATACTAAGTGACTGTATACGAGATTCCCGTTCGAACTTTGGCCGGGGAGCCGACCACGTTGGAAGCCTATCGAGGCCAGGTGTTGCTGATCGTGAACGTGGCGAGCCGGTGTGGGTTCACGCCGCAGTACGAGGGATTAGAGGCCCTGTATCGCCACCACCGCGAACGGGGGTTTTCCGTGCTCGGCTTTCCTTGCGATCAGTTTGCCCATCAAGAGCCTGGGAATGCGGCGGAGATCCGCGACTTTTGCACCCTTACGTATGACGTCACATTTCCATTGTTCGCCAAAATTGAGGTGAACGGACGCAACACGCATCCCCTCTATAATTTCCTGAAACGAGCTAAACCAGGAATATTGGGAACGCGCGCGATCAAGTGGAACTTCACGAAGTTTCTGATCGGCCGGCAAGGCGAGGTAGGTCAGCGGTACGCGCCGTTTGTCACGCCTACGGTCATCGAGACCGATCTCAAGCGTGCCTTTGAGGATCCATGAAAGGGAAACTCTAAAGGACTTCCTCAATCTCCAAATCCGGCTCGCTCCAGAGCAAGAGCGCCTGAGGCAGGGTGGGGGCGAGGAACATCCCCAAGAGCATGAGCGCCCGCCCGACGCCACCCTGGTGAAAGGGTTTCACCCCGAGCACGTAACCGAGAATGAAGAGAACGATCACGAAGCGATATACGAGGAAGTGCATGCGGTCGCGCCGCGCGCGATCGCGCTCATCGTTGTCGCCGGGGCACACCAAAGGGTGGGAGATGAAGGGCTTCACCAAACCACGCCGGCCATAACCACCGAGGATGGCCGCATTAATGATCGTGGCCATAAGAAGGAGGACAATTCCGTTTCGATTCGGGTCCGCCACCACGAACGCCCAGACGGCGAAGAGCAGGGCATAGACCGCCCCGACCAGGAAGCGCCGCCGGTTTTGCGGAGCCATGTTGATTCCAAAAACGCGCATTGCGTCACGCATGGGGACTCCTCAGGATGAAGTTCAACTTCCTTCGGTGGGCCAGGTCCGAAGTGGCTGAAAAGGCTGGGTCGAAAAAATGGCCTCGATGGGAACGCCCAGGTATTCGCTCAAGGCGAAGGCCAGGGTCAGACTGGGGTTGTAATCCCCTCGCTCCAGAAACCCGATGGTCTGGGCATTGACTCCGACTGCGGCAGCCAAACCTTGGCGCGAGAGCCCTCGCTCCGCCCGTAAGACCGCCAGCCGGTTGTAGATCCGGGAGTTTTCGCTCCGTAAACGCTCCGAATCGTTTTTCATATAGCCCATATTATTTCTAAAACACAACAAACAAGTCAAGAAACAAAATCACAAAAAAGACGGGTTGGCAAGGCTGGCCGTCCCGCATAACGATTACAAGGATATGGGTGTTGAAACGACGCGTCCGGCGGTAGACGACGAACAAATGGCAACGAAGCGCGGCATTTTGGCTCGTTGGACCAGCTGTGCCCCCCAACTGCAAAGCCTGTTGCGCATCGTGGCCGCGTTCGTTTTCATAACCACCGGAACTATGAAGCTCTTTGCTTTCCCCAACGGCGTGCCTCCCAATGGCGGCACGGTGCCCCTGGTCTCACAAATGGGCCTGGGCGGCATCCTGGAAGTATTCGGAGGATTTTTGATCCTGATCGGGCTGTTTACCCGGCCGGTCGCATTCATCCTGTCCGGGGAAATGGCGGTGGCCTACTTCCAGTTCCACTATCCTCAGAGCTTCTGGCCGACCATCAACAACGGGACGGCCGCCATTCTTTATTGTTTTCTCTGGCTGTATTTCTCGGCGGCCGGTCCGGGGCCCTGGAGCGTGGACGCCATGCGGCGTCGCCGCCCTTAACCGCCAAGAGATTGCCTTACAAGGTGAAGGAGGCATTTCGATTTTTTTTTGATCCTCGTGTCGATTTCGGCTCCTCCCGTTCGTCGTCTCTTTGAAAGCAAGAACGGGCCGAAAGGCCGAAACGACACACCCCAACCTTATAGGAGTTACGAACATGCGGTTCATGGTCATCGTCAAAGCCAATCCCGAATCCGAAGCCGGCGTTCTTCCCAACCAGGAAGTCCTTACCGAGATGACGAAGTTCAACGAGGAGCTCTCGAAGGCGGGCGTGATGCTTGCGGGAGAGGGGCTGCACCCCAGCTCCAAAGGCGTTCGCATCCGGTTCGACGGCAAGAAGCAGACTGTTATCGATGGGCCCTTCGCCGAGACCAAAGAACTCATCGCCGGATTCTGGCTCTGGCAGGTGCGTTCGAAGGACGAAGCCATCGAGTGGCTGAAGCGGGCCCCCTTCCAAGAGGGAGAGGTGGAGATCCGCCAGGTATTCGAGGCCGAAGATTTCGGCGACGAGTTCACGCCCGAGCTGCGGGAAGCCGAGGATCGTATCCGGGCCCGCGGGGAGCAGCTCCAAAAAGGGTCTCGTTGAGCATTGCCGGAGACCGACCGAAGATGATGTGATCGGTAGCCATGACGGCTACCGATCCGCATCGCTCCATTCAGGCAGTCTTTCGAATCGAAGCCCCGCGCCTCATCGCGGGGCTTTCGCGTATGGTGCGCGACGTCGGGCGGGCCGAGGATCTGGCCCAGGAAGCTTTCGTACGCGCGCTCGAGGAGTGGCCGAAAACCGGAGTACCGAAGAAGCCGGGAGCCTGGCTCATAACCGTCGCCAAACGCCAGGCCATCGATGAAATTCGTCGTTCCAAGCGAATCGAGCAAAAGCATGAAGCGCTCGGCCGCGAGATCGATGAACCTCCGGAAATCGCCATCGCCCGTCTCGAAGCATCGATCGACGAGGATTTCGGCGACGATCTCTTGCGGCTCATTTTCGTCGCCTGCCACCCCGTGTTGCCTTCCGAGGCCCGGGTGGCGCTCACGCTCCGGTTGCTCGGAGGATTGACCACCCCCGAAATTGCGCGGGCCTTTCTCGTCGCGGAGGCGACGGTTGCCCAACGTATCGTTCGGGCGAAACGAACGCTAGCGAAAGCGCGGATTCCGTTCGAGGTGCCGACCGGTATCGATCGCGCGGCGCGTCTTTCCTCTGTCCTGGAAGTCATCTATTTGATCTTCAATGAAGGGTATACGGCTACGGCAGGGGAGGACTGGTTAAGGCCCGCGCTGTGCGACGAGGCGCTGCGTTTGGGTCGCGTGCTGGCCGAGTTGGCTCCCTCTGAGCCGGAGATTCACGGTCTGGTGGCGCTCATGGAAATTCAAGCCTCTCGTTCGAGAGCACGCGTGGGACCGACCGGAGAGCCCGTCTTGCTGCTCGATCAGAACCGAGCCCTGTGGGATCACCTCCTCATTGGACGAGGGTTGGCGGCGCTCGATCGTTCGGAAGCGCTCGGTGGATCCATGGGGCCCTATGCGTTGCAGGCGGCCATCGCCGCCTGTCATGCGCGAGCCCGTCGCCCCGAGGACACGGATTGGAAACGCATCGCCGCGGTGTACGAGATGCTGGCTCTGGTAACGCCCTCTCCCATCGTGGAGTTGAATCGCACAGTTGCGGTGGGAATGGCTTATGGTCCGGAAGCGGGTTTGAAGCTGGTGGATGAGCTACGAGGCGATCCTGCGTTGGAGCATTACCACTTGCTTCCGAGTGTGCGCGGTGACCTGTTGCAGAAGCTCGGCCGTTTTGGGGAAGCGCAGCAGGAGTTCGAGCGCGCGGCCGTGCTCACGCAAAATGAGCGTGAACGCGCCTTGCTCCGCACGAGGGCGGCTGCGTTGGATCACCAGGAGCAATGACCCCCCTTTTGAATGGGAATCAACCCGACTCCCCAAGGGCATTAATGGATGAGGGGGGTTAGGCTCCCTGCCTTCAAACAGGCAACATTCGAGGAGGCAAATGATGCACAAGGAATCCGTCGAGAAAGAACTGGTTGCGTTGGAAAAGTCCTACTGGCAAGCGGTGAAGGACAAGGATGTGAAGGCGGCAATCAACCTTACCGCTGACCCGTGCATGGTCGCTGGGGCGACCGGGGTGTCTCGCGTTCCCAAACAGAATCTGGCTGCCATCATGGAGTCGGCAAAGTACAAACTCGAGGCGTTCGAGTTGAAGGATGTTCAGACCCTCATGCTTGAGGACGACATCGCCATTCTGGGCTACAAGGTTCGCGAGAAGCTGGTCGTGGACGGGAAGCCGGTGACGCTCGAGGCGGCCGACACCTCGACCTGGGTGCGTCGAGAGGGCCGGTGGCAATGCGCGCTTCACACCGAGGCCATCTCGGGAGATCCATACGGACGAGACAGAGGGATCACAGCAATTCAGTAGACACGGATACGGTCGCCACAAACGCCCGGGCAACTCGGTCTTTGATCGGGTTGCCTTGGCGTGAACGCTCCGAGCGCTCGGGCCAGGGTGTAAACTTCGACCCGTTCCTATGCCACTACCCGCCGGAGGTTCCATGGTCCAGTGCCGTCTTGCCTTGATTCTTCTTGCTGTCGCCGCGTTTTCCCCTTGCCGGGTATCCGGTCAAGGTATGCAGGATCCCGCCAAGCTCATCGCTCTCCAGAAGGACGCCATGACCCCCCTCGACTTCATGAATGGCGTCTGGAGAGGTCCGGCCTGGACCATTCTTCCTTCGGGCGAGAAGAAGAACGTGACCCAGACCGAGCGGATCGGTCCATTCCTCGACGGCTCCGTGAAGGTGATCGAGGGCCGGGGATACGATGCGGACGGGAAAGTCGCGTTCAACGCGTTTGGCACGATCTCTTTCGATCCGAACACGAAGGCCTATACGCTTCATTCCCACGCCATGGGGCACGTGGGCGATTTTCAATTAACTCCGGGGGCCGGCAGCTACACGTGGGAAATCCCGATGGGACCGTCAACGATTCGTTACACGGCCACGATCAAGGACGGAAAGTGGAACGAAGTGGGGGATCGGATCATTCCTGGAAAAGACCCCGCACGATTCTTCGAGATGAACCTCGTGCGCGTTGGCGATACCGATTGGCCGGCCGCGGGAGCCATCCCACCCCAATGAGGCGCAAGTCCTGATATGGCGGAACGCCAGATCGCGCTCCTGCGCGGCATCAACGTCGGACGTGCCAAGCGCGTGTCCATGGCTGACCTTCGCGCCCTGTTCGAAACCCTCGGCTATACCGACGTGGCGACTCTCCTTCAAAGCGGGAACGTCGTCTTCAGTGGCCGGGTAGGCGCGTCCACACCTTCGCGCATCGAAAAGGCCATGGTCGAAACATTGGGAGTGACCTCTCGAATCACCGTGCTCAGCGCCTCGGAGCTCGGCCAAGCGATCAAGGAGAATCCGCTCACGCGCGTCGCGCACAGTCCCTCCCGGCACATGATCGCCATTCTCAAGGATCCGGCGGATCGAAAGCGCTTGGCCCCGATGTCCAAAGAGGATTGGTCCCCGGAAGTCTTCGCGCTAGGAAACCGCGTTGCCTATTTCTGGTGCCCCGACGGCATTCTGGAGAGTCGCATCGCCAAGGCGATCGACCGGTCCCTCGGCGATCGGGTCACCACGCGAAACTGGACGACCTTGAACAAACTCGGCGAGCTGGCGGCGAAGAGGTAGGTATGCGTCTCTTCCGCGACACGCTTTTGACCCTCGTGATTGCTGCCCTTAGTTCAAGGGCCGCTCGGGCGGATACGCAAGGATTGTGCGGCGGCGCTCCAGAGGAATTTCAGCAGTCGGTGGAAACGATCCAGGGAGAACTACGCATCGTGTTGTCTACCGATCGCGCCCAGTATGGCCTGGGCGATCCGGTTTGGATGCGGCTCGAGATCACCAATCTCGGAGTGGACTCGGTGGCCATCCAGTCCTCCGGCGATCCGATGGAACGGTTCGAGATTTATCCTGATTCGTGTGATTCAGGGAATTGTCCCGGTACATGGACATATCCCCCCGAGTTCAACTACTCCGGAGATGTGATCGGCCTCGGTTCCGGAAAATCGCAAACCCGTTGCGCGGTCTGGGATGGGGTTCGGGCGCAAGGCGATAGTACGGTTGCCGCCGGCATCTACCGGATCGTGGGCGGATTCACGTCGTTGAGTCCAAGCCACCCCATTCCGCTATTCAAGTATCCCGAAGACGGCCTCACGATTTACATCGACTATTCGCTTCCCTCTGCGAATTCCCCCTCGACCTGGGGAGAGCTGAAGAAGCGCTGGATGCATCGGCGCCCCGGCGAGTAAACCCGGGATCAATTTCCAGAGGATAGGGAGCGGTATGGCGGTCACTAGGGCGGCTCGGAAACCCCGAAAAACAACGGCTTCTATCGAACCGCCCAAATCATTTTGGATGCCGGCCATCGCTCTGTATGCGCTGTTTTCAGTGCTCATCGTCCTATCCGCGCGCGGCGATCTGTGGCTCGACGAAATCTGGTCGATCGACTTTGCTCGATCCGCGGATTCCGTGCGAGACCTCTTCGTTCGCTTTCGCCACGACAACAACCATCCGCTCAACACGATCTATCAGTACCTCGTTCGGCAGCAGTCTGCGTTTCTGGTGGATCGACTCTTCTCCATCATTTCCGGAATCGGAACCTTGATCGTTTGCGGCGAGTGGGCGCGGCGGGTGTGGGGACGTCGAGAGAGCGTTTTGTCGATCCTTTTGATGGGCGCGTCCTTTCCCCTCTTGCTTTATTTTTCAGAGGCCCGCGGTTACGCGCCGGCTATTTTCTTTTCCGCCCTGGCCTTCGCCTCCCTGGAACGCAATCTTTCGTCATTCAGGGTTGGGCGGTTGTGCCTTTTTCTGATGGCTTCGGCACTCGGCGTACTCTCCCAGTCCACCTTTGTGATTGCCACGATCGCACTGTGCATCATGCATGCCGTCATCGTGTTCAAAGCCCAAGATCAGCCCGCATCGCGCCGGCTAACCCACGTTCTGATCCATCAAGTGCCGGCGCTCCTTTTTCCGGCAATCTGGTACGTCCTGTTCGTACGTCACATGGAGATAGGCGGCGGGCCGGTGGAACGAAAGTTGAACGTGATCGGTCAGGCGGCAGGCTATCTTCTGGGGTTCCCGATCGCGGTTCCCGGGTCATGGCTCTCTCTCTGCGCAGCGATGTTGCTCATCTATTGGGGGACGCGCCGTCTCAAGAAAGACGGACGTCCGGAATGGATCTTCTTTCCGGTGATGCTGGTTCTGGCCCCCGCACTCGTGCTGGCCCTCGTGCGCCCGAAATATCTCTACTTCCGCTACTTCATCTTGTGTTTTCCATTCTTCTATATGCTCCTCGCCTACGCCTTCGGGCGTGCGACCGTGACCTGGAGCCGCTCCTGGCGATGGGTGCCTTGGCTCGTCGTTCTCGCGCTCGTGACCGGACAGAGCACGCGGATCCAGGCGCTCGTTCGGGAGGGCCGAGGGCACTACAGCGCCGCCTGGGCCCGCATTGCCAAGGATTCGGCAAGTTCCGACGTGGTTGTGGGGAGCGATCACGATTTTCGGAATCGCATGGTGCTCAGATTCTATGCGGCTCGATCCTCGGCCGGAAAACTGTTGTATTACAGCCCTCAAGCCGACTGGAAACACCGTCCCCCCCAGTGGATCCTGGTCACAGAAGGCGGGGAGTTCGTCGATCCTCCCGACGAAATTCCGTTCACGGATGTGGGCACGTATCGCTACGTGGCGAGCTATGACGCCGCCCCCGTTTCAGGATGGGGTTGGTTCCTGTACCGGAAGCAGTGAGCCCAGGGGTGAACCCGACACGCATCGACCACCTGGTCGTCACGGCCCCCACCCTGGAAATCGGGGCGCAATACGTACACCGTGTCCTTGGGTTCAGGCCGGAACCGGGGGGTGAGCACGCGCGGATGGGCACCCACAATCGTCTTCTCCGGATCGGAGCATCGACTTATCTCGAAGTCATCGCGGTAAATCCAGATGCGGCGCGCCCCCATCACCCGCGTTGGTTCGAACTGGACACCCTCCTACCCGATGCTCCCCCCCGATTAGCGACGTGGGTTCTGCGCACGACGGATATCCATGCCCTCGCCACGGCCGCGCCCATACCGATCGGACCCGTTCTATCGATGTCGCGCGGCGATCTCCGCTGGCTTATCGCTTTTCCGGAAGACGGGAGTCTGATCCTGAGCGGTTTTTTCCCGTACGTCATTCAATGGGTATCGGACGAACAACCTGCGTCGCGGCTTCCGGAAACGGGCCTGGACCTCCTCTCCCTGGAGGTCAGAGATCCCGAACCGGATCGCATCGCTCGGAGTTTGAGCGCCTTGGGATGCCAAGACCGGGTGAACGTCACGCGTGGCCAACCCTCGCGCCTCATTGCTCGAATCGCCACGCCTTGGGGAGAGCGTCAGTTGAGCAGCATCCCGGGGGAGTTGACCGTGGAGTAGACTCCTTACGTGTTCCGCGGAGGAGGTTTCATGCCGTTCACATGCTGCATTGCCCCGCTCCTGGCTCTTTTGGCCACCCAACCCGATTCAGTGACGGGGAACGCCGAGTGGGTCATTCAAGTGCGGGACGCGGAGAAGGCGTTCGCAGAGACCATGGCGCGTCGGGATCACAACGCTTTCGGTACGTTCGTGTCCAATGAAGCGCTCTTCTTCGGAGGACAAGGCGTGCTTCGGGGGAAGGCGGCGGTGGCCGCAGCGTGGCAGAAATACTTCGAGGGTGATAAGGCCCCGTTTTCCTGGGAGCCCGAACAGGTCGAGGTTCTCGATTCCGGCACGCTGGCCCTGAGCTCGGGGCCGGTGCGAGATCCGGAGGGAAAGCAGATCGGTACGTTCAATTCCATTTGGCGCCGGGAAGACGGTGCATGGAAAGTTGTGGTCGACAAAGGATGCCCGCCGTGCCGGTGCCCATGATTCCGATCATCGACGTCGGGCCCCTCGTTCACGGTGCGGAAGATCGGGCTCGAGTGGCCTTGGATCTGGGTCGCGCTTGCCGCGAGTACGGATTCTTTTACGTGGTCGGTCATGGCGTCGACGATGCCTTGGTGAAACATCTCGAACAGGCCAGCCGCGAGTTCTTCGATCAACCGCTCCCCACCAAGCTGGACATCGCCATGTCCCGCGGTGGAAAGGCGTGGCGCGGGTATTTTCCCGTAGGAGGCGAGCTCACTTCCGGGAAGCCGGACCAAAAAGAAGGCATTTACTTTGGGACGGAGCAGAGTGGCGACCACCCTCGGGTAAGGGCCGGCACGCCCCTGCACGGCCCAAACCTGTTTCCCGCCCATCCGCCCGAGCTACGGACGCTCGTCTTGACCTACATGGACGCACTGACGCGCCTGGGCCACGCGCTCATGGCCGGTCTCTCCTTGAGCCTCGGCCTCGAGGAGTCCTACTTCGCGTCCCGGTACACCGCAAACCCACTCATCCTGTTCCGCATCTTCAACTATCCGCCCACTCAGGTCGCCGACGATCTCTACGGCGTGGGCGAACACACCGATTACGGTCTACTCACCATCCTCAAGCAGGACATGTCGGGGGGATTGGAAATCAAGATGGGTTCGCGGTGGATCGATGCCCCTCCGATAGAGCAGTCATTCGTGTGCAATCTGGGAGACATGCTGGACCGCATGACGGGGGGACGGTATCTCTCCACGCCGCACCGGGTGCGAAACCCGACGCAGCACGATCGCATTTCCTTCGCCTTCTTCTTCGATCCCGATTTCGAGGCGGTCGTGGAACCGATCGTTGGCGTGGTTCACGACAACAAGGCCGAGCGCTGGGACCATGCGAGCGTGCACGAATTTGAAGGCACCTACGGAGACTACCTGCTGGGAAAGGTGTCCAAAGTGTTTCCGCAGCTTCGCCGCGAGGTGCTTTGACGATGACGCGCCGCCAGAAAACATCCCCCCACCCGCAGGTGGAAGGATGAAACGCGCTACATATGAGTGGGGAGAGCACTTACCCACGCTCAACGGCGAGCGAGTGCATTTGCGGGAGCTCCAGCCGCCGGACGTGCCGGCGCTCTATACGATCTTTTCCGACGTCCAAGTCATGCGGTACTGGAGCAGGTCGGCGTTTCAGGATGAGTCCGAAGCGGTCCAGCTTCTCGAAAAAATCCAGGAAGGATTTCGATCGCGGCAGCTCTTTCAGTGGGGGATTGCCCAGGGTCGGGACGTGCTCGGAACCTGTACGCTCTTTCACTTGGATCTCGTGCATCGGCGGGCGGAGATTGGCTATGCGCTGGCGCAACGATTCTGGGGGAAGGGCTTGGCCCGGGATGCCGTAACCGCGGTGATCGATTTCGCCTTCGGGGAGCTGGATCTACATCGCATGGAGGCGGATGTGGATCCCCGAAACACCCGTTCGCTGAAGCTGCTCGAACAATTGGGGTTCCAGAAAGAGGGCTGCCTGCGCGAGCGTTACATGGTGAACGGCGAGATCCAGGATGCGTTGTTGCTCGGATTGCTTCGCCCCGAGTGGAAAACGAGATCAAGGGGATGATAGCCTGCTCGCGGATATGCGGGGCAAGGATGAGGGTCGCATGAGCATCATGAACAGAGATCTTGAACGCACAGCCCTTAGCGAGTCTCGGCGCCTGGCCGGACTCGTCGACGCCTACGATGCCAAGGCACCCCTCTCCCAAGCGTGGACAATTCCCGCCTCCTGGTACGTCGATCCTGGCATCACGGACCTGGAGCGCCGCACCGTGTTCGATCGCAACTGGCAAATGGTGGGACGCGTGGATCAGGTCGCGGAACCAGGCCAGTACCTCACCTGCGATGTGACCGGAGAACCGCTGGCCATCGTGCGGGGGAAGGACGGTGTGCTGCGCGGCTTCTTCAATGTATGCCGCCACCATGCCGCGCAAGTGATGACCGAACCCTGCGGCACCGCGGCCAACCTGCGCTGTCCCTATCACGGATGGACGTACTCCCTGGAGGGAGAGCTCAAGGGCACGCCTGACTTCAAAGGCGTGGAGAATTTCGACCCCGCCGGCCATGGGCTCGTGCCGGTGGCGACGGCGACCTGGGAGAACTGGGTATTCGTCCGCTTGGCCCGGGAGGGGTTGTCGCTCGAAGAGTTCCTCACCTCCGAATTCATCACCGAGATTCGTCCGCTCGGCCTAGAACGGCTCCATTGGATGGAACGCCGGCATTACGCCTTCGACTGCAACTGGAAAGTCTTCGTCGACAACTACCTCGACGGCGGCTATCACGTCCCGCACCTCCACAAAGGGCTCGACAGCGTTCTCGATTACAGCAAGTACACCATCGAAAACGGACGGCGCCATTGCCTTCAATCGAGTCCGGTGGTGAGCGACGGGGCCGAAGTGGAAACCGGGGCGGTGCGAAAAGGCGACCGGGCCCTTTACTACTGGATCCATCCCAACTTCATGATCAACTGGTACGAAGGCATGATGGACACCAATCTCGTCCTCCCGCGTGGCGTGGATCGGACCGAGGTCATCTTCGATTTTTACTTCTCCGACGTTTCGGACACGACGCGAGCCCGAAATCTGGCTTCGATCGCGGTCGGGCAACGCATCCAGGACGAGGACACCGCGATCTGCCATTCCGTCCAGCGCGGCCTTGCCTCGCGAGCGTACGGCGCGGGGCGTCTATCCGTGCGGCGGGAAGCGGGAGAGCAGCTCTTTCACCGGCTGCTCCATGCGGACTTGAAGGCGGGTCTCGACACGGACTGACACCCGCCGGAGGGAGGAGAACATGAGCTCCGTCCAGATCGCGCTTCTGGCGTTTTTTCTCTTCGTGATTTTCGTGAGCGGCATTCGCATCGTTCGGCCCACGCACCGGGGTCTGGTCGAGCGGCTGGGCAATTACCGCAAGTTTGCGGATCCGGGGTTCAACTGGATCGTCCCCCTGATCGAGCGGATGTACCAGGTCAACGTCACCGAGCAGATGGTGGATGCTCAGCCCCAAGAGATCATTACCAACGACAACCTGAACGCCGTGGTGGATGCCCAAATCTACTTTCGCATCAAGAGCGACGAGCAGAGCGTCAAGTTTTCGCAATACAACGTCAACAACGTGACGTTTCAGATCGTCAACCTCGCCCGGACGACGTTACGCAACATCATCGGTACCTTGACCCTGAAATCGGCCAACAGCGAGCGAGGAAAGATAAATGACGAGCTGCTCAAGGTGCTGATCAAGGAAACCACGAACTGGGGCATCGACATCGTCCGCGCCGAGCTGAAGGAAATCGATCCTCCCAAAGACGTGCAGGAGACGATGAACAAAATCGTCAAAGCGGAGAACGAGAAGTTGGCTGCGGTGGACTTTGCCACGGCCGCCGAGACTGCCGCGGACGGGGAAAAGCGGGCGGCGATCAAGAAGGCAGAGGGAGTGCGACAGGCGAGAATCCTCCAGGCAGAGGGGAGAGCCGAAGCCATCCGGTTGGTCAACGAGGCCGCCAACCGGTTCTTCGTGGGAAATGCTCAATTGCTAAAACGACTCGAAACGGCTCAGAATGCATTACAGAACAACGCCAAGGTTATCGTGCCCTCGAATACGGAATTGGTCAACGTTATCGGCGATTTGGCCGGGGTGGTTCCGTTCAAGAACAATTCGGGCCAGTAGGCGATCTCAAGGGTTTACGTAGGCAAAGCACCATGTCGCGATTGGGCAGCCGAATTCTATTTACCGCCCCGGTCATCATGGGGCACTTGCTCTTTCCGCTGTCCTTGCTTCTTCATCTCTGGAGCG
>Ga0075429_100001693_pt1 | contig 18225 bp, 8 predicted proteins | sample RhiMetdeltSRZDD3_FD_75295 | JGI IMG/M metagenome (GOLD analysis project Ga0075429, IMG submission 75295) | Populus rhizosphere microbial communities from Tennessee, USA - Rhizosphere MetaG P. deltoides SRZDD3 | ecosystem: Host-associated > Plants > Roots > Rhizosphere > Soil | place: USA... | reverse complement strand
CCCCCGAACGTGACGTACGTGAACAGCTGCGTGTAGCTGCCGGTGAGCGTGAGCACCATGGCCCACGCGCTCTGCAGCCACAGCGCCGCGACCGGCGTTCGCCAGCGAGGATGGATCGTGGCCACGCCCGGGAAGAACACGCCGTCCGCCGCCATCGGCTGGTAGATGCGCGACGAGTAGAGGATCGTGGCCGCCACGCAGCCGAACGCCGACACCGCCACGGCCGCGGTCATGGCACGCGCCGCCGCATCCCCGAACAGCACGCGCGTCGCGGCCTCGGCCACGCGGCTCGTGCCGGCGAGCGATTCCACCGTGAGCGCGCGCAGGTAGACGAGATTCAGGAGCGCGTAGGCCACGATCACCACGGTCACGCCGAGCAGGAGCCCGCGCGGCAGGTCGCGCTTCGGCTCGCGCACCTCGCCGGCCGAGAACGTGAGCGCGTACCAGCCGTCATACGTCCACAGCGTGGCGATCAACGCCACACCGAGCGGTGCGGCGAGGGCCAGCGGCGAGGCGGGCAACGGTGCGGTCCAGCCGCCAGCCACCGCGGGAGCGACGGCGAACCCGCCGACCACCAGCACCGCGATCGCTCCCAGCTTGGCGATCGTGAACGCGTTCTGCACCCCTGCGCCCTCGCGCACGCCGAAGTGATTCGTGGCGGTGAGCAGCAGGATGGCGAGCAGTGCCGCGCCCTGCGCACCGCTCACGCGCAGCGCACCCACGGCCAACAGCGTGTGCTCACTGGAGAAGAACGGCACCAGCGCACCGAAGTACTCGCCGAAGCCGACCGCGATCGCCGCGATGCCGCCGGTCATGATGACCAGCAAGCAGGTCCAGCCGTAGAGGAAGCCGGGCAGCGGGCCCCAGGCTTCGCGCAGGAAGTGGTAGAGCCCGCCAGCGCGCGGGTACATCGCGCCCATCTCGGCATAAGAGAGAGCACCCGCCAGCACGAGCAGTCCGCCGGCGAGCCACGCGCCGAGCGCCAGCCACGGATGGGGGAGCGCGCGCGCCACGTCGCCGGCGGTGAGGAAGATGCCCGTGCCGATGACCGCGCCGATCGTGAGCGAGGCGCCGTCCCATGCGCCGAGCGCGCGATCGAGCTGCGGGACCTCGGGGATGGCGGGCGGGCCCGACGACTCTCGAGCGGGGCGGGCGGCGGCAGTACCGTCGTGCGGATCCATGCCGGCGCAATGTGACACAGCGCGCTCGGGGCGCACGAGCGATTTCGGGCTCACTCACGCGAACCTGCCGCGGGTCAGGGTCCCGAGAACGCGTTCCCGGCCGTCCACCCAGGCGGCGTCCGCGCTCGCGGCCCGCCCCGCCTGCGCTCGTGCGGCGTGCGATTGACACCCGACGGCGCATTCGTTCCACTGGCTGCTTCGTGCGCGACCCGCACCTCCGCGCGGCCGCCCGTGGACCTCCTCCAGGACCGCTCCCTCCATGAACCGCTTGCCGCACGCGCTCCTCGCGCTGCTGTTCGTCGCCGGCGTGTCCTTCGCCGCGCCCGCTCCCAAGTCCGGGGCCAAGAGCTCTTCCAAGTCCTCCTCCAAGACCGCTGCAAAGTCCGCTGCCAAGCCCGACGCGAAATCCACGTCGAAGCTCACGGCCTCCACGTTCGCGGGCCTCAAGTTCCGCTCGATCGGCCCCGCGAACACATCGGGACGCATCACCGACCTGGCGGTGAACCCGCGCGACAAGAGCCAGTGGTACGTGGCCACGGCGTACGGCGGCCTGTGGAAGACCACCAACGCGGGCACGACGTTCTCGCCGATCTTCGATGACCAGGGCACGTCGAGCATCGGCTGCGTGACGCTGGCGCCGTCTCGCCCGCTCACGGTGTGGGTCGGAAGCGGAGAGAACAACAGCCAGCGCAGTGTCGGCTGGGGCGACGGCGTGTACCGATCGGACGACGGCGGCAAGAACTGGACGAACACAGGGCTCAAGCAGAGCGAGCACATCGGGCGCATCGTCGTGCACCCGACCAACGAGGACGTCGTCTGGGTCGCGGCCCAGGGGCCCCTGTGGTCGGCCGGCGGCGATCGCGGCGTGTACAAGACGACCGACGGTGGCAAGACGTGGAAGCAGGTGCTCAAGGTGGACGAGTGGACGGGTGCGAACGAGGTGCACCTGGATCCGCATGACCCGAGCATCCTTTACGCCAGCACGTACCAGCGCCACCGCCGTGTGTGGACGCTCATCAACGGCGGACCCGGCTCGGGCATCTACAAGAGCGTGGATGGGGGCGAGACGTGGACCAAGCTCAAGAACGGCCTGCCCGCTTCGGACATGGGCCGCATCGGGCTGGTCGTGCCCTCGACCGAGCGCGACGTGGTCGTCGCCACCATCGAGGGAGCTGCCGATGAGCGCGGCACCTACCGCTCGGAGGACGGCGGTGCCAACTGGAGCAAGCTGAACGACGCGCTGTCCTCGAGCCCGCAGTACTACCAGGAACTGTTCGACGACCCGAAGGTGCCGGGCCGGCTCTACATGATCGACACCTTCCTGCAGACGTCGGATGACGGCGGCCGCACCTGGCGCCGCGCGGGGGAGAAGTCCAAGCACGTGGACAATCACGTGGTGTGGGTGGACCCCGACGATTCGCGCCACCTGCTGGTGGGCTGCGACGGCGGGCTCTACGAGAGCTTCGACCGCTGTGCCTCGTACGTGTTCTTCCCGAACCTGCCGCTCACCCAGTTCTACAAGCTCGAGGTGGACCAGGACACGCCGTTCTACAACGTCTACGGCGGCACACAGGACAACGCCACGTGGGGCGGACCCTCGCGCACCAGCAACGACCATGGCATCCGCAACTCGGATTGGTGGTTCGTGCTCGGCGGGGACGGGTTCCAGCCGCGCGTGGACCCCAAGGATCCCAACATCGTCTACGGCAGCTACCAGCACGGCGAGCTGTATCGCTACGACCGGAAGAGCGGCGAGCGAACCGAGATCCAGCCGCAGCCCGAACCGGGCGAGCCGGGGAGCCGCTGGAACTGGGACAGCCCGCTCATCATCAGCCCGTTCTCACACACGCGGCTGTACTTTGCATCGCAGCGGCTCTACCGCTCCGACGACCGCGGCGATACGTGGAAGGCCGTGAGCCCCGACCTCACGCGCGGCATCGACCGCAACAAGCTGCCGGTGATGGGCCGCGTGTGGAGCGTGGACGCCGTCGCGAAGAACGCCTCGACCAGCTTCTACGGCAACATCGTGTGGGTGGACGAGTCGCCGCTCCAGGAGGGCCTGCTGCTGGTGGGCACCGACGATGGTGCGATCCAGGTCAGCGAGGACGGCGGTGGCAGCTGGCGGAAGATCGAGAAGTTCTCGGGCGTGGGCGAGTACCCGTATGTCTCACGCGTGGTTCCGTCGCGCTTCGACGCAAAGACGATCTATGCCACGTTCGACCGGCACAAGATGGGGGACTTCAAGCCCTACGTGTTGAAGAGCACCGACCTCGGCCGCTCGTGGACGAACATCTCGGGCGACCTGCCGGCCACGTGCGCGGTGTACGCGTTCGTGCAGGACACGAAGGACGCCGGGCTGCTGTTCGCGGGGACCGAGTTCGGCCTGTTCTTCACGCAGGACGGCGGCAAGAAGTGGATGAAGCTCTCGGGCGGGATCCCGATCCAGTGCATCCGCGACGTCGCCATCCAGGCGCGCGAGGATGACCTGGTCGTGGCCACGTTCGGCCGCGGCTTCTACATCCTCGACGACCTCTCGCCGTTGCGCCTCATGAACACCGAGGCGAAACTCACCGCCGAAGCCACGCTGCTGCCGGCGCGCAAAGCACTTCTGTACGTGCCGTCCTCCCCGATGGGTGGCGAAGGCAAGGCCGAACAGGGTGAGCGCTTCTATGTGGCCGACAATCCGCCGTTCGGCGCCACGTTCACGTATTACTTGAAGGACGGCTACAAGTCGCTGCGTGACCGGCGCCGTGACAAGGAGAAGGAGATCCAGAAGGCGGGCGGGAACACCTTCTACCCGTCGTGGGACACGCTGCGCGCCGAGCAGCGCGAGGAGGCCCCTGCGATCGTCCTCACCGTGACCGATGGTTCGGGTCAGGCCGTGCGCCGGCTGACCGGCCCGGCCAAGGCAGGCTTCCAGCGCGTGGCGTGGGACCTGCAATGGGCCGACCACCGGCCGGCCTCACTCACGCCGCGCACGCGCGGACCGTTCGAGGATGCCGGCGGCGGACCGCTCGCCGCCCCCGGCACGTACCGGGTGCAGCTGTCCAAGCGGCTGAACGGCGTGCTCACGGACTTGGGCGAACCGCAGACCGTGGTCGTGGAACCGCTCCAGAACACCTCACTGCCCGCTCCGGACCGGGCGGCACTGGCGGCGTTCCAGAAGAAGGCCGCCGCCCTGCAGCGTGCCGTCATGGGCAGTCAGCGTGTGCTGGGGGATGCGCAACAGAACGCGCAGCTGTTGCGCCGTGCGCTCGACGACACGCCGGTCCCCGACGCACCGCCGATGCGCGTGGAGGCGGCCAAGCTCCTCGACCGGCTGCGCGACATCAACCTCACGTTGAACGGCGACTCCGAGATCGCGCGCTTCAACGAGGCGACCGCGCCCGGTCTCTCGGACCGCATCGACCGCGTCGTGAGCGGCAGCTGGACCAGCACCAGCGCGCCGACCGCGACGCAGCAGCGCGCGTACGACATCGTCTCGGGCTCTCTTGGACGGGTGATCGCCGACCTGCGCGCCACGCTCGAGGCACTCGACGCGCTGGGCAAGCGCGCCGAGGCGGCCGGAGCTCCGTGGACACCCGGCCGGCTGCCCGACTGGAAGTCGGAGTGATGCACCACCCACGACCCTGACCGGAGACCCCCATGGCCAAGCCCACACACGCCGATGCCGAACTGCTGCTCCGGCTCTACGAGATCCGCCGCGAGCCCGAGTTGCGCCGGGCGCGCGCGTGGTTCCTGTCCGAGTTCAAGCCCACGACGTGGGCGGACGTGAAGTCACGCTACCTGTCGCACACCGAAGAGGACCGCTGGTTCCGCATGACCATCTCGTACTGGGAGATGGTGGGCACCATGGTCAACCGCGGCATCCTCCATGACGAACTGTTCTTCGACCACACCGGCGAGGACATCGTGACGTGGGAGCGCATCAAGGCGCTCATCCCCGACGCTCGCGCCGACATCCGGCCCACGTACATGATGAACTTCGAGCGGCTGGTGGCCGGCCATCAGGATTATCGCAAGCGCACGAACGAGGCGGCACTGAAGCCCGCCAAGCGCACCGGGCCCGAGGCCCGGCCCTCCAAGACGAAGCCGCGGTCGCCGCGCAAGCGCTGACATGTCCTCCACGTTCGGCCGGTTGTTCCGCGTCACCACGTTCGGCGAGTCGCATGGGCCGGGCGTGGGCGTGGTGGTGGACGGCATGCCGCCGGGCGTGCGCGTCGAGTTGGAGGCCATCCAGCACGAACTCGACCGGCGCCGGCCGGGGCAGAGCGCGATCACCACGCAGCGCCAGGAGGCCGACCGCGTCGAGGTGCTGTCTGGGATGTACGAGGGCGTGACGCTCGGCACGCCCATCGCGATGCTCGTGCGCAACACTGACCAGAAGTCCAAGGACTACGACGCGCTCAAGGACGTGTTCCGCCCGGGCCATGCCGACTTCGTCTACCACGCGAAGTACGGCGTGCGTGATCACCGCGGCGGTGGCCGCTCGTCCGGCCGCGAGACCGTCGGCCGCGTCGCGGCCGGAGCATTGGCGAAGGCCGCGCTCGGCAGCGTGGGCGTGCACGTGGTGGGAGGCACGGTGAAGGTCGGGAGCGTGTCCGCCCTGGACCGTGACTGGTCGCTGGTCGAGTCGAACCCGGTGCGCTGCCCCGATGCCGACGCGGCCGTGCTCATGCAGGCGCTGATCGAGAAGGTGCGCGACGAGCGCGACTCGGTAGGCGGTGTGGTCGAACTGGTGGCGCGCGGCGTGCCCGCGGGCTGGGGCGATCCGACCATGGACAAGCTGGATGCCGCCATCGCCTCGGCAATGTTGAGCATCCCCGCCACCAAGGGCGTCGAGCTCGGCGGCGGCTTCGGCATGGTGGAGCTGCGCGGTTCGCAGACCAACGACGTGTTCGATGGCGAGCGCTACGCGAGCAACCACGCGGGCGGCATCGCCGGCGGCATCTCGAACGGCAACGAGATCGTGGTGCGCGTGGCGGTGCGTCCGGCCACGAGCATCGGCAAGCCGCAGACCATGGCGAAGTCCGGCGGCGGCACCGAGACCGTGGCCATCGAGGGCCGTCACGACCCGTGCATCTGCCCGCGCGTCGTGCCGGTGGCCGAAGCGATGCTGGCCATGGCGCTCACCGACGCCTGGCTGCACCAGCGCGCCCTGCGCGGGCGTGAGAAGTAGTCGGGGGCGGGCGGGCGCGCCGGCGCTTCGGTCAGTAGCGCTGCGGACGGCGAGCCGACTTCCCTCGTGACGCCACCGCCGGGTCGCGCTAGGCTCGCGACAGCCGGGGAGACTCCCGCCCCGAGCCGTCCCACGAAGGGGCAAGGCCGCGGTGCCCGACCGGGGGAGGCCCGCACGAGAAAGGCCCGGATGGTCAGCCGCACGTCGCAGAGATTCCCGAGCGCCATGCCGCTCCATGGCCTGACGCTCGCCTTGGCGTTGCTCGCAGGGCCCGCATCGGCCCCCGCACGCGCCGCGCTCTACAACATCACCGATCTGGGCAGCCTCGGTGGTCAGCGGGGCAGCGGCGCGTACGCCATCTCCGGGTCGGGGCGGATCGCGGGCTACTCGTTCGTCCAGGGCACGAACTTCGTGCACGCCATGGTCAACGACCACGGCAACGTGTTCGACCTGGGCACGCTCGGCGGAACGCAGAGCCTCGCGCGCGCGGTGAATGCCTCCGGCACGGTGGTCGGCTGGGCGTATCCGCCGGGCCTCGCGTGGCAGCGTGCGTTCCTGTGGCGCGAAGGCGCGATGACACCGCTCGGCACACTCGGCGGCGACGCGAGCGACGCGTCCGACATCAATGATGCCGGACTCGTGGTGGGCTCGGCGAACGACGCGCTCGGGCGTGACCGGCCGTTCTGGTGGCGCGACGGGGTGATGCACGACATGGGCACGCTGGGCGGATCCAACGGCCGCGCCCTCGCCGTGAACGCGTCCGGCGACATCACCGGCACTGCACAGATCACGGGCGACGACGAGTACCACGCGTTCCTCGCCAAGCCCGGCAGCATCCTCTACGACCTCGGCACGCTGGGCGGACCCGCGAGTCACGGGCACGACGTGAACGAGAACATCCACGTGTGCGGCTGGTCCATGCTGCGCGACAACAGTCCGCCCTCGCGCGGTTTCCTGTGGGCCGACGGTGTCATCAAGAGCTTGGGAACCCTGGGCGGGATCTACAGCGCCGCGTTCGGGCTCAACGACCAGGACCAGATCGTGGGTGCGAGCACGCGCGCCGATGAGGTGCAGGTGGCGTTCCTGTGGCACGACGACCAGATGGTGGACCTCAACACGCTGCTGCCACCCGGGCATGGCTGGTTGCTCACGAGTGCCTACGACATCGACGAGCAGGGAGCGATCGTGGGCGAGGGTGTGCGCCCCGACGGCGCGACGCGTGCGTTCCTGCTGACGCCGGCCGCCACGACGAGCGTGTGGCCGGGTGCCGCAGGACCGGCGCTGAGATTTGCGGGCGCGACACCCAATCCGGTGCGAGGTGCAGCGAGATTCGGCTTCGAGCTGCCCTCGCCCTGTCGCGCCTCGCTCACGGTGCACGACCTGGCCGGCCGTTCGGTGCGAGAACTGGCCAGTGGCTGGTTCGGCGCCGGGCCGCAGTCCGTGCCCTGGGACGGACTGGGCGACAGCGGTGAGCGACTCGCACCCGGCGCCTACGTGGCCCGTCTCGTGACCAGTCGCGGTGCCATCGCCAGGCGCTTCGTCGTCATCCGCTGACGCGAGCCGCCTGCGTTGACCCTTGCAAGTTCCGTGCGCTACGCTGTTTGCACGTTCATCCCTCGTCCAACGGTGGAGGCTCTCCTGCGCATCGCCCAGCGGATCCCGACGTGGCCCTGGCGCGCCTCGTGGCGCGGCCGGGAGATCGCGTTCGCCCGTTGACGAGTCCCACGAACCCGATCCTCCAGCCCATGCCGGTCGGCGTGGGCTTTTTGTTCGCACCGAGGTAGCTCCCGATGCTCGTCGTGCTCAAGCCCGGCACCTCCGAGACCGCCGCCGCGGACGCCATCACGCGCCTGCGCATGGCAGGGCTCGCCGTGCACCGCACCGAGTTCGAGAGCCGCGTCCGGATCGCCGCGGTGGGAGACACCTCGGCGATGGACTGGAACGAGGTCGCGAGCTGGGCTTCGGTGGAGTCCGTCGCCAAGCTCGCGCGCCCGTTCAAGCTCGCCAGCCGCGCGTTCCACCCGCACGACACCGTCATCTCCGTGGGCCGCGTCGCCATCGGCGGCCCGCAGCTCGCCATCATGGCGGGCCCCTGTTCGGTGGAAGGCGAGGAACAGGTGTTCACCATCGCGAAGGCGGTGGCGGAAGCCGGTGCGACCGTGATGCGCGGCGGTGCCTACAAACCGCGCACGTCGCCCTACGCATTCCAGGGCCTGGGCGAAGAGGGGCTGAAGCTCCTGCGCCGCGCGGCCGACGCGCACGGACTGGCGGTGGTGAGCGAGGTGATGGAACCGCAGCTGGTGACGCTGCTCGCACGCTACTGCGACATCCTGCAGATCGGCGCACGCAACATGCAGAACTACGCGCTACTGCGGGAGGTGGGGCACACCGAGAAGCCGGTGCTCCTCAAGCGCGGGCTCTCGAGCACGATCGAGGAGTGGCTGCTCTCGGCCGAACACGTGATGGCGCAGGGCAACCGCCAGGTCATCCTGTGCGAGCGCGGCATCCGCACGTTCGAGACCTACACGCGCAACACGCTCGACCTGAACGCCGTGCCGGTGGTGAAGGAGCTCTCGCACTTGCCGGTGATCGTGGACCCGTCGCACGGCACGGGCATCCGCGACAAGGTCGCCCCGATGGCGCGTGCCGCGATCGCCGCCGGCGCCGACGGACTGATGATCGAGGTGCATCACGATCCCGATCGCGCGCTGTCGGATGGGGCGCAGTCGCTCTATCCCGCGCAGTTCACCGAACTGGTGCAGCAGATCCGGACCATCGCCGAGGTGCTCGGTCGCACCGTCTAGATCCTGCCGCGCTTCAGTGCAAGACGGCGACGTGCACGGTCTTCTCGAGCGCCGGTGCCCGAAGCGCACCCAATAGAGCCCTGGTGCGAGCACGCCGCCGGGTACTCGCCACGAAACCCTCCCCGGGCCCTCGACCGCGTGGGACAGCCGCACCCGGCCATCGAGGCCATGCGCACGAACGCGCCGGGCGCGAGTCGGGCAGCTGGAACAGCAGGCTGAGCCCGTCGGTGGCGGGATCGCCGGAGACGCTCGCGAACGCCACGCCTCCCGGCGCGGGCGGTGTCGTGCCGGAGCGGTGGAGGGACGTCCGCCGCGCGGGCCCTCGCCAGCCCGTCGAGAGCGACCGGACGCTGACATGAGAGGAGCATTCCATCCGAGGGGGGAGGGCAGCAGGGCCCGGAGCAGGGGGAGTGGGGAGTCGAGTGGGAATTGCTGCGGAAGTCACCCGATCCACCCCGGACCCCGCCCGTCCGGGGCTCGGACCACCCCGGCTTCCGGAGCCGCGCCCTCCGGCTGGCCCCGGCTTTGGCAATTTAGTACGTGACGGTTCGTTGACAGGGCATTGCGGGGATGTAATCGTTTACATCAACCGAGCGACCGGAGCGCGTTCCGGCGCCGGCGATCAGGCCGCATCCCTTCGGCGGAGGCCGCCGACCGGGCTGCCCCCGCGGAATGGAACGCTCTCAGCCGAACCCCGACACCCCTTGTCACCGCTCACGGCAACCGAGGAGGTTCGCACCATGAAGCGAGCCGGATCATTCGCCACCGTCGTCGCCACGCTGCTGCTCGCGACGACCGCCGTGGCACAGCCCCCGCGCCAGGATGCGATCTGGGCGCGTTCCACCGCCGGCGCGCCGATCGTGCTCGACGGTATTCTCAACGAGCCGCAGTGGGCACTCGCCGAGTCGAAGGTGATCGACTGGGCGACCGATGCCGGTATCCCCGGCAGCGGCTACAAACCCGAAGGCGGGTTCCTGCCCACCGATCCCACGCATGCGACCGTGAAGTTCCTCACCGTGGGCAACACGCTCTATATGGGCATCGTGCTCCCGGACAAGTCCATCGGCGGCTCCAAGAACTTCAATCGGTTCGACGGTCTGCTGATGCAGCTCAAGGACCACCTCGCCTCCGGCCGGCCCGCGCCGCCCGCCGAGCACTTCTATGTCTGGTGGAACAACGACCCCGCCGCGGTGGACCCGCAGCCGGTCGGGCAGCAGCCCGCGTTCGCCGGCGGGCCGTTCGCCGCGAACCCTTCGTATACGCCACGCACGCCGGCGCAGATCGCCGCGTGGGACGCGGTCACGATCGTGCACGGCGTCTCGAACTCGGACGCCGGCGTGGACACCGACTGGACCGTCGAGATGAAGTTCGACCTGAGTGCCACGGGCTACAACATCACCCAGCCGAGTGGCGACATCGTCGAGTTCAACATGTCCATCTACGACTGCGACAACTACTGGCCGATCGTGCCCATCAACCTCGCGGCGAATCGCGTGTGGTGGCAGGGCCCGTGGGGCAATTCGCTCGGCTACAACGAGGTCCGCATCCACTGCCGGCCGGACGTGACGGTGAACAGCCCGAACCTGCCGTACCTGGCCCCCGAGCTGATCATCCCGAACGGCAAGTTGTTCGCGTCGCCCGTCATCGACGGCAGCCTGTCGGAACCCGTGTGGGCGCACGCCCCGAGCTTCGACATCCGCTACGGCGACAACGTGCTGCGTGACAGCTACCCGGGCGTGATCAAGTGGCGCTCCGGCCAGTACCAGCCGGAGGTCAATGGCGGGCTCGCGGCCATCCTCGATCCGTCGGATTGCACGGTGAAGTACTTCTTCCGCGACGACTCGCTGTTCCTCGGCTTCGACGTGCGCGACGGCGCGGTGCAGTCCTACCCGCTCACCGACCGCATGGACGGATTCGTGATCGGGCTCTACGACCGCACGGCACGCGAGCCGTTCGACAACACCCTGCAGCCGCACCGCCTCACGTTCGACGTGTCGCCCTCGGGCGCGGCCCGCACGGCCGACTTCCTCACCACGCTCACGAACAACGGCGGCGCGCGTGTGCGCCTGCAACTCAAGGCGGGCACCACGCTCGACACGCTGGGCGCGGACGTGGACGCGGGCTACACGGCCGAACTCGTGGTGGACCTCACCAAGATCGGCTACCCGCCCGGCCGCGGCGACGGCATCATCTTCCCGAGCGTGACGCACTACGACGGCGACTCGTTCACGCCGTTCACCGACAGCTACGGCACGCGCACGTGGTGGGCCGCCGAGTACGACAACACGTGTTGTCCGCCATGGGCGTACATGGATCCGTACATGAACGTGATCCTCGACGCGCCACGGCCGGGTCCGGGCGTGACGGGTTACGCACTCATGCATGCGGCCCCGAACCCGATGCGGACCGCGACCACCCTGTTCTACCGCATGGCTGCGACCAGCCGGGTCCAACTCGAGGTGTTCGACGCCCAGGGCCGCATCGTGCACTCGCACGACTACGGCGTGCTGGCCGCGGGCGAGCAGCGCTCGGCGGTGTTCGGGCTGCAGGCGCCCACGGGCGTCTATCCGTATCGTCTGCGCATGACTGACCCCACGACCGGCGCGCAGCACGCGTCTCTCGCGGGTCGACTTCTCGTGGTGCGGTGATCCCCCGCGCACCACTCGATGCCGGCGGCGGGCCTTGTGCCCGCCGCCGGCATTGCCATCCGCGGGGATGGGCGGGTGCGGCGCTCGCCGCGCTGCTGCTCGCGGGGCCGGCGACCGCGGGCACGAGCGGCCGCATCGCCGGACGAGTGGTGGATGCCAAGAAGCAGCCGCTGCCCGGAGTCACCGTGGCCATGGTGGGCGTGAAGCTGGGAGCCATGACCGACGAGGACGGCCGGTTCAGCATCGTCAACATCCCTGCGGGCAGCTACAGCGTGCGTACGAACCTGGTCGGTTATCGGCCGGTCACCACCACGAACCTGCTGGTCTCGGCCGACGAGACCACCCGGCTGGATCTGGTGCTCGAGGAGGCCCCGGTGCAGATGGCGGAAGTCGTGGTCTCCGCCAAACGCCCGGTCGTCGAGGTGAACCGCACCAGCACGGTCGCCATCGTGCCGCGCGAGGAGATCCAGAAGCTGCCGGTGCAGGAGTTGCAGGACGTGGTCAATCTCCAGGCCGGCGTCGTGGACGGTCACTTCCGTGGCGGCCGCCAGAACGAGGTGCAGTACCAGGTCGATGGCGTGTCCACGAACAATGCCTACGACAACACCAACACCGTGCGCATCGACCGCTCGCTGCTGGAGGAAGTGCAGGTCGTCTCGGGCACGTTCGACGCCGAGTACGGCCAGGCCATGAGCGGCGTGGTGAACGCCGTGCTGCGCCGTGGCGGCGAGCGCTTCCAGTGGGACTCCGAGGCACTGCTCGGCATGTACGCCTACTCGGGTGACAACCGCGGGCAGCAGTACGAGTGGTTCCCGGGCAGCAAGCAGGACTACCAGTTCACGATGTCCGGGCCGGCGGGCCTGCCGCGCACGACGTTCCTCGCGAACGCCAGCTATCACGTCCACGATGGCGCCTACTGGGCCGAGCGCCGCTTCACGCCGCTGCCCACGCCCAGCCGGGACCCGGTGGAGAAGGTGATCGCACCCGATGGCGACGGCACGCTCATGCCGCTCAAGGGCGCGAGCGAGTGGGCCGGCATCCTCAAGCTCTCGAACCGCTCGCTCGAGGGCAGGGAGTTCGCCTACCAGATCCTCGTCAACGCCATCGAGGGCCAGGACCGGCCGTGGAACCTGAACCTCGTTCCGGACGCCGCGAAGAACCAGCGCACGCTGTCCGTGGTGCACGGCCTGTCGTTCACGCACACGCTGAGTCCCAAGCGTTTCTACCAGGTGGACCTGCGGCAGAACTACTACGACTACCGCGACATGGCGTTCGACGACGTGAACGATGTCCGCTACCACCTCTATGGCCCGCTCGTCGGAGTCAGCGGCTACGAGTTCGGGAATCCGGTCCAGGGCGTGGACTTCGGACGGTTCCAGCTCACCACGAACGCGTTCGTGGGCAAGGGTACGTACGTCGACCAGATCTCGAATACGCACCAGCTGAAGATGGGTCTCGAGTACCAGGCGCCGCTGATGAAGTTCGGCGCGCCGGGCGAGATCTTCCTCGGCATCGTCCCCGGCACGGGCACGGTGGGTCCCGTCGTCACCAACAAGCCGCGTCCCGAGTACCTGCCGGTGTTCTTCTCGGGCTATGCGCAGGACCAGCGCGAGTGGAACGACATCACGTTCCGCGTGGGCGGCCGGTTCGACTGGTTCGACGCCCGGACCGAGCTGCCCAGCGACCTTTCGAACCCCGCGAACAGCATCCCCGGCGTGCCGCAGTCCACGCTGGTGCCCACCTCCAACAAGCTCACGTTGTCGCCGCGCGTGGGCGTGTCGTACCCGGTCTCGGATCACTCCGCCGTCTACTTCGCATACGGCCACTTCTACCAGTACCCGCCGCTGCGCGACATGTTCAACAACTCGGATTACTCGGTGCTCGCGGACCTGCAGGCGGCGGACGACATCCAGCGCAACGGCATCCTCGGCAACCCCGACCTCAAGTCGCAGCGCACGGTGCAGTACCAGATCGGCGTCAAGAACGCGATCACGCCCGACCTGGGGCTCGACTTCAACGCCTTCTACAAGGACGTCCGCGACCTGCTCGGCGTCGAGTTCCTGTCCACGTACAACGGCGCGCAATACGTCCGCTGGACCAACGTGGATTACGGCGACGTCGTGGGCCTGACCGTCCAGTTGGACCACCGCGCGCTCGGGCCCTTCTCGCTCTCGGCCGATTACACCTGGCAGCAGGCGCTCGGCAACTCGAGCGACCCCGACGAGACGCTGAACCGTGCCGCCGCGGGCCAGGACCCGCTGCCGCGCCAGATCCCGTTCAACTGGGACCAGACGCACACGTTCAACGTCACGCTCGCCACGGGCGTGCCGTCGGGCTGGCAGGGCAGCACCATCCTGCGCTATTCGAGCGGCCAGCCCTACACACCCACGCTCGACAACTCCACGCCCCAGCTCCAGAACACCGGGCGCAAGCCGAGCTCGCTGGTGTGCGACCTCAAGGTGGAGCGCCCGGTCCGCTTTGCGCGCGAGACCGCCACGCTGTTCCTGAGGGTGTTCAACGTCTTCGACGCGCGGTACCTGAACGGCTACGTGTTCCCGAGCAGCGGCAGCCCCGACTACACCCGATTCCCGGGCGACGAGGGGCAGGCCGCGATCCTCGACGACCCGACCCGCTACTTCGCACCGCGCCGGGTCGAACTGGGCGTGACGTTGCGCCAGGGGGTGCGGCCATGAGCGCGCGTGACCGTCGACACCGGTCCGCCGTCCGCCCGTTCGTGGCGGGAGCGCTCGCGCTGCTGCTCGCTGCGAGCACGGCGGCGCAGACGCCGGTTCCCGTGGTCCCCAAACCGCAGCGCGGCCAGATCAGCGCCGAGCGCCAGGGCACGCACGACGCGGCGAACATCCGCACGGTGTTCCACAACTTCGGCATGGTGGGGGACTACCCGAGTGATCCGGCCACCGCCGATCTCAGCATCTTCCACTCGGTCGAGGTGCCGAAGGGCACCGGCATGAACTACAGCGACGGCATCACGCCGTTCGTGCTCGCGAAGGTCCGGCTCTCGAACGGCCAGGACGCCTACATCATGGAGACGGGCTTCCGCGAGCGGCAGGCCGAGAGCCCGTACACCGAGCGCATCATGCGATTCGAGCCGCGGCCGGGTTACTTCGAGGCCGACCCGAACCTCAACGTCGGCCGCTCGATCGCCATCAGCAGTGACCCGCGCACCTGGCCCTCGACGTGGCCCGACCGCGCCAACGATCCGAGCGATCCGGGCTGGAACGGGTCGTGGAACGGCTACTTCGGCAAGCGTGCCGCCGCCGACCAGGAGAGCTACGGCGTCATGGACGACGACTTCTACGACGCGTGGAAGCCGTATTGGTATCCGGACTCGCGCGACACCACGCGCGCCGGGCTGGGCTTGAAGATCGGCGTGCGCGGCTTCCAGTGGGCGAATCCCCAGGCCGGGAACGTCATCTTCTGGCACTACGACATCACCAACGAAGGCACCACGGACTACGACGACAACGTCGTGTTCGGGCTGTATATGGACTCGGGCGTGGGCGGCTCGCTGCTGTCGTGCGACGGTATCTTCGAATCCGACGACGACAACGCGTTCTTCGACAAGTCTAGCGGACTGAACCTGGTCTACACCTGGGACCGCTCCAATCACGGCCGGGACCTGCGCGGCAACTGTAGCCCCACCGGCTACCTGGGCTATGCCTACCTGGAAACACCCGGCAACGAGTTCAACGACCTGGACGACGACCGCGACGGCATCACGGACGAGCAGCGCAGCGGAGGCCCCGGCACGCTCATCACCGGCCAGCCCGCGATCCTCGCGTACCTGCAGGCGAACTACGACACCACGCGGTTCGTCGCCAAGTACGGTCCCATCGCGGAGCGGCCGGCCTATCGAGTCGCGTCGTGGTGGACGGGCGACGAGGACATGGACTGGCTCGCCGAGTTCAACGACTTCGGCACCGATGGCGTGCGGGACACGCACGACGCCGGCGAGGGCGACGGCATGCCGACGGCGGGCGAGACCAACTTCGACGCCACGGACCTGAACGAGTCGGACCAGATCGGGCTGACCGGCTTCAAGCAGAACCGCATCAAGGCGGGGCAGGGGAACCCCGACCCGACCACCGACGGCATCCTGTTCTACACCGAGACGCAGAACTGGCCCGAGCGGCTCTATCGCCAGTTCACGAACCCCGATTCGGCCGCCCGCTTCGACCAGGCGCTCGCGGCCAACTACAACATCGGGTTCCTGTTCGCCTCGGGGCCGTTCAAGCTCAAACCCGGCCAGACCGAGCGATTCTCGCTGGCGCTCGCCTTTGGCGGCGATCTCGATGCACTGCGGCGGCGCGTGAAGACCGTGCAGCGGATCTACGACGGCAACTACCAGTTCGCCGTGCCGCCGGTGCGTCCGGTGGTGCAGGCTGAGGGCGGCGACGGGTTCGTGCGGCTCACCTGGGACGACGCCGCCGAACGCAGCGTGGACCCGGTGACCAGCCAGTTCGACTTCGAGGGCTACCGCATCTACCGCGCCACCGATCCCGACTTCGCCGACGCGCGCACCATCACCACCGGCACCGGCGAGATCGTGGGCAATGGCAAGCCCATCGCGCAGTTCGACCTGGACAACGACATCACCGGATTCGTGACCGTGCCGGACGAGGACCTGCCGCCCTACCTGCTCGGCACCGATACCGGGCTGCAGCACTCGTGGGTGGATTCGACCGTCACCAACGGCCAGCAGTACTACTACGCCGTGTGCGCCTACGACCGCGGCGTGCCCGAGTTGGAGTTCTACCCGTCCGAGAACTCGTACAACATCTCGCGCACGCTTCGCGGCGGGACGATCTTCCAGACCAACACGGTGGGCGTGCGGCCGAACCTCAAGGTGAAGGGCTTCACGCGTGCCAGCGTCTCGGCGCCGCAGCATGTGAACGGCCGCGGCACCGGCAGTGTGGCGCTGAGCGTCGAGAACAGCACGCAGGTGCCGCAGGGCCACACGTTCTCGCTCACGTTCCTGTCGGACACGCCCGACCAGGTGCGCGCCACACGGTACTCGCTCAGGGACAGCACCAGCGGCACGCTGCTGTTCGAGACCGGCAACGACTTCACGAGCAGCGGGCGCGGCCCGGTCGGCGCGGGCATCCTGCCGACCGTGGGCACGCCGGTCGAGACGTTGCCCGACACCGCGCTCAGCGTATTCGACAACGGCTCTCCCACGAATGTGCATCTGCGCGCCACGTACCAGCCGGGCTGGCCCGCCGACCTGCGGCGGCCGGGATATCCCGAGGACCTCGTCGTGCGGTTCTCGGCCGTGCCCGAGGACACCAGCATCGCATTCCCGTTCCGTCCGGCCAAGCCGGCCAAGTTCCGCGTGTTGGCGCTCACCGATACGGGCGAGACCCAACTCGACTTCCGCTTCACCGACGGTGACAACGACGGCACGCTCTCGAGCCTCACCGACAACTTCGACGTGCTCACGCGCCCGCCCGGCGCGCCGGTCACCACTGCGGACTTCACGTGGCGCGTGCAGATCGATCGCTTCGGCCCGGGTGCGCTGAGGCCGCCCGGCGCCGGCGACGTGTGGCGACTGCGGCTGCGCGTGCCGTTCGAGGGTGGCGACCAGTTCACGTTCACGAGCACGGGCGAGTCGGCCGCCGCGGCCGCGACAGCGGCCAGCGGTGAACCGTACGTCGTGCCCAACCCTTACATGAGTGCGGCCAGCTTCGAACCGGCGCCGTTCAACATCAAGGGACGTGGCGAGCGGCGGATCGAGTTCCGCGGCATCGCCCAGGGCGCCGTCATCCGTGTCTACAGCGTGCACGGCGACCTCGTGCAGACGCTGCGCCAGGACGGATCGCTCGAGGGCTTCGTGGCGTGGAACCTGCGCACCAAGGACAACCTCGACCTGGCTCCGGGCCTGTACATCTTCCACGTCGAAGCGCCCGGGCAGTCCACGTTCACCGGCAAATTCGCGGTGGTGAAGTGATGCGCGCCCAGGTCCGGCTCCGCGCGGTCGCGGCGCAGCGCACGGCGTCGGCGCTGGCGCTGCTCGCCGTGCTGTGGCTCTCGGCCGGCCCGGCCACGGCCCAGACCAAGACGGGCACCACGTTCGGTGTGTTCACGCTCATCGAGCCCGATGCCCGCCTCGCGGCGATGGGCAACGCGGGTTCGGCCGCGGGCGAGGGGCTCGCGGGTGTGTTCTACAACCCGGGCGCGGTGGCGGGACTGGAGAAGCACGCGTTCGAGTTCGTGCACGCCGATTGGTTCGCGGGCATTCGCTACGACTGGATCGGCTACGCGCAGCCGGCCGGCAAGCTCGGCACTTTCTACAGCACGTTCACGTCGCTCAACTCGGGCGACATGCCGGTGCGCACCGTAAGCCAGCCGCTCGGCACGGGGGAGCGGTTCAGCGTCACCGACCTGGCGGTCTC
>Ga0075429_100001692_pt1 | contig 18230 bp, 10 predicted proteins | sample RhiMetdeltSRZDD3_FD_75295 | JGI IMG/M metagenome (GOLD analysis project Ga0075429, IMG submission 75295) | Populus rhizosphere microbial communities from Tennessee, USA - Rhizosphere MetaG P. deltoides SRZDD3 | ecosystem: Host-associated > Plants > Roots > Rhizosphere > Soil | place: USA... | reverse complement strand
GCGAGATCGTCCGTCAGAAGGCCGAGGCAGATGTAACTGTGGCTGGCGTGATGGACGACGAACAGGTGCGCTCCAACCAGGGAACCGAGTTCGATCCATTCCGGCAGGCAGACCTGGATGTGCGCCTGGACGGCATCGATGGCTTGCTGCATCACAAGGTTTTTATCGTAGATGAAAAGATCGTTGTAATGGGTTCCTATAATTTTTCACAGAACGCCGAAGAACGCAACGATGAAAATTTGCTGATCATCTATGACCCCGTCATTGCCGGGCAGTTTTTACTCGAATTCAAGCGCGTCCAGGCACAGGCGCAAAGGAATGACTGACTCCCGGCGGTTGCTCGTCGTCTTTGCACACCCGGACGATGAGTCGATGGGGATGGGTGGTCCCCTTGCAAAATATGCCGCGGAAGGAGTGGAAACCTATCTGGTCTGCGCCTCACGCGGAGAGCGAGGCTGGTTCGGTCCCACCGAGCAGAATCCCGGCCCGGATGCGCTCGGTAGGCTCCGCGAGAGGGAACTGGAGCGCGCGGTCAGCAAGCTGGAGATGAAGGGACTCTATTTCCTCGACTACCTCGATGGGGAGGTAGATCAGGCGGCTCCCGCCGAGGCGATTCAAAAAATCGCTACTCACATCCGCCGTATCATGCCACAGGTAGTGGTGACCTTTCCGCCCGATGGGAATTACGGGCATCCCGATCATATCGCGGTGGGACAATTTACCAGCGCGGCGATCGTCTGCGCCGCAGATGCCAGTTATCAGGATACGGAAAACTTCGCCCCACATCGCGTTTCGAAGCTATATTACATGGTCGATTCCGAGGACTTCATCAAGTTGGTTGCTCCATTCGTAGGCGATCTAACCTTTCCTGTGGGTCACCAACTTCGCGGCGAAGTCGCCTGGAAGGACTGGATGATCACCACGCGCATCGAGATGGCAGAACACTGCCACGCGGCTTGGCGCGCCATCCAATGTCACCAGAGCCAGTTGCCAAGCTTGGGTCTGCTGGCAGAAATGCATGAAGACGCCGGGGTGGCTGTCCTTGCCATGCAAGGGACTTTCTACCGGGCGTTCAGTCTGGTCAATGGTGGAAGAAAATTGGAGCGCGACTTGTTCGAGGGCATTCGCTAAATCGCGTGGTCGTACGCAAGGATTTCATTGGTTCAGGAGGCGAGATGAACGAAGCATTAAGATTATTGGCAGTTTTTCCCCATCCCGATGATGAATCGCTGGGGCTTGGTTCTACACTGGCGCGTTATTCTTCCGAAGGCGTCGAGACATTTCTGCTCTGTGCCACGCGCGGGGAACGCGGCTGGTTCGACTCCGCGGGACCGAACCCGGGCCTTGAGGGGGTTGCGCGCATCCGTGAAGCGGAACTGCGCTGCGCCGCGGAGAATCTCGGTCTCCATGAAGTAAGCTTTCTCGATTACATCGATGGAGACGTGGATCAAGCCCGCCCTGAGGAAATCATTGGGAAGATCGTTTCACATATCCGTCGCATCAAACCGCAGGTGGTTGTCACCTTTGGCCCGGACGGCGCGTACGGACACCCCGATCACATCGCATTATCCCAATTCACCAATGCCGCGCTGGTCTGCGCCGCCGACCGTAACTTTGTAGACGCAAATCTTCAGCCGCCGCACCGGGTACTAAAGTTGTACTACATGGTCGATCCACAGGATATCGTCAATGTGGCAAATGAAGCGTTCGGCGGCATCAGCATGGAGATCGATGGCGTCACGCGCAGTCACGTCAGCTGGCCAGACTGGCAGATCACCACATGGCTGGACAACAACAACTATCTGGATCGAGTGCAGAAGGCGATGCTTTGTCACAAGTCGCAGATCCCCGGGTACCATCCCATCGACCAGTGGTCACTAGCAGAGCTTGCAAGGATTTTTGGCACCGGTCATTTCTACCGCGCCTTCAGCCTTGTGAATGGGGGCAGGAAAGTGGAAACAGATTTATTCGAAGGGTTGAGATGATATGATCCTGGATAGATTGGATAAGAGGAAAAGGTATTGAAACGATTCTTTGTCTTCATCACCATCCTGCTTGCTGCCTGTCAACCGGCGCCAAGCACAGCCAATCCAGCTTCGCCGCCATCAACATTTACCTCATCAGCTCCTACAGAAACCGCTCTTCCACAACGTACTGCCACACCGCCGGCTACCGAAACAGTTACACCTACCGCCACCGTCCCGCCCTCCACTGTCGAATTGGAAGGCGCCGAAGTTCCGCCGGGCTTTTCGCTGATCAAGTTCGCCGATCTCCCCCGCCCGACGGGATTCGCCTTCGATCGCCAGGCAAATATGTATGTCACCTCTCAGGATGGCAATGTCTATATCCTGCAGGATGAAGATCAGGATGGTCGCGCCGACTCGTGGTCGACATTTGCATCAGGTTATTATTTTCCGCTAGGTGTAGCGATCCATGCGCCAAGTGGGGATGTCTATGTCTCGTATCAGGGCGCGATCACCGTGCTGAGGGATACAAACGGTGACGGCAGGTCCGATGAGAAAAGACTCTTGGTCGATCATCTTCCCTTTGACCGGCATCAAAATGACAACCTCGAATTCGGTCCGGATGGCTGGCTGTATGTCGGAGTTGGTTCGCCCTGTGATGCCTGCGAGGATCCCGACCCGCGCAGCGCCTCAATCCTGCGCTTCAATGTGGAGACTAGCGAAAGTGAGATCTTTGCGACCGGGATGCGCAACCCGTTCGATATAGCCTTCCACCCGGAGACGGGCGATCTCTTCGCCACTGACAACGGACGCGATGACCTGGGGATGGAGGGACCCTTCGAAGAACTAAATCACATCGTACCGGGGGGTGATTATGGCTATCCCAATTGCTGGAATGAACAGGATCAGCCTGGTTGTGAAAACACGATCCCGCCCATCGCGTTTTTTGAATCGCACTCGTCCGCCGACGGTGTGGATTTTTACAGCGGCGAAAGCTTTCCTGCTGAGTATCGCGGGAATGCTTTTGTTTCGATCTTTGGCTCGTGGCTGAAGGCAGGCGTACAGACAGGAGTTCAAAGAGTGGTGCTAATTCCCCAGGGAGAAAGCTATCGTGCTGAAACAAGCTGGTTCGTTCGTTTCCCAGCCGGGGTCATGCCACTGCCGTTGGTATTCGGACCGGATCATGCCATGTATGTGGGGGATTACATCAATGACGCCATCTATCGAATCAGCTACGGCTTGCCGGAGTAACCGAGGTCGTTATGCAGGTGCAGATGCCATCCGCTGGACTTCCAGGTCTGCGCCCAGCCTGGCAAAGATTTCGCGTGCCGCCTGCCACCTTTTTTCAGCCTGTGCATGGTCCCCTATCCGTGACGCATATCTTGCCCACTCGCGCAGGGTGCGCGCTCGCTCCATTTCGATCTCGGCTTCGGCAAAGATCTTTTCGCTTCTCGCAAAACAGGTATCCGCGTCATAGTTCATGAACTTGCGCGTTTCCCGGTCTCTGGAACGGTACGGCTTACCCAGCTTTTCAGAGACCATGCCTAGGGTTCGCCATGCCATTCCAATATACTCCGGGGTTTGATCTTCCTCGCCAAGCACTAAAGCCTGTTTTGCAGAATACAGAGCTTCCTTGTAGCGGCCCAATCCCAACAAGGCTTCAGCATGATAGTTGAAGGTAATCGGCAAGCACCATGAGCCGGTGACACCTGCCAGTTGAAGCGCCTGCCGCAGATCAGCTTCCCCGGCTCCGAAATTTCCCAGCGCGACCTGCTCCAGGCCGCGATTGGTGAGGAAGAGAATTTCTCCATCCCGGTATCCGATCTCACGCGCGATCTCCAGCGCGTTATGATATCGTTGAAATGCCGCCTCATGATCCCCGCGTGCGTCGGCAATTGCCCCCAGGTTGTTCAACAGGTCCATGCCTTGCTGTCTGTTTCCCAGTTCCTGAAAGATCTGCAGGGCATGTTCCCAATCACCTTCTGCCTGGGCATATTGTCCCAGGACATAGTGCACAGCGCCGATCAGGTTCAGACTGCGCGCCATCTCGTTGGGCTCATCCAATTCTGTGGCAATCGCCAGAGATTGTTCTCCAAGAGATAAGGCCGTTCGAGGTTCGCCCATTCGATAGCGAGCCGACCCTTGTGTCCAGAGAGCTTTGGCAAGTTCCATGTGGGCCTCTGTCTTGCGAGCCAGTGTTTCAGCCTGGATTGCGCTCTCCAAAGCGGCAAGATGCTGTCCCTGATAACTGAGCGAGGTTGCAAGTCCCTGCTGCGCGCGCGATTGGGCAACCTCATCCTGGCGTGCTTGCGCGGTCATTAACATGGCGTTATAGGTTTCAGAAGCATCCGAATAGCGCGCCTGCCAATTTAGTACTTCACCAAGCCGCGGAAAGATTTCCAGTTGCTGCATGACCTGCTGGGTATCGGTACTTTGGGTGAGAAAATCCAGAGCCTTCTGGTAGTAATGAACTGCAGTATCGGGTTCATAGGTTGCCTGCGCCTGCCTGCCCGCGCGAGCATACCATTCGGCAGCTTTTAATAATTCCCCCGCCTGTTCGTAATGCTCGCCGACCCGACCTGCATATTCATTCACTCGTTCCCCCCAGGTTCCGATCAGCCCTTCGGCTGCCTGCAGATGGTAAACGCGTCGCAGTCGCAGCAAAACGCTTTCGTAGGTTACATCATGGAGGATCGCGTTCTTGAATATAAATTCAGGAAGCTTGGTGGACTCCAGATCTCCATATTGAAAAATAAGCTCTTTGGCCCTTAGGGTCATCAACCGGTCAACAACAGGCGTGGACACCTCAGCGCGTTCACTTTCCGGGTTTTGCATGTGTTCCAGGACATTGGTCCAGAAAATGCGACCGACAACGGAAGCCTGCTGTAGAGTCTCTCTCGTGTTAAGATTCAGGTTATCCAGCCGTGCCTGGAGCAGGCCCGTCAACGTTGCTGGAACGCTTAGGCTTGAGAGCCGTTCCATTTCCACCCGCCATTGATTTTCACCTCGGATAATAACGCCCTTGTCGATCAGAACCTTAATCACCTCTTCCACGTAGAACGGACTGCCATCGGCCTTTGCAACAATCAGGTCGGTTAAGGCCAGGGGAATTTCTGGCACCTTTTTTAGGATTTCCTCTACCAGCCGGCGGCAGTTCTCATCCGATAACGGAAGCAGGTCGAGGCGGGTCGTCTGCACCGCGCCTGTTCCCCAATCTGGTCGTTCCTCGAAGAGAGTCGATCTGGTCAATCCTACAGTCAGAAGTGGCAGATCTGGTCTTGTATTCATCAGATGCAGGAAGAAATCCAGCGAGCCTCGATCTGCCCAATGAATATCCTCCAAAAAGACAACCGCTGTCTGTTCATGGGTGATGTCGCTTAAGAACTGGGCTGCATAATGGAAGGCACGATCGTGGATTTGCTGTGCGTCGCCGAGAATACCCTTCAGATGCGGGCTGGTAGAATAATCTAGACCAATGAGATGCCCGATGAAATGGGCATATAAACTGGCGTTCTCCTCATTCCCAATATAGCTTAGGATTCCACTTTCCAGCTTCTGACGTGCCGCGGCAGCGCTGTCATGATCTTGTATTCCAAAACTGGAGGAGAAAATATCGCGCAGAAGCGCATAAGGGATTTGCGCCATTTCCTGTGTGGCTCTCCCTTTGAAAAGGTGGATGGGGAGATTCTGCACGTCGAGCCAGCGGGTGAACTCATACAGCAGCCGTGATTTGCCGGTCCCAGCTTCCGCGACAATATTGATCAAATGCATCTGGCGCTGTCTCATCACCTGCTTGAAGGCGGAACGCATTTTCGCGAGTTCTTCTTCGCGCCCGATGGTGCGCGTCTCGATCCCCTCCACCCCGCGGGTGGGAACACGAAACGCCCGGGGCCTGGCACTGTTTACGGTATAGACCTGGATCGGTTCACTTTTGCCTTTGACGGTGATTGGCTGTAAAACAGTGACATCAAAAACGCCGCGCACATGCTGGTACGTGTCATAGGAAATCAGGATGCCACCGGGAGGGGCTGCCTGTTCCAGCCGGTTGGCGACATTGACGGTATTGCCGATCGCCGTGTATTCCCCAACCGTACCCACCGAGCCGAGCAGGGCAGGACCCGTATTGACGCCGATTCGTAATTGAATCTTTTGAGCCTGCGCCCATTGCGGCGACATCGAGTCCCTGAACTCCCATTTCCAATCCTGCACTTCTGTTTGAATCTTTAAGGCAGCCCGAATCGCGCGTTCGGGGTCATTCTCATGGGCGGTGGGCGTTCCAAAGAGCGCCATCACAGCATCGCCGATGTGCTTGTCGATCCGGCCGCCCTGATGTTGAATCGCCTTATCGACCCGCGACCACAGGGAGTTGATGACACTATTGACGATCTCATGATCCATGGATTCCGCCATGGCGGTGAACCCTGAGACATCCGCGAATAGGACAGTGATCAGTTTGCGTTCCTGGGGTTCGTGCCTCTCTGCAAGCAGGCGAGCCAGTTTTTCACGGATTGCCGTCTGGGCGATATCTACGATTTCATCCCCCAGCAAAGGTCGCTGTGCTTCGAGCGCCCGGATCGCCTGGTCAAGGTCCTTTTGTTCTTTCGGAAGGTTCGTATGATCTTCAAAACTCATTCAGGCTCAATTAGAAATGATTTCGCAACGATTGTATGTAACTTTCGGGGTATCCTGTAGTCTTGATATAAGACTAAAAATATCCATAATGGATTATATTGGGGTTTTCAGCTATCACTCACTTTTACCATGAAGTTGAACACTGAGCGATGAACACCTGCGACGAAACGGATCCGTTTATTGTAGAATATAATCCGATATTCGCGAAGCAACTCTAAGACTAACTTAAGGTAATATGAGGAGTGATATGAAAAAGAAGTTTCTTTCAATTTTATCCATTTTCCTGATGGCGGTTGTTCTGGCATCACCCGTCTCGGCTGGCCCGGGGATCAAATTGTCTGGCGTGCAATTTTCGCTGGGCTCATTGATTGCGACGGGATACGTCAGCGGCCTGGGAAGAACGGATGTGACCGCTGTCCTGGATGCCAGTGGTATTCCGGTGGTGACCTGCGTCAATCAAGGCGGTAATGAAGCGCCCGGGCAAAATCCGGTACGTGTTTCCGCGGTAGGTGAGCAGACGCTTCTCGGAAGTGATCCGCTCAGAAAGAACGGCAGATCGCCATTCCTGACCGAAACGCACGATCCGGAAACTCTACCCGGAGACCTAGCGGGCTGTTCAAATTCCAACTGGACGGGACGAATCGATTTTATCGCTTGGACGGACGCCACGCTGTCGATTTATGACATCACTACCGGTGCATTGCAGACTTCGCAGGCATATACTTGCACCACCACACGCTTCCCCGCCAGTGTAACCTGCACACCAGTCCCGTAACGTTTGGACTTCATTTCTGAATAACAAAAATGGGTTCCATGCGGAACCCATTTTTTATTATTGGATTTTTTGCTCGCCCATATTCCTTTGCATGGAATATTTCAGTGCACTCTTATACACCCTGCTCAACTTTTCGCTCAGCGCTTTGGCTTCGGGATTCCCCTGTTCAGAGGCCTGGTCTACCTGGGCCACCAGCCCGATCAATGCTTCCATGAACTGGTCGTTGAGCAAGTCTTTGTTCGCCTCAAGCATCTTGTCGAGAGTCCCATCATCGGGCGCGTCCAGCAGTTGTTCGATGAATGCCACCTCCGGTGGCGTGGAGACTTCACGCAGGATCTCGACTACTTTTTGGAGCTTGCCCATGCGGGTGTAATCATTTTTCTCAGACGCCTGCCGCAGCATCTGGTTGACTACATCCACGGCGTCCTGGGAAAAGCTGTTCAGGTTATCGCGCACTGCCTGCTCAATATCCTCCTGTCCCAGCAGCGATTCGACAAAGTCCTGTGCCTGTTTGTAACGCGCCTCCATTTGCTTATCGATCTCATTGGTGTATTCGAGCAACTTTTCGCGAAGCGATTCAAGACGGACTTTTTCATCCCCCGAGGCCCTGTCGATGCTTTCGGAAAGAAGCTGAAAGAACTGGTAATCCATACCGCCGCGCGCGATGGTGGCATACGCTCGAAGGCGCGCATCCCCTGGAGATTGGATCACGATATCCAGCAGCTTCTCACGGGTCAGCCCCTGCCCGACCTCCTGCAACGTTTTTGTGGCTGCTTCCAGTTCTCCAACCGATTCCTTTAGATTGCGACCAAATTCTGTCTCTTCGAGCAGTTGATTTTGCAGATCGACCATGGCCCGGGCGACGGGCTCTTGTCCGCCGCCGGCCGCGCTCTGGGCGAGACGACTGAACAGGGCAAAGAACTGCTCGTCGAACAGGTTGAGGTTTTGCTTGATGATCTCACTGCGGACATCTTTTGAGCTGGCCTGCAGGAGGCGCTCGATCACCTGCACCCGATCCTGCTGCTCCTTGAGCATCTCCGGCGTGATCCCGTCCTTGCTGAGGATGGTCTGGATCATGGACTCATAGGTCAGGTTTGGGATCGGTTTAAGCAAGTAGCCCTTGCGTTTTTCGGGGGGCAGGCGATCCGTCACCTGTTTGATCATGGGTCCAATCAAACGCTCCTGCTCGTTGAGCTGCATATTCAGCTCAGGCGGGAAGAAGGTGAGGAGCAGCTCCTTCTCATTATCGTGATAAACGATGGGCGTAGCCAGGCGGCCCTGGTAACCGCAGTGCGGACAGCGGGCCATGTTCGATACGCCGCCGAGCAATCGCTGCTTGGCTTGGGGATCCTGGGTCACGTCAAAAAGTTGTTCGATGTTCGCCGTGATCATCTGACGGCAGCGGGGACAGGCAATTTGTGTTTGTGGCATTAGACGAGTTCCGATTTCTGTTTTTGTATAAGGGTTGTTGGCAACGGCCGTTTCCCACAACCCTTTATTTCAATAATTTTTCCATCCGGTCGATGTAACTTTCCATCACGGCAAAGGTTTCTTGCACGGTCTCAGGTGTAGTGAGATCGGCGCCGGCTTTCTTAAGGACATTGAGTGAGTAATCCGAGTTGCCGGATTTGAGGAAGCCAAGATAATTCTCCACGGCGTTCGCTTCGCCGCGCAGGATCTTGCCGGCGAAGGCGTGCGCCCCCGAAATCCCTGTTGCATAGGCATAGACGTAATAATCGGCGAAGAGATGTCCGAAGGTGGACCAGGTCATCCCGACGCGTTCACGGTCCATGTCGAAGTCCGGACCGAATCCCTCGGCGAACAGATCTGCCATCAGGTCGATCATGGAGTCGGCTGTGAGTGGTTCGCCGCGTTCGACGCGCTGGTGGGTCTCCAGCTCGAAGCGTGCCAGGGTCGGCATCTGGAAAAAGTAGCGGAAGAAATTCCCGCCGACGGCTTCTTCGAGCAGGGCCAGCTGAAAGTTTTTATCTTTGACCGTTTGCAGCAAATGACCGCGCATCATGGCTTGATGGAAGTTGGATGCAACCTCCGCGACGAAGAGCGAGTAATCCGTATACACAAAGGGCTGATTCTTCCAGGTGAGGTACGAGTGCATCGAGTGACCCAGTTCATGAGCGAGCGTGCTCATGCCGGTCACATCATCTGTATAGCTCATAAGGATAAACGGATGCGTCCCCTGTGAACCTGAGGAGAATGCGCCTTCTGCCTTACCCTGATTCGGGTAAATATCCACCCAGCCTTCCTGCAGGCATCCGCGGCGGACGATCTCAACGTATTCCTTTCCCAGTGGTGCGAGACTTTCGCAGATCAATTCCACGCCCCGTTCAAAGGACACTTTCACTTTTTTCCTCGTGATGGGCGCCCACATATCGTAATAGGCAAGTTTTCTCAATCCAAGTGCCTTGCGGCGAATTTCAAAATAACGATGCCAGACGGGCAGGTTCTTCTTGAATGTATTGATTAAGTTATGGAAAACATCTGTCGGGATGTTCAAATCAAAGAGAGAAGCCTCCAGAGTGGATTCATGTTTTCGAGCGCGCATATAAAACACATTGGCTTTGATCGAGTGCGCCAGGTTGCTTGCCAGTGTGTTTTTGTGCTCGATGTACTTATCCATGTAGCCGTTGTAGGCAGCGCGGCGCACCTTACGGTCCGGGTTGTGCATCAGGTTGCCGATCGTGCCCTGCGCAAGGTCCAGCACATTGCCTTTGCTGTCTTTCAGGGGCTTGAATTTGAAATCCGCGTTGGTCAACATGCCGGTCGAGCTGGATGGCCCCTGCAGAGGATCCGTCGCAAGTCCCAGGATTTCTTCCACTTCTGCAGAACGCACGTGTTCCTGCTTGCGGAATAGATCGTCGAAGGCATGCTTATACATTGCCAGTTCTTCGCTCTGGTTCATCCATTCCTCAAGCCTGTCTCTGCCAAGCGCCAGGATTTCTGGCTGCATGAATGCAATGGCGGAGAGAACCTGCCCGTACACGCCCTGCGCCTTGCTGCGCATCCCCGCGGCGTGCTGGTTCGTGGTATCGACAGCATAGGAAAAACCGGCGTACATGAATGCCTTCTGGACGCAGGAGATCAACTCATTCACTGCCTTCAATGCTTCCCGTAAAACGTTTGGATCTTCCACCAGGCGTCCCTGAAATTGTTTGACGGTGAGGATATCTTCGAGGATCTGGTTCATTTCGTTTTCCCAGGCGGCATCCGATGGAAAAACGCTTTCGGCATTCCATGTGTATTTTTTATCGAGTTTGCCTCGAAGGGGAACTTTGGTGGGCATAAATCTTTCCATTCCTTGAATTAACGGAGAGTCAGTATTTCCGTAGAAGCTGATTCCGTCTCGTTCGATTTTACCATCCCGAGATGGTGCATCGCACCTTGCGGATTGGTGCGATACGCCCTTAGCGTGGCAGCGAGAAACAGAGCCTTGCCCCCGAGTCGGGTTTCGGATCCGCCCAGATGCGCCCACCATGTGCTTCCACGATGGCGCGGGCGAGGTAAAGCCCCAGTCCGGCGCCCTTGGTGTGCTTGACGGCTTTCGTCGAGCGATAAAAGCGGTCGAAGATGTGGGGCAGGTCCTTGGCTTCGATGCCGGGACCCTCATCACTGACGCAGATCACCACCTGTTCGGAGTGGACCTGCCCTGTGATACGGATCTCGCCTTTCGGCGCGTACTTGAGGGCATTGGATACGAGATTGATCACCACTTGTTCGATGCGCGTTTCGTCGGCAAGGATGACCGGGAAGTGATCCGGGAAATCCGTCACGATCGTATGCTGAGGAGTCTGCGTGGCAAGTTTCTCGGCTACCCGTTTTGCCAGGGCAGGCAAGGACACATCGCCCCGGCTCAGGCTCAGTCCGCCAGCCTGCAGACGCGAGGCGTCGAGCAGGTCGTCGATCATTTTACTGAGGCGATCGGCTTCCTCCTCAATGACGGCGAGCGAGTCGCTGATGGTATGCTTATCCCATCTCGCATCGTCGCGCCGCAGCGTGGAGGCATAGCCTTTGATGAGCGCAACCGGCGTACGCAGCTCATGACTCACAATCGAGATAAATGTCGCTTTGATTTCATCCGCATTGCGGAAGTGAGTGATGTCGCGCACCGAGACAATAATGTTGCGTAATTTACCATCCGGGGAAAGCAGAGGGGCATACGTAATACCCACGGGGAGAGAGGGAGGAAGTGGGCGTTCCAGATCTCCCTCCACATAAAGCGTCGCGTTCGGCGTGAGTGGCCAGCCCGTCGCAATGGCTTCATTCAGCGTCGAACCCTGTGGATCCTGCTCCCAACGGATGACATCATCGTGCGAAAGATTGACCAGTTCATCATGGGTCTTTCCATAAATCCGTTCGAAGGCGTCGTTCACACGTTCGATGGTGAGGTCGGCATGGAGGATGATGATGCCGTCGGCGGCGGAGTCGAGCAGCGCGTCCAGCCTCTGCTTCTCGTACGAAACCTGGGTATACAGGCGGGCGTTGAACACCGCAATTGCGGCCTGGTCGGCAAAGGATTGCAGCAGGACACGGTCGTTGGGCGTGAAGAGATCGGTGTAACTGCGGAAGATGAAGATCACGCCGATCACCTGCCCATGAGGGGCAAGCGCCAGAGCCGTACCGTTCAGGAGACCCATGCTGGCGGTATAGGTGAGCTCCTTTAACATCCGGTTCAACTCAGTCACATTCAGCTCACGGACGTTTTCGTCGGCCAGTAGGGGGGTTAGATAACTGAGGAAGGCGGGCTGAATTCCATGCGCAGCCGCGACGCGCCATCCATCCTCTTTCAGCGCGATCAGCCCAGCCTGCCCGGCAAGCATCTCGATAGCAATCCGCAAGATGCGCGCCAACAGCTTCTCTAAATCCAGTTCCTGGGTGAGGGCGCGCGAGATCTCGAGCAGGTAATCGCGTTGTCGGACGCGGAAATCGGGGAGCATCATGGAGTGTATAGCAATTTTATCACCGCTGAGAAAAGATTATCTTTCGTGGTAAAGGTAACCAATTTCTCGCCTAAATATGAGAATAGGGCTTGACACAGCGATAATCAGATATAAAATGTAGTTTAACTCTTTTTAAGTTTTGATTGCGGGTGCATTGATCCACAGCCTAGTTTGGTCGCTGTTCCGGAATGCCGGAATGGGCAGTGGTGAGCACAGTGGCGAAACCGACCGCTTTGGGTCGGTTTCGTTTGTTTAATATCGGTTATCCGATATGGAAAGAAAAAAAATGCGAAAATCAATTGTACCTTTTCTCGTGGGGGTACTGATTGTTTGCATCCTTGCATCTCCAAAGCAGAATACCTACGCTCAAGGATTATCCTTCCCGGCTGAGATTAACAAGAGTTTTACGCCAATCTCCATCCCAGCCGGAGGGATATCTCGTCTCATGGTCACCATCTATAACCCCAATGCCTTCCAATTGACAAACGCAACCTGGACGGATAATTTGGTTGGAGTCCAGCCTGGTCTTTTGATCGCAAGCCCTGTAAATTTGGGGAATACCTGCGGCGGAAGTGCAACTGCAGTCGCAGGAGGAACTACGCTATCTCTAACCGGAGGCATTGTACCTGCTCAATCTGGTGTCACGCCGGGGTCATGCACTGTGTCAATTAATGTAACATCAAACACTCCGGGAAACCTCATCAACACACTCCCCGCTGATGCATTGACTTCCATAGGGGATGGCGACATCATCACCAACACTTCTCCAGCCAGCGCGACCCTGAATGTTGGTGGAGTTCAGCTGCCTACAATAAACAAGAGTTTCAGCCCGAGCACAATATGGGCTGGAGAAATCAGTCAACTTTCCATCGTGATCCGAAATAATGCACCGGCAGTAACCCTGACCCAGGTATCGCTCACTGACACTCTTCCCGCCAATGTTTTCCTGGCCGATCCCGTTTCTCCAAGCTTGAGCGGATGTGGAACCTCAGCCTCTCTGAGTGCTGTCATTGGGGGGACTTCGGTAAGCCTAAGCAATGCTACTATTGCGCCAAATTCTACCTGTACGATCCGCCTGAATGTTACTTCAGATACGCAGGGATCGTTTCTTAACACAATTCCCGCAAATGCTCTTGAGACGCAACAGGGCCTTACGAATATTTCACCCGATTCGGCACGGCTGAATGTCCAGGTGATTGGCGCGACCAAGACATTCTCGCCTCCATCGTTTCCGGCAGGAGGTACCAGCACCTTAACCATCACATTACGGAACCCGACTAGTACTCCCTATACAGGTGTAAATGTCACCGATACCTTGCCTGGCACCGTCTTGACCGTCGTTCCAGGCTCGGCAGCTACCACCTGCGGTGGGTCAGTATCCATCACGCCACCACGCACGGTCCGTCTGACGGGTGGCACCATCCCAGCCGGGAGCGTAACCTCTCCCGGGACGTGTACGATCACTTTCCAGGTTACCGCTCCGCTGGGCGCTCCTTCTGACACCTATGTGAACATCATTCCTCCTGGCGCGATCACGACCGATCAAGGTGTTGGTAATGCGCGCCCGATCACTGCCACCGTAACGGTTACCGGCGCAGATATGTTGGGGATTAAATCATTTTCGCCCTCTAATATTGCAGCCGGCGGTAACTCCAGATTAAGGATCGAGATTTTTGCGCCAGGTGATACAGACCTGACAAACTTTTCGATCGTAGATAATCTCCCTGCCGGTTTGACCATCAGCAATTCGACGCCTCCGGAAACAAGCGGCTGTGGCGCAACCCCGCCACTGGTGCTTACCGCCACCGCCGGCGCAACTTCTGTTTCCCTTACCAATGGCTTAATTCTTGCAGGGCAGAGCTGCCGGATTGATGTTTACGTGACTGGCAGTACTGCAGGCGTTTATGACAATATCATCCCTCCCACAAACATCACAAATAACGAAAACCGGACACCCTCCGACGATCTCACCGCAACGTTAAGGGTGGGTAATCTGGGTAACTTATCCATAGCTGTGGTGAAAGGCTTCGATCCACTAACGGTGTTTGGCAACTCTGTGTCCACAATGAGTGTCCTGTTGATAAACCCGAATAGTAACATCGGGCTGACAGGCATCACGTTTACCGATAATATGCCACCTGGAATGATCCTTGCAAATCCTTTAAACTTTAATGTGGGGACTTGCGGCGGAACACTCAGTGGCACTACCGGGAACAATTCCTTCTCCTTCAGTGGCGGTAGTTTGCCTGCCGGTAATAGATGCACGCTGACCCTTAGCGTAGCCATGACGATCAACGGTAATCTTACAAATACGATCCCAGCAAACACCGTAACCACTTTGGAAGGAGCAAGTAATCCGGACCCAGCAGAAGCAACATTGACCAATTTGCCAGGCGCGAGTGTGAGCAAGTTCTTCTCCTCCAATCCAATCGTTGCCGGCTCTTACTCATTACTTACAATCACGATCCAGAATACTGGAAATGTTGCTTTGAGTGGAATGGGGTTAAAGGATACGCTTCCAGGAACTCTTCCTGCTGGTCTTGTGATTGCAAGTCCGCCCAGGCCCGCACCCGTCAATAACTGTGGTGGGACATTATCAGCCCTGGCGGGAACTCAAATCATTCAATTGACGAATGGATCTCTGGATGCGAGTGCGTCTTGCACAATTGTGGTTGCTGTGACTGGCAAGACTCCCGGGGATTACCAAAACACCATTCCGCCAGGAACGCTTATTTCAGATCAGGGTTCAACGAATCACGAGCCTGCTACTGATATATTGGTTATCACAGATGATGATGATGATGGTGGCGGGGGAGGGGGAGGTAGCAACACAGTGGCCGCAGACACTTTCCTTATCCCGGTGACAGGTTTCGCTCCTGGCAGGGTAACGAAAATGGATAGAGACGCTTATCCTGCCTATGGCGCAACGAGCCTTACTCTCGACATTCCTGTGATAAAAGTGAAAACGGACATCGTGGGTGTGGAGTATAAGAACGGGAACTGGGATGTCTCCTGGTTGCAAAGTCAAGTCGGATGGTTGAATGGAACTGCTTATCCTACGTGGAAAGGCAATAGTGTACTCACGGCCCACGTCGTCGGTGCAGATGGAAAGCCGAGCGTATTTTCGGGGTTGAAAGCCCTCGGTGTAGGTGAATATATCTTTATATACAGCTCTGGTTACCGCTATACCTATAAAGTTGTGTCCAATGCCTATGTACAACCTAATGATTCCAGTGTAATGAAGCATGAGGAGAAGTCATACCTAACTCTTATCACCTGCGATAGTTATGATGAAAAGACGGGTACCTATCTTCGCCGGGTTGCTGTACGTGCCGAGCTTGTAGATGTACGCTCGGACAAAAGATAATTTCCAAGTGAATCAATAAAGGCTGTTCTTTTCGAACAGCCTTTATCTTTAACATTTCGTAAGACTTTCTATCGCATTCCTTGTTCTTGCTCTGCCAATGTGATCGCGTGTTCGAAGATCTCCAACCCCTGGTCGATTTCCTGCGTTGTGATGCACAGCGGCGGCGCCAGCCGGATCACAGATTTGCCACAACCCAGCAACAGCAAGCCGTGCTCAAAGCCGAACTTTTCGACCATGTCGCGGACACCCTCATTCGACTCCCTGGTGTCTTTGTCTTTCACGAATTCAATGCCGATCATCAGGCCTTTGCCACGCACATCGCCGATGGAAGGATGACGCGCCTGGATTTCCTCCAAAGCGTCCCTTGTGTATTGACCGACCTCAACCGCGTTCTCCAAATAGCTTTCCTCGATCAATTCGATGGTCGCCAGGGAAGCTGCGCACGAAATCGGGTTGCCGCCGTAGGTATTGCCATGTGTGCCTTTGGGCCAGGCCATCACAGACTCACGCGCAATACAGGCGCCGAGTGGCAAGCCCGAGGCAATCCCTTTCGCAGAGGTGATAATATCCGGCTCGACGCCGAAGTGTTCGATGGCCCACCACTTGCCCGTGCGTCCCATGCCGCTCTGCACTTCATCGGCGATCAACAGGATCCCATACTTGTTACAAAGTTTTCGCAGGGCAGGGAAGAAGCCATCGGGCGGGACGACGTATCCGCCCTCCCCTTGAATGGGCTCGACGAGAATGCCGGCGATCTCATCGCCGGGTACGTTATGACCGAAGATCTCCTCCTCGATGAAACGGACTACGGTCTCGCCATAATCTTCACCCCGTTTGCGTTCGAGGATGGGACGATAGGGGTCGGGGAACGGCACGTGCGTCACACCGGGCATGAGCGGGTAAAAGCCGCGGTGATAATGGGGCTTACTGGCGGTGAAAGCGACCGAGCCCATGGTCCGCCCGTGGAACGCGCCGATGAAACCGATGAAGTTGTGGCGCTTCGTGTGGTATTTTGCCAGCTTGATGGCTGTTTCCACAGCTTCCGTCCCTGAGTTTGTCAGGAAGGTCTTTGCGCCCTCCTCGAAGGGCGCGATCTCATCCAGCTTTTCGCTCAGGCGCACCCAGCCTTCATGATAAAAGTCCGAGGAAATATGCAGGAATTTCTCGGCGGCACATTGCACAGCTCGGACAACTTTCGGGTTGGCGTGCCCGGTGGAAAGCACCGCAATACCGGACATGAAATCAATAAAGCGGTTCCCGTCCGGGTCCCAGACCTCCACACCTTTGCCGTGGTCCATCACAAACGGATACCCGCGCGGGTAGGAAGACGAGATAACTTTTTTATCTCGTTCAATGAGTGCCTGCGCTTTGGGGCCAGGCAGATTTAGCTTGTTCATACGAACTCCTTGATGTATTTCTTACTTTGGATGTCAAAACGTCTCGCGGCGCGAACAGCGCCACGCGGTTTCTCTAGCCGGAAACTGATTCGGCTTCGTTACACTGCGCGAGGCGTAAGACGATCCGCTGTCCACCACTTGGTCGCCACCCAGGAGGGCGGCAAGGAGTTGATATCGTGCTTCCCGATCATAGAACCGTTTTCAGCCGTGCCAGGGCCAGCGCGCCGAGCAGGCCGGCATCATCCCCCAGCGCGGCTCGCGTGATGACCAGATTATCCAGATAATGCGGATGGAAGGTATGCTTTCGCAGGCTTTCTTCAAACGGCTTGAATAGAAGTTCTCCCACCTGTGAGACCCCGCCGCCAAAGATCAAAATCGACGGGTCGAAAATCGCTAAATAATTCGCCACAGCAATCCCCAGATACAAGCCTGCGCGTTCAAACGCCGAGATCGCCAGCGCGTCACCTGCCCGAGCCGCCTCCGCAATTTGGACGGCGCCCACATGCGGCTCGGATTGAAGCGAGGATTTTTGTCCTGCGGCAAGCTGTTCTACCACATAGCGCGCGATCGATGGACCGGAGGAAAACGACTCAATATGCCCGCGCTGTCCACAGCCGCACAGGGGACCATTGGGATCGATGGTCATATGTCCCAATTCTGCCGCCATGCCGTGAAAGCCCTGCAGGAGACAGCCCTGCGTGATGACGCCTCCACCAATGCCCGTGCTGATCGTCAGATAGACCAGATTATCATGGCCCATTCCTGCGCCGAACTGCCATTCGGCGAGTCCAGCCATGTTGGCATCGTTATCGAGGTACGCCGGCACCTGGAAGTGTTGCGATAACTTGGCGGTCAATGGAAAATTCTGCCATTCCGGAATATTCGGAGTGGCAAGGATCGTGCCGGTATGGGGGTCGAGTGGCCCGGGAGATGCAATGCCGATGGCACGCACCGGACCCTCGGGCCATACACTTTCAATTGCTTTTTCCAGGCGCTCATAGACGCCTGGCTCTTTGGCGAGTGAGCGGGTGCGTTGGTGGGCAACCGGGGTAGTGCTGTCTGGTTCATAGACAGCCACGCGGATATGTGTCCCGCCGATGTCGACTGCTACAGTGTGGCTCATATTGGCAATTATACCTG
>Ga0075429_100001684_pt1 | contig 18285 bp, 11 predicted proteins | sample RhiMetdeltSRZDD3_FD_75295 | JGI IMG/M metagenome (GOLD analysis project Ga0075429, IMG submission 75295) | Populus rhizosphere microbial communities from Tennessee, USA - Rhizosphere MetaG P. deltoides SRZDD3 | ecosystem: Host-associated > Plants > Roots > Rhizosphere > Soil | place: USA... | reverse complement strand
CTTTATCTTACCCGCGATGGGGAGGCGGCCCACGCATGGCTCGATGAGATGGTTCGTATCCAGAAAAACATTCGGTTCGGGAACAGGATGCAGGAATGGCAGGAGGCTTATTCACGCCTGCGACACAACTTGCCGTCAAAGTATCAGCTCCTGCACGCCAAGTTTGACGCGTTGAGCAATCGGGTCCTCTACTCGCGTGAGCCGCTCCAACGCTTCTGGAACGACGCGGCGAAACAACTGAAAGGCATGCGGCTATGGAACATCCACCCCGGAAAACTCACCACCAGCTTGATCAAGGACTTATTCCTCACCACGTCCTTTGTCTTCACCTTTCGCGCCGGCTCCCGGACGGAATAACTCTCTTTCCCCACAGTGAATCCGCTCTCTCGTTGTAGCTGTATCACAGTGGGCTTTAAAAATGAGAAAGGAAAGTGAAACCGTGAAAACGAATAGTGAATTCAAATTCCCTTACTTCCTAGTGGGTATAGCGCTAGGGGCTATCGCCGCGCTGTTGTTGGCGCCCAGCCCAGGCGAGGAAACGTGGAAATATCTTCGTGAGCGAAGTAACAAAGGGTTGGATTATTTGAATCAGCAGGCGGGAAAGCTGCGCGAGAGTGCCGACGCGGTGGTCGAAAAAGGAAGGAAGTTTATGGGCCATCAGTGCGACGCGGTCGATACCCATACGGAAGCCGAAGAGCAGGCCTACCAGGAAGAACGGCGAGAGACATTGGGTGGATAGGAAACCGGACAGGGTAGGGTTCTCTATAAAAAGGAGTTGAAACATGCTTTGGACGATCTTTGTGATTCTTTTGATCATGTGGGCACTGGGATTGGTCACCTCTTACACGATGGGTGGGTTCGTCCACATCCTATTGGTGATTGCCCTGGTGGTGCTAGTGCTCAACCTCGTTCAGGGACGTAGAGGTTTGTAGCCGCTTCAGCTTTAAAAGGAAGGAGTTTTTATGGGTATCAAATCGATAACGCTTGTTGGGATCGCTCTCATCCTTCTCGGGATCGTGGCTTTTGCTTACCAAGGGATCAGCTACACAAGCCGCGAGAAAGTTATCGACGTTGGCCCACTTCAGGCCAGCGTTGATACCAAGAAGACCATCCCGCTTTCACCTCTCTTGGGCGGATTGGTGCTTGTAGGCGGGATCGTGTTGGTCGTGGTTGGAACCAAGAAATCGTCCTAGTGCGACTGAGGGTCACTTACCACGGCGATGTTATGAAGATATTACGGCGGTGCTCTATTCATTGATCGTGCTGCCTTTCGGTAGAGTTCAATCCGGATAGCACGAGCTCGCTGTCGGTCAACAACCAGGAAAGAATTTCTGACGTCGGACTCCGCTTCACCTTCAAACGGTAGGCTATATCTGCATCGATAGCGCTCCCAACGATCGTCTTTGCAAGCTGATCGTGAACAACGGGGTTGTGCCGCTAACGGGAACCGCATGAGCGGTGAAACAAAAATCAAGAGCATGGGAGCCATTCCTCATACGGGGGGAGTTGGTTTCCGCGTGTGGGCGCCTAATGCCCAGCTGGTTTCCGTCATCGGATCGTTCAACGACTGGGACGGCGGCAAGCATCCCATGCGGGCCGAGGAGAACGGCCACTGGTACACCGACGTTGCCGAGGCTCATATCGGCGATCAGTACCGCTACCTGCTGACTACGGCGAAAGGCGAGTTCAAGCGCATCGACCCATATGCCCGCGAAGTGACACACTCGGTCGGCAACGCCATCGTTCACGACCCGAGCTTCGACTGGGAGGGAGACGACTTCCATCTCGCGGCGCGCAATGAGCTCGTCATCTACGAACTGCATGTCGGCACGTTCAACGATAGGGAGAACAATAACTTACCCGGCAAGTTCGCCTCGGTGTCGTCCCGTCTGGGACATTTGAAAAAGCTCGGCGTCAACGCGATCCAGATCATGCCGATAACCCAGTTCGCGGGAAAGTGGTCGTGGGGCTACAACCCCGCCCATATCTTTTCGGTTGAGCTCGCGTACGGAGGCCCTTTGGCGTTCAAGAAGTTCGTCAAGCGCGCTCACAGACACGGCATCGCAGTGATCCTCGATGTTGTTTACAACCACTTTGGCCCGGGGGATCTCGATCTTTGGCAGTTCGACGGCTGGTCCGAGAACGATCGCGGTGGAATCTACTTCTACAACGATGACCGGGCGCATACGCCTTGGGGGGACACCCGTCCCGATTACGGACGCAACGAGGTCCGACAATATATCTTCGACAACGTCTTTATGTGGCTCGACGAATACCACGTTGACGGCCTGCGCTTCGACGGCACCGCCTACATTCATTCCTTCCCTGGACCCGGCGGACAAGACCTGCCTGAAGGCTGGAACCTACTCCAATGGATCAACAGCAAGGTCGCTGAGGAATATCCCGGGAGGATCACGATCGCCGAGGACCTACAGAACAACAAGTGGCTCACCAAGGACGTGGGGGCAGGCGGAGCCGGGTTCGGCTTGCAGTGGGACGCCAACTTTGTCCACCCCATACGCCAGGCGGTGATCACCCACGAGGACCAGCATCGCTCGGTGATCGCTATCCGCGATGCACTCTCCCATCGCTACAACGACAACGCCTTCGAACGGGTCATCTACAGCGAATCGCACGACGAGGTGGCAAACGGCAGGGCGCGCGTGCCGCAGGAGGTGAACCCTAAGGATCCTAAGGGCTGGTACTCCCAGAAGCGCTCGACCTTGGCTGCGGCCATGGTGTTCACCGCGCCGGGCATCCCCATGCTCTTCCAGGGCCAGGAATTCCTCGAGGGAAATTATTTCCGCGACACGGTCCCCGTCGATTGGGACCAACGCGACGAGTTCCAGGGCATCGTTCGGCTGTACCGCGATCTCATCCGGCTGCGGCTCAATCGCGACGGCTTCACTCGTGGCCTCTGCGGGCAGTTCACCCGGGTCCATCACTTGCACGACGAACGCAAGCTCCTCGCTTACCACCGTTGGGACAAGGGCGGCCCGGCGGACGACGTCGTGGTCGTCGCCAACTTCCTCAACGAGCCGCAGGATGATTACGTCATCGGCTTCCCGGCCGCAGGGACCTGGAAGCTCCGTTTCAACAGCGACTGGCACGGTTACAGCGAAAACTTCGAAAATTATCGGAGCACCGACGTGGCCACCGAACCGGGCGAGTACGACGGCTTCCCCTTCCGCGCCGCGCTTTCCATTGGTCCTTACAGCGTGCTGATCTTTTCGCAATGATTGGAAGAAATTTTCGCAGCCAATGGGTAGACTATCCGCAGTGCGACGACCTGGCGTTCGGCGCCAATACGCGATTGGTATTCCTTAAATCCACGTCACTGGAGATATCACGGCGGAGATATTTTCTCGGCATCAGGAGGAGACACGATATGCGCGCTGACGCAGGATCTGGCAAGCTGAGAATGCCCAAGCCGGCTTGGTATCAGGCCATCGGTAAGTACGCGCATTCGGATCTCAACAAATCGCTCTGGCAACTCCTTGATACGTTTGTTCCGTATTGCGTCCTGTGGGCCCTGATGCTCTACACGGTTCGACAGGGGTATCCCTATTGGGTCACTCTGGCGTTGGCTGTGGTGGCAGGAGGCATCCTGGTACGCGTTTTTATCCTTTTCCACGATTGCTGTCACGGCTCCTTCTTTGCGTCGCGCCGGGCAAACACAATTCTCGGCTACGTCGCAGGTATTTTGACATTCACCCCGTACGAAGACTGGAGGTATGCCCACAATATACATCACGCCACTCAGGGAGACGTTGACCTACAGGGCGTCGGCGATATTTGGACGATGACGAAAGAGGAATATCTGGCAACGCGCCGGCGAAAACGGCTCGCCTACCGAATTTATCGAAATCCCTTTGTTTTGTTCGGTCCGGGTCCGGCACTGCTGTTTTTATTTTTCCAGCGATTTTCTACCAAAGGCGCGGGAAAGAAAGAGCGCTACAGCGTGCTTTTTACCAACCTGGCGCTCCTGGCCATCATCGCGGTGGCGAGCTCAACGATTGGTTTTCAGACCTATCTCTTGATCCAGTTGCCCATTATTCTGATCGCCAGCACCTTTGGCTTGTGGTTGTTTTATGTTCAGCATCAATTTGAAAGTGTGTATTGGGCCCGCCACGAATTTTGGGACCACCTGCGAGTGGCGCTGGAGGGTAGTTCTTATTTCAAGCTGCCGAAAATCCTCCAGTGGTTCTCAGGCAGCATTGGTCTACATCACGTTCATCACGCGCGCCCCACCATTCCCAATTATAATCTGCAACAGTGCCACGATGACATCACGGCGTTCCAGGCAGTCGTACCGTTGACCATCCGTACAAGCCTCAAGTCGCTGCGATTAAGTCTTTACGATGAAGAACACAAAAAACTGATCAGTTTTCGCTCGTTGAAGTCTCCTGCTTCGGGGTAAGCGCATCCACCTGCGTTTTTCGTTTGCACGATTGAGAACTAAACCATTCGCCCTCTCACAGCTTGTTGGCTGAGACTGAGGCGTGCATATCCGTTTCATGTTACGGAACCGCGCTTGCCTGTCAGTATTGCTTGTGCAGCATTACCTGGTTCTGAGTGTTCCCCCTGACTGGGGAACTTGATAGCCTGAGTATGCGCGCCCCGCGCCTAGGATGACCGCGAGGTATGTGGATTGGAATCGTTATTTTTTCAGAACCCGTTACGCAAAAACCATTCAGAGGCCGTTGCCCTTTCGGCGCTCGAAGAACCGATTCGGGCTGAACTCTTCAGCGGCGAGCGTCTTGAGCAGCACGCTGAAAGCCTTGCCGCCGCCCAGCGCGTCACGACCACGCCGCGGAAAGGTCGTCCGCTATTGCCGCGCGTGCTGGAAAACGGGCGGGTGCTGCTCGAATCGTATCGTGCAATCGCCCAGGCAATCCGCGAGGAGCGCGCGATCACACCTGCGGCAGAGTGGCTGGTCGACAATTACCACCTTGTGGACGAGCAACTGCGCGAGATCCGTGATGACCTGCCACCCGGCTTTTACCGAGAGCTGCCGAAGCTGGCTGAGGGCCACCTCCGGGGCTATCCGCGCGTCTATGGGCTGGCCTGGGCGTTCGTCGCCCATACGGACAGCCGGTTTGACCCGGAGATGCTCCGTCGATTCGTGCGCGCCTACCAGCGCGTGCAGCCGTTGACGATCGGCGAGCTCTGGGCGGTCGCGATCACCTTGCGGGTGGTGCTCGTGGAGAATCTCCGGCGCCTGGCAGAGCGCATCGTGCATGGACGGGCGGCGCGGCAAGAGGCCGACATGGTGGCCGACCGCCTGCTCGGAGTTGGCGGCCGTTCAATTGAGCCTGCGGCGACGATCCTCGGGCAGTTCGAGGGCGCCCCGTTGGCGACGGCTTTCGCGGTACAGCTCGTCCAGCGGCTGCGTGATCAGGACCCGGTGATCACGCCGGCTCTTCACTGGCTCGAGGAACACCTGGCGGCTCAGGGCACAACGGCCGATGAGATGGTCCGGCTCGAGCACCAGCAACTGGCAGCGATGAACGTGACCGTGCGCAATGTGATCACCAGTATGCGCCTGATCTCCGCCTTCGACTGGGCGGAATTTTTCGAGACCGTCAGTTTTGTCGACGCGATACTCTGGACCGGCAATGGCTTTGCCGCTCCGGACTTCGCGACACGCGATCGTTACCGGCGCGCGATCGAAGAACTGTCGCGGGGTTCAGAGCAAGATGAGCTTGAAGTTGCGCGAAAGGCGGTATTTCAAGCGAAAGGTTTCCGCAGCAAAGCGCAAGAAGCCAGTGACCCCGCCGGGGACAGGCGCGGTGATCCCGGCTATTACCTCATAGCGAACGGACGCGTAGCTTTCGAGCAGGAACTCGGCTTTCGCATGCCGATCAAGACCTGGCTCCTCCGCGCCTATGTTACTCAAGCGACATCTCGATACCTTGGAACCATCGCGATTGTCAGCGGCTTCATCCTCGCTTTGTTCCTCTTCAATTCCGGTGCAGCGGAAGTTGGTGTAGAGGGCCTGCTCCTGCTCGGGCTTCTCGCTCTCGTCCCGGCCTCGGATCTGGCGATCGCATTAGTCAATCGTGAAGTCACGGAGCTGCTTGGGCCACGGGCGCTGCCCAGGCTGGCGCTCCGTGACGGAGTGCCAGCGGATCTTCGGACCTTGGTCGTCGTACCGACTCTCCTGACAGGCCACTCCCAGATTGCGGAGCAGATCGAGCGGCTGGAAGTGCACTATCTGGCAAATCCGGATGGCGATCTTCGTTTCGCGCTCCTTTCCGACTGGACAGACGCCCCTCAAGAAACCATGCCCGGAGACGACGAACTGCTGGCTGCGACGATTGAGGGCATCGCGCGGCTGAACCAACGCCATGGGACCGCCCCAGATGGGAGCGAGCGATTTCTCCTTTTCCACCGTCGGCGCGGCTGGAACGAGAGCGAGCGAAAGTGGATCGGATGGGAGCGCAAACGTGGGAAGCTCCATGAACTGAATCGTTTGCTGCGCGGTGCCACCGATACCACCTTCGTGCCAACAGGTGGTCGGGTAACTCTTGTTCCTTCCGGCGTCCGCTATGTCATCACACTGGATGCCGACACGCGGCTGCCGAGGGGGTCCGCCGCTCGATTGGTCGGCACCATAGCGCATCCCCTCAATCGGCCGAGGTTTGACCCGCATGTCGGTCGAGTCGTTGAGGGCTATGCCCTGCTTCAGCCGCGCGTCACGCCGACCTTACCAACCGATCGCGAGGGATCTCTTTTTCAGCGCATCTTTTCGGGCCCGGGCGGCATTGACCCGTACGCATCTGCCGTCTCCGACGTTTACCAGGACCTTTTCGGTGAGGGTTCTTACATCGGTAAAGGGATCTACGACGTAGATGCATTTGAGGCAGCCCTCGCCGGGCGGGTGCCGGAGAATGTCTTGTTGAGTCACGACCTCTTTGAAGGGATCTTCGCGCGGGCAGGACTTGTCACCGATATCGAGTTCTTCGATGAGTTTCCGCCGCACTATGCGACCGCCACGGCTCGCCAACACCGCTGGGCTCGCGGTGACTGGCAGTTGCTGCCGTGGATCCTCGGCCGCGCACGAGACGAGAACGGCGATCGGATTCGCGCCCCGATTCCCCCGATCAGCCGTTGGAAGATGCTCGATAACCTCCGGCGCACGCTGTCAGCCCCGGCCGCCTTTTTGACCTTGATTGCTGGGTGGACGCTACCGTTCGCTTCGCCAGTGATCTGGACGGCGTTCGTGCTTGCTGCCATCGCTATCCCTCCCCTTTTGCCCGTCTTGACTGGGCTGATCCCGCATCGCCGCGGGATCTCAAAACGCAGCCACCTGCGCGCGGTCGGCACGGACCTGGTCCTTGCCGTGTCGCAGGTTGGACTCACGTTGACGTTGCTTGCCCACCAGGCATGGTTGATGACCGACGCGATCGTCCGGACACTCTTCCGCGTCTATGTGACACGCCGAAAGCTACTTGAGTGGATGACTGCCGCGCAGGCGAAATCTGCTTTCTATATCACCCTCGGCAGCATCTATCGTTGGATGGGCGGAGCCGTAGTGCTCGCCGCGGTAGCAGCTATCCTCGTCCCCTTCGGGCCGCCGGGAGCATGGCTGATTGCCGCGCCGTTCGTTTTCCTTTGGTCAATATCACCCGTGGTGGCACACTGGATCAGCCTGCCACCGCGCGTGGCTGGGGCTCAGCCTCTTTCGGCAGATGACGCCCGCATGCTGCGGTTAACCGCGCGCCGCACCTGGCGGTTCTTCGAGACCTTTGTCGGCCCAGAAGACCACGCCCTTCCTCCCGACAATTTCCAGGAAGAGCCAACACCAGTCGTGGCCCACCGCACGTCGCCCACCAACCTCGGGCTGTATCTCCTTTCCGCCATCGCTGCGCACGATTTCGGCTGGCTCGGCACCGTGGCTGCAATCGAGCGGCTCGAAGCCACGCTCGGAACGATGAATCACCTCGAGCGTTTCCGTGGTCACTTCTATAACTGGTATGACACGCGTGACCTCCGCGCGCTCGATCCCAAATACGTATCCTCGGTCGACAGTGGAAACCTCGCCGGTCATCTCGTCGCGCTCGGACAGGCGTGCCAGGACATCATCGACCGCCCACTGCTTGGCCCGCAGGTGCTCTCCGGGATTGCCGATGCCATTCTCCTCCTCCGCGCATCGGCACGCGCGATCGTCGACGACCGGCGCACGCAAACGGTCACGCGGAAACAACTGGATGAAGCGCTCGACGCTCTGACCACCGCCCTCAGTCCGGTCCCTGTAACTCCGGGTGATTGGGTCGCGCGCCTCACTGAACTCGAGGCCCGCGCTCATACCCTGGCAGACATTGCGCGCACGCTGACCGCGGAACGGGGTGACAGCGCCGATGCAGAGCTGCTCGCCTGGGCGGAGGCCCTGGACGCGGGCGTCGCGAGTCACGCGCGCGATCTCGACATGGTACTTCCCTGGGCGCGGCTGATCTTTGGGAAGACCCTCTCTCTTGGCGCGACGACCACGGAGCAAGAGTTGGGTTGGACTGAGATTCCGCGGATTTTTTTCTCGCTTCCGACCCTCGCCGACACGCCGGACCACTGCGAGAACGCCATACACGAACTCACCACTCTCCGCGCGCGCTTGGCTACCGACAGCGCTCCACAAAGCGAAGCCCTGACACGAATCGATGCGATCATCGAGAGTCTCGCCCGTTCTGCTGCAGCCTCTGGATCGTTGGTCCGCCGCCTTTCCACCCTCGTCCAGCTCACGAAGACAATGTTCGACGCGATGGACTTTGGCTTCCTCTTCGACCCGACGCGGAAGCTCTTCTCGATCGGCTACCGCGTTTCCGATAACAGCCTCGACCCGAGTTGTTACGATCTATTGGCTTCTGAGGCGCGCCTCACAAGCTTCATCGCCATTGCCAAGGGCGACGTACCGTCGACCCATTGGTTCCACCTCGGTCGTGCTTTGACTCCTGTAGACCGGGGATCTGCGCTCGTCTCCTGGTCCGGGTCGATGTTCGAGTACCTCATGCCCGCGCTGGTGATGCGCTCTCCGTCAGGTAGTCTGTTAGGCCAGACGTACCATCTCATCGTCCGCCGTCAGAGAAAATATGGAACCGAGCGTGGCGTGCCGTGGGGGGTCTCAGAATCGGCCTACAACGCGCGCGACCTCGAGCTGACCTACCAATACTCGAATTTTGGCGTGCCGGGTCTGGGGCTCAAACGCGGGCTGAGTCAAGACGTGGTGGTCGCCCCTTACGCGACGGCCCTGGCCGCGATGATTGACCCGGAGGTGGCCGCGCAGAACTTCATACGTCTCACCGAGGCCGGCGCGAGTGGTCGCTATGGCTTTTACGAGGCGCTCGATTACACCGCCACGCGCGTCCCTGAGGACCAGCGCGTGGCCGTCGTGCGCGCCTACATGGCGCATCACCAGGGGATGTCGCTCGTGGCGCTCGCGAATGTCCTTTACCAGGGCACCATGCGGGCACGCTTTCACGCCGAGCCGCGCATGCAAGCTACCGAGCTACTGTTGCAGGAACGCACTCCGCGAGACGTCCTGGTCGCCCGGCCCAGGGTTGAGGAGGTGCGGGCGGTCGCCAACGTCCGCGATCTCGTTCCACCAGTTCTTCGTCGCTTCACTTCCCCACACGACGCGACTCCCGGCATCCACCTCCTCTCCAACGGGCGATACATGGTAATGGTCACGACGGCGGGCTCCGGATACAGCCATTGGCGAGACCTGGCGGTTACACGATGGCGCGAGGACCGCACGCGCGATGCCTGGGGGACCTACGTTTTTCTTCGTGACGCACACAGCGGCCAGGTCTGGTCGGCCGCGTACCAACCGAGCGGGGTTGAACCGGACAGCTATGAAGTGGCTTTTTCGGAGGATCACGTAGAGATCCGACGGCGCGATGGCGCGATTGCGACCACGCTTGAAGTTGTCGTTTCGCCGGAGCACGACGCTGAGGTGCGCCGGGTGTCGATCACGAATCTGGGGCTGCGAACCCGAGAGATCGAGATGACGTCGTACGCCGAAATCGTCCTGGCGCCGCCCGCAGCCGACGCGGCCCACCCGGTATTTTCCAACCTGTTTGTGCAGACGGAATTTGCTCCCGAACTCGGTGCTCTGCTGGCTACGCGCCGGCCACGGTCACACGGCGAGCCCCAGGTCTGGGCGGCGCACGTAGTCGTCGCCGAAGGGGAAACCGTCGGTGAGCTGCAATATGAGACCGATCGCGCGCGGTTTCTCGGCCGCGGACGCGGGATCCGGACGCCGATGTCGGTCATCGACGGCCACCCACTCTCCAACACCGTCGGCGCAGTACTCGACCCGATCGTCAGCCTCCGGCGCCGCGTGCGGCTTGCGCCGGGAGCCAGCGCGCGGGTCACCTTCTCGACGCTCATCGCGCCATCGCGCGACGAAGCGCTCGCCCTGGCCGACGAGTACAACAATCCGGCAACGTTTGAGCGTGCCGCCACCTTGGCGTGGACGCAGGCCCAGGTCCAGTTACACCACCTCAGCATTGATCCCGATGAGGCCTACCTCTTCCAGGAGCTCGCCAGCCAGATCCTGTACTCGGACCCTACGCTGCGGCCTTCATCCACGGTACTCACACGAAATACCCGGGGGCCCGCGGCACTCTGGCGGCATGGAATTTCCGGCGACATGCCGATTGTTCTGGTCCGCATCGACGAACCCGAGGATCAGGGAATTGTCCGACAACTCCTTCGCGCCCACGAATACTGGCGGATGAAGCAGTTGGCAGTCGATATCGTGATCCTGAACGAACAGGCCCCATCCTACGTTCAAGATCTCCAGGCCGCTCTGGAGGCCCAGCTCCGGACCAGCCAGTCGCGCTTGCGGCATGAGGGGCATGAACCGTCCGGCAGCGTGTTTATTCTGCGCGGAGATCTCATTTCGGCTGAGGATCGCACCCTGCTCCAGACCGCCGCGCGTGCTGTGCTCTTGAGCCGCCGCGGGACCCTGGCCGAGCAGGTCGTACGTCAGCCGCGATCCGAGGCCGCTTTGGTTCCACTGGCGCGGCGTTTGCCCGTGATGAAGTCATTGGATGTCTTGCCGCCTCGGCCCGATCTCGAGTTCTTTAACGGCCTCGGTGGCTTCGCTGCGGATGGTCGTGAGTATGTGACCATTCTAGGCGAGGGACAGTGGACGCCAGCGCCCTGGATTAACGTGATCGCCAATCCTGTTTTTGGCTTCCAGGTTTCTGAGTCGGGATCGGGTTACACCTGGTCGCTCAACAGCCGTGAGAACCAGCTCACCCCGTGGTCGAATGACCCGATCAGCGACCCGCCGGGCGACACGATATACATCCGTGACGAAGATAGTGGCGAGTTGTGGGGCCCAACGGTGCTGCCGATCCGCGAGGAGGCTTGGCCCTATAGCGCCCGACACGGCCAGGGCTATAGCCGCTTCGAACATGCGTCACACGGGGTCTCGCTCCACCTCCTGCAGTTCGTGCCACTCGACGATCCAATCAAGATTTCCCGCCTCACTATCGAGAATCACTCAGGCCGATCCAGACGTCTCTCGGTGACGGCGTATGTCGAGTGGGTGCTGGGCGTTTCGCGGAGTGCCTCCGCGCCCTTCGTCGTCACCGAGGTCGACCCGGAAGCAAGAATGATGCTCGCACGCAACGCCTGGAACAACGAGTTCGGTGGTCGTGTGGCCTTTGCGGACCTCGGCGGGCGCCAGACGGCGTGGACGGGTGATCGCACCGAGTTTCTTGGCCGCAACGGCACCCTCGATCATCCCATATCGCTCGAACGAGGGGACCGACTCTCCGGGAAGGTCGGTGCCGGCCTTGATCCATGCGCTGCCCTGCAGACGACGGTTGAGCTGCGTGCGGGCGGCCGTGCCGAGATTGTCTTTTTCCTCGGCGAGGCGGCGACCACGGAAGAGGCGCGGGCGTTGATCGCGCGCTACCGCGCGGCTGATCTTGATGTAACCCTGCGCACGGTCATGAAGCACTGGGACGACGTTCTTGGCGCGGTTCAGGTAACAACTCCTGATCGTTCTATGAACGTTCTGCTCAACCGTTGGCTGCTCTATCAAACGCTCGCCTGTCGTGTCTGGGCGCGAGCAGCGTTTTATCAGGCGGGCGGCGCGTATGGCTTTCGCGATCAGCTCCAAGACGTGATGGCGCTCACGGTGGCGAAACGAGACGTCGCACGCGCGCAGTTACTGCGGGCCGCCGCACGGCAGTTTGTTGAGGGTGACGTCCAGCACTGGTGGCACCCGCCGTCCGGCCGGGGCGTGCGGACCCGTATCTCCGATGATCTTCTATGGCTGCCGTACACGGTCATCCACTACCTTGAAGTCACAGACGATATTGGTCTCCTCGACGAAGTCGTTCCCTTCCTCGATGGGCCACCTCTCGCGGCTGGGCAAGACGAGGCGTATTTCGAGCCACGCGTGTCCGCACAGCACGGTACCCTGTTCGAACATTGCGCGCGCGCGCTCGACCGCAGTCTGGCGGTTGGCAGCCACGGCCTTCCGTTGATCGGCACAGGAGACTGGAACGATGGGATGAACCGGGTCGGTTCCGCGGGGAAAGGCGAAAGCGTCTGGCTCGGCTGGTTTCTCCACACCAATCTCTGGGAGTTTGCGCGGCTCGCCGAGCTACGCGGTGAGCGCCAGCGCGCCGAAATGTGGCGACTGCATGTCAGCGCACTCAAGGCGTCCCTCGAACGCGAGGCGTGGGATGGCGAGTGGTACCGGAGAGCCTATTTTGACGATGGGACGCCGCTCGGCTCCGCCATGAACGTCGAATGCCGCATCGATTCGATCGCCCAATCCTGGGGGGTTATTTCCGGTGCCGCTGAGCCGGCTCGTGGAGCGCGCGCCATGGCGGCGGTCGAGAAACACCTCGTTCGTCGCGGCGAGGGTCTCATCCTCCTCTTCACCCCGCCTTTTGACCAAGCGAGCCCCGACCCGGGCTATATTAAAGGATACCCGCCCGGCGTCCGCGAAAACGGTGGACAATATACCCATGCGGCGATCTGGTCCGTCCTCGCCTTCGCCGCGCTCGGCGACGGAGATAAGGCCGGCGAACTTTTCTCGCTGTTGAACCCCATCAATCACGCGAGTACCCGCGCCGGCGTTTACCGATACAAGGTCGAGCCTTTTGTCGTCGCCGCTGATATTTATGCCGAATCGCCGCACGTCGGCCGCGGCGGCTGGACGTGGTACACCGGGTCAGCGGGGTGGATGTATCGGGCTGGCATCGAGTGGATCCTGGGTGTGCGTCTGCGGGGCACGAGGCTTTATCTCGACCCTTGTATCCCGCGCGCGTGGCGGGGCTTTGAAATCACATTCCGCTATCAGTCGTCGCGCTACGAAATCGTCGTCGAGAACCCGCACAATGTTGCACGAGGGGTGTCTTCTGTTGAATTCGATGGCGCATCGCTCGCAGGCGGCGCGCCGATCCCGCTGGCCGATGACAGCGTAACGCACCATGTGCGCGTTGTCCTTGGGTCAGAGAGACCGCTCCAAGCTGCGATACCCCTATGACGGCGTGAGTGAACAATTGGTCGCTCAAGCCACCTGCAAAATCGCTCGCGCTGAGGGAGGATCTCAACCAGGCAGCAGCAATTGCGGAGGGAGCATTTTCAGACATGAAAGGTGAGGTGACGACAATTCGGTAGCGGTGAGAATACACGGTGCACACAATTTACACGGAAACGACGGATGACCACCAGAACAGGTGCCTCAGGGCCAACGCGTTGGGGAGGATCAAATGAGCGAATTAAAGACGAAACTTAGCGGACCTGATCTCGCCAAGGGAGTTGCAATCTCGACAGTCGCCGACGGCGCCATGCTGCTCGGGTACGCGCGCGGCGAATCGGCGCTCCTCGCACGGCGGGGCGACGAGCTGTTCGCGATCGGTAACGTCTGCACGCACTATGGTGCTCCGCTAAACGAGGGGCTGCTTGTGGACGATACGGTTCGTTGTCCGTGGCATCACGCCTGTTTTAGCCTGCGTACCGGTGAGGCCCTCCGCGCGCCGGCGTTAAATCCCGTCTCCTGTTGGCGCGTCGAGCAACGGGACGACACCATGTATGTGCGAGAAAAGCTCGAGAGTATAGGGCAGCGAGCGCCTTCGGTAGCGGCCGGCATGCCGGGATCGGTCCTTATCGTGGGTGGTGGTGCAGCGGGCAATGCTGCTGCAGAAATGCTCCGTCGGGAGGGCTACGTCGGTCGCATTACGCTGCTGAGCGCCGATGAATGGGTGCCCTGTGACCGCCCCAACCTTTCGAAAGGCTATCTCGCGGGCACTGCGCCCGCGGAGTCGAATCCCCTCCGATCCGCAGACTTCTACAAACAACATGATATCAACTTGAAGCTGGGCGCGCGCGTCGCCACGATCGACCCAGCGAGCCGGCACGTCGAGCTCGTGGGCGGCCGCCGGTATGCCTATGATGCGCTCCTGCTCGCTACCGGCACCGAGCCGGTGCGGCTCGAGGTGCCTGGCGGGGATCTCCCGCACGTCCATTATTTGCGCACGCTCGCCGACAGCCGCGCTCTTGTCGCCAAGGCCCTGGCTGCGCGGCGGGCCGTGGTGATTGGCGCGAGCTTCATCGGACTCGAGGTGGCGGCATCACTTCGAGCGCGGAATATCGAAGTGCATGTGGTCGGGCGGGAGACATGTCCTATGGAGAAAATCCTGGGAGCGGATGTCGGGAATTTCATCCGCAAACTCCATGAAGAACACAGTGTGACATTCCATCTCGGCACGACCGCATCCGCGATAGATGCGCGCAGCGTCATGTTGAAGAGCGGAGCAAGACTCCAGGCCGATCTCGTCGTCGTCGGCATCGGCGTGCGGCCGGCGATCTCACTGGCGGAACAGGCAGGAGTAGCCATTGACCGTGGCGTCACGGTGGACGAGTACTTGGAAACGAGCATCCCGAGTATCTTCGCAGCCGGCGACATCGCGCGCTGGCCGGACCGGCTCACCGGCGAAAGAATTCGTGTCGAACACTGGGTTGTTGCGGAACGCCAGGGGCAGACCGCCGCGCGCAACATGTTGGGTCGACGGGAACGTTTCGACGCGGTCCCGTTCTTCTGGACCGAGCAATATGATTTCGGTCTCTCTTAAGTCGGTCACGCCGAGCAATGGGATAAGGCCGAAATCGAGGGGCAGCTTGACGCGCTAGACTGCACGATCACTTATCGAAACGGCGGCAGGAAGTTGGCGGTCGCGGTGATTCACCGGGATCTCGAGGGGCTTCGCGCGGAAGTCGAGTTCGAGAGAACAATCGCCACCAGAGAGTGAGCCATACTTCGAGCAAAAGCGTTTAGGAACACCACGGTTGACCTTGATCGATAGTTCGGCGTCGCTGTTTGAAGGCTGCGTCTTGGAGAAGAATCGGCAACGGAGGCAAACCAGCATGACGAAAAGATTCAACGTCGGCGATCACGTGACATGGAACTCGGAGGCCGGGCACGTCAGCGGCAAAATTATTAAGGTGCACACAAAAAATGTTGCTTACAAGGGTTATACACACCACGCGAGCAAGGAAGATCCGCAGTATGAAATCAAGAGCGACAAGACCGACCACATCGCGATGCACAAGGGCTCGGCGCTGAAGAAGGCGAACGACTGAGAGAGCGTCCAAGTGCGGGCCTTGCTCCGGCTGCCGGAGATCGCAGGAAATAGCGACCCAAGGAGCATCACGAATGGTTCAACTGAAGCGAGTTTACGAAAAGCCTTCCCGAAAGGACGGCTTCCGAATCTTGGTCGATCGCCTGTGGCCGCGCGGTTTGACCAAAGAGCGCGCGGCAGTGAGATTGTGGCTGAAGGACGTGGCCCCGAGCACGGAGTTGCGCAAGTGGTTCGGTCACGACCCGGCCAAGTGGAAGCAGTTTCAGGTCCGTTACCGGAAAGAACTGGGCGAGAAGAAGGACACCCTCGATCTATTGAAACAGAAGGCCAAAGAACACACCGTCACCTTGGTATACGGCGCGCGGGATGAGGAGCGCAATGAGGCTGTGGTCCTGAAAAGGATTCTCGAAGGCTACAAGCGATGATGCCGGCACGGCGATGCTTGTTTCAAGTGAAGAGTGCCATTCCCTAGACGCCACATAGACGCCTCGGTACTCTTGACGATCTTGCTCCGATAAGAGAGTCTCATCATGCGCATCAGGCTCAAGACACTCCTGCTGCTCGTCTCGCCGCTGCTTCTCCTGGTTGCCGCGGCTTACGTCCAATGGGGCACCGTCGGTCTTCCGGCGCTGGCGGCCGGACCCCAGCTGACCCCCGAAACGGCGGTGGCGCCTTTCGGCTTCCCGGCCTGGCTGCGCATCACGCATTACGTCAACTTCCTGTTTCTGATCCTCCTCGTCCGTAGCGGCTTGCAGATCCTCGCGGACCACCCCCGGCTGTATTGGAATGTCCACTGCACCCCAGGCACCGAGTGGCTCCGGCTCACACCAGTCGAGGTGCCGAAGGACCGCGTCTGGACGGCCAAGGAAGAGTCCCGCCACCTCTCCGCTTGGATCGGCCTGCCCGGCTACCGGCACACGGTCGGCATGGCCCGGCACTGGCACTTCCTCAGTGTGCTGTTCTGGGTGGGCAACGGCCTGGTCTTCGTGGTCATGCTGTTTAGCACGGGGCAATGGCAGCGTCTGGTGCCAACGTCCTGGCAAATCGTGCCCGATGCCTGGGCCGTCTTCGTCCACTACGCCACCTTCCACCTGCCGCCGGAGCCAAACGGCTTCTACAGCTACAACGCGCTGCAGCAATTGGCGTATTTTGGTGTCGTGTTCGTCCTGGCCCCCTTGGCGATGCTGACCGGCCCCTCGATGTCGCCGGCCTTCACGGCTCGATTCACATGGTACCCCAAGCTGCCCGGCAACCGGCAAATCGGTCGGTCGCTCCACTTCCTCATCATGTGCACCTTCCTCGCGTTCGTCTTCATGCACGTGACCATGGTGGTGCTCACCGGGTTCGTCCAAAACATGAACCACATATTCGTGGGCACGGACGATGCTAATCCGGTCGGCCTGTATCTCGGTCTGTTGGGGGTCGGCGTGGTCGTCCTGCTAAACGTGTTCGCCAACTGGGCTGCGTGGAAGCAACCCCGAGCCGTCCAGCACGCTGCCAAGGCAATCGTCAGCCCGGTGATGGGGCTCCTGCTCGACCGCCCCGCCCCAGTGGCTCAGTTCCGCCGCGAAGACGTGTCGCCCTTCTTCTGGGTCAACGGCAAGATGCCGACCTGCGAGGAGTGGAAGACGCTAGCCGCCGGCAATTTTAAGAATTACCGGCTCAAGGTATACGGTCTGGTGGAGAATCCGGTCGAGCTATCACTCGACGACCTCCGGGCGTTGCGCCAGAAAACTCAGATCACGCTGCACCACTGTATCCAAGGCTGGTCAGGCATTGCCGCGTGGGGTGGACTGCCGCTGGCGGAACTTGTGAAACTGGTCCGTCCGAAACTCAATGCGAAGGCCGTCATCTTTTACTCGTTTAGCGAGGGCGTCGCATTCAGCACTGGCATCGCGGATGGCCAATATTACGACAGCCTCTCGATCGAGAACGCTCTGAACCCGCAAACATTGCTGGCGTACGAGATGAACTACCAGCCCCTCAATCATCTGCACGGAGCCCCGTTGCGGCTGCGTGTCGAGAACCAACTCGGCTTCAAGATGGTCAAGTGGATCCAGGCGATCGAGTTTGTCGAAAGCGTCGCGTCGATCTACAAGGGCGAAGGCGGTTACGCTGAGGACAAGGAATACTTCGGCGAACTGGCCGATATCTGATGTCAGCGTAGAGACGCATGTATCACAAGTTGGCACCACCGCCCTTTGAGTTCGAACTTTCGGGTTGACCTTCGGAGAGGCTGAACGTGATGCGAGCCTCTATCGAAGGAGCTGCAGGATAACCGATGTTATCCTGCAGCTCTGTCACCGAGATCGTATCATTTAATAGTGAGCGAAAATCCTTTGGTCTCTTTCTTGGCCCTTTTCGCGGCCCTTTTTTCCATCAAGGTCTTGAGTGGTTTCTTTTTGTTCTGTTTTTTACTGTCCTTGCCTTTACTCATATTAGTCACTCCTTATATCTGCGTTAGGCTGCGTGGAAAACAACGCACACCTACACCGCCGCATTAACGACCACAGTGTTTTTAGTCTTTCCCCCGACCGCTACCGCGATGAGGTGCGGTAAATATCACCCAATCCCGTTGTCGCTAACTAGCAATCGACAGGCAATGCTACCTGCGGTTCTTACGATTTCGCCGCAAGCTGCTTGGCGCACGCATCGGCAACTCTACTATCGGGTTTAT
>Ga0075429_100001683_pt1 | contig 18287 bp, 12 predicted proteins | sample RhiMetdeltSRZDD3_FD_75295 | JGI IMG/M metagenome (GOLD analysis project Ga0075429, IMG submission 75295) | Populus rhizosphere microbial communities from Tennessee, USA - Rhizosphere MetaG P. deltoides SRZDD3 | ecosystem: Host-associated > Plants > Roots > Rhizosphere > Soil | place: USA... | reverse complement strand
TTCAAGCAATTGTTGTTTGGTCGCTATCATAGAAGCTTCCTGCCTGAAAACGGCAAAATCATGATCGGTTATATCTTTTGGGAATCCATTGGTAACAATAATATCTCTGTAGGAATCATTGTCAAAATCGGCCACTACCGGCGCCCAGCTCCAGTCTGTTTCACTCACATTTCCATAAAACCCAAGCTCGGAAAAAATAGGCTCGCCAACAGAATCATTGGCCAATATCCTGTTGCCCATATTTACCTGCAGCGTATTTCTTACATACTGGTAATGATATCCGAGCAGATCAGAGTTCTGATAAGTAAGATAACTTACCGGCATCAGCATCATTTTCTTTCTCAAATTATCCTCCGGGTTCATATCAAGCTCTATGATATCAGACAATCCATCATTATTGATATCAATGATATCGGCACCCATGGCATTGGCTGAACTATGCTTCAGATAAGAAGATAACTTATCTGTAAACGTCCCGTCATGATTATTGATATAAAGAATATTGCTCGATAGATAATCATTCGTTACATAAATATCTTTCCATCCATCAAAGTTGATATCAGAAATAGTTACGGCATGGGCATAACCTTCAATGGTAACACCTGCTTCTTTTGAAACATTTTTAAAAACCGGGTGACCTGCTGCTGTATCCCAGTCATTCCTGTATAATCTTCCCGTGCTTGGAAATGAGCCATCTTTTATTACCGGTCTGAATTTATTTGGATAGAGCTCAGGCAAGATTTCATTCACACATAAGTAAACATCAAGATCACCATCATTATCATAATCAAAAAAAGCTGATTGAGTGGTGTGTGTGGTAATATTCAGGCCGTACTCAGCAGCCATATTTTTAAAGTGGGGTATGCCTTTCTCATCAGTCCCTGTATTAATATATAAAATAGCTTCTCTTTTAACGGAATCAGGATTAATTGTAGCGGAAACATATATGTCAGGTCGTTTATCACTATTAATATCAACAATAGCCACCCCACGTGACCATTTGCCTTCGCCTTCGGTACCCGATTCCTTTGTAACATCATTGAATTTAAAATCTCCTTTGTTTATGTATAGCTTATTTTCAACAAGGTTGCCCGTGAAATAGACATCCTGCAAGCCGTCATTGTTAAAATCGGCTATGCCAACGCCGCCGCCATTGTATACGTTTGAGAAATCAATGATATTAATGGAGTCAGTTTCCTTTATCTCATTATTAAAATGAATGCCTGAGTGAGTGGAGCTGATCTTTTTGAAATAAAATTGTTGTTTGTTCTTACAACCAACCACCACAAGAAACATAACGACACAAGGAGCAATTCGAATTGAAGTTTTCATCACAATTAAAAACTAAGTAACAGAAAAAATATGATTCAAAAAAAGAGGCAGAACTTGTCTGCCTCTTGAATATCAAAGAAATAAATTTTTAATACCCTGGATTTTGTTTCAACGTAGGAGTACCGCCACTTGCACTTAAATCTATTTGACTTTGTGGGATCGGGAAATACTCATTTTTATTTGCAGTGAAATTAGCGCCAGTAAGATATCCACGTTTATTATTGATCGTAGGATGACTTACACCACCATTGTAATCGAGGATCCTGTTTATTTCAGTTGCCGCAACACCCCAACGTACAAGATCAAAGAAACGATGACCTTCCATGCCCAGTTCCAGCTTTCTTTCAAAACGAACAGCTTTACGTCCTGCAGCCTGAGTAGCAAATTGTGGCGCTGCCACAGGATATATTGCTACAACATAATTTGCAGCCGGCACAGCTCCGTCCATTACAAATCCAGCTGGATTAGCAGCTCTTGCCCTTACCACGTTCACTAATTGACGTGCCTTGTCAAGACTTCCTACTTCAACTTCACATTCAGCAAGCATAAGAATAACATCAGCAAATCGGATAAGTGTATAGTTATTTGCTGTTATACCGCTTGTCCAGAAGCTAACATCGGTCTTTATTCTCTCCTGAGCCTTATAATAAGTATTTTTTATCGGGCTATATGGACCACCGTAAGCCTGGTCACGAACCCAGTTATATCCTGGATGTTTACCCCAATCAAGATAAGGAATGCCCCTGCGTCCTACCGTCCAGTCAAGACGTGGATCCAATGTGCCGGCGTAAGGAGTAAATGGTTGCAGAGAGGTAAGACCTGCATCATTTGTAACAATTACGTCGTTATAAGTATCGGGGTCAGGTAAGCCTGCAGTAGTTTTAAAGGAATTCACAAGATCCTGTGATGGCTGGAAGAAACCACAGCAAGTTCCAGGTCCGCCTGTATATGGGAAGTTCAATACTTCACCCCATCCACCATTATCAGCAGCAGAACCGTCATTTACTGAATACTGAACTGCAAATACTGATTCAGTGCTATTTTTTGTGTCAGCATTGAAATTGTCGCTGTACTTCGCAAGCAGTGCATAAGCAACTCCCTGAGCATTCTTTCCATTGGTATAAACATCATCAAGTACTGTTTTAGCAGCTGCATATTTACCCTGGAACATAAGAGCTTTCGCATACAAAGCGCCGGCTGCATATTTATTTGCTCTTCCTTTTGCATTCATTGTTACCGGAAGATTATCATAAGCGAATTTCAGATCGGCTTCAATCTTTGGCCAGATATCGGCGTCGTTAGGAATGTTGTAGTCTACAAGTTCGATGAAAGTTTCATCGTAATAAGGTACTTTGTTCCACATCTTTTTTGCTTCAAAATGATAATGTCCCCGGAGAAAACGTGCTTCTCCTTCTATTCTTGTTTTATCAGCAGCTAGAATATTGGTAGCTAGTGCCATTGTTTTCAAAACATTATTGGCACGGCTGATACCCTCATAAACAATACGCCATTTTAAATCAAAATACCCATTGGTTGCAGTCGGAGTAAAAGCTTCAATCGGATTAATTTCTGGCTGGTCACCTGCATCGGTTCCTTTATGTGCGTCGCCGCCGCAAATGCTTCCATACACCCAATTGGTGCCGGAGCTTTGCCAACCTCCCAAAAATATACCGCCACCGTTTATAAAACCGTCAAGAACAGAATATGCTCCGACCAGCAGTCCTTCAACACCTCTCTTGTTGGCCAACGCATTCACATCAAGAGTGCCCTTGGGAGTTTTATCCAAAAAATCCTTTCCGCAGGAAAGTGATATCACCGTGCCTGCCACCAGAAGAGCAACAAGTTTGAAAGTTATTTTTTTCATATGAATTACAATTAATGTGTTTTTTAGAAATTAATGTTCAAGCCAAATAAGAATGTCCTGGTAGAACGAAGTAACCCTTCATCTATTCCAAACGAATCATCCGCGCCAAAGGTTTCCGGGTCGAGACCGGAATAATCGGTAATTGTGAAAAGGTTTGTGCCCTGTACGTATATCCTGGCCTTATCTATTTTTATTTTATTCGTAAGAGATGAAGGTAATGTATATCCGATCGTGAGATTTTTCATCCTGAAATAAGAACCATTTTCCAGGTAATAGGAGTTCACTGCGTTGTTATTACTGAAATTCGAAGAGTTTTCTGCAATGGGAACCTTAGCATTGGTTTTTGACGAAGTCCATGAATTGTATAAAAGATCTTTACTTTTTGCACCCTGGAATGAAGGGAAGAAATCAATCCACCATTTTACATAATTCATGATTTCATTTCCCTTTGAGCCGTAAAAGAACATCGACACATCAAAACCCTTATAAGCTGCATTCAGGTTAAGACCATAGGTGAAATCGGGATTAGGACTTCCAAGGAAAACCCTGTCGGCCGGCGTGATAGCACCATCGCCATTTGTATCCTGGTAGCGGAAACGACCGGGAGCTTTTGAATCCTGCGTGGGAGCCGCAGCCACTTCTGCCGCATCTTTGAAAAGGCCCAGCACTTTATATCCAAAGAATGAGGACATTTCGTGTCCTTTTTGGTTTCTGATCCAGGTACCGATACGTGATCCACGGGTATCATAATACTCTATGCCTTTAGCGAGCTCTACAATCTCATTATTATATGTGGTAAATGTAAGTTGTGCGTCAAGCTTAACTCCATTGCTTCCACCAAGATTTAATTTTTGAAGTACAGAGAAATCAATTCCTTTATTAGTCATTTTAGCGACATTGAAAAAGGCAGGATTAGACGCCGAAGGTGCACCGGTAGCAGCAAGAGCTGGCAATCTGTAAAGAAGGTCTTCTGTTTTCTTGCGATAATAATCAAAAGTTACTTCAGTTTTTCCGTTAAATAATGTCGCATCAAAACCATAATTCTGTGTGATATTTGTTTCCCATTTACCTAACGGATTACCCACAAATGATTGCATGAAACCCTGGGCCGTACTATTGCTGGTTCCGCTGATGTCATAATTAGCTCCACCAAGAGCCCCAGTATAAAGATCAAAAGCATTTGCAGGATTAATACGCTGATTACCCATTCTGCCATAACTTCCCCGTATCTTAATGTCATTGAGCCACCTGACATTATCCATAAATGCTTCTTCGGTTAGGCGCCAGCCAGCCGAAAATGCCGGGAATGTACCCCACCTGTTTTCGGCACCAAATCTTGATGAACCATCGCGTCGAACGGTAGCACTTGCGAGGAATTTATTTTTGAAAGTGTAATCGACCTTTCCAAAATAGGAAACAAGAGCGGCAGGCGTAAATGGAGCCCCGTTGTTTTGTTGATTGACAGCACCGCCATTCAAAGACCAGAAATCGCGCCTTTCAGTTATATAATCGGCCCGGCTTGCGCCAATGCCTCTTCCCCAACTTTCAACTGCCTCGGTACCTACCAAGATATTTACATCGTGATTTTGAGCAAATGTGTTTTTATAAGTTAACTGGTTTGTCCAGGTCCATTCACGGAAACGGCTAAAGTTCTCATTATAACTGTTACCGGTGTTGTTCTCAGAATTTTCATAGGTCTTATAGCTAAATGCAAAACCATTGAAATAATTAAGTTGTCCGCCAAAACTTGACCTGACCGTAAAATGTTTTAAGAAATCTACTTCAGCATACAAATTACCGAAAACATTAAGTGACTGACCACGGTTCTCTCTTCTGCGCCAACTATTCGCAACAGGATTATTTGCATTCCCTAGGTTAGGTGCTCTTGAACCTGCGAAATTTCCTTTTATATCATATACCGGAATAATCGGCTGATTTCTATAAGCATGTCCCAATTCAGTACCTTCACCATTATTTCCATTGTTGCCAACGGTATTGTTTTCATCTGATCTTACCTGGATGTTTTCGCCGATCCTGATATTCTTCTTGACATTAAATTCGGTATTCACTCTTACTGTAAACCTTTTGTAAAAACTATAGATGAGAATTGCATCCTGGTCAAAATAGTCAAAGCTCATTAAATAACGACTCCTTTCAGCGCCACCGGATACCGTAAGGTTGTGGTTCATTAAGGGTGCGTTATCTGTGATCTCGTCATACCAGTTTGTACCAGCTTTATTGGCTCGCATGATGAGATATGAACTACCGATGTTATCAAGATTCAGGAAATACAAACTGGGATTAACCGCAGGATCTCCTTCCATTTTTCCTTCTGGAAGTATATAATCCGGCAAACGTGGAGTGGTTCCCGTTCCATACTGGCCGGTTGGAACAGCCTGACCAGAGTTTCTGTAAGCTAGCCAGGTCAGATCAGCCATTTCCTGTGCATTCGCCAAATCCCAGCCTTTTCCGGGAGAGGCCTTACCATAATAAGCGTTATAGGTAACTTTTGCTACCCCACTTCTTCCTTTTTTGGTAGTAACGATAATAACACCATTGGAAGCACGGGCACCATAAATAGAAGCCGCAGCAGCATCTTTCAATACCTGCATAGACTCAACATCGTTGGGGTTTAACCCACTGATTCCGCCAACAGGAATACCGTCGATAATATACAATGGTGCGTTATCACCAAAGGAGGAGAAGCCGCGGATCTTTACAGATGATTCAGTACCCGGACGATTATCCTGTGTAACTGTAACACCGGCAACTCTGCCCTGCAACTGGCTTGAAGCATTAGCTGCGGGAATTGATTTAAGATCGCTGACTTTTACAACGGATACGGAACCTGTGATATCTTTTTTGGCCTGGGCTGTGTACCCGGTCACAACAACTTCATTCAAAGTAGTGTTGACAGGTGACATTACCACATCAACAGAGGTTTTATCACCTACGTTGACAGTTTGTGTTTCAAAACCAACATAAGAAATTACAAGCTGAGTTCTTCCTGCCGGAAGATTAATAACGAATGTCCCCTGTGGGCCGGTTATGGTCGCCACATTGGTTCCTTTTACTTCAACAGTTGCTCCTACTACAGGATTATTGTTTTCTTTTACCGTGCCTGACACCTGTTTTTGAGCAGAGGCACAGAAAACAAACAACAGTAAAATAACGGATAGGGAAAAATATCTTGCCAGGGTGGCAAGAAGCCGGGATTTTCTTTTCATAATACAAGCAGTTTTAAAATTTGGTTAGAAGGATACAGCAATTTCAGGAAAAAAAATTACAAATCCCTAAAATTTTCCTAAACTTTTTTTTGGGGAACCAAACAGTTGTTTGGAATATTTTCAAAAAAAAATTCTTTAATCAGTTAAAAAAATGCGTTTGACACACCAAAAAAAAACATGAGAAAAATTAGTTATATAAAAGCTTAGATCATTCCTCTGAAATAAAAAACTAATCATTTACAAGGCAAACTTCGTCTTTACCATCTTTTGCTTTCCAAAACACTTTTACTTTTTGTGAAACAATAGCATCAATAGATTTGCCAATATAATCTGGCTGTATTGGCAATTGCCTGCTGAAACGCCGATCGATCAAAATACAGAGTTCAACTTTTTCGGGACGACCAAAATCAAGTAAAGCATCAAGCGCGGCGCGGATCGTTCTGCCTGTATAAAGAACATCATCTATGAGTATAACATTTTTACCTTCTATTGAAAATGGGATATCCGTTCTGTTTGCGATATGCAATCCTTTGCGAATATCATCACGATAAAAAGTAATATCGAGTTTTCCATAGTGTACAGGTGCAGTTGGAACTTCCTTTTTAATTTCATCAACAATTTTATCCGAAAGAAAGATCCCTCGTGGTTGGAGGCCGATCAAAACTGTATTCTCAAGATTCAGATGATTCTCAAGTACCTGGTGTGCCAGCCTTCTTATAGTAATTGCTAGTTCCTGTTCTTTTAATATTGATTTCAAACGAAGAAAATTTTATTAAAAATAAGCAAGCTAAAGAGAAGTCTATTATTCTATCAAAACATTTTCATTTTACTTATTCAAAAATAAAAGGCCGTCTTATGGGACGACCTTTGTATAAATAGTTTTTTAGTTGATTATCTTGGACCACCTCCGATACATACACCCACTTTAATTCCGATATAACCATTCTTAGAAGTTAAACCACTTGTCATTTCACCATTCTCGTCATAACCTGTGAATGTAGTTTTAGGAATTAAGTTATACTCAAGACCTAAACGGAAATGTGATAATTCAAAACCAGCTCTTACCATTCCGCCAAATTTGGTACCCCCAGAAACTTCACCAGATGTTGAGTTCACTTCAACACTTGCCAGTGAAAAGATTCCGGCGCCACCACCCGCAAACGGGCGGAAAGAATAATTATCTGTAAAATAATAATCACCGGTTAATAAATAAGAACCAGATGCTTTTACACTTGCATCCATTTCTTCACCGTTCTCATCGTAACCGCTGAATCTTGCTACAACGGCACCCTCCATGCGTAAGCCTACTGAAAAAGCAGGGATCACTGCATATTTAGGTTCTACGGCAAATAATACTCCGCCTTTTGCTCCTTTACCACCCGGTATCGCATACCCTAAGCTAACATCAACTTTAAAAGGTTTTAGATCTGATTCCTGGGATTTGGCGGTGAAAGAAAGAATTGAACTGAAAAAAACGATGGCTAATAGATTTTTCATTTTTTTGGATTTAATTATTTAATGGTCGCCAAATTATGACAGGCCATTAACCCATACAAGCTTTCTTCCCGAAATAAAAAATTGAATGGACTATCACTTCGAAATCTTACTACTTCTCCTGCATAAAGGGATAGCGATAATCCGTAGGAGGATTAAATGTCTCTTTAATTGTTCTTGCACTTAGCCAGCGGTAAAGATTTAAGATACTTCCTGCCTTATCATTGGTACCACTTGCCCTTGCCCCACCAAAAGGTTGCTGACCGACAACGGCGCCAGTTGGTTTATCATTTATATAAAAATTGCCCGCAGCATTCCTTAATTTCTCCGTAGCAAGCTCAATCGCAGCTTTATCTTTTGCAATTACAGAACCCGTAAGTGCATAGGGTGAAGTTGTATTGACAAGGTCAAGTGTCCGTTCAAACTGGTTGGCATTATATATATATATAGTAAGCACAGGCCCAAATATCTCTTCACACATGGTTACATATTTTGGATCTTTAGCTTCAATGATCGTAGGTTGAACAAAGTAACCCCGGCTTTTATCACACTTACCTCCTACCCATATTTCTGCTTTCTTATCCTTTTTTGCGTCGTCAATATATTTTTTAATATTATCAAAACTCTTTTCATCGATCACGGCATTTATAAAATTTGTAAAGTCTTCCGGGCTTCCCATTTTAAAACTTTTTACACCCGCTATCAATTTCTTTTTTACTTCTTCGGCAATATTTGATGGGATGTATGCTCTTGATGCTGCAGAACATTTTTGCCCCTGGAATTCAAAAGCGCCGCGAAGCAAGGCTGTAGCCACTACATCTGGGTCAGCTGTTTTATGGGCAATGACAAAATCTTTACCTCCCGTTTCACCAACGATTCTTGGATACGATTTATAAATACCCGTATTCTTTCCTATCGTTTCCCACATATAATTAAATACACCAGTCGAGCCGGTGAAATGAACGCCGGCAAAATCAGGATGGCTGAAACAAACCTTTCCAAGTACTGGCCCACTCACATAAATTAAATTGATAACCCCATCAGGTAGACCCGCCTCTTTTAAAATGCGCATAAACATTTGCGCAGAATAAATTTGAGTATGCGCCGGTTTCCATACAACAACATTACCACACATTGCGGCGCTTGTTGGAAGGTTTCCTCCGATAGCGGTAAAATTAAATGGCGTGATCGCTAAAACAAATCCTTCAAGCGGGCGATATTCCATTCTATTATGCATACCCGGGCTGCTGTTCGGTTGCTGTTTATATATCTCACTTAAGAAATGAACATTGAAGCGAAGAAAATCTATTAACTCACATGCAGCATCAATTTCTGCCTGGTAGGCATTTTTACTTTGGCCAAGCATTGTCGTGCCATTTATATAAGGACGATATTTCGTGGCCATTAAATCAGCAGCTTTTAAAAAAATATTTGCTCTGGTTTCCCAATCCATCGTTGCCCAGGATTCTCTTGCGGCAAGGGCTGCATCTATTGCCTGTGTAACATGTTTTTCATTCCCTTCAGAATAGGTGCCAAGAGTGTACGAAATTTCATGTGGAGGATGTAGTATTCCTTTTTTATTTGTTCTTACTTCTTTGCTACCGATATACATGGGCACATCGATCTTTTCTTTTTTTAATTCAGCTAAAACTTCTTTTAATCTTTTTCTTTCCGGTGAACCGGGAGCATAATTTAATACTGGTTCATTTACTGGCATTGGGTAAGAGAAATATCCGAGACTCATACAAATGTTTTTATATTGTAAGTTTTTATTTCCCGCAAAGACGCAAAGTTAACGCAGCGTCGCAAAGAAAGTTTACTACTTTGCGTGTTGACTCCTTTGCGGGCTTTGCGTGAAATTAACTTTCTATTTCTTTTGATTGCATCAAATAGGCTTTTATAAATCCATCCAGTTCTCCATCCATCACCGGCTGCACATTCCCGACTTCATAGTCTGTTCGGTGGTCTTTGATCATTTTATAAGGATGAAAAACATAAGAACGGATCTGTGATCCCCATTCTATTTTTTTCTTAGATGAATTAGTAGCATCTTTTATCGCTTGTCTTTTGCGAAGCTCTTCTTCATACAAGCGGCTTTTCAACATTTGCATCGCCAATTCTCTATTCCCGAGCTGAGTTCTATCCTGCTGACACACCACCACGATGCCAGTAGGAATATGCGTTAACTGGACCTTAGTTTCTACCTTATTTACATTCTGCCCGCCGGCGCCACCACTTCGTGATGTTTCCATTTTTATATCGGCAGGTTTTATTTCAATGTTAATGGTATCATCAACTAACGGGTAGACAAAAACCGAAGCAAATGAAGTATGACGCCGTGCATTACTATCAAATGGTGAAATGCGAACCAAACGATGCACACCGCTTTCTGCTTTTAAAAATCCATATGCAAATGGTCCCTCGAATTCATAAGTACATGTTTTTATCCCCGCACCATCGCCCCATTGCCAATCTAGTTCCTCTACTTTCCATCCATGCTTTTCCCCATACATGCGATACATACGGGCAAGCATCTCAGCCCAATCCTGGCTTTCGGTTCCACCGGCACCAGAGTTTATCTGCAATACCGCTGGTAATTCATCTTCGGGCTCATTTAATGTTGCTTTGAATTCCGCATCCTCAAGCATCGTCAATGCTTTTTCATAAGCGGCTTTTGTTTCCTCTTCAGTTGCATCACCGGCTTTCCAGAAATCAAATAGCACAGCAAAATCTTCTACTGCCGATTCTGTTTGTTTATACAGATCGATCCAGTATTCATTCACTTTTATTTCCTTCATGATGGAAGTTGCACGGGCATTATCATCCCAAAATCCGGCGCTTAGTGAAAGCTGTTTATCATTTTCGATCTTATCGCGGCGATTATCGACGTCAAAGAAACCTCCTTATCCCGGCAATGCGGGACCGCATATCATTCAATTTTTCGATTGTCATAGTGGGCGCAAAGGTAAGCATCCTTGCGGGGCCGACAAAGTTCATTACAAACGCTACAATATTGAGTCCGCCGAAGCAATCTCATCAATGAAATGAATGATGATGGCTGAAGAATATAAACTCATCCACAATAAATCCAATAGAATTACAGAACGCACAAGTGTGCGACGCAACCGTAGCTTAATAGTAGCAATCCAGCCCAACTCACAATAATACTCTACCTTCATTAATCATGAAACAACTAGTTGAAAATATTTCCGATACGGCAAGATGGGTGGCATTCTTCAGGGCAGAAGAAAGCGAAAGACCCGATGCTGTTTTTCATGATACATTTGCACGAAGGCTGGCAGGTGAAAAAGGTGAGCAAATTGCTAATGCAATTGAATTCAGCAGAAAAAACAGCTGGTCTTTTGTGGCAAGAACTTATTTGTTTGATGAATTTGTAAAGCAGCATGTTGAACAGGGATATGATATGATCGTTAACCTAGCTGCCGGTCTTGATGCAAGACCCTATAGAATGCAATTACCAATAACTTTACAATGGATCGATATTGATCTCCCTGCAATGATCAATTACAAAAATGAAATTCTTCAAAATGAAAAACCGAACTGTGAGCTTCGAAGCATTGCTCTCGATCTCGCAGACAGAAAGACACGGCTTGAATTATTTCGTCAATTAAATAGTGAATGTAAAAAAGCACTGGTGGTTACAGAAGGACTGATCATCTACCTGACTTCGAAACAAGTTGCCGAACTCGCAAACGATCTTTCTTCACAAAATCATTTTCGTCGATGGATTTTTGACATGGTTTCTCCTGCCCTTTTAGAAATGGCTCAGAAAGAAATGGGCCCTGCCTTAAAAGAAAGCGGTGCCGTATTTCAATTTGCACCGGAAGAAGGTGAAGAATTCTTTGAACGATACGGTTGGAAACATATAGAATCAAAATCAAAATTAAAAACCGCGGGTATGCTGAACAGGCGCGATGATGAAATGAAAGCTTATGCAGATTACCCAGAACCGCCTGGCCCACGCCGCCCTTTTCCGTGGGCAGGTGATTGTCTTTTTGAAAATATGAATAAGGAATAATCTCTGTGCACTCAACCAAGCTCAATTGCAGTAAGCGTTTTATTCCTGCTAGCTATGGGCTGTTGAAATTCTAAAATTTTCCCTTTGGCGGTGATCTTATTTTTTTCAAAAAATAAGATGAACCTTGTCCACTTCCCTATCACTGATTCTACTTTTACGCCAACCTGGTTTGACCGGAGAATATCATTTGTTGCGGCTAACCCAACCCCCATTCCTCCTGGTTTATTTGTAAAAAATGGCTTAAATATAAATGGCAAATTCTCTTTGCTTATTCCGCATCCATTGTCCTGGATCGATACGGCATATCTCCCCTTAATCAATTTTGTACGAAGTGTCAATTCTCCATTTTCTGAACCCATTGCGTCAATAGCGTTGATGACAATATTTGTCAACGCAATTTTTATTTTCTGCCTGTCCATTTTTATTTTGAGATCATGTTGGGCATAATTTTTCTTAACGACAATATTTTTAAGGATGATCTTATCCCTGGCCAATTCAATCACTTCATCAAGCAATTCATGAATAGAATATTTTTCCGTTTGTTTTTCATGATTGGTTTGCCCTTTAAGAAGTTCATTTATCAGGTCATTGATCCGTGCCGAGCTGCGTTTAATGATATCCATATATAATCTGTCGTTATCATCCAATATTTTGGATTCTAGCAGATGAATGGTTAGCATGATATTGGTCAGTGGGTTTCTTAATTCATGAACGAGAACAGAAACCAATGGAATGGAAGGGTCATTCCAAACTGATCGGGTTGTCTTATTTTGGGGAGAAATTGTAAGCGAATTCATTTTGAGGGGGTTAAATCTGGCTTAAGCAAGATACAGGAATCTATAACCAGCAATTGTTACATACTTCTTTCGGATTGTTACATAATCCACACTTTTCATCTGTTCAGAACATGTGCATAAGACAAAGAATGGCTAACCGGTCAATCAACTGTTGTCGTATAACTCTTTAACCCAAATATTATTTAAACATTTAATTTTAGCAACCCTATGAGATCAGTTATTTCATTTCAAAGATTCCCGGTTCAGGAGTACCATTCGGAACCTGGTTGCCGAAGAAATCTTTTTTCCCCGGATCAATCCCAAACATTCTTTTTATATCAACCCCCTTGTTCCGTAAAATATTACTACGAACCTGCCGTAACATAGGATTTGTTTTGAAGCTATGGAGATCGGTAATGTCAGTATATTTCGGAAGATCAAAGACCATTCTGTCAAATGAAATTCCATAAAACTTGTTGTCTTTGATTTCATACCCGGTTGACTTTGCCCATTGTTCAAGGTTGTTGAAACCATTTTGCATAAACGTGCCGCTTTTTCTCATCCATACGTTGCCAAGAAAAACATCTGTTGTGCTGCTGTCAATTCCATGATAAACATCACTGGTATCCGACGACACAAAAACATTATTTAAAAAATAAAATCGTTTATGCCGGCTCTGCTCCGCAAAACTGAAGGCATATTTTGTATCGTTATAAAAAAAATTATTGTACGCATAAAAATCTGTGAACATTGTATCAACCTCCCACCCGTTCCAAATGTACATACCTGCTGCATTCTCAGTTTTTCTTCCGTCGTTAATACTTATGCAATAGCGGACAGTATTGTTTTTCCATTTGTTTGCACCAGGGTATTCAAAAATGCCATAACCTGCGCCTTCATTCTCATAAGAAAGGCAATATTGAATTATTGAGTTAGTAACCCCACCATCGAGATCAAAACCTCCGCCATCAGCAGCGCCGGGTGCTGTTTTATTTCTATACGAAATACAATTTTGAATAATTACAGAATCAGTTTCATAGGCCCAAATACCTACCGGACCATTTCCAATGCGTGGCATATCCCAACCATTGTTGGTAGCGGTGCAATACTCGATCAAAACCTTTTTGGAATTTCCTACCAGGATTCCATTACCACTGTGATTGGTAAGATTTGTCGGGTCACCGGGATTGTTATCAGCACGGCATCTTGTAATATGAATTTTTTCTGACAATCGTTTTTGATAATCCCCTTCAACTAAAATACCGGCCATCCCATTATCCTGTGCCACCACTCCATTTATTTCAGCATTACGACAATTAAATAGCTGCAAACCTGATTTTTGAAATCCAGCGATATCAAGATTTTTAATTTTCACTGATTCACAATTGATCAATTTCACGCCATCGGAACTATTGCCAGCCTTGCGACCAAAACCAATCAGGATAAGATTACTGATTGAAAAATTACTACTCCCGGTAATTACGAATGCCTCTCCTGTACCCGAATGAATTGTTGTTTTTTCTTTCCCATACGAGGTAAATACAATTGGCCTGTTCGGCTGTCCGTGAATATTATCGAGATTGATCTTGCCAGCAAGCTCGCCACCGTTCGAGAAAAAGACCGTGTCGCCAGCTGCCAATCTTAGTTTCGAAAGTTGGCCAAGGGAACTATAGGGACGTTGCTTACTTCCGTCTTCCTCGTCAAAATAGTTACCATTATTTCTAAAATAATATTTTTTTTGAGCTATTGCAGAAGAGCCAAGTAATACAACTGATAGGAATAAAAGATATTTCATTGAAGAATCCTTTACATTGATTGTATTCACAAGACAGAAGAAAACAAATTTAGGTCAAAGCGGAACATAAAATGACAGTCTTGTTGCTACTACAAGCCGGTTATCAACAACCTGGTTATCCTTTGCGTATCCCAGCGCAATAGCCTCCTGAGTTTAATTCAATTCATAACTTTAGGAATAACAGTATCAACTTGTTTGCATGAAATCTCTAGATAAAAGAATAAAAAAATTCAATGAAGGGTTTTTAAAAGATTCTTTGAAATTAAAGTATGAACGAATGGCGAAAGACGCCTTTAGCTTTTTCAGGGGCACGTGTCATTTGTTTTATGAAGATCTGAGTAAGGAAAAGAATTTCCCGGCATCTCCACCCATCTGGATCTCTGGCGATCTTCATGTAGAGAATTTTGGCAGCTTTAAAGGTGATAACCGTTTGGTGTATTTTGATCTGAATGATTTTGAAGAAGCTATACTTGCCCCGGTTTCATGGGAAATAGCAAGAATTATAACAAGCATAGATGTTGCATTTGATTCATTTAAAATTGCTGATGAGAGGGCAGATGATATGGTTGAACAATTTTTGTACACCTATTCTTTAACTCTTCAAAAAGGCAAGGCTTTATATATAGAGCCGCAAATCGCAAACGGAGTTGTGAAAACCTTTTTAGAAACAGTTGCTAAACGACCGCACGACGAACTATTAAATGAAAGAACTTCTATACAAAGGGATAACCGTTGCTTGCTAATAGATGAAGAGCACCACATTGAACTGCCTGAAGAATTAAAAAAAGAATTATTGGATCATATTCAGCAATGGGCTGCTAAAAAAAATCAACTATCCAATCATCGTTGTGTTGATGTTGCTTTTCGCATTGCAGGCACAGGGAGCATTGGCGTCAACAGGTATTGTTTTTTATTCCAGGATACGGACAATACAAGTCAATACAAGTTGATCGATATGAAAGAAGCAAGAGCATCAAGCCTGGCAAAATATACCAATCGTAAACAGCCAATATGGCCAACTGAAGCAAAGCGAATTTTCTTTGTACAAAAGTTTATGCAGAATAATAATCCAGAATTGTTAAGCACCACACGGTTTAATAAAAGCAGCTATTTGATCCGTGAACTACAACCCAGTGCTGATAAAATAAGTTTTAAAAAAATAAAGGAGCAGCATGAGGATATTAAACAAGTGATCGATGATATGGCAATGCTGACGGCTTCAGCACAAATAAGGATCTCGGGCAGAAAAGGCGCTGCGGTTGCCGATGAGCTTATTGCATTTGGTAACAAGAAAGGATGGCAAAAAAAATTGATCGATTTCAGCAAGTCGTACAGCAAAAAAGTAAATGACTATTACCAGGAGTATTTGCAAAAATATAATGACAAAAAACATTCATAGACGATATGATCCTTGCTTACCGACAGGATAGAATTACTTTTCTCCAATCATCCGAATCACTTTTTCCAAAGCAGCATTGAATTCAGCAGGTCGTTCTATCATTGGATAATGACCCGTGCCTTTTATATAAACAACTTCTGCTGAAGCCTTGCAATATTTCCGTAAAGAATCGATCGCCGTTGGTGCAGGATCGCTATTAACAAGATAGAGCTTGTGCTTTAATTGTTGCATCAGATCTCTTTCCTTTTGAGAAACATCAACCAATGCACGCAACACTTTTATTGCGATCACTGAATCATTATTTTTAAAATCATTTATAACTCTTTTTACTATGGCACTATCAGCAGTCGGTGGAAAAAGATATTGCTTTGTGTACATTTCAACAGTGCCCGAAAAGCTGCTATCCATCATCGCAAAAAATCCTTCCAACTCCTTTGCTTGCTCTTCTGTGTTTTTTGTTCCCGGAGACTTGAGATTATCGATTCCAACAATACCAATTAAAGAGCTGGGATATTTGGTATCGACTAATAACAAAATATCGCCGGACATAGAATGCCCGATAAGAATTACATTCTTTAATTTCTTTTCCGTTATAAACTTATTGATGTCATCTGCATATTGTTCAAAGGTCCAGTTTGTTCTAGCCTTGTCAGATTTACCAAAACCCGGCAGATCAAGCGTCACCACTTTATATTTATCGCAGAAATAATTTTTTTGACTATTCCAATACTCTTTGTTTATACACCAGCCATGTACAAAAAGCAATGTTGTATCTTCTTTACCGCATTGGTCAAACCCAATATCGACATCATTGATTTTAATATTGGTTCCATTTTTCTGTTCACCCTGCTGATTGCAGGATAACAATACCAGTGCGGTTAATAAAATAAATAAACGGGTTTTCATACAAATCAGTTGTTCGCAAACAAAAGTGGCAAATAAATTGTTGTGGTAAAAAATATTTTATGAACTTTATTAGTCTTTCCTCACAACAAAACCAAAGATATGAGACTTCAAACGCTATTGTCTGCTTGCACATTCCTTACTTTATATGCTTGTAATAACAGTGCTAATGAAAGCAGCACTAACCAGGCGGAAACAAAAACACCTAAAATAAAAGAAGAAGCTGTCACCTACACGATTGATACACTTAACATGAATAACTATGTGGTTTATGATGAAAATATAGAAGGGAAACGGCCTGCAGTTTTAGTGATCCATGAATGGTGGGGATTGAACGACTATGCAAAACGTCGTGCAAGAGACCTTGCTGGACTAGGATATATCGCAATGGCTGTTGACATGTATGGAAATGGCCGTATGGGAAATGATCCTGGCGCAGCGCAAAATCTTGCTATGCCTTATTATCAAAATCCTGCAATGGCAAAGAAGGTATTTGACCGGGCCTTAGAGGAATTTAAAAAGAATCCCAACGTAGATCAAACTAAGATCGCAGGTATAGGATATTGTTTTGGTGGTGGAATGCTGCTTAACCTTGCCAGGATGGGTGAGCCATTAAATGGTGTTGTAAGTTTTCATGGAAGTCTTTTGGGAACACCTGCAGACAAAAATCTTACAAAAGCAGAAATACTTGTTTGTCATGGTGAAAAAGATGATTTTGTTAATGCGGAAGTAGCTCCATTTAAAAAACAAATGGATTCGATCGGTAAAACTTACACTTTCATAACCTATCCTAACGCCACACATTCATTTACTAATCCCGATGCAACGGAAATGGGAAAAAAGTTTAAAATGCCCATTGAATACAATGCCGCGGCTGATTCTGCATCATGGAATGATATGAAAGTCTTTTTTGGAAAAATATTTCGCTAAGAGGTTAAAGGAGAAAAGAGGCACGGATATTTCAAATAACGAAATGTATTAAAAGGAGTATATCGCTATACTCCTTTTCTCATTTACCCATTTTTTCTTAGCATTATTCCTTAACTTTCTCATAAACGAAAAAACTACACAATATGAGAAAATTATTATCCTCGCTTCTTTTTATTTCAACAATTGCAGCAGCTCAACAAGAGAGATTCAACGGTCTTAATATGAATCTTGGAAACCTGTTTCGTCTTAGCGATGCAAAAACAAGATCGATAAGTCCCGAAAACCTGACAGGCGAACCGGGTAAAGGCGGAATGGCAACACTTGAAAATGGCAATGCAAAGAATGCGGCAAGGGATCTTGGCCAGGGATGGAAAGTAAATCCCTATGTTGTTATTAAACCGGGTGAAACATTTACGATGGCTGAGATAACAGGGCCAGGCGCTATTCAGCATATCTGGATGACGCCAACCGGGAATTGGCGATATTCAATATTTCGTTTTTATTGGGATGATGAAACAGAACCTTCTG
>Ga0075429_100001682_pt1 | contig 18288 bp, 16 predicted proteins | sample RhiMetdeltSRZDD3_FD_75295 | JGI IMG/M metagenome (GOLD analysis project Ga0075429, IMG submission 75295) | Populus rhizosphere microbial communities from Tennessee, USA - Rhizosphere MetaG P. deltoides SRZDD3 | ecosystem: Host-associated > Plants > Roots > Rhizosphere > Soil | place: USA... | reverse complement strand
GCGGCCCACGGTGCGACGAACGCGCAGGCGGCGGTGATGGCGACGAGCGCGGCGACGGCGCCGTTCAGCATCATCGAGAGGTCGGGCTTCTTGACGACGAGCCACGACGTGATCACGGCGCCCAGGACACCAGCCGCCGCGGCGATGTTCGTGTTGAGGGCGACGTACGCGAAGAAGCCGACGCCGCCGAAGTCGACGCTCAGCGTCGAGCCGGGGTTGAAGCCGAACCAGCCGAACCAGAGGATCAGCACGCCGAGCGTCGTGTACGCCATGTTGTGGCCCGGGATGGCGTTGGGCTTGCCGTCCACGAACTTGCCGATGCGCGGGCCCAGGAGAAGCGCTCCTGCGAGGCCGGCCAGCGCGCCCTGGTAGTGGACGACGGTCGAGCCGGCGAAGTCCTGCATCCCGCGCGCGAAGAGCCAGCCGTCCGGGCTCCAGACCCAGTGCGAGACGACGGAGTAGACGAGCGTGTACGCGACCCCGAAGACGAAGTAGACCCACAGGCGCGTGCGCTCGGCCATCGCGCCCCAGACGATCGCGAGCGACACCGCGCAGAAGACGACCTCGAAGAGGTAGCCCGCCGCTCCGGGGATGGAGCTGAACCACGAGAACGGCTCTGCGCCCACGGCGAGGAGCTCCTCGACCGACGGTGCGAAGCCCGAGCCGCCGACGAGGCCGTTGCCGCCGTCCCCGAAGGCGATCCCGAAGCCGACGAGGTAGTACACGACCGAGGCGAGCGCGAGCACGAGGACGTTCTTGGCGGCGATGTGGCCGACGTTCTTCATCCGCGTCAGCCCGGCCTCGAGGAAGGCGAAGCCGGCCTGCATGAACATGACCAGGATGGCCGCGAGCAAGACCCAGACCGTGCTCGTCGCGACGGCGAGCTCCTTGGTCGTCATCTGACCTCCACCTCCTCCAGGCTCCTGCCCGTCCGGTTGTGCGTCACGGTCGCGACGGGCGTAGTCCAGACGATCCCGTCGCCCGACTCGCTGCCGCTCCGCGCCGCGTCCACGATCGTCGCCACGACCTCGTCCGCGATCTCGTCCGCCACCACGAGCACGAGCTGCGCCTTGGGCAGGAAGCGCGACTCGAAGACGCGCCCCCTGTACTCGTGGGTGATTCCGCGCTGGCGGCCGTGACCGATGGCCTCGAGCACGGTCACTCCGACGTGGCCGGTCTCCGCCTCGACGGCGTCGATGACCGTCTCCACCCGTTCCCGGATGACGACTGCTTCGACTTTCACCATCTCGCTCGCCTCCCGTCCTGGACCACGAAAAAAGCCCCAGGAGCCAAGCTCCTGAGGCCTCAACGCCTCTCCCCGCCGGCTTCGGCGCCGACGAGGAAGGGCGCACCATAGCGCGGTCGCAAGACGGAGGCAAGGGGATCCCTTGACGCCGTCCTATGCATTTCATAGTGTCCGCGCTTCGAATGCGCAGCCTGCCGACAAGCCCGTCCTTTCTTGGCAAGCTCATTGCGCGCATTCGTGTGCGCTAGCCGGCGTCTCGCCCCTTCCGCCTCCGCCGGCTAGCTGAAGAAGACAGAGGCGGAGACCCTCACCCGACGCACGTCCCCTCCGGAGGATGGATGCCAGGAGCGTTACTCCACGATCTGACTACCGACCGCGGCGCCTGCGGCATCGGCTTCGTCGCCGACCCGCGCGGGCACGCGTCCCGCGAGGTCGTCGAGCTCCTGCTCGCGGGCCTCTGCGGCGTCCGCCACCGGGGCGCCACCGCGGCCGACCGCCGGACCGGGGACGGGGCGGGCGTGCTCCTCCCGCTGCCCTCGGCAATCCTGCCCGAGGCGGGCTGCGGCCTGGCGATGGTCTTCCTCCGTGACGAGGGCGCGCGGGACGCCGTCGAGCGAGGCTGCCGCGAGGAGGGGCTCGAGCCGCTCGGTTGGCGCGAGGTGCCGGTCGACCCGACGGCGCTCGGCCCCGGCGCCCTCGCGAGCGCGCCCCGGATCGAGCAGCTCGCGTTCCGACCCGCCGAGGGCCTCGGCCCCGACGAGCTGGAGCGCCGCGCCTACCGCGCGCGCCGCCGGGCCGAGCTGACCCCGGGGCTCTACGTGGCCTCGCTCTCCTTCCGCACGGTCACCTACAAGGCGCTCTGCGCCGCCGACCAGCTCGCCGCCTTCTACGCGGACCTCCGCGACGCGGCCGTGACTGCCGCGTTCGGGATCTTCCACCACCGCTTCTCGACGAACACGACGCCCTCGTGGGAGCGGGCCCAGCCGTTCCGGCTCCTTTGCCACAACGGCGAGATCAACACGATCGAGGGGAACGTCAACTGGATGCGGGCGCGCCAGAGCCGGATCGGCTGGCCCGACGACACGCTGATCGCGCCCGTCGTGGACGCGTCCGGATCGGACTCGGGCATGCTCGACAACGCGCTCGAGCTGCTCGTGCGCGGCGGCCGGGACGTCCGCCACGGGCTCGCGATGCTCGTGCCCGAGGCCTGGGAGGCGAACGCCGAGCTCGACGAGCAGGTGCGGGACTTCTACCGCTACCACTCGGCGCTGGTGGAGCCCTGGGACGGGCCGGCCGGCATCGTCTTCACCGACGGCCGCGTCGTCGGCGCCGCGCTCGACCGCAACGGGCTGCGGCCGCTCCGTTACGCCGTGGTCGACGACCGGCTGGTCATCTGTGCGTCCGAGGTGGGGGCCATCCCGCTGCCGGAGGGAAGGCGCGTCCGCCGCGGACGGCTCGGCCCCGGCCAGGCGATCGCCGTTGACCCGGGCGCCGGCGGCCTTCAGGAGAACCGGACGATCAAGCGCGTCCTCGCGGTACGTCGGCCGTACGGAGCGTGGACGGAGGCAATGCGCCGCGAGGGGCCCGGCGAGCCGGTCGACCCGCCCGAGGCCGATCTCCTCCCGCGCCAGGTTGCGAGCGGCTACACGCGCGAGGAGCTCTCCCTCGTTCTGCGCCCGCTTGCCGCACAGGGGCACGAGCCGACCTCCTCGATGGGCGACGACACTGCCCTTCCGCCCCTTGCGGGCCGCGCGCGACCTGTCTTCGGCTACGTCAAGCAACGGTTTGCGCAGGTCACCAATCCGGCCATCGACCATCTCAGGGAGCGGCACGTCATGTCCCTGCGGACGCTGCTCGGCGCCCGCGAGCCGCTCCTGTCCGAGGTTCCCGAGGCGGCGCACGTCGTCGAGCTCGAGTCCTTCTTCCTCTATCCGACGGCACTCGCGGGGCTCCCCCTCACTCCGCTCGATGCTGCGTTCCACGAGGACGAAGGGCTCGAGGCGGCGTGCGCTCGCCTCGGTGACGAGGCACAGGCCGCGGTCGAGGGCGGCGCCGAGCTCCTGCTCGTCACGGACGAGCGGGCAGGCCCCGACCGCGCGCCGATCCCGGCGCTGCTCGCCACCGGCGCCGTCCATCATCGCCTCGTCGCTGCCGGCCTCCGCACGCGCGCGTCGCTGATCGTCGCGAGCGACGAGCCGCGGGAGACGCACCACTTCGCCGCGTTGCTCGGCTACGGCGCCGACGCGATCTGCCCGCGCCTCGCGCTCGAGACCGTCGCTGCCATGGCTGCCGCGGACAAGCTCGGCGGCGACCATCCGTCGCCGGCCGAGGCGCAGCGCCGCTTCCGCGCCGCCGTCGAGGACGGCGTCCTCAAGGTCATGGCCAAGATGGGGATCTCCGACGTGGCGAGCTACCGCGGCGCCCAGATCTTCGAGACGCTCGGGCTCGCCCGCGAGGTCGTGGACGCCTGCCTGGTGGGCACTCCGGGAGCGCTCGGCGGCGTCGGCTTCGCCGAGCTCGAGCGCGAGGCGCTCGAGCGGCTGCGCGCCGCCTACGAGGAGTCCCCGCGGCTCGAGAACCCCGGCTACGTCAAGTACCGCAAGGGCGGCGAGCCGCACGCGACCACGCCCGAGGTCGTGCAGTCGCTCCAGGACGTGGGCGCCGCGCACGCGCTTCGCAAGGCCGTGAACGGCGGCGGCTGGGACCTCTACGCGCGCTTCACCGAGCTCGTGGACGGGCGGGCCGCGCTCGAGCCGCGCGACCTACTCGAGCCCGTGGCGGCCGGCCCGCCGGTGCCGCTCGACGAGGTCGAGCCGGTCGAGGCGATCGTCCGTCGCTTCTCCGGAGGGGCGATGTCGCACGGCGCCCTCTCCTCCGAGGCGCACGAGCTCATCGCCGTTGCGCTCAACCGCATCGGCGCGCGAGCGAACACGGGCGAGGGCGGGGAGGACCCCGACCGCTACCGCTCCGAGCGCAACTCGCCGATCAAGCAGGTCGCGTCGGGACGGTTCGGCGTCACGCCCGAGTACGCGGCGTTCGCCGAGGAGCTTCAGATCAAGATCGCGCAGGGCTCGAAGCCCGGCGAGGGCGGCCAGCTGCCGGGCCACAAGGTGACCGCCGAGATCGCCCGTCTGCGCCACACCCAGCCCGGCGTGGCGCTGATCTCGCCGCCGCCGCACCACGACATCTACTCGATCGAGGACCTCGCCCAGCTGATCTTCGACCTGCGCCAGGTCAACCCGCGCGCGCTCGTCTCCGTGAAGCTCGTCGCCGAGGCGGGTGTGGGGTTGGTCGCCGCCGGGTGCGTGAAGGCTCTGGCGGACGTCGTGCACGTCGCCGGCAGCGACGGCGGCACGGGCGCGAGCCCGCTCTCGTCGATCAAGAACGCCGGCGTCCCCTGGGAGCTCGGGCTCGCCGAGGCGCAGCAGGCGCTCGTCGCGGGCGGCCTGCGCGGCCGCGCGCGCTTGCGCGCCGACGGCGGGCTCAAGACGGGCCGCGACGTGCTGGTCGCCGTGCTCCTCGGCGCGGACGAGGTCAGCTTCGGGACGGCGCTCCTGCTCGCCGAGGGCTGTCTGATGGTGCGCACCTGCCACCAGGACACGTGCCCGGTCGGCATCGCCACGCAGCGGCCCGAGCTGCGGGAGAAGTTCGCGGCCACGCCCGAGATGGTCGAGCGCTACCTGCTCCTCGTCGCCGAGGACGTCAGGCGGCGGCTCGCGGCGCTCGGGCTGCGCTCACTCCAGGAGGCGGTCGGCCGGGTCGACCTGCTCAGGCAGACGCGCACGGGCGACCCGCGCGCCGACCTGCTCGACCTCTCACCGCTCCTCGGCACGGCCGGGGATGGGCCGACGTCCTACGACGGCGAGCAGAGGCCCGAGGCGGGCGGCTGGCGCCTGGGCGCAAGGCTCGACGCCGACGCGAGCCCGGCGCTCGAGGAGCCGCGCCTCGTCGAGCTGCACTACGAGATCGGGAACGGCGACCGCACGGTCGGAGCGCGGCTCGGCGGCGCGATCGGCAGGGCGTTCGGCTCCGACCCGCCGCCCGGGCGCGTGCGCGCGAGCTTCCACGGCGTCGCCGGGCAGAGCTTCGGCGCCTTCCTCGCCGCGGGCGTCAAGCTCACGCTCACCGGCGAGGCGAACGACTACGTGGGCAAGGGCATGAGCGGCGGGCGCATCGCGATCCGCCCGCCCGAGGGCGACGCCGGCGACCCGTGCCTGATCGGGAACACCGCTCTCTACGGCGCGACGGGCGGCGAGCTCTATTGCGCCGGAAGCGCCGGCGAGCGTTTCGCGGTTCGCAACTCCGGCGCCGTCGCCGTCGTCGAGGGCACGGGCGAGCACCCGTGCGAGTACATGACCGCCGGTACCGTGGTCGTCCTCGGCGAGCCCGGCCCGAACCTGGGTGCGGGAATGACCGGCGGCGAGGTGTTCGTCTACGACCCGGACGGCCTGCTGGAGCGGCGGCTCAACCACGAGCTCGTCGGCTCACACCGCCTGCGGCCCGAGGACCTGATCGTGCTCCACGAGCTGATCGAGCGGCACCTGCGCTACACGGGCTCCGCCAGGGCCGCCGACCTGCTCGACGCGTGGACGACCGCGTCGGAGGGGTTCGCGCGGGTGGTCCCGCGGGCCGAGGTCGCGCGCCTCCAGGGCCTCGCCGAGGGGAGCGCCGCGCCAGCCTGACCTGCGAGGCTACGCGCGTGAAGGTCGTCGTGGTCGGGGCGGGGCTGGCGGGGCTTGCCGCTGCGAACGCGCTCGCGCGCGAGCGCGTGGAGGTCGTCGTCCTCGAAGCGCGCGAGCGTGTCGGTGGGCGCGTCTGGTCGCATCCCCTCGGGAGCGGCGTCGGAGTAGCCGAGCGCGGCGCAGAGTTCGTCTTCGAATCCGACGAGATCCTGCGCGCGACCGCCGAGCGGCTCGGCCTCCGCCTCTACCGCAAGGGGACGCTGTACGGCGCCCGCGAGCCCCGCGGCGGCGAGCCGGCGACGATCGCCGAGGTCGAGGCGGCCGCCCGGAGCCTGCGTGCGCTGGCGCCGAACGGCACCGTCGCCGACGCACTCGCGGATCCTGGTCTCGCGGCCGGCGTGCGCGAGGCGATCAAGGCGCGCGTCGAGATCTCGAGCGCCCATCCCGCGAGCGACCTCGACGCGGAGGTGCTCGGGGAGACAGGCGCCGGCTTCGGGACCTTCGACACCTACGGCGTCGAGGGCGGCAACGGCCTTCTCGCGGCCGGCCTGGCGACGCTCCCGGCCGTTCACGTCGGCTCGCCCGTCGAGTCCGTCGTCTGGACGAGCAGCTTGGTCCGCGTGCGGGGCAGTGGCTTCGAGATCGACGCCGACCGTGCGGTGCTCGCCGCGCCCGCCACCGCCGTGGGGCGGATCCACTTCGACCCGCCGCTCCCGGCCGCGAAGGCCATGGCGCTCGCGGGCGTCCGCTACGGCCAGGCGGCGAAGCTGCACGTGCCGCTGCGCTCGCACGTCGAGCCGAGCGCGGTGCTGGCGGTTCCCGACCGCTACTGGAGCTACACACAGCTCGGCCCGGACGGGACGCCGGCGCGCTTCGCGGCGGCGTTCGCAGGCACGGAGGGCGCGCTGGCGCGCCTGCACGTCGGGGAAGGCCCGGGCCGGTGGCTCGAGGCGCTCGCCGCGCTGCGGCCCGAGCTCGACCTCGAGCCGGACGGCGCGATGCTGACGACCTGGAGCGACGACCCATGGACGCTCGGCGCCTACTCGGCGCCTTCTCTGTCGGCCCCACTTCAGACCGAGGAGCTCCAGCGCCCGGTCGGCCCGCTCGCGTTCGCCGGAGAGCACACCGCGGGCAAGTGGCACGGCCTCATGGAGGGTGCGCTGCGGAGCGGCCTCCACGCCGCCGCGGACCTTCGGCGCTAGCCGGCGACCGAGCCGACCAGCGCGCGCAGCTCGCCGAGCAGCCCTTCCGTCCGCTCGCGGCCGAGCTCGTCCCGGACGCGCCGCTGCGCGTCCCGCCAGCCCGGGCGGGCCGCTTCGAGGCGCGAGAGCCCCTCGGCGGTGAGGGAGAGGAGCCGCTGCCGCCGGTCGGGCCCCGGCTCCTCGGCGACTAGGCCGGCCTGCACGAGCGGAGCGGCCTCGCGGGCGAGCGTCGAGCGGTCCATCACGAGTCGCGATGCGAGGTGGCCGACCGGCGCCGGGCCTTCGACCTCGAGGCGCGCAAGGATCGAGTACTGGGTCGTCCGCAGTCCGTAGGGCGCAAGCGCCTCGTCGTAGATCCGAGCGACGGCGCGGGTGGCCATGCGCAGCGTCGCGCAGACACACGGCGACTGGACCGGTTCCATCCCCGCAGGCACAATAGGAGTATATACCCCTATCTGATAGGTTGCGCCCGATGCGGTCGCGCGTCCACTACTCCTGGGTGATCGTGGGGGTCGGCTTCGTCGCGCTCGTGATGTCGGCGGGCTTCCGCTCGACGGCCGGCGTCCTGCTGCTTCCCCTCCACGATGAGTTCGGCTGGAGCCACGAGACGATCGGGCTCGCCGTCTCGCTCAACCTCCTCTGCTTCGGCCTGGGCGCTCCCTTCGCCGCGGCCCTCGTCGAGCGGCTCGGCATGCGGCGCGTCGTGAGCGGGGCGCTCGCCGTCATCGCCGTCTCCTCGCTCCTCACGACCGGGATGACCGAGCCCTGGCAGCTCTTCCTCCTCTGGGGCGTCGTCAACGGGCTGGCGACCGGCGCGGTCTCGGTCCCGCTCGCGGCGATCATCGCCAACCGCTGGTTCGTGGAGCGGCGCGGCCTCGTCACCGGCGTCCTCACGGCGAGCAACGCCTCGGGTCAGCTCGTCTTCCTGCCGCTCCTCGCCTGGGTGGCCGGGATGGATTGGCGCTACGCGGCGCTCCTCGTGGCGGTGACGGCGCTCGCCTTCGTCCTTCCGCTCGTCCTCGTGTTCATGCGCGACCGGCCCCGCGACGTGGGCGAGCGCCCCTACGGCGCGCCCGACGAGTGGCAGGAGCCGCCGGCGGCGCCGCCCGCCCTCGGCGCGGTGCTGAACGGCCTTCGGGTCGGCGCGCGCTCGCGGACGTTCTGGCTCCTCGCGGCCACGTTCTTCGTCTGCGGCGCCACGACCAACGGGCTCGTGTCCACGCATCTGATCCCGGCCGCGCACGACCACGGGATTGCCCAGGTGAGCGCGGCGAGCCTTCTCGCCCTGATCGGTGCCTTCGACATCGCGGGAACGGTCGGCTCGGGATGGCTCACCGACCGCTACGACCCGCGGAGGCTCCTACTTGTCTACTACGGCTTCCGCGGCCTCGCGCTCCTGGCCTTGCCCGTCGCGTTCGGCTCCGAGTACGCGGCGCTCGTCGCCTTCGCCGTCGTCTACGGGCTCGACTGGGTCGCCACCGTGCCACCGACGTCGGCGCTCGCCACCTCGGCGTTCCCGACCCAGTCCGGCGTCGTCTTCGCCTGGATCTTCAGCGCGCACCAGCTCGGCGCGGCGACGGCGGCCTGGATCGCCGGGATGACGCGGACGGAGACCGGGGCGTACACGATCGCCTTCGTGGGCGCGGGGATGCTCGCCCTCGCCGCAGCCTTCGCCGTGCTCCTCATCTCGAGGGGGCCGAAGCGCCCTCCGGTCGAGGCGCCGGCGATGGTCTGAAATGTGGAGTCGTCAATTACCTCTCCCTTATTCCGACCATCGGCTCGGATTGTTCACTGAATCTCTTGCCAACGTCGGACGCGTACGCTATCCTCGCGCTTCGTACCCGGCGAAAGGCAACTCTATGACCAACGCTTTCAACATGACCAGGCTCGAGGCGGCGACGCCCGCAGCGATGCCGGCGTGGTCGAACGGAGCCGGTCGCATCGCGGCTCCGGCCAACGACGGGTCCATCCTCGCAACGAGGTGCATGCGCTAGCGATCTAGCGTCCTACACGCTCCACGCGAGGCGACCCAACGGGTCGCCTTCGTCGTTTCAAGGCCGGAAATAGGGCTGCTGGATAATGGCGTGCTTTTGCCTGCCGTAATTCCGAGACCTGCGGCGATCTCCCCGTAAGAGATGGCCGGAGGGACATCGGTCGCCCTCCACGACACGACGGTGAAGGAGGAAGGGATGCACCAGCAGCACATGCTCCAGCTCGAGTCCCGGCGCGCCCGCGAGCACGAGCCGCTCCGGGCGGCCGAAGTCAGGCTTCGCGCCCGGGAGCTCGCTCGGCTGCAAGAGCGCGACCGCGCCGGGCCGAGCGACGAGCGCGAAGGCCTGGCCCGCGGCGACCGCAGGTCGCGGCGCGTGCCGGCCCGGGCGCTCCGGGTCTGAGGGAGGGGCGCGCCCGCGTGGGGCGCGCCCCTCGCCCCACCACATCTCGGCAAGAATCCACCAACGGGAGGAGCCCGCATGGGCGCGATCAAGACGTTCGGCCCCGTCGACGAACGGAGCCTCGCCCAGCTCGAGCGGTGCATGGACGCCGGCGAGGCCGACTTCGGCGTGCTGTGCGCCGACCACCATCTCGGCTACTCACAGCCGATCGGCGGCGGCATCGCCTACGAGGGTTACGTCTCGCCTTCGGGCGTCGGCTACGACATCGGCTGCGGTAACAAGGCGGTGCGCACCGAGCTCTCCCGGACCGACCTCGACGAGCTCGGCGGAGTGGAGGTGCTCATGCGCGAGATCGTCCGGCGCATCTCGTTCGGCGTGGGCCTCTCTGCGCGCGAGCGCGTCGACCATCCGGTGCTCGAGCGGATCCGCAGCGCGGACTTCGAGCCGCAGCGAGCACTCTCGCGGCTCGCGGAGGAGCAGCTCGGCACCGTCGGCTCCGGCAACCACTACGTCAACCTGATGGAGGACGAGGACGGCCGGGTCTGGGTCGGCGTCCACTTCGGTTCGCGCGGCTTCGGCCACCGGACGGCCTCCGGCTTCCTTGCGCTCGCCCACGGCATGTCCTTCGAGGGCAGGGCCCCTGAGGGCGAGATGGACGCGCCGCCGACGCTCTTCCCTGCCGACTCGGAGCTCGGCGAGTCGTACGTCTCCGCGATGCGGCTCGCGGGCGAGTACGCCTACGCCGGACGGGACGTCGTGGTCGGCAAGGTGCTCGAGATCCTCGGGGCCGAGCCGGTGCACGAGGTCCACAACCACCACAATTTCGCCTGGCGCGAGGAGCACTTCGGGCGGGACTACTGGGTGATCCGCAAGGGCTGCACGCCCGCCCGCCCCGGCCAGGAGGGCTTCGTCGGCGGCTCGATGGGCGACGAGTCCGTGATCCTCGAGGGCCTCGAGGGCGACGATGCAGAGGCCTCGCTCTACTCGACGGTGCATGGCGCGGGCCGCGTGATGAGCCGCTCGCAGGCCGCGGGGCGCTTCCGCTGGCGCAAGCAGGTCGTGGACGGGAAGAAGGTGCGCGTGCGCGAGCAGGTCAAGCCGGGCGTGGTCGACTGGCCGGCGGTGCAGGAGCGGCTCCGCTCGCACGGCATCGTCCTGGTCGGCGGCGGCGCGGACGAGGCGCCCGAGGTCTACAAGCGCCTCCCCGAGGTGCTCGACGCTCACGCCGGCACGATCCGGGTCAAGCACACGCTGCACCCGCTCGGCGTCGCCATGGCCGGCGGGGACGTCTTCGATCCCTACAAGGACTAGGGCTCGGGCTCCTTGCGGTCGAGGTCGAGCGCCTCGGCGAGCACAACGTCGTAGAACTCCTCGCCGGTCATGGTCGTGTCGACGCTGGCGGCAACCTCGTCGCGGAGCGTCGCCCCGCTTCCGTAGGCGTCCGTCGCCGCCTCCATCGTCGTCCAGAACGAGAGGCCCAGCCCGCGGTCGTTCTCGTGGTCGACGAGGATGATGACCCCGCGGAACCCGGTGGAGTCGCGAAGCCACGGCACGACCTGCTCGCGGTAGATGCGAACGCCTTCAACCATGCGCTCGGGATCGCCTTCGAAGGTGGTGATTCGTCCGATCAACCTCGGGGCGAGTCTACGTGCGCGGAGGGCCGGAATCCACGCGCTCGTCGAGCACCACCTCGTAGCGCTCGACGCTCTCGAGCTCGGCGCCCGCGGTCGCGATCATGCTCTCGCGCACCGCGGCCCGGCCGCGCTCGCTGCGCTCGAGCGCGTCCAGGTTTTCCCAGAGCGTCACGAACCGCGCGCTGCCCGTCTCGGCCGACGTGAGGATGACCAGGCCGCAGTAGCCCTCGAACTCCTGCAGCCAGGTGAGCATCGAGTCCGCCGCCATCTTGGCGGTCACACCGACCTCGGGACCGGCTCCTCGCACGGTGGTCACGCTCGCGAACACGGCCTCGAAGCTTAGTCGGGTCGCGCACGGGGTGTGAAACGGATCAAGGCGGGGGAGACCGGCGCCGATGGACTGCAACCTTCCCCGCTGGTTTGCCGTCTAGAGCACCGACCGTACCGAGGCACATGGATCAAGCAGTCGAGACACCCGTCAAGGTCGCGACCGTCCGGGAGCGGACGAGCGTCGCGAGCCAGGTCGCCACGGTGGCCGCCGTGGTCATACCGCCGTTCGGGCTCCTCTCGGCCATGGGGCTCCTCTGGGGCGTGGCCTTCCACTGGGTCGACCTGGTCCTGCTCGTCGTCCTCTATTTCCTGACGGCGATCGGCAACGCCGTCGGGTTCCACCGCTACTTCACCCACAAGAGCTTCGAGACCGGGCCGGTCGTGAAGGCGTCGCTCGCCATCCTCGGCTCGATGGCGATGCAGGGGCCCGTCACCCAGTGGGTGACCGACCACCGCAAGCACCACGCGCTCTCGGACAAGCCCGGCGACCCGCACTCGCCCCACGTCGGTCACGGCGACGGAGCCTGGGCGAGCGTCAGAGGCTTTGTCCACTCTCACGTCGGCTGGCTCTTCACGCTCAAGGGCCTGGAGCGCGGCCGCGAGTACGGCAAGGATCTCTACGAGGACCGCCTCGTGCGGACGATCGACCGTCTCTATCTGCTCTGGGTCATCCTCACGCTCGGGGTTCCGTTCGCGATCGGGTTCCTCGTCGGCGGGTCCGTGGCGCGCGGCTTCGAGGCGATGGTGTGGGCCGGCCTCTTGCGGATCTTCCTCTACCAGCACGCCACCTTCAGCGTGAACTCGATCTGCCACATGTTCGGCCGCAAGGACTACGCCTCGCGCGACGAGGCGCGGAACAACTGGGTGATCGCCGCGCTCGTGCTCGGCGAGGGCTGGCACAACAACCACCACGCCTTCCCCAGCTCGGCGCGCCATGGCCTGCACCGGTGGCAGATCGACGGCTCCTGGATGGTGATCCGCGGGCTCGAGAAGCTCGGGCTCGCCTGGGACGTGAAGCGCCCGACGCCGGAGCAGATGGCCCGGCGGCGGGTTCAGCCCTCCGAGGCCTGAAACCGCTCCAGCTCGGCCGCGACGAGCGCCGCCCAGCGGCCCGCGCGCGGAAGCGGGAGCGCGGCGCCCCAGGGAGCGCGGACGGCGACGGGGTGGACGGCTCTCGGAATCAGCTTGTAGTCGCCCTCGATCCCGGTCGCCCGGGCGCGCTCGAAGCCGCGCAGTGAGCTCGACGGGCTGACGCCCGGGACGCCGGGCAGCGAACGGTCCCAGGCGCCGTGCACGACCGCGAGCCGGCGGCCGGCCAGGCGCGAGAGGTCGAGGCGGTCGGGAATCCACGGAGCCAGCCCGAGCACGGTGCGGACGGAGGGGTGGCCGGCGGCGCGGATCGCGACGGCGCCGCCCATCGAGAACCCGAGCAGGAGCGCGCGCCGCGGGGCGAGAGCCTCGAGCGCCGCCAGCGTGTCCTCCACGCACAGCTCGAGGCGCTGCCAGGACTTGATGCGGTAGCGCACCTCTGCGAACCCGATGCCGGGGAACGCGGGCGCCAGCCGCTCGACGAGCCATTCGAGGGTCGGGCTCCAGGTTCCGGGCACCTCGGCCCGCCGGCCGCCGTTCACGCAGACGACCGCAGCCGCTTCCGCGGGCCCCGTGACCCGCATGGTCGCTCCGGTTTCCAGCGCTTGCCTGTGCGCAGCCAGTTGTTCAGATCCTGTTTGGAGGGGTCTTGTCCTGCAATTTGCGGGTACGCTGGATCCCCCAGTGACTGGTGTCAACCGACATCAGTGGTCGTTTCGAGCCATCCCTCGTTCGAGCGAACGAGCGCCGCGGTGCGCCGCCCGATGAGCGTATCGATGGGTCGTTTCTACCTTCCTCCGCACGTCGTCATCTTCGTCGCGGTCCTCGCCGCGATCGGCGCAATGCTCACCATCCTCGCGCGGCCGGCCTCGGGCCAGGAGACGCCGCCCGACGTGGCGCCCGCTCCGGCGGCCGTCCTGCAGGCGGCCGTCACGGCCGAGCCCGTCGAGCGCGCCCCTCTGCGCGCCCCGGATCCGCTCGTCGCGCCCGCTCCCTCTCCCGACCCGGGCGCCGTGATCCTGCGGCCGGCCGGCGGGTCCACGATCGTCGTCCGCTCGCGCCCCCGCGGGCCCGTCGTGGCGCGGCTCGACGGCCGGACCGAGTTCGGCTCGCCGATCACGCTCGCCGTCGCCTCGCAGCGCGGCCGCTGGCTCGGCGTCGTCACGACGCACCTCCCGAACGGGCGGCTCGGCTGGGTCGACCCGCAGGAAAGCCGCGTCCGGACGAGCACGACCCGCGTGCGCGTCGTCGTCGACCTCTCCGCGCGCCGTCTCGTCGTGCGCCGCGGCGGCGAAGTCGTCCGCCGCATGACGGTCGCGATCGGCCGGGCGAGCTCGCCCACGCCGGTCGGGCGCTTCGCCGTCACCGACAAGCTTCCGGGCTCGCGCTACGGCTCGTACTACGGCTGCTGCATCCTCGCCCTCTCCGCGCACCAGCCCAATCTGCCGCCCGGGTGGACGGGCGGCGACCGCATCGCGGTGCACGGCACGAACGACCCGTCGTCGATCGGCGGAGCGGTTTCCGCGGGCTGCCCGCGGGCGAGCGCCGGGGACATGCGCTTCCTCATGCGGGTCGTCCCGCTGGGCGCGCCCGTCGTCGTCCGCGCCTAGCGGGGGCCTGCGCGGGGTAGTACCCCGTCCGTGAACCGTTCTCGCGCGGAAACCGCCGCGCCGCTCGTTCCGGAGCGCCCGAGCCTGACCAAGCTCCATGAGGCCGCCGCGGGCTGCCGGGCGTGCCCGCTCTGGAAGGACGCGACGCAAACCGTGTTCGGCGAGGGACCGGCGAAGGCGACGGTCGTCCTCGTCGGCGAGCAGCCCGGCGACCGCGAGGACCGGGAGGGCCGGCCGTTCGTGGGCCCCGCGGGACGGGTCCTGGACGACGCGCTCCGCGACGCGGGCATCGACCGCAAGCAGGTCTACGTCACGAACGCCGTCAAGCACTTCAAGTGGACGCCGCGCGGGAAGCGCCGCATTCACCAGAAGCCGAATGCGGAGGAGACCGCCGCGTGCCGGCCGTGGCTCGACGCCGAGCTGGCGGTGGTCAAGCCGGACGTGCTCGTCGCCCTCGGGGCGACCGCGGCGCAGGCGCTCCTCGGCCGCGGGTTCCGCGTCACGCGCGAGCGTGGAGTCCCCGTCGACTCGGACCTCGCGCCGAACGTGATCGCGACCGTGCACCCCTCGTCGATCCTGCGAGCGCGCGACGAGGGCGAGCGCCGCGAGGCCTACGGCGCGTTCGTCGCTGACCTCGAGGTCGTAGCTGGATTGCTCTAGCCGAAGCCGGTCTGCTGGCGCTCGGTGACTGCGTCCCAGCCCTCGACCAGCGCGTAGAGCTCCGCGAGCGTCCTCGGCTCCTTCACGGTGGTCTCGTTCTCCCGCTCGGCCAGCCAGGCGTTCGCCTGCTCGACCGGCATGCGGGTGAAGAGGACGTTCGAGGCGCAGCGACCCGGGCGCGAGATGGCCGGATGGAGCCTGCCGAGCTCCTCGTTGGTGGTGACGAGCACGAGGATCCGCAGCCCCTGGCCGATCAGCCCGTCGACGACGTTGAGGAAGCGCGAGAGCCCCTGGCCCGCCTGCATGCGGGCATCCGCGGAGAGAAGCTCGCCGGTGTCCTCGAGGATCAGGAGACGCCAGGTCGGCGTCGCCTCCCCCTCCTGGCGACCGTAGAACTGGATGGGCGGGACGGCCCACATCCCGTGGCCGACCGAAGCCACGATCCCCGCGGTCATGTCCGGGTCCATCTCACCGTCCTCGTCGTCGTACATCTCGGCCTGGAGCATCACCGAGAGCATGTAATCCGACCGGTCGCCGAAGAACTTCTCCGGATCGGTGATGTAGTGCGGCTCGCACCACGTGGCCCACTCCCGGGCGAGCGCCCGCAGCGCCGTGGTCTTGCCTGTGCCGGTCTCGCCGTGCCAGAGAATGAGCTGGCCCCCGCGCCAGGGCAGGTCGCCGGTCATCAGGCGGCTGAGCCCGTCCTTCGTGTCGCCGGCGTAGTTGCCGGCGATCTCCTCCCAGGAAGGCACCGAGAGCGTGCGGCCCATCGGCATCGGCCCGTGCGGCCCGTACGACCAGAAGCTGACGGGCACGCGCCCTTCGCGCTCGCGCTTTGTCCTCGGGAGCAGATCCCGGAGCTTCTCGAGCCCCGCCTTTGCCGCCTCGTCGGTCGTCGCGGCGACCTGGACATACGCGCTCCCGAACCCCAGGTTGACGAGCCCGAAAACACCGTCGTCGAGCTCGAGCGCCGCGAGCGTGCCGTGGGGGCCCGTGCTCAGCCAGACCGCGTCGGGAGCGTCGAGCTTCGTGGTGCATGGCCAGGTGTCGCTGAAGAACCTGGTGAGGCCCCGCTCCAGCGCTTCCTGCAGAAACAGCGCCGGGACGACATTGTCCTGAACCTCGAGGTTGAGCCTGAGCTCGCGCGGCACGGGTCGAACTCTACGCAGGGAGGAGCGCGCGGAGATCCGTGGCGCTGGTGACCGGCCGCCGGCACGCGAAGCTCTCGCATACGTAGGCGGCAGGGCTCCCGTCCACGAGGCCCTTGCCGGCCAGGAGCGGCACCGCGTCGGTCGGTGTGCTCGCGAACGCGAAGACGGCGTTCGGCCGGTAGCCCTCGAGCGCGGCGGCCCGAAGCTCGTCCGAGTCGCCGACGACCGCGATCTCCTGCGGCGGCGAGAAGTGGAGGTCGAGCGCGTTGAGCAGGTGCGACACCGCCGCAGGAGCGCGCTCCATCAGGGGGCGGGCCAGGCGGAAGACGGCGACGGCCTGCTTCTCGAGCTCAGCATCGCCGTAGATCCGCGCGAGCCGCAGAAGGACGTACGCGGCCATCGAGTTCCCGGCGGGAGTGGGGTGGTCGTCGAACTCCTTGCGCCTGGCGACCAGGCCTTCGCCTTCGGGCGCGTCGACGAAGAACCCGCCGCGCGCCTCGTCGGCGAAGAGCTCCACCAGCAGGCCCCCCAGCCGGCGGGACTCCGCGAGCCAGCGGATATCGCCCGTCGCCCACGAGAGCTCGAGGAGACCGTTCGCGACGTTCGCGTAGTCCTCCAGGTAGCCCGCGATCTGCGCCTTGCCGGCGCGATACGAGCGCAGCAGCCGGCCGCGCTCGTCGGAGAGCTGCGTGAGCAGGAACTCGGCCACCGCGACCGCGGCATCCACGTAGTCCCGGCGACCCAGCCTCGTCCCGGCCTCGGCGAGCGCCGCGAGGGCGAGCCCGTTCCAGGCCGCCAGGGCCTTGTCGTCGCGCATCGGCTGCGGTCGGCGCTCCCGCTCGGCGAGGAGCTTCGCGCGCGCCTCCTCGGGGACGTCACCACGGAGGACGAAGCGCTCGTGCTCGAAGGGCCGGAGCCATTCCGTGTGGCCCTGGCCGAGCACGGCCTCGATCTCCTCGGGCGTCCAGGTGAAGGTCAGGCCCTCGACGCCGTCGGTATCGGCGTCCTGCGCGGAGGCGAGCCCGCCTTCGGGAAGCCGCAGCTCCCGGAGCACGTAGTCGAGCGTCTCCGTGGTCACGCGGCGGTAGCTCTCCTCTCCGGTCACGACCCAGGCGTGCAGGTAGGCCGAGGCGAGGAGCGCGTTGTCGTAGAGCATCTTCTCGAAGTGCGGGACGAGCCAGTGGCCGTCGACCGAGTAGCGGTGGAACCCGCCGCCGAGCACGTCGTACATCCCTCCGGCAGCCATGCGGTCGAGCGTGAGGCGCGCCATCGAGATTGCCTCGTCGTCGCCGGTCGCCGCATGGATGCGGAGCAGGAGCTCGATCGTCGAGGCCGCCGGGAACTTCGGCGCCGGGCCGAATCCGCCCTCCACGGGGTCGAACGAACGGCGCAGCGCCGGCACGACCCCGCTCAGGAGCCCGCTCGTCAGCGGCTCGGACGAGGGCGCGCGCTCGCTCGCCTGCTTGATCGCGCCGACGAGCGCGTCGGCCTGCTGCTCGAGGTCGCGGCGGCGGGTCTTGTACGCCTCCGAGACGGCCTCGAGCACCTGCGAGAAGCTCGGCATCCCGTGCCGCGGCTCGGGCGGGAAGTACGTGCCGCCGTAGAACGGCCGGCCGTCGGGCGTGAGGAAAACGGTCATGGGCCAGCCGCCGTGCCCCGTCATCGCCACCACGGCGTCCATGTAGAGGCCGTCCACGTCGGGCCGCTCCTCGCGGTCGACCTTCACCGGGACGAAGTCGTGGTTCATGAGGGCGGCGGTGTCGTCGTCCTCGAACGACTCGTGCTCCATGACGTGGCACCAGTGGCAGGCCGCGTAGCCCACCGAGAGCAGGATCGGGCGGTCCTCGGCGCGGGCGAGCGCGAAGGCCTCGTCGCCCCACGGGTACCAGTCGACCGGGTTGTCGGCGTGCTGGAGGAGGTAGGGGCTGGTCTCGGAGGCCAGGCGGTTCATGCGGTCCAGCCTAGCCACCGACAGGGGACGGGCGGCGCCTCCCTGGCCGGCGCCGCCCTGAGCCGCAGTTGCCGCCCTTCTAGGCGGTGACCGCCGAGCCGACGAGCTCGTCGACGGTCGTGACGGACGCGCCGTACGTGCCCTTCAGGTACTCGAGCGCGTCCTCCTCACTGACTCCCTCGAACGCGCAGACGGCGTCCTCGGGAATCGTGATCTCGTAGCCGCGGATGAGCGCTCCGTAGGAGGAGTGCCGCACGCAGATGTGGGTGTGCTGGCCGGTGATGACGACCTCGTCGACCCCGCGCTCGCGGAGCTGCTCGTCGAGGCCCGTGCCGTCGAA
>Ga0075429_100001681_pt1 | contig 18299 bp, 10 predicted proteins | sample RhiMetdeltSRZDD3_FD_75295 | JGI IMG/M metagenome (GOLD analysis project Ga0075429, IMG submission 75295) | Populus rhizosphere microbial communities from Tennessee, USA - Rhizosphere MetaG P. deltoides SRZDD3 | ecosystem: Host-associated > Plants > Roots > Rhizosphere > Soil | place: USA... | reverse complement strand
GAGGCGATCCGAATCACCTGGCCGATGATGTGCCCCAGGGAATCCCTGCAACTCGAGGCCATGAGGCTCCGTGTTCATGGACAAATTGACATTCGTTGGCACTTCATGAATCTAGAGGCGGCCGTGGCGAGCATCGAGAGCCATCAGTATGCTCCCTCATACGGGGAATCGGAAACCGGCTCTGCGCTGATCCTTCGGGGCAACGCGTGCCAAGGGGCCGTGATCGTCACCAGCTTTGCGGACTCCTTCGCTCTCGAGCCGAGATTCTCGTTCGGCGGGTCCGGCCTGCAGGTGACCCTTCCGACGGCGGTGTTTTCACTCGCCCCGGGGCGTCTACCCGCGCTGATTCCACCTTTTCCGCCGAACGGCTGAGGACTTCCAAGCCATGTGTGGAATCTGCGGGATCGCAATGCCGACCGGAGGCAGCACCCCGTCGCGGGCGATGATCGAGCGGATGTGTGATTGCATCGCGCACCGGGGCCCCGATGATCACGGCGCCTATTTTGCCGATTCGGTCGCCCTGGGCCACCGCCGGCTCAGCATCGTGGATCTGGCCCACGGCCAGCAGCCGATGACGAATGAAGACCGGACCTGCTGGATCAGCTTCAATGGAGAGATCTACAATCACGCCGAGCTTCGCGCCGGGCTTGTCGCGAAGGGTCATCAGTACCAGACCGCCTCGGACACCGAGTCGATTCTCCATCTCTATGAGGAAGAAGGCCCCGCCGGATTCACCGCGTTGCGGGGCATGTTCGCGTTTGCCATCTGGAACGACAAGGAGCAGACCCTCGTCCTCGGCCGTGACCACAGCGGCATCAAGCCGCTGTACTACGCCCTGACGGCGGAGGGAGAGCTGCTTTTCGGCTCGGAGGTCAAAGCGCTCTTTGCCAGTGGCCTGTTGACGGCCCAGGTGGACACGGAAGTGCTCCCTGAGTACTTCGCCACCGGTCACGTCAGCGGGGAGCGTACCCTTCTCCTGGGAGTCCAGAAACTTCCGCCCGGACACTGGCTCACCTGGCGTCGCGGGGCGCTTCGAATGGGACGGTTCTGGTCCCTCCCGGAGCGGCCGGCCGCGGCCGGTGACGCGGTGCAGGACGGAATGGAGGAAACCGCCGCGGAGTTCTGGCGGAGATTCGTCGAATCGGTCGAGTCGCAACTGATGAGCGACGTTCCGCTCGGCGCCTTTCTGAGTGGCGGGCTCGACTCCAGTCTCATGGTCGCCGCGATGACGCATCTCGGCGTCCAGAACATCGAAACCTTCTCGGTGGGTTACGCCGATCGCGACGCAAACGAGCTGCCCTTCGCGCGGGTCGTTGCCTCGCTCTTCAAGACCCGGCATCACGAAGTCGAGCTTTCCGCCACAGATTTCCTGAACGGCCTGCCCAGGCTGACCTGGCACCGTGATTTCCCCCTGACATTCCCCGCCAGCGTCCCCCTGGCTGCCGTTGCAGAGGCCGCGTCCGGTCACGTCAAAGTCGTACTTACCGGGGAAGGCAGTGACGAGCTTTTCGCGGGTTACGGCCGGTATCCCAGAGCCCTGATCAATCTCAGGTGGGGCGGCCGCCTGGATCGCCGGCTGCCCGCGGCCGCCCGGAAGGCATTGCGGATGGTTGCCGGTGGGCTCGGAGACGGCTTCGTCGGATCGCGGGTCCGTCGCTCATTTCTCGCGCAGGAAGGAAGTGTGGTCGGGGCCTTCCTCGAGCCCTTCTCTGATTTCGGGGCAACCGACCGGTTGCGACTGCTCGACTCGAGCCCCGATCCATTCGCGCGGCTTGTATCGATGGTCGACCTAAGCCTACTCGAGCGCGATCCGCTCGAGGCCCTGCTCCGTCTCGACCAATCGACCTACCTCGAAGAACTGCTCATGAAGCAGGATACCATGAGCATGGCCGCCTCGATCGAGAGCCGAGTGCCGTTTCTCGATCATTTGCTCCGGGAATGGGCATCACAGATTCCGTCGCACTTGAAACTGGCGGGATGGACCGGAAAGGCGTTGGTCCGCGTCACCGCCATGCGGCATTTGCCTCCCGGCATCGTGGAAGCGAGGAAGCGCGGATTTCCGGTGCCGCTGGCGCGCTGGTTCCGGCTTCCCGCGGGACGCGAGATGCTCGAGACATTCGCGCTGGCGGACATGCGCGATACCGGTTTGCGGCGGGAGTTTCCCCGCCAGCTGGCCTCGGAGCACATGGCGGGTCGGGACCACTCTTCGAAGCTATGGAGACTGCTTGCGTTCGGCCTCTGGATGCGAGACACCTTGCCCCGGCTTCAATCGCTGACGCTGGCCAGCGGCCGCCTGGGGAATGTGTTAGCCTCGGACGCCGCTAGGTAGCGCGTCGCCGCTCCACGGATCGATAGATTTCCACCCACTGCTCGCGAACCACCGGCCAGGCATAGTGCTCCAAGTCTTTCCGCCCCGCCTCCACGATCGATCTCGACAACGCCGGATCCTCGAGCAGGCGCCGCACCTGTTTCGCGAGCGCGGGAGGATCATCCACCGGCGCCAGGAGTCCGTTTTCACCATCGCGAATCATCCACGGGATGCCGCCCGCGGCGGTGCTGACCACTGGTAGGCCGCTCGCGAACGCCTCCAGCACGAAGAGCGGCTGGTTGTCCACCCGCGAGCTGTTCACCACGATCCCGCCAGGTGCAAAGACCTCTGGCATCCGGGCATGCTCGATCGTCCCATGGAAATAGACGTCCTCCAAGCGCAGCTCGCGAGCCAGTGCCCTGAGTGATTGCTCCTCGGGACCACTGCCATAGAGGTCGAGCCGGAGTTGGGGATAATCCGGCCTGAGGATGCCATAGGCGCGAAGCGAGTTCTCGACCGCATAGAGTGGCTCCAAGGCTCTGAGCGCAATGAGCCGCTGGGGAATCGCCGAGCTCTCACGAAAGGCGAACGCATGGGTATCCACCACGTTAGGCACCACGAGGCTCTCGAATCCGTGGCGCGCGAACTCCTCTTGAAGGTACCCGGAGGGAACGACGATCAAATCGACTCGTCGCAGCAGCCAGCGCAGCAGCGGTCCCCATAGTCGGAAATGCTCACTGGCCCGGCCGTCATGATAGTTGAGGATGACAGGGCGCCCCAGCAGCCGTCCGACGAGAATCGCAGGAACGGCACCAAAGAAAAAGGCGGTATGAGCGGCCCCGAAGACGTGGAGGACCTCGGATTTCCGGGCCGCCGTCCAGAGCTGCCGGAGGTACAGAGGCGGGCGAATGATCGAGCGAAGAATCTTGGTATCGGTCAGCATCGACAGCCTTCCACCAAGTCGCGGATCGATCGGCTGAAGGGTGGCCCTGACTTCGCGATCTCCTTCGAATCCGGTGGCGATGGCCCGAGCAGCGTGCGCCTGCCCACCGACCATGTGGACCGGTGCAGCGATCAGGACTCGCAGGGGCACATCAGGTTCGTGCAAGGAGACCGTCATACCATCCGGTCAATCGGGCCAGCACTGCTTCGACATGATACTCGACTCGCGCTCTTTCCCGCCCGGCGGACCCGAAGCTGCGGCGCAGCTCCGGCGACTCGAGGAGCTGCACCAGCGCGTCGCGAAGACTGGTTTGGTCCCCCGAGGCGACGAGGAGTCCGGTCTGCCCCGGCACGACCGCTTCCGGCGTTCCTCCCACGGCGGTTGCGACAACCGGGCGCCCCGCGGCCATCGCCTCCACCACGGCGTTGGGAAAACCCTCCGTGCGGGAAGGCAGCACCGAAATGTCCAGCAACCCATGGGGATTGGGAACATTCGGAAGCGTTCCCGTGAAATGTACTCGGCCGGCGAGGCCGAGCGCGGTGGATTCTTCCGCAAGCATCCGGCGCGAGGGCCCGTCTCCGATTAAGAGAACGTGGAGATGGGAATAGCGGTCACATAATGGAGGGAGGGTGCGCAAAAGAAACGCCTGGTCCTTTACCGCTACGAGGCGAGCAACGACGCCTATAAGAGTCGCGTCCTCCGGAATGCCAAGACCAGTCAGGAGCTTCCTGCGATCCCCGGCGGGATACTCCAGAAACGCATCCCCACTCACGAAATTCGGAATGACCTGGATGCGTGTCGCCGATACGCCGTCGTCGTCGATGAGCGAGCGAGCTACCGCAGCACTGTTGGCGAGGACGCCGGTGGCCATGCGGCTTGCGATTCGATTGGCGTGCGCATGGAATCTCCCGGGCACAGCGTATTGCCAGCGCTTGCTGGCCAGCACGACAGGCGTCCCGGCAAGGCGTGCCCAGGGTGCGGAGAAGATGTTGGAGTAGATATCGTGCGAGTGAAGAATCTGAATGCGGCGTCGGCGGAGCTCGCCGACCAACCGGATCCCCGCGACGAGTACCGACGGGTGTTTGAAACTCCTCACCCGCACCGGGAGCATCGGGAGGCCGAGCGCGGCGTATCGCTCGAGAAGGGGTCCCCGAGCCCCCATGTGGAACACCGTCAGGTCAAACCGGGATCGGTCGAGGCTTTCAAGGGTCCGGATGGCATTGAGCTCCGAGCCGCCTATTTCCATCGAGTCCACGAAATAGGCGAGCCGGACGGCCATAGGCTACGGCGCAACCCCCGCGATCCAGGTGAGCAGCGCCGCAATGTCCGCGCCCTTGCTCAGATACGCAGGGACGCTGCCGTCGGCGTTCATGACCAAGCTGCTGAGATACGTATTACTCGCCGGCGGAAACGCCCATTGGGCGGTTTCCTGCATCACATTGCCGGTGAAGGTCCAGCTCGTCCCGAATTGTGCAGTGAGTGCGTTGGTGCCCATTCCTCCGACATCATGAATCACCGGTCCGTAGAGGCCGGCGGGAAAAATGACGTTGTCGACGATGGCGAGATTCACACCGCCGGTGCCGTTGAGATAGAATGGGCCGCCGCCACCGGTGGTACGGTGCCGGAAAGTATTGCGTGCAATCCGAACATCACGCAGGTCCCCGGCGAGCAAGACGCCCTGATTGTTCTGATCTCCACCGACACCATCAAAGAAATTGTGCTCCAAGGTGACGCGAGACATCGCGATGCCGCTTCCGTTCCAGCCGTGCGCCAGGAGGACCGCGCCCTGGTTCACGTTCCGAATCAGGTTGTAACGGATCGTGATGTCGGCCGTCTGGGTCCAGGGATTCCTGGCATCGCTCAGGCTTTGGATGTTGAACGCCATGCCCGACTGCCACTCGCTCCATGAATTCTCGAGAACGTTCCCCTCGATCAGCACCCGTTTTGCATGTTTCAGCTCGAGCAGGTTGCAGATGGGGTTCTTCCCACTGTTGCGCCAGGCGAGCTGCTTGTACAGGTGGTTCCGCCGGATCTCGATATCACTGGGCGTGAGGTCCGTGATAACCGGGTCGGCTCCACCGAAGATGATGTTCTCGCCGGTCGCCTCCAGATAGTTGTTCACGATCTTGTATGGCCCGGATCCCGCCCACCCACCGACGGCCTGCGTCTGCGTCCCCGGCCAGTAGATGTCCCGGACATCGCTGTCGATAATGGCGGTCCGCCCCGAATTGAGTGTCACCCCGCGCTGTGTCGAGAGACCAGCAGCACCGTGAATGTAGACTCGATCCAACACGATGTCGTGCGGGAGAGCCGCGACGCTGGTCTCATCCTCTCCCAGGCGCACTAGTCCGTAGTTGTAGGTCACGCCGCCACCCTGGGCAGTCGCAGTGATTTCGACGGCGATGATCCGCCAGCCCGCAGCTCCGTTTTTGGCAAGTATGGCGGAGCTCACGTTGGGTGTGATGAGCTTGGCGAAGCCGGCGGCTCCCGCCGGGGTCACCCGCACCCCTTCAGGTGGCAACGTCCCAGTCGTCCGCAGGTGGATCGGGTTCGTACTGCAATCCTTATTTGCGGACAGAACGAAGTTTCCGGAATAGGTCGTCCCTGCAGCCAACTGGATCTCGCTTCCGCATGCCGCTCCGTCGATGGCCGCCTGCAGGTTCCCCCCAGCCGGCACACTGATCACCGCGCCAGTCGGGGCGCTGTATGTCGTATTGATAAATGTCCTCGGCAGCTCGGCCGATCCGCCGCTGGGCAGCGGGGGCGCCGCGGCGCCGATCGTCACTGCGCTGGTGTCGGCTTTCGTGCCGGTGCTGTGCCGCGCGATGACCTGATAGGTCCCGCTCACCGAGCCGGCGGTGTAGAGGCCCGCCGGGCTGATGCTGCCGCCGCCCGCGGTCCAGGTGACGACCGGTGCCAGCGTGCTTCCGTCGCTCCACGAGCCGGATACCACGAACTGCTGGGTTCCCCCGGCTGCCACATTCACGGTCGAGGGGTTGAGCACCAGCTGATTCAGCGTCACCGCGGAGGGAATCGTGATGGCGCTGGTATCGGCCTTGGTCCCGCCGGTCTGCGTGACGATGATCCGATAGGTCCCCGCCGTATTCCCCGCGGTGTACACCCCGTCGGTGCTCACCGTTCCGCCGGTCGCATTGAAAGTCACCGGAGGCACGGTGGAGGAGCCGTCGCTCCACGACGCCGAGACGACGAATGCCTGGGTCGCTCCCTTGGGAACGGTGACCGCCGAAGGATTGAGCACCAGCTGGGTGAGCGTCGCCGCGCTCTGCGGGATCGTGACGATCGAAGTATCGGCCAGTCCTCCGCCCGCCTGGGTGGCGATGACGCGATAGGTGCCTCCGGCATTCCCTGCGGTGTAGGCCCCGGCTGATGTGATCGCGCCGCCGGTTGCGCTGAAGGTCACTGCCGGCGGTGACATCGCGCCGTCGCTCCACACGCCGACGACACTGAAGATCTGCGCGGTGCCGGGAGCGAGCTGGACGGCGGGGGGCGACAGCACCAGCTGCGACAACGTCACCGGCACCGTCGCGGCCTGCGGGATCGTCACAGACGCCGTGTCGGCTGCGCCGCAGCCGCACGTGGCAATAACAAGGAAGGTGCCCGCGACTGTCCCCGCGGTGTAGAGACCGTTCTGAGTAATGGTGCCCCCGGCGGAGACCCACGAAATGTCGGCTGGATGGACGCCCCCGTCATTCCAGGTCAGCGTTGCGCTGAACTGACGAGACTGTCCGGCGCCAATTATGTCAGCCTGAGGACTGACGGTCAAGGCCGAAACCGCGAGGACGGTTGTCGCGCGGATCACCACGTCCGCCGTATCCGCTTTGTTACCATTCTTTACTTTTCCAATGACCTTGAAATTCCCGGGCAGCGAGCCGGCCGAGTAAAGACCCTTCGAGTCGATGGAGCCGCCGGTGGCCGACCAGGTCATCGCGGGGACAACGGCGCTGCCGCTGGTCAGGGTGCCGGTGGCGGTGAACTGCACCGTGCTCCCGGTGATGACATTGGTGTCCGGCTTCACGAAAAGCTGCGCAATGTTCGCATCATTGGCGCCCACTTCGAGATTCGCGGTGCCGCTATACACGGTGCCATCCAGCGCCGTCAGTCTTCCCACCACGGGATAGATCCCGGCGATGGTGCCTGCGGTATACCGGCCGTCGAGCCCGATGGTCCCGCCCTGAGCGCTCCAGGTCGCGGCGACGGGACTCTCGGTTCCGTCGTTCCGGAGCGCGTACGCCGTCATGACCTGCGTGGCCTCGAAGGCCAGCAGGGCGGTGAGCGGCGCAACACGAATCCCGGTGATGCGGGGCAGGATGGTCACGTTCGAGGTATCGGCCTTCCCCAGCGCAGAGGCGATCACCCGGTAAGAGCCCGGGGTGGTTCCAGCAGTGTAGACGCCTGAGGTGGTCACGGGCCCACCGGTCGCGGACCAGGTCAGAGGGGGCACCGTGGTGGAGCCGTCCGACCAGGAGGCGTGGGGCACGAACTGCCGCACGGTTCCCGACTCCATGGTCAGGGCGTCGGGATCGAGCGAGAGCCCCGTCAGAACCGCGGCATCGACCAGGCCGGCGGTCATTCCCAGAAACGCGCCGCTGCCCATACTGGCGGTTATCGAGTAGCCGCCGGCGCCGGCCGAGGCAGTGAAAAGTCCGCTGGACGTGATGCTGCCGCCGGTGGCGGACCAGATGACCGTGGGGAAAGTCCGGGTGCCGTCTCCCATGAGGGCCACGGCGGTAAACTGCTGCTTGGTGCCCGCGGCCAGGGGAGCCGCCGAGGGAGTGATGTCCAGGCGGGCAATACCGCCCGACGGAATGATGGTGACCAGCACCGAGTCGGAGAGCGCCGGGTTGGCGGTCGAGACGGCCCGAACCCGGTAGGATCCAATCGTCGCCGACCGGAACCAGCCCGAGGCGGTGATGGTGCCGCCACTGGTGGACCAGGTGACCGTGGCAGGCGCGCTAAGACCGCTGGCAAGCCATCCCAGCGCCTCGAGGCGCACGCTGTCGCCCTGGACCAGCTGGGGGTCGCGGGGGACGATGCTGAGGCCGATATAGGAGCCGGCAGGATTCGGTTTGGTCGGGTCCGGCCCCAGGTATTCGTGGGGCGTCCCCTCGGAGCAGGAGGCCAGGAAGAAGCTGACAACCAGGGCTGCTGGGATCTGGGCCAGCCGCTTGGCCAGCTTGTGCAGAAAAGTCATTCCGAACGCCCTTTCAGTGGCCTCAGGGCTCCTCCAGAACAGAGGAACCGCTTCCAGGCGCCTGTAAGGGCAGGATTCGGGCCTTTACCTCATTACGCTATGACGAATTCTAATATGGCCATTTAGATCATAATAATCTCGTATCTTATTGTTATGTATGGTCTTAGCATAATGACTTAAAACTAAGCTGTATTATTTTTTGAGATCTTCAACGCGTATGAAATCACCCGTCTCCGAAATTGCAAGAAACATCGCGCCCGCAGTTCATTGCACCGGCAGTGACTCGCGGAACCAGTTCCAAGTCCGGCGGAGCCCCTCCCGGAGTGGAACCGACGGGGCGTAGCCCAGCAGCTTCGCTCCCCGCGAGAGATCGGCCAGAGAATCGCGCACGTCGCCCGCCCGAGCCTCTCGATGCTCGACCTGGACATTCGCGCCAGTCACCTCGCGGATGAGCTCCAGAAGCCTGGAGAGCGAGGTGCGCTCCCCCGCCCCGACGTTGACCGGCCAGCCATTGGCTTCGGAGCTGACCGCAGCCAGCAGGTTCGCGTTGACCACGTTGTCTATATAGGTGAAGTCCCGGGTATGACCGCCATCGCCATTGACCGGCGCAGGGGTCCCGTCCCGAGCGGCGGCGAGAAAGATGGGAATCACCGCGGCATACGCCGAGGTGGGGCTCTGGCGGGGGCCGAAGACATTGAAATACCGAAGGGCCACGCCCTCCAGTATTCCCGAGCGCGCGTACGCCAGAACACTCTGCTCTCCGCCGAGCTTTGCCGCCGCGTAGGGCGAGCGCGGCATCGGCTCGGAGGTTTCCACCTTGGGGAGCACCGGCGTGTCCCCGTACACCGAGCTCGAGCTGCTGTACACGACCCTGCGGACCCCGGCGGCTCGGGCCGCCAGCAGCAGCTGCACCGTCCCATTCACGTTGTGATCGTGGGAAGCCCACGGGTCCGCCATGCTTCGGGGCACGCTGGGCAGGGCGGCGAGATGAAATACCAGCTCGACGCCGGCGCATGCCATGCGGCAAACCGACGGGTCCCTCAGGTCTCCGACCTGGAGCTCCAGGTCTCCCCGAAGGTGGGTGAGGTTCGCCTCGTGCCCGGTGGACAGGTTGTCCACCACCCGCACGGTGTGCCCTTCCCGCACCAGTCGCTCGGCGACGTGCGATCCAATGAAGCCGGCTCCGCCGGTGACCAGGCAATGCTGCGATCGCACCAGGTATTCTCCCGATGGCTGTCAGATTAGAATGCGGCCACCCCGCCACACCGGGCAGCCCCGTGTCTCAGCGCTGGCATCTTCCCGCCGCCCTCGCCTTCGTCTCGATGGCGACGCTGGTGCCGATCGGATCGGCCCCGCCGCGTTTCGACTCCCGGCTGGACCTCGCCGATGCGCTCGTCAACATCGCGCTCTTCTTCCCACTCGGACTCATCCTGGAGCGGAGCGGCTGGCGCCGGAGCCGGGTCCTGCTTCTGGCCCTCACGCTGTCGGTCGCCATCGAGCTACTGCAGGGATTCCTGATTGCCGGCCGCCGGGGGAGCGCGCTCGATGTCGCCTGCAACCTTGCCGGCGCGCTGACCGGGTTTTCCTGGCGATGGACGCCCTCCGCCATGCTCGCGCTTCCCCTGCTTCCCTGGATCGCGTCCGGTGCCCTGCTTCGCCCCGCGGCGCCGAAGACACCGACCTGGTGGGGGCAATGGGCGCACGCGTTCGAGGGAACCACGCCGTTCGAGGGGAGAGTCCTGTCGCTCACACTGCTGGGTCATCCGGTCCCTGACGGACCGATTGATTCGACCGCACGCCTGACCGGCAGGGCCGAGAGCGACGGCCTTTCTCTCCAGGTCGACCTGGTCGCCGGGAAACCCACCGAGGCCCTGACCCACCTCGCCGGCGTGTCTGACGGCGAAGGACATGTCATCATCGCACTGGAGCAATCGGGAAGCGACCTGATTCTCACCTGGTGGAGCCGGGGAGCCAGCCTCGGCCTTCGGCCTCCCCGGGCGCGCTTTCCCGCGTTGCTCGCCGTCGATGCCGGAGAACGGGTGCGGCTGGCAGCGGAAATCCGTCCCGGGTCCGCTTCCGTGGCGGCAGAGGCGCCGGAGCTCCATGTCCGGCGGACGCTCCGATTCACGCCGATGTCGGGCTGGCGGAACCTGGTCGCGTTTCCCTCGAGCCGCGCGGCATGGCAGCGGCTCGTCACCGTGCTATGGACCGGTCTCGGCGCCGGCTACGCCGCGATCGTCGTCTTCCTCACCCTCCGGAGGCGAAAACTCCCGGTCAGTTGAGAACGATGTCCCCGGCATCACGCGGCTTCAGCGTCCAGACCCCAAATCCGGCGGGCACCAGAACGCCTCGCACGTTCATGGAGCGGCCCGGCCTGAACACGCTCCGCGGGATTGGAAGGTTGCCATCGATGACGATGTTCAGATTGCCCGAGCCGTCCGACACCGTGATCCTGAAGTCCGGAGCGATGGTCAGGGTATCGCTGATGATGGCTCCGGTGATCTGGACCAGTCCGGCGTCGAGGATCCCCCCGCTGGCTGTCGACGCGTTCAGGGTGCTGACCGCCAGTGGAATCGGCGGCGGCCGCTGCCCGAAGCGGGAAATCAGCGCCAGGTCCAGGGTCGGCTGCCCGGCCCGCGACGACGTAATGCCCAGCACGCTCACGCTGTCACCGGGATTGTTTCCCAGGAGACCGCCGCGCAGGGAAACCCGGGTCAGCCGAATCTGCCCCGAGCTGTCGGCGACATGCGAGGTGGTATCGCGAAACGACTGCACTCCGGCGAGAACGATTCCGCGGATGAACACCCGCTGTCCCGGCGGCAACGCCCGGGCCTCACGAATCGAGAACTCGGGATAGCTGAGCCGGACCAGCACGCTGCGATTGGTATCGGCGGCAACCAGCCGGATGTTCGACGAGTCCACCGCAGCGATCTCGATCGAATCGCCGATGCTGGACGGAACAATGGCCACGCGATACTGACCCACGGGGACATTCTCGAACCGCGCAGTGCCCTGGGCGTTGGTGTTCAGGGTGAGGAGAGTGTCGCCGCTGCCGGAAACGAGCAGGGCCACCCGGGCATTGGCGAAGACGGTATCGAGCACCGCTGTCGGCGTATGAGAGCCGTCCCGGTCCAGATAGACCAGCACGGTGACTGCCGAGGTGCTCGACGCCTCGAAACCGAGATCGCTGCCGGCGTTGCCGCACCCGGCGACAGCGGTAATGGCGAGGGCGAGGGCCGCCCGGGAAAGAGTGCGCACGGGAATCAATACTCCATCTTGAGGCCGACCCGCAGGAGCCGAGGCTCCGCACGCCGGCTCAGCAGGGTGCCGAACAGGGGATTGGCGATGAAAGGAACCGTGACCGAGCCGCCGGTTCCGGTACCGAGAGCGGTACCGGGATCGATCAGCAGGGCGGCCTTGTCGACGACTCCGGTGGCGGAGCTCACGACGTTGAAGGCGTCCACCGTGAGGGAAAGACTCCCGCCGGAGCCGATCGTGACCGGCAGGCCCACGGCGAACCGGAGGTCGAGCGCCTGCACTCCGGACTCCCGGCAGCTGTTGCGCGGCGCGAAGCTGCCCCCCGCCGCGTCGGCACAGGAGGCCAGCCCTCCCTGATCCACCATGACCGGATCGTTGTTGCCGCCGCCGTCCCCGTTCAGGTCAACTCCGGGACGGAAACCGGGAGTGAATGGAAGGCCGGACCGCCAGCGCCAGCGGGCGCCGAAGACCATGGGACGGCTCCCGGTGGTGCGATACTCCATTGACGCCGCGACCCGGTGAGTCACATCGAGATCGGAGCGGCCGGAGCTCCAGTCCACCCCGGACAAGCCGTCCGGGAAGGGATTGAGCTGATCGGAAGGATCGGCCTGGAGCAGTCCGACCAGATTGTCGGTGGTCTTGCCGTAGGCATAGCTCGCATCGACCGAGAGACCCCGGCTGACCCGATGGTCCAGGGTGGCGTTCACTTCGTAGTGATCCACGAATCCGGTCGGGGCGAGTCCGCTCACCAGGTCGAACGCGTCGAACACCCGGTTGCTCTTGGGCGCGGCCGTGACCAGTGAGCCCTGCTTGACGAGCATGCCGTAGACCGGACGACCTTCCTGAGTCACCTGACCGCCCGACTCCGCGCGATTCAAATCGGTGCGGCGAAGCAGGTAATCGGTATGCCCGTAGCTGCCTCCGACCGAGAGCGTCGTGCCCCCGCGAATGCTCCGGGCGATGCCGAATTCGAACTTGGCGGTGCGGGGAGCGCGATAGTTATCGGAGAAGAGCGTCAGTCGCTTTCCCACCGAGGGGGCCTGCGCCGTCGAGGGTGCCGAGGGCCAGTTCGGAAACGAGCCCTGGCCACGCAGCACCGTCGAGCCGCCGTCGAACAGCAGCGCCTCGGCAAAGAGCGAGGGATCCATTTCTCCCTGATACAGTCCGCCGCTGCCCCGTATCACCCACTCGCCCCGCACATTCCAGACGAAGCCGACCCGGGGAGAGACGCTCTTTCCGGCGCCCGGAGTGAAATTGTTCGCGAAACCGCTGGAATTGGTCCACGCCGTATCGGCGGCAATCTTGTTCTTCGGAAACAGCTGGGTCTCGTAGCGGAGGCCCATCTGGATCTGGATTTCGGGTGATGCGGACCAGGTATCCTCGAGGAAGACTCCCGGTGTCGTGAGGCTGAACCGTGACTCGCCGGGGGAGCCCGTCACCTGAAAATAGGTTCCCGTTCCCGCGGCAAACCCGTTGAGGTTGCCGAAGTGGTAGAGGCCGGCGGACCCATAGCGGTAATCCTGGTCGTAGCTGAGGAGCCCGAGGCTCGCACCGCCTTTGAACCGGTGGGCACCGAGGACGTACTGCACTGCGTCGGAGACGTCGACCCGCTTGACGTCGAAGGTCGCGGGCAGCGTGGGAGAGGTGCCGAAGGCAATCCCGTCTCCCGAAATCACGGTCCCGGCAATGGAGCTGCCCAGCCACTCGCGCTTGGCCATGCTGAATCCGGCGCGGAACTCATTGGCGATGATCGCGCCGGAGGAGGTCAGGCCCACGGCGGCGGAAAGGTCTCTGCCTTTCAGACTGGTGCCGGCGCCATTGAAGAGATCGGCGCCGAGCTGGGGACTTCCTTCCTTCCAGCTGGCAAAGCCGAGCCGAGCCAGCAGGTGATTGGTCCGCCCGAGCTGCCAGTCGAGCCGGGCCTGACCATGGCCGCCCTTCCAGGTCCGCACCACCGGCGCGGCGAACAGGCCAAGCGCGGTCTGGTGGCTGGCGGCGCCGATCGCGGTCAGCTCCTCCGCAATGGAGGCGAGCTCCCAGGGTCGCGCGGTCGGCTGCTCCAGCGACTGGTAGCCACCCTCGATGAAGAGGTGGGCGGTGTCGGGAACAATCGCGGCGTTGAGCGCGGCTCCTACCTGGAACGAGGTGCCGCTGCTGTCGCCGGGGTTGTCGAGGGAATTCTGACCCAGCTTGGCGGAGGAGAAGGTGGCGTAGGGCGCGAACGACAACCTGCGGCCACTGCCGTTCCGGCTCTGGGCAGAAACCAGCGTCCCGGGCACGCCGCGCCATTCGGCATCGCTCGCGAGCCCGAGGAACTGCACCTGATTGAGGGCGTTCCGCTGAAACACCGGCGTGGTGAGCGGCTCGGCGCGGAGGCCGGGATGCCGGAGCATTGTCTCCAGGACTCCGTCGACGAAGAGTCGGCTCTCCGAAATCGGGAGTCCCATGGCGCCCAGCCCGAGTCCGGGACGCCCGTCGCCCGGTGCGATGAGCGAGGGGGCGGCCCGGCCTAACCCGGCCAGGTCGCTGGGACGATCGAAGGGGGTGAGCGCGTTTCCCGAGACGACAAGCCCTGCCGCGGGTCCGCCCCGGGCGCCGGGGTTGGAGGTCTCGGTCACCGAGGTGATCGGAGGAGGACGCCGCTCGATGGTGATCGTCACGAGGGTCGTGGCGCCCGCCGTCACGATGATCCCGGTCGAGCGAAGCGGCTGGTAGCCGATCTGCTCCACCAGCACCCGGTATTCGCCGGGCGTGAGCAGCTGCGCGCTGAAGCTGCCATCGCGATCGGAGGTGAGCGACAGCAGCATGGCCCCGGCCCGGGACTCCAGCGTCACCGACGCGCCGGTCACCGGCTCGCCGTCCGCAGTTTGCACGGTGCCCCTGAGGTTGCCCGAGGTGAGACTCTGACCCTCGAGCGACGAAATGCCGATGACCAGCTGGCTCACCAAGCCCAAGCCGAGCAGAATGTTACGTCGCTTCACAGCCGCGGACGCCGGCATAGTGCTCCCGGTGGAATCGGAGGATTTGCTTCGCCTTGGGTAATCTAGTTACCCCGGTGCAGGAGGGATGCCACAATTTGGCCTGGTTGAAGGGCCAAGAGGGGCGGTCCCCTCCACACCTGTCGCGCAAGCTGCCCGTGGTGTGGGGGGAAAGCAACAAGCCCTGGCTTACGCCAGGGCTTGGGTGCTGGTGGCTAGGTACTAGGTGCTAGGTAATCGCTGAAAGGTTAGTCCCCAGCACCCAGTACCCAGCACCCAGTACCCTATCGCGGAACGGTTCTCCCTCGGAGCTCCAGCACCCGCACCATGGTCGCCTCGCTCACTGTCGCCCCGGTCCGGTCGTAGTAGGCGAGGAAGTCGCCGACGTCGTACCGTCCATTCGCATTGCCCAGCATGTCGAGCATTCGCTGCTGGAGCGCGTTGATCGACGGGGTTCCGAAGAGCGCAGACACCGCCACATCCGGTGCGATCGCATCCGCGCCGGAGACGACGGTCTCGGTCAGGATGAGAAACACCTCGGTGTCATTTCCGACGCCGGTCGAAAAGACCAGGGAGTCCGTGGTGATGCCGGGTGCCATTCCGGTGAAATCCCGTCGATAGAAGAGCCACCCCGATCCTTGTCCCGAGCCGGTGGACAGCTCGATCCAGGGAGCGCGGGTGCTGACGAACCAGGGAAGACCCGCTTCCACCTCGACATAGACCGAGTCGTTGCGTGCGGCCTGATCCTGGTCGGTGCTGCTTCCGTTTCCGACGATCCTGCTCTTCCTGCCCTTGCCGGGCGCCGGAGTGACCTCCAGCGTGTCGACGACCGTGCTGGGGCTGTTGAGCGCCCCGGGCACGACGACGACGATCGTATCGACATAGATGCCGGCATCGAGCCCGGTCGGATTGCGCGACCATTTGACCGTGCCTGAGCCGGTTCCGGCCGACAGCGTGACGACGCTCCAGGGCTTGGAGCTGAAGGCGGTCCAGGTGGCCAACGAGGCGCCGGTCCCCGAAATGTTGACCGTCGCGGAGTCGGGCTGCTGAACGCTGGATCCTGCCTTGACCGACTTGAAGCGGCTGCTCGGGCTGATCGACGCGGCGAGCGGCATGGGAGTCGAAGGCGCGGCCGGCTCCGAGATTCGGAGGGAATCGAAGATGGCTCGGGAGAGCCCGCCCGCGGTGACGGTGATCGTGTCGACATGGATGCCCGCGGCAAGGCCGGTCGGATTCCGGGACCAGCGAAGCTTTCCGCTTCCGGTGCCGCTCGCGCTCGAGAGCTGGGTCCAGGAGCGCCGGGCCGATGCGGACCAGGCCGTGCTGCCGCTGTTGTCGCCGCTCAGCGAAACCACCGCCGAATCGGGGTGTCCCGAGGTGCTGCCGCTCGTGACGGAGTCACGATGATTCTGCGGAGAGACCGCCAGCGCGAGGGGCTGCGAGACCGGAGGAGGAGGAAGCGGTGCGGTGCCTTCCATGGCCTCGCGCGACCGGGCGAGTCCCCAGCCAAACTGATCGTCGCGCCCCGGGGCCCCGAGATCGAGGGCACCCTGCTGCAGGCGCGCAAGCAGGTCGGCTCGGCTGATCCCAGGATAGCGCGCGAGCAGAAGCGCCACGACCCCGGCGACGTGCGGAGTCGCCATGGACGTCCCCGACTTGTACCCGTAGCCACCGGGGAGCGTGCTCAGGATGCCGTCACCCGGAGCGGAGATATAGAGCTTGGGTCCGTAGTTCGAGTAACCGGAGCGGTTATTCCCCTCGTCCAGGGCCCCGACCGACAGGACGTCGTTATAGGCGCCGGGATAGGTGAGCGTCGAGGTTCCGTTGTTTCCGGCCGACACGACGACGTAGACACCCTGCGCGCTGGCGGAGGAGATTGCCGTTTGATAGCTGCTGTTGACGGTGGTGCCACCGATGCTGATGCTGACGACCTTGATGCCGTTATTGACGGCCCAGTTGAGTCCGGCGATCTGCTTGGACTGATAGGCCAGGCACGACCCGCCGAGATCCTCAAAGACCTTGATGCCGTAGAGCGAGACATCAGGCGCCACGCCGACGACGCCGATGTCGTTGCGGCGCGCCGCGATGGTTCCGGCCACGTGGGTCCCGTGCCCGTAGCAGGAGCCGATGTCGTCGGCCCAGGCTGACGGACTGGTGCTGCCGGTGATGGCGTTATAGCCGCCGGCGTAGACCAGGTCGGGATGGTTCGAGTCCCCGCCGGAATCCAGGTAGGCCACTTTGACTCCGGCGCCGTAGGCTCCGGTTCCACCCATGGCCCAAGCCTCGGGAGCGGTCACGCGGGGAACACCCCACGGGGTGTCCTCGGCGTATTTGAAGGTGGCGCCGGAGGAGCGAACCGCCAGGGGCATCGGCACGTCGGCCTCGACGTATTCCACATTCGGATCGTCGAGCACGGCATCGAGACTCGCTTCGGTCAGCTCACCGTAGACCGCCGGGATGATGGTGACCCGTCCGTGCACCCGAAGGCCCTTGCGCTCGAGGGTCCTGGTGATGCCCTGGGCTGCCACGTCACTGACCGCCGAGCGGCCCGGAGCGATCATTCCGCGGGACTGCGCATCGGGACGCATTCCAATAATGACCCGATAGCTCGCGGCACGAATCTTCGCCCGGATCGCGGCCCGTCCCTCGCTCTGCGCCGGATTCTGCTGGGCGTTGAGCTGGGTTGCGGCGAACAGGAGCAACAAACCGATCATCAGGGCACGGCCGGGATGCTGGAAGATCGCGCGAACCGCCCCCATCATCCGGACCGGCCAGGCCTGCGGCGCAGGGGGCAGAATCAGGTATTCGTACCTCATCTCGTCACCCTGGCCGCGTAGCCCTGACTCAGGTCCTGGAGCTGGTAGGTGACTTTCGCCGCCGCCTGGTCCACCGTGGCCACGTAGATCGAGGCCTTCCGGGTGTCGGGAACCCACATCCGGGCGACGACGCCGCTGGCGATCCGTCCGGTGATCAGGAACCGAGCGACTCCGCCGCTCAGGGAGGCAAAGCCGCCGACTCCGGAGAGCTGCACCGAGTCGATGGCGGCGCCGAACACCCGCATCTGCACCACGCCATCATCGGCGCGGGGCGTCGTCAGGCTGAGCGAGACCCAGCCCGGCGTAGCGCGTTCGGTGTCCGGCGTATGGGGGGAAACGAGATCGCCTTTGCCACAGGCGGTTGCGATGAGAGCGAGCAGAAGGAGAATCAGGGGCCGCAGGGTCCGGATGGCATAATCACTGAACGCGAGGCGGCGGGACAGTTTGTACGTGTAGGTCATAGCACAGCTCCGCGAATCGAACCGAGGGACGACGCCGGCGGCTGGAGTGATGCCGGGTCAGGAATCTCGACTCGCTGGCGGCCCGGCGGACGTGGCGCGAAGCGCCGTAGTCCCGTGGCTCTGCGTCACCGCCTTTCGGCGGGTTTGCTCTGAGCAGCGATACGTGCGCTCGATGAAGGCAAGAGATGTTCCGTCGCTGCAACGTCATCCATCGGAAGTGAACTGTCCTGGAATCGAACGAAATCGGGGTGGTTTTCTGATGGTCTCCGGAGACTCGTTCGAGAATCGAGCGGCGTCGGGTTGTGTGACAGAGGGTGAATCGC